>Ga0208316_1000266_pt1 | contig 52632 bp, 50 predicted proteins | sample MalvireepMed_231_FD_184240 | JGI IMG/M metagenome (GOLD analysis project Ga0208316, IMG submission 184240) | Marine viral communities from the Global Malaspina Expedition - Malaspina viral metaG DeepMed_231 (SPAdes) (version 2) | ecosystem: Environmental > Aquatic > Marine > Oceanic | place... | reverse complement strand
GACCAGCATCGCGGCTGGTTCCAGTCCTCGCTGATGGAAAGCTGCGCCACCCGCGGCCGGGCGCCCTACGACCAGGTGCTGACCCACGGCTTCACGATGGACAGCCAGGGCAAGAAGATGTCCAAGAGCCTGGGCAACACCATCGATCCCTTGAAGGTGATGGAGCAATACGGCGCCGACATCATCCGGCTGTGGGCGCTGAGCGTCGACTACACCGAGGATCACCGCATCGGCGACGAGATCCTGAAAGGCGTGGCCGACCAGTATCGCAAGCTGCGCAACACCTTCCGCTACCTGCTCGGCGCACTGGACGGTTTCGTCGGCGATATGGGCGATGCGGGCGAGGTGCCCGAGCTCGAACGCTATGTCCTGGCGCTGCTGGCGGAACTCGACGGCAAATTGCGCGCGGCGGCGCTGGCCTATGATTTCAACGCCTACACCCGCCTGCTGGTCGATTTCTGCAACGAGGATCTCTCGGCCTTCTACTTCGATATCCGCAAGGACGTGCTCTATTGCGACGGGCCGGACAGCACCCGCCGCAACGCCTATCGCACCGTGCTCGACCTGCTGTTCCACGCGCTGGTGCGCTACGCCGCGCCGGTGCTGGTCTTCACCGCCGAGGAAGTGTGGCAGACACGCTATCCCGCCGCGCCCGGCGAGGCGGGTGGCAGCGTCCATCTGCTCGAATGGCCTGTCGTGCCCGGTGTCGAGGCGGACCAGAGCCGCTGGGACGAGTTGCGGAGCTTGCGCGAGGAAGTGATGGAAGCGATCGAGCCGCTGCGGCGCGAGAAGGTGATCCGCTCGGGGCTCGAAGCCGATGTCGTGGTGCCCGCCGCGCGCGTGCCCGCGGGCTTCGACGAGGCGGCGCTGGCGGAATTGTTCATCACCGCGTCAGTGACGATTGCGGATAGCGAGGCGGTGCAGGTGACCCGTTCCCCCGAAGACAAATGCGGTCGCTGCTGGCGGCTGCTCCCCAGCGTGGCCGAGGACGGCGCGCTGTGCGATCGCTGCGAGACCGCCGTCGCCCAGCTGGATGCCGCAGCATGACCCGCACGCTGCGCAACCGCCTGATCGGCTGCGGCATCGCGCTGGGCATCTTCGGTTTCGACCAATGGAGCAAATGGCTGGTCACCGAGCGGCTCGGGATCGACCGGGTCGGCGATGCGATGGAACTGCTGCCGTTTTTCGATCTGCGCTTCACCCGCAATTTCGGCGTCTCGCTCGGCATGTTCGAGGCGACCAGCCCCGAGGCGCGCTGGGCGCTGGTGGCGGTCACCGGGCTGATCGCGCTGGTGGTCACGGTGTGGATGATGCGCGAAAGGCTGCTGGGCGAGATCTTCGGGCTGGCGCTGATCCTGGGCGGGGCGCTGGGCAATATCCGCGACCGCTTCGATCTGGGCTATGTGGTCGATTTCGCCGATCTGCATTTCGGCGAGTTCCGGCCCTTCCTGATCTTCAACGTCGCCGATGCCGCGATCACGATCGGGGTGGTGATTATCCTTGCCCGCGCCTTTTTCATCCGCGACAAGGCCGACGATCTGATGAATGAAACGGCGCCTTCCGCCGCGGAGAAGACTTCATGACCAAGCACCACACCCTCCCCCTGCTCGCCCTCTCGGCGACCATGCTGTCCGCATGCGCCGGCGGCGGCTTCCTCGATCGCGAGCGGCCCGACGAATTCGCGGTCCAGCGCCAGGCGCCGCTGGTGGTGCCGCCCGATTTCAACCTCGTTCCCCCCGCTCCGGGCGCCCCGCGTCCCGCCGAAGGGACCGCGTCGCAGCAGACGCTCGAGGCATTGTTCGGCGGCCCGGCGCAGCGCAGCGCGGTCGAAACCAGCGCCCTCGATCGCGCCGGCGCCGCGGCTCCCGGCATCCGCTCCTCGGTGGGCGATCCCGAGACCAACACCGTCGCCAAGGGCCGCGTCACCCGCGACATCATCGCCGCTCCCTCGGGCGCTGGCGCCAGCGCGCAGGCGGTGATCCCGGGCTGAGGCCTTAGTCTTCGCAGGGGTCCTCGCGCGCGGGCTCGGGGCCTTCGCGCGCCACCAGCAGCTTGTCGATCCGGCGGCCATCCATGTCGACGACCTCGAACCGCCAGCCCTGCTCGCTGAAATACTCGCCCTCCTCGGGCAGCTTGCGCAGCACCGAGAGGACGAAGCCCGCCGCGGTCGCGAATTCGCGGTCCTCGTCGTAATCCAGGCCCAACCGGTCGCCGAGTGCATCCGCCGACAGCGAGCCCGAGACCAGCAGCGAGCCGTCCTCGCGCTCGATCACCGCGGGCGCCTCGCCATGTTCCTGGTCGCTGGCGAAATCGCCGACCAGCGCGGTCAGGACATCGACCGGGGTGACGATGCCGTCGAGATGGCCGTATTCATCGTGGACCATCGCCATCGCGATATCGGCCTGCTGGAGCACGCGCAGCGCATCGACCGCGTCGAGCTGATCGGGGACGACCTCGGCCTTCTTCATGAGTGCGCGCAGATCGACCGGTTCGCCCGCCACCATCAGCGCCAGCACCTCGCGCACCTTGACCAGCCCCACCACCTTGTCGGGCGAGCCTTCCGCAACCGGCAGGCACGAATGCGAGCTCGCCTCGATCGCGGCGCGGATCCGGTCGGTATCGGCATCGGCATCGATCCAGTCGAGCTGGTTGCGCGGGGTCATTACCTCGCGCACCGGACGCTCCGCCAGCCGCACCACGCTCTGCAGCATCTGGTGCTGCGCGTGCTCGATCACACCCGAGCGCGTGGCATCGGCAAACAGCATGTGCAGTTCTTCGGCGGTCACCGCGGGCTGACCCGAAGCGCGAACCCGCAGCAGCCGCAGCAATACCGCGGAGGAGGCGTCGAGCAGCCACACCAGCGGCGCGGCGACCCGCGACAGGATCGCCATCGGCCGCGCCATCACCAGCGCGATCGGCACCGCCAGCCGCAGCGCGACCTGCTTGGGGACGAGTTCGCCGATCACCAGGCTGAAATAGGTCGTCAGCGCGATCACCAGCGCGAAGCCGGCTTCTTCGGCCCAGCTCGCGGGCAGCCCCAGCGCCGCCAGCCGCTCGCCCACCGGACCGCCCAGGCTGGCGCCCGAATAGGCACCCGCGATGATCCCGATCAGCGTGATCCCGATCTGCACCGTGGAGAGGAACTTGCCCGGATCGGACGCCAGCCGCAGCGCGGTGCGGGCGCCGGGCGTGCCTTTCTGGGCGGCGCCGCGCAGCCGCGCGGTGCGGGCGGAAACGATCGCCAGTTCGGACATCGCGAAGACGCCGTTGAGCAGGATGAGCCCCGCGATGATGAGCAGGTCGGACCAGGGAAAGGGTGTCACCGGCGCAGCGCTAGCACAATTGCGCGGCCACGCCAGCCTTGCGGCATCGGGATCGGCAGCGCGGAACGTCAAGAGCGCTCGCGAGTTGGGAGGAGCAGGCGCGGAGTGGGCGCGCTGATCAAATATCCCAATGCTGGGTCGATCCGGTTTCGACTTTCCGAACCGGGGCTCCGCTGAAGAAGGACCAAGTTTCCATGAAAAGATCCCAAATTCTCGTCGCCACGCTGGCTTCCGTCTCGCTGCTCGGCGTGTCGGCCTGCGTCACCGATCCGAACACCGGCGAACAGAAAATCTCGCGCACCGTGCTGGGCACCGGCGGCGGCGCGCTGCTGGGCGGCCTGCTCGGCGGGGTGATCGGCGGCAAGACCGGACGCATCATCGGCGCGGTCGGCGGCGGTGCGGCGGGCGGCTATGTCGGCTACCGCATGGACCAGCAGATCAAGGAGCTCGAGGAAGCGACCGCGGGCACCGGGGTCGATGTGAGCCAGGTCGACGGCGGCGAGGCGATCCTCGTCAACCTGCCCGATGGCGTCACCTTCCAGACCGGCAGCTACACCATCAACCAGACCTTCCGGAACACGCTCGACCGGGTGGCGCAGAGCCTGACGCAATATCCCAACAGCCTGATCGACGTTTACGGCTACACCGATTCGACCGGTTCGGACGCGTTCAACCAGCGTCTTTCGGAGCAGCGTGCCCAGGCGGTGGCGAGCTATCTGACCAGCCGCGGCGTCGCCGCCTCGCGAATCCGCTCGCAGGGCTTCGGCGAGGATTCGCGCTATTTCGTCGGCGACAATGCGACCGCAGAAGGCCGCGCGCTCAACCGCCGGGTGGAAATCAAGATCATCCCGTTCGACGAGCAGGACGTACGCGAGGCGCAGGCCGCCCAGCGGTAAGCCCGCTCCGGATTTTCGCACCGATGAATACAGAGGGGCCGGTCGCAGGATCGGCCCCTTTCCTTGTCCGGGCGCTAGCGGTCTCGCCGCCCGATCGTCGCAGCGCGCCCCGCCAGTCGCTCCACGGCAGCTCCGTGGATCCCCGGCGCGGAGGCGATCACCCCGAAGGCGCGCGGATCGCGCTTGTTGTAATCGAGCTTGCGCCCGAAGGCATCGCTGGTCGCCGCGCCCGCTTCGCGCGCGATCAGTGCGGCGGCGCCGATATCCCATTCGAAGCCCCAGCGCAGCGTCGCCACCAGATCCGCCTCGTCCGCCGCAACCATGGCGATCCGCAGCGCGATCGAATTGGGTTTGTCGACCAGCGCCAGATCGCGATCCTCCCGGGCGAGCGAATCGGCAGGGACCCGCGCCCCGGCAAACTCGGTGCGGCGCGAGGCGCGCAGAGCGACTCCGTTGCGCATCGCCCCCGCCCCCGCGACCGCGCTCCAGCTTTCGCCCCGCGCCGGGGCTGCAAGAATGCCGATCAACGGCCGCCCGGCGCTGACCAGCGCCACCGACACGCACCAACCTTTGCGCCCGCGGATGAAATCGCGCGTGCCGTCGACCGGATCGACCAGCCAGATCAGCGAATTGGCGAGCCGTGCGGGATCGTCCACCGTCTCCTCCGACAGCCAGCCCGCCGAGGGCAGCAGCGCGCCCAATTCGCGCTTGAGGAAGGTGTCGACAGCGATATCCGCCTCGCACACCGGCGCGCCGGGTTCCTTCTCCCAACTGGCGACGGTGTGGCCCGCACCCGGCCACAGATCATGGGCGATGCGGCCCGCTTCGCGGACTATCGATTCGAGGCGTTGGCTGTCGATCATGAGGAAGCGGCGCGCTTGCACCCGAAACCGGCACTTTTCAAGCGCGCCCAGACATGCTTATGCGGCACCAAACTTCCACCCGCCCTTCGCGGCGCGACAAGGACATTCCCAATGAACATCCATGAATATCAGGCCAAGGAACTCCTCGCCAAGCACGGCATCGCCATTCCCGCCGGACACGCGGCGATGAATGTCGAGGAAGCGGTCGCGGCGGCGAAGAAGCTGCCCGGGCCGCTCTATGTGGTCAAGGCGCAGATCCATGCCGGCGGTCGCGGCAAGGGAAAGTTTAAGGAACTTGAGGCCAATGCCAAGGGCGGCGTGCGGCTCGCGCACAGCATCGAGGACGTCGAGAAGGACGCCGGCGAGATGCTCGGCAATACGCTGGTGACGATCCAGACCGGAGACGAAGGCAAGCAGGTCAATCGCCTCTACGTCACCGACGGCGTCGATATCGCTTCGGAATACTACCTCTCGATGCTGGTCGATCGCGCCAGCGGCCAGGTCGCGATGATCGTTTCGACCGAAGGCGGGATGGACATCGAGGATGTCGCGCACAACACCCCCGACAAGATCGCGACCATCGCCATCGATCCGGCGCAGGGCTTCATGCCGCATCACGGCCGCGCGGTCGCGTTTGCGCTCGAGCTGTCCGGCGATCTCAACAAGCAGGCGCAGAAGCTGGCCAAGCAGCTCTACACCGCCTTCATGGATCTGGATTGCGAGATGCTCGAGATCAATCCGCTGGTCGAGACCAAGGATGGCAACCTGCTGGTGCTCGACACCAAGATGAGCTTCGATGGCAATGCGCTCTATCGTCATCCCGATGTTCAGGCGCTGCGCGACGAGAGCGAGGAAGACCCCGCCGAGGTCGAGGCGAGCGAATACGATCTCGCCTATATCAAGCTCGACGGCACCATCGGCTGCATGGTCAACGGCGCCGGGCTCGCCATGGCGACGATGGACATCATCAAGCTGAACGGCGCCTTCCCCGCCAACTTCCTCGACGTCGGCGGCGGCGCCACCACCGAGAAGGTGACCGCGGCGTTCAAGATCATCCTCAAGGATCCCGCGGTCGAGGGCATCCTCGTCAACATCTTCGGCGGGATCATGAAGTGCGACGTGATCGCCAACGGCATCGTCCAGGCGGCCAAGGACGTGAACCTGTCGGTTCCGCTGGTGGTCCGGCTCGAGGGCACCAATGTCGCCGCGGGCAAGGAAATCCTCGAGAATTCGGGCCTGCCGATCGTCAGCGCCAACGATCTGGGCGATGCCGCCAAGAAGATCGTCGCGGAAGTGAAGAAGGCCGCCTGACGCCGGGCTGGCGCAGAGAGAGCGGCGGCTATTCCATTCGCACGAAGCGGAACACCAGCTCCTTCACCGCTTCGCTGTTCGACTTCATGCGCACGGCGGCGAGCAAGCCATGCTCGCCGTCGCAGCGTAGCGTGAGCGCGTCGAAATAGGCTGCGCAGGGCTCGAGGGCGACCAGGCGGAAGGCGAGCATGTCGTCCTTCTCCTCCCACCCGGTTAGGTCGGCGTCGAAATGCTTGAGGCGCAGCACCAGCGTGCCGGCCTCTTCCATCAGATACATATGCTCGGTGAAGCGGATCCCGCCCTCGCCATCCTGCTGCACGAAGGTTCCGACCATCGTGTCGCCGGTGGCGGGGAGCCAGCTCTCATGCGCGGGTGCGCCGCCGATGCCCTCGCCCGCCCACTGGCCCGCCAGCCATTGCATCCGGTCGAGCGCGGCTGCGGGCGGAACATGCCCGTCGGGCGCCACGCGCGTCTCCTGGGCGAGCGCCGGACTCGCCAGCAACAGCAGAATCGAACCCAGAATCGCGCGCATGGCACCGCCTCCGCCGGAAATCGGCCGAAAGCTACTCCTGCTTGACGTTACGGTAAAGCGGCACTCGCGCTGCGCAGTCGTGAGGGGGGCTTGACCTCGGCCTCCCGGAACGCAATGTCGCCCCCACGCATTCGATAGGTAAGCGGCCAATTCGCGTCGTTTCCAGCTTTTGAAAGGGACTTTCTCGCATGAAAATCCTCGTGCCCGTAAAGCGGGTCATCGATTACAACGTCAAGCCGCGGGTCAAGGCCGATGGCTCGGGCGTGGATCTCGCCAACGTCAAGATGAGCATGAACCCCTTCGACGAGATCGCGGTCGAAGAAGCCATCCGGATCAAGGAAGCCGGCAAGGCCGAGGAGATCGTGGTGGTCTCGATCGGCCCCGCCAAGGCGCAGGAAACGCTGCGCACCGCGCTTGCCATGGGTGCGGATCGCGCGATCCTGGTCGAGACCGACGATCTGGTCGAGCCGCTCGCGGTCGCGAAAATCCTCAAGGCCATCGTCGAGGAAGAGCAGCCCGGGCTGGTCATGCTCGGCAAGCAGGCGATCGACGACGACAGCAACCAGACCGGCCAGATGCTCGCAGCGCTGCTGGGCCGGCCGCAGGGCACCTTCGCCAACACCGTCGAGGTGGATGGCGACTCGGTCACCGTCAAGCGCGAGGTCGATGGCGGTTTGCAGACCGTGAAGCTCACCCTGCCCGCGATCGTCACCACCGATCTGCGCCTCAACGAGCCGCGCTATGCTTCGCTGCCCAACATCATGAAGGCCAAGAAGAAGCCGCTCGATAGCAAGACGCCCGCCGATTACGGCGTCGAGACCGCGCCGCGGCTGACGACCACCAAGGTCACCGAGCCGCCGGTTCGCCAGGCCGGCGAAAAGGTCGCCGACGTCGACGCGCTGGTCGCCAAGATCAAGGCGCTGGGCATCGCCTGAGAAGGGGGTCTGACAAGGCGCCCGTCACATACGCCAAGGCCTTCGACACAGCGAGGGCGAACGCAAACAAGGGTTTGAAACGATGAACACTCTCGTTCTGGTCGAACACGACAATGACAGCGTCGCCGACGCCACGCTCGCGGTGGTCACCGCCGCAGGCAAGCTCGGCGATGTCACCGCGCTGGTCGCCGGCTCCAACTGCGCCGGCGCCGCCGATGCCGCAGCGAAGATCTCCGGGGTGAGCAAGGTGCTCAAGGCCGACGATCCCGCCTATGCCAACCTGCTGGCCGAAAACGTCGCCCCGCTGGTCGCCAAGCTGATGGAGGGCTACGATGCCTTCGTCGCGCCGGCCACCACCAATGGCAAGAACATCGCCCCGCGCGTCGCGGCGCAGCTCGACGTGATGCAGATCTCGGACATTCTCTCGGTCGAGGGCGAGAAGAGCTTCACCCGTCCGATCTACGCGGGCAACGCGATCGCGACGGTCGAATCCTCCGATCCCAAGCTGGTCATCACCGTGCGCGGCACCGCCTTCGACAAGGCCGAGACCGAGGGCGGCTCGGCGAGCATCGAGGACGTCTCTGGCCCCGGCGATGCCGGCGTCTCGAGCTTCGTCAGCGAGGAGATCGCCGCCAGCGAGCGCCCCGAACTCACCAGCGCCAAGGTGATCGTCTCGGGCGGCCGCGCGCTCAAGGACGGCGAGACCTTCGAACAGATCATCATGCCGCTCGCCGACAAGCTGGGCGCGGGCGTCGGCGCGAGCCGCGCGGCGGTCGATGCGGGCTATGTCCCCAACGACTACCAGGTCGGCCAGACCGGCAAGATCGTGGCGCCGGAAGTCTATATCGCGATCGGCATCTCGGGCGCGATCCAGCACCTCGCGGGGATGAAGGATTCCAAGACCATCATCGCCATCAACAAGGACGAAGATGCGCCGATCTTCCAGGTCGCCGATGTCGGCCTGGTGGCGGATCTGTTCAAGGCGGTTCCCGAGCTGACCGAAAAGCTCTGACCGAGGCGAATACCCGCTTGGATAATGGGACCCTCCTGCAGTAACCCAGCTGCAGGGGGGTCTTTATGTTTCGCACTCCGATCTGTTTCGCCGCACTCGCCGCCGCCGGGGCTCAGGGCGCGGCGGCGGCGGAGCCCGCTACCGTGCTCCCGGCCTCTTCGAGCTGGCATCTCGATTATGCCGAGCAGAGCTGTCGGCTTGCCCGCACCTTCGGCGAGGGCGAGGGCCGCTCGGTTGTGTTCTTCACTCAACACGGCCCAGGCGATAGCTTCGAATTGACGCTCGCAGGCGAGCCGCTCGATCGATTTTCGCCCAATGTGGCGATTCAGTTCGGACCGATCGGCGGAACGTGGAAGATACGACCCTTCAGGGGGGATGTGGAAGGGGTCGGCCCTGCCCTCATCTACTCGGGGCTCGATCTTGCCGAAGAACAGGACGAGGAAGAGGCCGAAGAAGACGTTGCCGAAGCAAGGGACAGCCTTCCGGCAATCGATATCCACCGCGCCAAGGGAATGGATTACATCGAAGTCAGCCAGGGGCGGCGCCGGGTTCGCTTCGCCACCGGCACGCTCGACAAGCCGTTCGCGGCGCTCAACGCCTGTTCCGTGGACCTGATCGCCGAGTGGGGGCTCGATGCCGACCAGCACCGCTCGCTTACCCGGATTGTCGATCCGACCAATATGAAGCTGATCGCCTCGCGAGTGGGCCGGGACTACCCCGCCGCGGCTTTGCGCAAGGGGGAGCAGGGCATTATCCGGGCGCTGCTCATAGTCGGCGCAGACGGCAAGGTGGAGCGATGCACCCTCGACAATGCGACGAATTCCGAGACGCTGCCGGCGCCGGCTTGCCGCGTGCTGGAAGACGCGGTGTTCGAGCCCGCGCTGGACAGCCAGGGCCAGCCGATGCGCTCGTTCTACATCACCAAGATCGTGTACAAGATGGGGTGATGATCCGCTGGGGGGCCTCAGAACACCCCGCCAAAGAATTAAAGCGTCAGTATGCGCGGCGGGGCAGAGTTGCCCATATCAGACGAGCGTAGCTGGTCGAACCGGTGCCCACCCGAGTCAATGGGTCCGGATGTCCATTGCGCCCTGACCTTATTAGTTTCTGGCCTACCATTTGGGGATTTTCCGATATGTTTTTGCGGCAGACTGCAGCCCGGTTCGAAATGTTTGTGACTGCAGGTCTGCTTTTGGCCCTGCCGCTCCAGTCGCTCGATGCAAAGCCGCTGCCCGGAGAGCTTGCAGGGACAGAACGCACGGTACGGTTGAATCCCGCCTCGCCTTGGCAATTGCAGTTGGCGGATGACCGCTGTCGCCTCGCGCGCAGGTTCGAATCGACGAAAGGACCCGGAATGGTACTGATCGAGCAAATCGCGCCAGGGCAGCGCTTCGACTTGACCATCGCCGGTCCGGACTTTGCGCGGGCCCGCAGAGGGAACTGGTTCTACGGCGGAATGCGCTCGGATCTCGAAATGGTAACGATCAACCCGCTGGAATACGAGATCGCCGGATATGACAACGCGATCCTTCTTGGCGGCATCTCGATCGACGATGATCTTTCTCCCGAGGAAGACCGCCAATCACGTGTGGCAGCGGTCGATCCCGCCGCCGCCGATCTGGTAGAACGTATCGTCCTCCAGCGATCAACCACCATCGTGTCCTTCGAGACAGGCAATATGAAAGCCCCTCTGGAGGCCCTCAATGCCTGTTCGCACGACTTACTTCTCGAATGGGGCTTGGATGCGGAGGCTCATAGCACCTATCACCGACCGCCGAAGATGCCCGATGAAAGACTGTATTTCCGGCGTCTCCACCACAAGCTCACGAGTACGCCGGGGAATGAGGGGCATAAATCGCTTCTCCGCGTCCGGGCAATCGTCACAAGCGAAGGCTCCGTGACCAATTGCCATCATGAGTATGCGCTCTCGTCCGGCGGACTGGAGCCAGACGTGTGCCAAGACATCAAGGATATGCAGTTCGATCCGGCAACCGATCGCGATGGTAAGCCCATGGCATCGGTCTATTCCCTTTCGCTTACCCTATCGCAATACGACCCTTGGACCGCCGATGCGCATGGCGGGCGCTGGGGAAGCGATTAGCACCTCTCGGGTCCTCTTGCGATCGTCTGGAAGCAAACTTCCCGAGGGCGCTCACGAAAACACACCACCCAGAAAATGCAGCGTCAGCCCCACCAGCCCGCCGACCAGCGTGCCGTTGATGCGGATGAACTGGAGGTCGCGACCGACCGCGCTTTCGACCCGGCCGGTGATCGTGCTGGCGTCCCAGCCGCGCACGGTCTCGGAGACCAGCCTGACGATCTGCCCGCCATAGCGCGAGGTCAGCCCCACCGCAGTGCGGCGAGCGAAGCGGTTGACCTGTTGCTGGAGGCGCGGATCGTCGCGCAGCGCGGTGCCCATTTCGGCGAGGCTCTCGGTGAGCCGCCCCGGCATCCCCCCGGCACCGTCGCCGCGGACCATCTCGATCAGCCTGTGGCGCAGCCGTTCCCAGACCCCCTGCCACCAGGTCGCGATAGCGGGATTGTCGAGCATCTCGCGCTTCATCCGCTCGACCTTGGCCTGCATCTCGGGATCCTCGCGCAGGCTCCGCGCGAGATCCGCCAGCCCGTGCTCGACCTTGGCGCGCAGCGGATGCTCGGGATCGATCAGCACCTCGGCGAGCATCCGGTAGAGCCCGTCGAGCACCGAATTGGCCAGCCGCTCGTCGAGCCCCGTGAAGCGAAGCAATGCGTTGGCGCGCTGGTTGATCATCGCGCGGACCATGTCTTCATTGTCTTCCAGCACCAGCCCCGCCCAGCGGATGATGCTGTCGATCAGCGGCCGGTGGCGTCCGTCGGCGATCATCGCCTCGAGCATCTGGCCCAGCAGCGGAGCCACCTCGATCCGGTCGAGCCCGGTCTTGAGCGCGCTGCGCACCTGCCCACCGAGCCTGTCGGGATCGAGCGATTCGAGCACCTCGACGAGCAGATCGCCCGCGCCGGCGCGGATTCGCGAGCCGCCCTGTTCGCCGGGCTCGGTCAGATAACGCCCGACCGCCTGCGCCAAATTCATCGCCCGCATCCGCCGCGCCACCACCGCGGGCGTGAGGAAGTTCTCGCGCAGGAACTGCGCCATGGTGTCGGCGATGCGGTCCTTGTTCTGCGGGATGATCGCGGTGTGCGGGATCGGCAGGCCGAGCGGATGGCGGAACAGCGCGGTCACCGCGAACCAGTCGGCCAGACCGCCGACCATCGCCGCTTCGGCGAAGGCGTGGACATAGCCCCAGGCGGGATGCAGATCGAGATAGCGGCCCGAGAGGATGAACACCGCGGCCATCGCCACCAGCAGGCCGGTCGCGGTCCAGCGCATCCGGCGGACGCGGTCGGGTGTCGGCATTTCGCCCTGCATCTCGCCTTGGGCGGCGCGCGGCAGGGCCGTCAAAAACCTTCCGCCGCGGGACTTCTCACTCGGCAGGAGCGACCTCCCCTTCGCGCGGTTCGCCGTCTTCGTCGCCCGGGCGATAGGTCAGGAAGCGCTGGCGCAACCAGGGTCCGAGCCGCCGTTCGAGCCCGTCCGCGAGGCTGAATCCCGCCGGCACGATCAGCAAGGTCAGCACGGTCGAGAGAATCAGTCCGCCGATCACCATCGTTCCCATCGGTGCGCGGAATGCGCCATCGCCCGAGCCGAACACGCCCGAGAGCGAGACCGGGACCATGCCCGCGGTCATCGCCACCGTGGTCATCACGATCGGCTGCGCGCGCTTGTGCCCGGCATCCATGATCGCGGCGAACTTCTCCTTGCCGTCGGCCATGGCCTCGATCGCGAAATCGATCAGCAGGATCGAGTTTTTGGAGACGATCCCCAGCAAGAGCAGGACCCCGATATAGACCGGCATCGATTGCGGCTGACCGATGATCCAGACCAGGAAGATGCCGCCCAGCGGCGCGAGCAGCAGCGAGGTCATGTTGACCAGCGGGCTCATCAGCCGCTTGTAGAGCAGCACCAGCACCGCGAAGACCAGCAGGAAGCCCGAGAGGATCGCGATGACGAGACTGTTGAGCATCTCCGCCTGCCACTCGTCTTCGCCGACCACATCGCGTGCGACGCCCTGCGGCAGGTTCTGGAGCACCGGAAGTTCGTCGATTTCCGCCTGCGCCTCGCCCTTGATGACGCCTTGCGCAAGATCGGCGCCGACCAGCACGCGGCGGTTCTGGTTGTAGCGCTGGATCGTGGTCGGGCCCGAACCGAAGCTGATCTCGGCGACCCGCGACAGCGGGACGGTGCCGCCGCTGCGGGTCTGGACCGGCAGGTTCTCGATGGTTACCAGGCTTTCGCGCGACAGTTCGGGCAGCTTGACCCGGATCGGGATCTGGCGGTCGGACAGCGAGAATTTCGCCGCGTTCTGCTCGATCTCGCCCATCGTAGCGATTCGGATCGTCCGGCTGAGTTCGGCGGTGGTGACGCCCAGTTCGGCTGCGAGATCGGTGCGCGGTTCGATGATCAGTTCGGGGCGGTTGATATCGGCGCTGATCCGCGGAGCGACCAGCATGTCGATCCCCTTCATCTGCTCGACCAGAGTCGCCGCGGACTGCTCGAGCAGTTCGGGATCGGAGCCGACCAGCATGACCGTCATGTCGCGCCCGCTGCCGAAGCCGCCCGATTGCGATGCGAAGCGGACCCGAGCATCGGGGATCTGCGAAAGAGCGGGAGCGAGACTGCGCTCGAACTCGATCGAGGTGCGCTCGCGATCTTCCTTGAGCGTGATGTAGAGCGTGGCCTGCCCTTCGCGAACCCGCTCGAGCGCCAGATCGACCTCGGGCTGCTCATAGAGCAGCGTGGCGACCCGATCGGTCACCCGCTCGGTCGTCTCGAGCGTGGTTCCTGGCACCATCTCGATCTCGATCCGCGAGTTTTCGCTGTCGGTGAGCGGCTGGAACTGGGCGGGCACGTTCATGAACAGCAAGATGGTCAGCAGCAGCGCGAAATAGCCGATCCCGACCATCCAGATGCGATGGTCGAGGAACCGCGCCGACAGGTAGCGCCAGCTGTTCCGCATCCTTGTGCCGGCAAGAAAAGTCAGCAGGCGACCCACTTGCAGCACCAGCAGCGCGGCGAGGAAGCCCGCGCCCAGCGCGATGGCGAACTCGAGAATGGCGAACAGCTTCTCGACCAGGAAAAACGCCATGCCCTGATCGTTGGGATCGGCACCCGCGGGCGTAACCGCATTGCCCATGACGGTGGGAACGTCGAAACCCGAGACGAGGCCGTAGATCCAGAACACGGTAAAGGCGGCGAGACCCAGCATCGCGAGCACCGTGACCAGCAGGCTCAGCGCATAGACGAAGCGGTGGCGCGGGGGCTCGACCGATTCGCGGCGCGCGAACATCTTGCCGCGGTTGAGCGTCCATTCGAGGACCCGCATGTAGCGGTCCATCCACGGGCCTTCGCCGTGTTCCGCATGGCCCTTGGCCTTGAGGAAATAGGCCGCCAGCATCGGGGTGATGAGCCGCGCCACCGCGAGCGACATCAGCACCGCGATCACCACCGTGATGCCGAAATTCTTGAAGAACTGGCCGGGGATGCCGGGCATCAGCCCGACCGGCAGGAACACCGCGACGATGCAGAAGCTGGTCGCGACCACCGGCAGGCCGATCTCGTCGGCGGCGTCGATCGAGGCCTGATAGGCGGATTTGCCCATGCGCATGTGCCGGACGATGTTCTCGATCTCGACGATGGCATCGTCGACCAGCACGCCCGCGACCAGCCCCAGCGCAAGCAGCGAAAGCTGGTTCAAATTGAAGCCGAGCAGATCCATGAACCAGAAGGTCGGGATCGCGGACAGCGGGATTGCGACCGCTGAGATCGCGGTGGCGCGCCAGTCGCGCAGGAAGAAGAACACCACCACGACCGCCAGGACGGCGCCCTCGATCATCGCCGCCATCGAGCTTTCATATTGCTCGAGCGTGTATTTGACGGTGTTGAACAGCGGGACGAAGGTGACGCCGGGGTTCTCCGCCTCGATCGCGGCGATTTCTTCGACCGCGAGATCGAAGGTGGTCACGTCCGACGCGCCCTTGGCGCGCGACATCGCGAAGTTCACGACTTCCTTGTCGCGAACCTTGCTGATCGAGGTGCGTTCGGAATAGCCGTCGCGGACGGTGGCGACATCGGACAGCTGGACGGTGGTACCATTGCCCAGCTGGATCTGGCGCTGGCCCAGTTCGTAGGCGGTCTCGCTGCTGCCAAGCACGCGCACCGACTGGCGGGTGCCGCCCACCTCGGTCATCCCGCCCGCGGCATCGATGTTGGTCGAGCGCAGCACCTGGTTGATCTGGCTGGCGGTCACGCCATAGGCCTGCATCCGGTCGAGATCGAGGATCACCTCGATCTCGCGGTCGACCCCGGCGAAGCGGTTGACTTCGGCCATCCCCTCGACGCTGAGCAGCCGCTTGGCGACGACGTCGTCGATGAACCAGCTGAGCTGTTCGATCGTCATATCGTCGGCTTCGACCGCGTAGATCGCCAGGAAGCCGCCGGCGATCTCCTCCTTGGAGACGCGCGGCTCGAGAATGCCTTCGGGCAGGCTGCCGCGTACGGTGTCGACCGCGTTCTTGACCTCGGCGACGGCATCATTGGGATCGATGCCGATTTCGAATTCGATGAAGGTGTTGGAATTGCCTTCGCTGGCGGTCGAATTGATCGTCTTGACGCCGTTGATCGACCGCACCGCGGACTCGACGCGCTGGGTGATCTGGTTCTCGATCTCGGTCGGCGCGGCGCCGGGCTGCGAGATCGAGACGTTGACGGCAGGAAATTCGATGTCGGGATTGTTGACGACATCCATCTGCTTGAAGCTCAGCAGACCGGCGAACAACAGCGCGGTAAATATGACCAGCGGTATGACCGGGTTGCGGATCGACCACGCGGAGATGTTCTGGAAATTCATCGCGCGTCAGGCCCCGCCGTTTTCGACCAGCTGGGGATTGACCGTCTCGCCCGGAGTCAGGAAGCCCCCGGCCCGCAGCACGACGCGTTCGCTGCCCGTCAGCCCTTCGGTGATGACGATGCCCCGGGGGGTCACCGAACCGGTGGTCACCGAGCGGCGCTGCGCCGTGTTGTCGGAACCGATGATATAGACGAAGCTGCCCTCGTCATCGGACAGCACCGCGGATTCGGGCAGCACCGGCGCCACCACCGTCCCGCTGGCGATCCGTGCGGTGGCGAAACCGCCCGGGCGCAGACCCGGTTCGTAGGACAGCGCGATCCGCGCGGTGCCCTGGCGGTCCTGCGGATCGATGGTCGGCGACAGCTGCCATACCTGGCCGATATAGGTCTTCTCGCTGCCCACCGGGGTCACTTCGGCGCGCACGCCGGTCGAAAGATTGCTCAGCTGGGTCTCGCCGACCTGCGCGAGCATCTCGATCTCTCCGCCGCGCGCGATCTGGAACAGCGGTGCGGAGCCCGCGCTCACGGTCTGGCCCGGTTCGACATTGCGCGCCAGCACCAGCCCGGCGGCGGGGGCGACGATGTTGAGCCGCTCATTGCGCGCCTGAAGTTCGCCCAGCTGCGCCTGCGCGACGCCGAGCCGCGCGACCGCACCGTCGCGTGTGGCGGTGAGGCGGTCGACATCGGCCGTAGAGATGAACCCGCGTTCCACGAGCTGCAGCGCCCGATCGAGATTGGCCTGCGCGAGATTGGCCTCGGAACGCGCCACTTCGATCTGCGCGCGGGCGCTGCGGACCTGCTGCGACTGGACCGAGCGATCGATCACCGCAAGCACCTGGCCCTGGCGGACCCAGTCGCCCGCATCGACGGGCACCGACACGACCCGACCGCCTTCGCCGACGACCCCGACCGGCATTTCGCGGCGCGCGGCGAGCGTTCCAGTGGCGGTAATCTCGCCCTCCACCGTGGTCTGGCCGGGAGCGATGACGCTCACCGCGGGCAATTGGCTGTCGCGATCGGCAACCGGCACGGCTTCCGAACTCGTCATCTGCCAAGCGACCGCCGCCGCGATCAGCGCGGCGATGACGATGCCGATCCCGATGAACAGCCGCCGCCGGTTCCGCTTGCGGTTTTCGCCCTCCAACGCGTCCAGCTCGCCGGCCGGATCGCTGGTCAGGGGGCGATCCCCCTCGCCCGTTATGCTCGTTTCGTAGTTCATCGCGCCTAATGCCCTGGCTTGCTTGCCCTGCAGGTGTGTTACTCGACTATGTCGGCTGGTGCAAGGAGCAGTTCGCCCTCGCCTTACCTGCGGCCGCGAGGAAGGGCAATCAGCCGTTCGACGGGCGACAATGGCAGAACCACGAGCGGCGTGCCGCGCGATCCCGCCGGCGCTGGACTGCGGACGTGGACTGCGGACGTGAAAAGGGCGGCTGACCCGAAGTCAGCCGCCCCGACCTGTCTGTAACGTTTGCGGTTGCGCTGCGGGTCTAGCGGACGCGTCCACGCTGAACGAGATTGGCGATCCCGAGCAGCACCAGCGCACCGATGAAGGCCGCAACCAGGCTCCACAGGTTGAAGGCCGCCAGTCCGCCAATGCCGCCGCCGCCGATCAGGGCCCCGATCAAGGCACCGACGATACCGACGACGATATTCCAGAAGATGCCCATCGAGGCATCACGGTTCATCACGAGACTGGCGAGCCAGCCGATGATTCCGCCAACGATAATCGCGATAATCCAACCCATCGTATTCCTCCTGTTGTATTTATTATATTCGCTTGTTCCGATGCTGCCTAAACGAGCGTGCAGGAAAAACGGTTCCCAGAGTGCCGGGTTACTTCCCAGGGTGTCGGGTTACAGGGGGACTATCGAGTGGACAAGACAAAGGTTCCCGCAGCGCTGCGAGAACCTTTATTTGCCACCATTGTACCGGCGGCGCCGGTCAGTACTTGAGCTGGCGTTCGTAGAGATCGCGATAGTGCTGGATGCGGGTCACGCGCAGGCCCTGCATGCCCGAGCGGTCGACCGCACGCTGCCAGGAGGCGAACTCCTCCAGCGTCAGGCCGTAGCGTTCGAGCACCTCGTCGATGGTCAGCAGTCCGCCATTGACCGCAGCGACCACCTCGGCCTTGCGCCGCACGACCCAGCGCTTGGTCTGGGGCGAGGGGAGATCGGCGATCGTCAGCGGTTCTCCGAGCGGACCGATGACCTGTGCTGGGCGGATGTCTTGGTTCTCAATCATGTGTCGTCCCGGTCGCCTTGGGCCGCATCGTTCGCGGCGGCTGCAGGCTTAGAGCCGGTGAATTTGCCATGCCTTAAAATATCCTGGTTACCGTCGCATTTACCTTTTTCGCCGAGTTCGGGAAGCGAGGCCGAAAATCCGGCGAACCCCGCCTCGCCCGTGTGTCCCATCTCCTCGCGCAGGTCACGAGTCGCGGCTAGGCGCGCGACCAGATCCGTCCAGCGCAACTGGTGCAAATGCTGCGATTCGCGCTGTTCGCCTGGGGCGACCGCTTGCGATGGCTTGATGTGACCCTCGAACATGAGGTCGAGATATAGGTCGATGTGGTAAACAGTCCGTGAAACATATTGGCCCTGGCTCGGCGGCTTGCGCCGCGCGCTTCGCGGGTCCTGCGACGCCGGCTCCCGTGACTCGCTCCCGTGACTCGCTCCCGTGACTCTGCGAGTGCCCCCCGCAGGGCTGCACCCGCCTCGCTGGCCAGCGAGCGCGCGGCGGTGTAAGGGCTGCGGCCCATGACCCCCGTTTCCCACGCCGACTATTCCGACGCCGATTATTCCGACGCCGATGTTTCCGCGCCCGATGCCGGACGCCCGGACGGATCCATCCGCGATCCTTTGACCCGTCCCGAGGACGCCGCCGCGCTGTTCGATCTGCCGCGCCCCGCCGCCCAGTGCCGGATCGTCGTCGCCATGTCGGGCGGGGTCGACAGTTCGGTGGTGGCCGCATTGGCCGCCCGCAGCGGTGCGCAGGTGATCGGGATCACGCTGCAGCTGTTCGATTACGGCGCCGCGACGGGGCGCAAGGGCGCCTGCTGCGCGGGCGACGATATCCGCGATGCGCAGGCGGTGGCCGACCGGCTGGGCATCGCGCATTACGTGTTCGATCACGAAAGCAGCTTCCGCGAGGAGGTGGTCGAGACCTTCGCCGACGAATATCTCGCCGGGCGCACCCCGGTGCCCTGCATCCGCTGCAACATGGGCCCCAAATTCACCGATCTGTTCGCCATGGCGCGCGAGCTGGGCGCCGACTGCCTCGCCACCGGGCACTATGTGCGCCGGATCATGGGAGCCGCAGGGCCCGAACTGCACCGCGCGCTCGATCCGGCGCGCGACCAGTCCTATTTCCTGTTCGCCACCACCGAGGCGCAACTCGACTATCTGCGCTTTCCGCTGGGGGGCCTGCCCAAGTCCGAGGTGCGGCGATTGGCCGAGCAGGCGGGCCTGCGCAACGCCGCCAAGCCCGACAGCCAGGACATCTGCTTCGTCCCCGATGGCGACTATGCCAAGATCGTCCGCAGCCTTCGTCCCGAAGGCGGGGTGGCGGGGGCTATCGTTCATGCCGAAAGCGGCGAAGTTCTGGGTCAGCACAAGGGAGTGATCCACTACACCGTCGGGCAGCGGCGCGGGCTGGATATCGGCGGCCAGAACGAGCCGCTCTACGTGGTCGGCATCGATGCCGGAACGCGCGAAGTGCGGGTGGGGCCACGGCGGATGCTCGCGGTCGATCGCGCCCGTGTCGTCGAGACCAACCGCATCGGCCCGCTTCCTGCAGGCCGGTTGACCGCGAAGGTGCGCAGCCTCGCCAAGCCGGTACCGGTGCGGCTCGTAGGGTCGCTAGGGGGGCCGCTCGGCAAGGATGCATCGGTCACGCTGCGGTTCGACAGCCCCGAATACGGCGTTGCCCCGGGGCAGGCGGCGGTGATCTATGCTGGCGAACGGGTGGTCGGCGGCGGCTGGATCGCCGAGACCGGCCCGGAGTGATCGACGGCCTGGAAAGGCGTCACTCCTCCCACGGATCCAGAACGCAGCCGAAGCCTTCGCGATAGCGCGCGGTCTCGCTGGCGATCAGCGGCACGCTGGCGGTGACGCTCTGGTCCTCTGGTATTTCGCTCAGCCGGATCATCTCCATCCCGGCGAGCTTGTCCTTGGCGCAATCCTCCAGACTGCGCCCCGCGACATAGCGGCACGAGCACCCGACCCGCGCAGCATAGGCGGTGCCGACTGCGGCATTGCCGGTGACATTGTCGCGCACATACCACCAGCCCATCGCCAGCAGCACGACGAGCGCGAGCGCCACCCAGGGCCAGCGCCGCCGCCGTGCTGTCGATTTTGAGATTGCCAAGCCGAGAACCCCCATGCGAGTTACGCCGCATGATCATGCGGCTCGCTCCCCTTATCGCCATCCTCGCCAGCGCCTCAAGCCTTGCGTCCTGTTCCGATGCCGCACCGGTGCAGGAGCCGCCGTTGAGCGAGGAAGCGCTGGCTGCGGTCGAGAACGACCCGGGCGCGGCGAAACGCCCGCTGGCGCGCGAGATCGATCACCTGTTCACCAATGAAGGGCTGGGCGAGACCCGCGCCGTGGTGCTGCTGCACGAGGGCGCGATCGCCGCCGAACGCTACGCCCCGGGATATGATGCCGATACCCGCTTCGTCAGCTGGTCGATGGCCAAGACCGTGACCGCGGTGATGATCGGCATGCTGGTGGCCGACGGCCGGCTCGAGCTCGACGCGCCCGCACCGGTGCCCGCGTGGCAGCGCCCGGGCGATGCGCGCAGCGAGATCACCCTGCGCCACCTGCTCCAGATGCGCAGCGGGCTCGACCACACCGAGGCCGGACCGGTGCCGGCCGAATCGAGCGAGGTGCGGATGCTGTTCCTCGACGGGCGCGACGACATGGCTCGCTGGGCCGAGGAGCAGCCGCTCGAGGCCGAGCCGGGCGAGCGGTTCGAATATTCCTCCAACACCACCGTCATCCTCGCCGACATCGCCGCGCGCACGCTGACCGACAGCGAGGATCCCGAGGTCCGGCGCCGGGTGGTGGCGGATTATCTGCGTTCACGGCTGTTCGAGCCGCTCGGAATGAGCTCGGTGGTGCCCGAGTTCGATGCCAGCGGCACGCTGATCGGTGGCAGCCTGATCCACGCCACCGCTCGCGACTGGGCGCGGTTCGCCGATTTCCTGCGCAACAAGGGCTCCTATCACGGAGCGCAGCTGGTCCCGCGCAAATGGATCGAGCAGATGGTGACCCCGAGCCCGAAATCGCCGCATTACGGGTTCCAGGCCTGGCTCAACCGGCCGACGGGCGAAAAGGATCACCCGCTAGTCCCCGAACGCGCGCCCGCCAGCCTGTTCGCCATGATCGGCCATATGGGCCAATATGCGCTGGTGTCGCCGAGCCAGCGGGTGACGCTGGTGCGGCTGGGCCATTCCGACGCGCCCGAGCGGCGGGCGATGCTGCAGCAGGCCGCCGATGTGCTGGAGCTTTATCCGGAGGGCTGAGCGGTGCGGTTTGCCGGCTCAATCGGGCAGCAGGAAACTGCCCTCGACGACCGTCACACAGGGTCCGCCGAGCCAGACCCGGTCGCCTTCGAGCCGACAGGTCAGATCGCCGCCGCGCCGCGAAGCCTGATGCGCGGTGAAGCTGTCGCGCCCCAGCCGCGCGGCCCAGAACGGTGCCAGCACCGCATGCGCCGAACCGGTCACGCTGTCCTCGGGCACCCCCCAGGCGGGCACGAACACCCGGCTGACGACATCGGCGGTTTCGCCGGGCGCGGTGCAGATCGCCATCCGGTCGATCTTCTCGAGCGCGCGCATATCGGGTGCCATCGCGCGGAGCTGCGCTTCGGATTCAAGCAGGATGATTGCGGTCTCCTCGGTGCCCGCCACGGTGTCGAACACCGGCGCGTCGATCCCGAGCGCCTCTAGCAGGCCGGGCACCGGCAGTTGCTCCACCCGGCTGACCGGCAGCGAAAGTTCGTAACCCGACCCCTGGCGGCGGACGTGGAGCGTGCCGGCATGACGGGTGCGGAAGCTCACCTCATCGCCGCCGTCGCGCGTCAGCAGGACATGTCCGCTCGCCAGCGTCGCATGGCCGCACAGCTTCACCTCGCTGGTCGGAGTGAACCAGCGCAATTCCCAATCCGCCCCATCGCTTCGGTCGCGGACCACGAAGGCGGTCTCGGCGAAAGCGTTCTCCTCGGCGATCGCCTGGAGCACAGCGTCGGGCAGCCACCCGCCGAGCGGCATCACCGCCGCCTGATTGCCCGCGAAGGGACGGTCGGCGAAGGCGTCCACGTGCCAATAGGGCAGTCTGGTCATGGGGTCTCTCCTGCGAGCCGTTTGAATTCGTCTTCCTCGACCAGCGGATTGCCCGGATCGTCCACATGGCCCTCGGGGTCGATATGGATCAGCAACTCCATCTCGGGGAAGCGGGTGCACAGATCCGCCTCGACCCGCTCGATCACGTCATGCGCCTGCTCCACCGTCATGCTCCCGGGCAGATCGACATGGAACTGGACGAAATCCTGCGTCCCGCTGGTGCGGGTGCGCAGATCGTGGAGGTTGGAGAGTTCGGGATGGCGCGCCGCGGCCGCGACGAAGGCCGCCCGCTTCTCGTCGGGCCATTCGCGGTCGAGCAATTGATCCACCGCGCTCGTCGCCGCCGACCAGGCGCCCCACAGCAGCCAGGCGCCGATCGCCAGGCCGAACAGCGGGTCGGCCAACGCGAGACCGGCGTATTGGTCGAGCACCAGCGCGGCGATCACCGCAAGATTGAGCAGCAGGTCGGACTGGTAATGGACGTGATCGGCGCGGATCGCGACCGAGCCGGTGCGCGCGATCACCACGCGCTGCCAGGCGAGCAGTGCGAAGGTGGCGACCATCGCGACCAGCGAGACTGCAATCCCTTCCTCTGCGCCCGCGGTCGCGCCGCCCTCGACCAGCCGCATCGCGGCGCGAAAGATGATCGCCGAGGCCGACAGCGCGATCAGCACCACCTGCACCATCGCTGCCAGCGCCTCGGCCTTGCCGTGCCCGAAGCGATGCTCGCGGTCGGCGGGCTGCGCGGCGAACCACACCCCCACCAGCGTCGCGAGGCTGGCGACCAGATCGAGCGCCGAATCGGCGAGGCTGCCGAGCATCGCGGTCGAGCCGGTGCGCCAGCTCGCCCAGGTCTTGAGCGCGACCAGCAATACCGCCACCGCGATCGAGGCGAAGGCGGCGGAGCGGGCGAGCGTTGAGCGCTTCATGGATAAAGCAGCGTGTCCGTCCACCCCTCGCCCGCACGGACGAACAGGCGGCGGTCGTGCAGGCGGTTGGGGCGGTCGAGCCAGAACTCAATTCGCTGCGGGGCGAGGCGGAAGCCGGTCCAATGGGCGGGACGAGGGATATCGCCCTCGGGATATTGCTCGGCGAGCGCCTCGACCCGCGCGAAATAGGAGGCGCGCTCATCCAGCGGGCGCGACTGATCCGAAGCCGCCGAGCCGATTTGCGAAACCCGCGGGCGCGAATGGAAATAGGCATCCGCCTCGGCGGCGCTCACTTCCTCGAGCGGCCCCTCGATCCGAATCTGGCGCCGCAGGCTCTTCCAGTGGAACAGCAGCGCCGCCTGCATATTGGCGCGGATTTCCTCGCCCTTGCGGCTCTGGGCATTGGTGAAGAAGGTGAAGCCGCCCGGCCCATGCCCCTTGAGCAGCACCATCCTGAGCGAGGGCGCACCCGAAGGAGTCGCGGTGGCGAGCGCCATCGCGTTCGAATCATTGGGCTCGCTCGCGCGGGCTTCGGCGAACCAGGTCTCGAACAGATCGAAAGGATCGCTTTGCGGAATGGCGCTTTTGTTGTCCATGAGACGACGCCCTAACGCCCTCGCCCGCATTGGCAAAGCCATCGTGCTTGCCCTTGCACACCGCTCCACCTAGCTAACACGCCATGGCCGATCCCTATTCCACCCTTGGCGTCCCCCGCACCGCGTCCGAAAAGGACATCAAGAGCGCCTATCGCACGCTCGCCAAGGAGCTCCACCCCGACCGCAACACCGGCAACCCCGAGGCCGCCGACCGCTTCTCGGATGCGACCAAGGCCTATGATCTGCTGTCGGACAAGGCCAAGCGCGCCCAATACGACCGCGGCGAGATCGACATGGAAGGCAACCCCACCCATCCCTTCGCCGGGATGGGCGGCGGCGGCGGTTTCGGATCGCGCGGACAGTCGCGCGGCCAGGGCGGCTATCGGCCCGAGGATTTCCAGCGCGGCGGCGCGGAAGACGTCGATCTGAGCGATCTGTTCGAGGGGCTGTTCGGCGGCGGGCGGACCACCGGCGCCGGTTTCGGCGGGGCGCGCCGCAGCCAGCAGGCACCGCCGCGCAAGGGCGCCGATATCGGCTACCGCCTGCGCGTACCCTTCGTCGATGCGGCGAGCCTCAAGGATCAGCGCATCACGCTGTCCGATGGCAAGACCATCGATCTCAAACTGCCCAAGGGGGTCGAGAGCGGCACCCAGATGCGGCTCAAGGGCAAGGGCGAGGCGGGCCCCGGCGGCGCGGGCGACGGGCTGGTGACGATCGAAATCGAAAAGCATCCCCTTTTCAGGCGCGAGGGCGACGACGTCCGCTGCGATCTGCCGATCACGCTCGACGAGGCGGTCAACGGCGGCAAGGTCCGCGTTCCCACGGTCGACGGGCCGGTGATGATGACGATCAAGCCCGGAACCGACGGCGGCACGGTGCTGCGGCTCAAGGGCAAGGGCTTCTCGAAAAAATCCGGCGCGCGCGGCGACCAGCTGGTCACGCTCGAAATTCAGTTGCCCGAGGACCTCGGCCCGCTTGCACAGCGGCTCGAGGGATGGAAGGACGACAGCGATCCCCGGGCCAAGCTCAGGGTGTAGCGCTTGGCCAGGAAACCCCTGCCGCAGCCCGAGGAGCGCGAGGTCGCATCGCTCTCTCCCGAGGCGCGTCGCCAGCAGGCGCTCACGCTGCGGGGGCGGGTCGTGCGCCAGATCGGGCCCGGAACGAAAGCATGGGAGGTGATGAAGCGCACCGCGCTGGGCACCTTCAACGACGGTTTCATCCACGCCGGCAATCTCGCCTATCTGTCGATCTTCTCGATCTTTCCCTTCTTCATCCTGGGCGCGGCGCTGTTCTCGCTGGTGGGCGAGGAGAGCGAACGCGCCGCCAGCATCAACGCCGTGCTGGTCGCGCTTCCGCCGGTGGTGGGAAATGTGATCGAACCGGTGGCGCGCGATGTCATCGCGGCACGCAGCGGCTGGCTGCTGTGGGCCGGTGCGCTGGTCGCACTGTGGACCGTGGGCAGTCTGGTCGAGACGATCCGCGACATCCTGCGGCGCGCCTACGGCACCGGGATGACCCACGCCTTCTGGAAATACCGCCTGCTCTCGGCAGGCGTGATCATCGGCGCGGTCGTGCTGCTGATGCTGTCGCTCATCGCACAATTCCTGATCGGCGCCGCGCAGCAGGTGATCGAAGCCTATTTCCCGCAATTGATCGATCGGGTCAGCGATCTGCGACTGACCCGGATCATCCCTGCGCTGGGCCTGTTCGGATCGCTCTATCTGATCTTCTACACGCTCACGCCGTCGCACTACCGCGCCAGACGCTATCCCAAATGGCCGGGCGTGCTGCTGACGACGATCTGGTGGATCCTGGTCGCGACGCTGATGCCGATCGTCCTGCGCAGTTTCTTCACCTACGATCTCACCTATGGCAGCCTGGCCGGGATCATGGTCGCGCTGTTCTTTTTCTGGCTGGTGGGGCTGGGCGTGGTGATCGGCGCGGAACTCAACGCCGCCATGGCCGAGACGCCTGAGGAAGAATTCACCAAGACCGGCACGGCCGAGACCGTGCAGCAGGACGACACAACACTCGAAGGGAACGCGGAATGAGCGGATTGATGGCAGGCAAACGCGGGCTGATCATGGGCCTCGCCAACGACAAATCGCTGGCCTGGGGGATCGCCAAGCGCCTGAGCGAACAGGGCGCCGAGCTGGCGTTTTCCTATCAGGGCGAAGCGCTCAAGAAGCGCGTCGGTCCGCTGGCGGAGCAATTGGGCAGCGACTTCACCTTCGAATGCGACGTTTCCGACATGGATACGCTCGACGAAGCCTTTGCGACGCTCAAGGCGCGCTGGGACACGATCGATTTCGTCGTCCATGCGATCGGCTTTTCCGACAAGGCCGAGCTGCGCGGAAAATACGTCGACACCAGTCTCGACAATTTTCTGATGACGATGAACATCTCGGCCTATTCGCTGGTGGCGGTCGCCAAGCGCGCGCGTGCGATGATGCCCGCGGGCGGTTCGATCCTGACGCTGACCTATTACGGCGCCGAAAAGGTCATCCCGCACTACAACGTGATGGGGGTGGCCAAGGCGGCGCTGGAATCGAGCGTCCAGTATCTGGCCAACGATCTCGGGCCCGAAAACATCCGCGTGAATGCGATCAGCGCCGGTCCGATCAAGACCCTCGCGGCGAGCGGGATCGGCGATTTTCGCTACATCCTGCGCTGGAACGAGCTCAATTCGCCGATGCGCCGCAACGTCACCATCGAAGACGTCGGCGGCTCGGGGCTCTATTTCCTCTCGGACCTGTCGTCGGGGGTGACCGGCGAGGTCCATCATGTCGACGGCGGTTATCACGTGGTCGGCATGAAGCAGGAAGACGCGCCGGATATCGGGCTGGATTGAGCGGCTGCCGGTCTCCTCTGGAAGACCAGAGTATCCCGTCCGGGATCCTAACGCGGCCCCGTTTGCGTTTCGCGTTCGGCTCTCTCGAACGGAGACATCGCGTTCGCCGTCGGGTCATAATAGCGATCAATCCGGTTACGGATGCGATTCTGGACCCGATTGTTGATGCGGGAGTCGATCCGGTCGAGCGGTTCCCGCATCACCGGCCCATCGCGCGCCGTTTGGCGGCGACCGACCTCGCCAATCCCAGTATCGGCGGTGCGAGCGGCCTCCACCAACCCCTCGTTTTGGTTGTTCGCCTGGCGGGTATCTGCCTGCGCCGGCTCTTCGGAACCGGTCTGCGGAGCGAGCGGTACGCCCTGCGCCGCGGCAGGAGCGGCCAGGCCGAGAAGCATGACGAGGGCAGCGACGACGCGTGCGCGCCCTGGATCGATCATAGTCGCAATCATGGCCCGGCTCCTGCTGGCGCGAGCAAAGCTCGCTCAATTTGGCCCGATACGCCGGTGATGTCGTCCGATGCTCGCGCGATCAAGGCAAGCGTCTGGACCGGACAGTCGCCCGGGACGGTAAGGCGGCCCTCGAAAACGCCGTTAGAGGCTGCGGAGTTGGGTACTTCGACGCGACCGAGCTCCCTCCCGTCCTGGCACACCAGCGTCCAATAGGGGCGAGACCGATCGGGCTGGTCGACGGCGCGACTGCGCCCTATGAGCCGATAGCTTCCCGGCGGCAGCAGCTGGGTCTGCTGGACGAGCCGCCCTCCGGAACCGGGCGGCAGCGAAAAGTCCAGAATGCCGCCTTCTCCTTCCTGCAGAATAGCAGAGGAAATGCCGGGCTCCAGGCTCGGCATCCAGTCGAACACCGCGCGGATGTCCGGGTTCAACGCGAATTCGGGATCTCGCGATCGGTTGCGAACGGCACCGCGGCGGAATTCGGAATAGTATTTCCAGGCTTCATCGATCTCACCCTCGGCCATCAGCGCATTCGTAAGAGCAGCACGCAAATCGTCGGTAACCGCCATATCCACCGCCCTGCCTTCGCGGAAAAAAGCTACTCCTCCGGCAGGATCAATACCGCTAGCCGCAACCTGGTATAAAAAGGGTTCGGACCAAACCGGATCGCTGGTCATGATCTCGAGCAGGCCTGCCCGGACCTTCGGCTCGCTCAAGGCCGCAACGAGATTGGGCATGAGTAAATCTGACGCTTCCCTGGATGTTCGCAGGGCAATATCGTAGCTGCGGAGCGCAGCGGCGATATCACCGCGGTTTACCGCTTCTTCAATCGCCCAAACCTGCGGCCGGAGCTCGCGGCGCGAAAGCAGTAGCGAATACTGGAAAAGCTCCCGAGCCCGCTCGGTCTCATTGCGCAATTGCGCCTGCAGTCCCAGAACCGTGAGCGCCTCGACCGCGGTCGGATCCTTGCGCAGCGCCAGCCGCGAAAGACGCGCCGCCTTGGAATCGTCATCGGCCGTGGGCTGCATCGCGAATTGCTGCTGCGCGGCGGCGGCGATGATCAGCCCATTGTCGGGCGCAAGGACGAGAGCACGGAGCGGATCCGCCGATTCGAGCGTTTGGCCCAAAGAGCCGCCGACGCTCAGAACGCCGAGCGTGAGCGCCCCTAGGGCCAGCGCCAGACGGCCCAGCCAGCCGCGCCGCGAGCGGCGAGGCGCCGATGATTGGCGCGAGGAGGAAGAGCGGCGGCGCCTAGGCATCACGCCGCTGTCGTCTTTGCGTCCCGCCCGTAGCCATAGCCATAATCGTAGTCATAGCCGAAGTGCGCCTTGCGAGCGTCGAACTTGGTCACGATACCGCCAAAGATCTTCACCTTGGCGCTGACCAAGCGGCCGATTGCGGTCTTTACCTGGCTCGAACGAATGCCATGCGATTCGACGGCATAGATCACCCCGTCCATCTGCGAGCCGATCAGCGGCGCATCCGCCAGACCGAGCACCGGCGGACTGTCGATCACGACGTGATCGTAAGTTTCGAGCAGGCGCTCGACCAGCAGGCGAAGGCGGTTACCGGTCAGCAATTCGGCCGCATTGGGCGGAATGGGGCCGGCGGTCATCGCATCGAGACCCAGATCTTCCATGCGGAAGATGAGTTCCTCGACCGCGTCTTCACCGGTAAGGAAATTGCTCAGACCGCGGTTGTGATCGACCCCGGCGAGCTGGTGGACCGAGGGCGAGCGCATATCGCCATCGACCAGCACGACCTTGCGGCCCGAGCGCGACAGGAGCGTCGCAAGCGAGAGAGCCGTGGTGGATTTGCCTTCGCCGGGACGGGTGGATGTCACAGAGAAAGCGCGCGGGATGCCATGCTGGGTAGTGAAGCCGAGGTTCGTCTGGATGGCCAGATAGGCGTCCACAAGTTCCGACTTGCGGTCGTGCAACGATTCCAGAGGCGTCTCATCCTCGATCTTCGGAACCGAACCAAGCAGCGGCAGACCCAAGCGACGCTGCAATTCGGTCGGGTCGCCGATGGATTCGTCGAGCTGCTCAAGTCCCAATGCAATCGCCACCCCCAGCAGAGCACCGCCGAGCAGAGCGATCAACATGTTGAGGACCAGTCTCGGACTCGAGGGAAACTGGGGGATGTCGGCAAGGTCGACGATCGCGATATTGTTGACACCCACGCCGCCGGCGATGCCGATCTCCTTGAAGCGCTGCAGCAGACCATCGTAGAGCGACTGGTTGGTGTCCACTTCCTGCTCGTAGATATTGTATTGGATGGAACGCCGCCGCAGATCGAGGTAATCCTGCTTCAACGCATTCACGCGGGTTTCCAGCGCATTCTCGCGCTGCACAGCCTGATTGTATTCAGCCTGTACCGATCCTGAAACGCGCGCTTCTTCTCGCGTGATCGCGCTGTCAAGAGCGTCGATCTGACTTTGGATCGCCTGCGCTTCGGGATAGCCCGGTTCGAAACGAACCATCAATTGCTGATATTGCGCCGCCAACTCGGCCCTTCGCTGGCGCAGATTGTTGATCGCATTGTTGTCCAGAGCTGCCGCCGTGCTGCCGGCGCCGCCAGCCCGGCGAAAGCGCGCTTCCGCCGCGATGCGGTCGGCAATCGCCTCGCTCAGAGCTGCGTTCAGAGCAGCGAGGTTGTCCGCAACTATCGGGCGTTCCTGCGCTCCCTCCGTGTTCGCTGGGAGATTGATAATCTCTTCGCTCGACGCATAGGCCACCAGCTGCCGCTGTGATTCGTCGAGACGCTGCTTGTATTCGGCCAGCTGCCGCTGAAGCGCGTCGCGACCATAGGATGTCGCCTGAAGCTTACGCTCCAGATTGGTTTCGATAAAATTTTCTGCCCAAGTATTTGCGACCCTGGCGGAGAACGCAGGATCCGGGCTTGTGAAGCGGATATCGACGAGCCGTGAGAGGCGTGTTGGTTCAATGCTCACATGGTCAAGCAATATCTCGCCGGCGATCCGCTGGCGTTGCGCACGCCCCTCGGCGGGGTACCGACCATTATTCAGCCGAAAGGCTGGCTCGCCCTCCTCGGCCGCCCCGAACATCTCGAAGAAAGCCGGGTCATCGACAAGGTTCAGCTCGGTTGCGACCCGCTCGGCGAGTGTCCGCGCCCTCAGCAGACCGTACTGGGTCTGATAGAATTCCTGATCCGCGACGCTTGTTTCGCGCTCGACGCCTTCGAAACTCGTCACCTGATCGGATTCCCGGAGGATTTCGATCGTGGCGGCCGCAGTGTATTGCGGTGTCATCAGCAGGGTAATAACGAGGCCGATCGCCATTGCGGCGATGGTCGCTCCGATGATGATCCAGCGCCAGCGCAAAGCGATCCGCATATAGTGCTGGAGGATGGAGGGCTCGTCCGCAACAGCGGCAGAACTGAAGGGTGCGCCCTCCTCCGTAACAAAGTCGGAGCGACGCTCGTCGAGGCGGTTTGCGAGAGTATTCATAAGTTGAGGAGTTCTACTGCAAAAATGCCACGAGCGGCGACGCCAGAAGCGGAGCTACGCCGATGAAGTCGCGAAACAGGCGCCGCTGGGGGCTGTCGCCGACCACGATCAGGTCGTTGGCGTAAATTTCCGGGTCGGCATAGAGGCCGCGACGCAGGGCCGTGATGTTATAAAGACCTGCGAGACGCTGCCCATCGACCGTTCGCAAAATCACGACATCGTCTTCCTTGGCGAATTCGGTCAAGCCGCGAGCCGATGCCACCGCCCGCAACAATGTCATCTGGTTGGTCACCGGATAAAGTCCGGGCTCCACCACCTGGCCATCGACAGTGACAACCTGACTGACCGAACTGTTGATATTGATCGTCACATCGGGATCGCGGACATAGCTCTGGGCCAGAGCAAATTCGATGTCGCGCGCGAGCTCGGCTGCGGTCTTGCCGCCGGCGTCGATCGCGCCGATCAGCGGCATGGCGATCCGACCGCTGGTATCGACCTGCATCTGGCCACCAAGCTCGGGGATCCCGAAAACACGCACAGTGATCGTGTCGAGCGGGCCGATCAGCGCAACCCGGTCCCCCGCCGCGAGATCGGCGCGTTCAGGTGCGGGCAGCGACATCTGGCCGTCAATGACAGTGAGATTAGCCGTCGACTGGATAGGCGGCTGCCCGGCGCATCCGGCCAGACCGACGCAGGCCAATATGCAGAGGAAGGAATTGCGCATTTTACGATGAGATATCCGGTTGGGCGGAAAGATGGCGCATTATAAGAGGGCGCTTGATGAACGTAAAGCACAGATACTGCTAGCCAACAGGCGCGCGCCGGAGCTCTGCGCTCCTGCAATTGCGAGGACATCTGATGGTCGGCCGCGACTGCGCAGATCGCGCCCTCGAATAGAGCAAAGCTCTGCCGGCGCAAGGGCGGGTCGATGTTTGAACACCGCGAGGCAGCGGCATGCGCCATCTGTCGATTTTGCATTTTGCGCAAATCCGATTGTGCTACTAATGGAGCCATGGACCGTTTGAGAAATACGCGATCGCCAGTCCTCAAGGCCGCACTGCTGCTTGTGGCACTGCTGCTTAGCGCCTGCGGTTCGGGAGAAGCGGCTCCGACTCCCGGCAAGATGCCCGAGCAGGCGCGCGAATTTAGCGCCGAGGACAAAAAGGCGGCGTTGGCGCTTTCAATGGGCAATGTACAGGCGCTCTCGGCTGAAACGAGCGCGTACGACCGATCCTTGTTGTGCAGCATAGCTTTGGAATCCGTGCAGGCACAATTATCCGAAAGCGGCCAACTCGACACGGCAATGATCAATGCAATCGATCAGGTTCGCACGATTTACACCACCCGGGTGCAGCAACTCGGCGCAGCAGAAAACAAGTCCGGTTCCGAAATCGCCGCCGACCGTCAGCAGCGCGTCGAGGAGCTTTCCGAGCGGAGCGAACGCGGCCAGATCGCTATCGGCTGCCTGCGGGCGATGGCCTAACGCGAAGGATAAGGCTTCCCGCCTTGTGATCCTCCGGCTGCTCGGTACCGGTGTACACGCCGCTCGAGCTCGGGGCCGCTTGCCGCCATCTAGCGCTCAGCGGCCATAGAGGGGATGGAGAATACAATGCGGGTTCTAGTCACCGGAGCAGCCGGGTTCATCGGCCACGCGGTCGCGATGGCGCTGATGGCGCGTGGCGATGCGGTGCTCGGCATCGACGATTGCAACGATTACTACTCGGTTTCGCTCAAACGGGCGCGGCTCGAGCGGGCGGAAGCCGCTGGCGGCGGGGCGTTCGCATTTCGCGAGGTGGATTTCGCCGATCCGGTGGCCCTGGGCAAATCGCTCGAGGGCGAGCATTTCGACCGGATCGTCCACCTCGGGGCGCAGCCGGGTGTGCGCTATTCGCTCGAGAATCCCCACGCCTACGCCCATTCCAACATCACAGGGCATCTCGAACTGCTCGAACTCGCGCGGCGGCGCGAGATTGGGCACATGGTCTATGCCAGCTCCTCCTCGGTCTATGGCGGCAACGCCAATCTGCCCTTCGCGGTCGAGGATCGCGTGGACCACCCCGTCTCGCTCTACGCCGCGACCAAGCGCGCCGACGAGCTGATGAGCGAAACCTACGCGCATCTCTACCGTATCCCACTGACGGGACTACGTTTTTTTACCGTCTACGGCCCTTGGGGACGGCCCGATATGGCGCTCTGGCTGTTCACCAGCGCGATCCTCGAGGGGCGGCCGATCAAGGTGTTCAATCAGGGCGAAATGTATCGCGACTTCACCTATATCGACGATATCGTCGCGGGCGTGCTGGCCTGTCTGGATTCGCCGCCTGCGGATGACGGCGCGGCCAAGGCGGGGGGCAGCACCAAGCCGCACGCGCTCTACAATATCGGCAACAATCGCTCGGAGCACCTGCTCAAGGTGATCGGACTGATCGAAGAGGCCTGCGGGCGCAAGGCGGAGCGCGTGCTGCTGCCGATGCAGCCGGGCGATGTCGAAAAGACCTATGCCGATATCGAAGCGATCCGGAACGATCATGGCTACGAGCCGACTACCTCGATCGAGCAAGGCGTGCCGCACTTCGTGCGCTGGTATCGCGATTATCACGGCGTCTGAACGCCGCGCTGCAATTCAGGACGCGGATCAGGCGACGTCGGGCCAGATTCCCCGCGTGTCATAGACCAGCGCACCTTGCCGTTCCTCGGGCGGGACGACCTTGAAGATGTCGTGATCGACCAGCACGACGATGATGCCGCAATCCTCGAGTGCGGTGTCGAGATCGACCAGAACCGCTCCGGTGCCGTCGAATTCGGGCGGCAGGTCGCCGGCATAAGGCTCGACCACATGCACCCGCTCGCCGAACTCGCGCGCCAGCCCGGCGGCGATGAAGCGCGCGGGGCTTTCGCGGAAATCGTCGATATTCGCCTTGAAGGCGAGCCCGAGGCAGGCGACCCGCTGATCGGGATGCGCCGCAATCAGCGCTTTCGCACGGGCGAGCACATGCGCCATCTTGGCGTCGTTGGTCTGGCGGGCCCGGCGGATGAGGTTGGCGTCTTCGGGTGCTCCATGGACGATAAACCAGGGGTCGACCGCGATGCAATGCCCGCCGACGCCCGGTCCCGGGGTGAGGATGTTGACCCGCGGATGGCGATTGGCGAGGCGGATCACCTCCCAAACATCGAGCCCTTGCCGGTCGGCGATCATCGACAATTCGTTGGCGAAGGCGATATTGACGTCGCGGAAGGCATTTTCGACCAGCTTGGTCATCTCCGCGGAACGGACGTCGGTGGTGACGCATGCGCCCTTCACGAAGCGCTTGTAGAAGGCCAGCGCCTTGCGCGCGCAGCGCGGGGTGATCCCGCCGATCGAGCGGTCGTTGTGAGTCAGTTCCTCGAGAATCCGGCCCGGCAGCACGCGCTCCGGGCAATAGGCGATCGAGACGTCGGGGGTACCCTCGCACAGGCCGGGCAGCGCCAGATCGGAGCGGTCCTTGGCGATCAGATCACGCAGCGCCTCGGTGGTGCCGACCGGACAGGTCGATTCCAGGATCACGGTGTCGCCCTTCTTGAGGACCCCTGCGATGTCGGCTGCGGCAGCCATGACGAAGCTGGTGTCGGGGGTATGATTGCCATCCTTGGCGAACGGTGTCGGTACGGCGATGACGAAGACATCGGCGGGCGCGATCCGCGTCGAGGCCTTGAGTAGCCCGCGCTGCACCGCCGCCTGGACGAGCCCGTCGAGATCGACTTCCTCGATATGAATCTCGCCCCGGTTGATCGTGTCGACGACGCTTTCCGAGACGTCCAGGCCATGGACCGGACAGCCCGAGCGGGCGATGATCGCCGCGGTGGGGAGGCCGATATAGCCGAGACCGATGACGCAGACGTCGGGCTTGATGTCACCGCGCATGAATTGGATACCCCTGAAGTGTTTCGGAGAGCCCTAGCGCCTGTCGGTAAATTTTACAGTAACGCGCGCTCGATCGGCACGGATTGCTCCGCGAGCAGATCGCAGATGCGCAAAGCCGAGTGCCCATCGCCGAAGGGATTGTGCGCGCGGGCCATGGCAGCATAGGCTCGGGGATCGTCGAGCAGACGCTCGGTCTCGGCAACGATGGTATCGGCGTTGGTCCCGACCAGCTTCGCGGTCCCCGCGGCGACGCCCTCGGGCCGTTCGGTGGTTTCGCGCATCACCAGCACCGGCTTGCCCAGCGCAGGCGCCTCTTCCTGCACTCCGCCGCTGTCGGTCAACATCAGCGTGGAGATGTCGAGCAGGCGGGCGAAATGGGGATAGTCGAGCGGTTCGATCAGCGCGACGTTGTCGAGCCCGGTGAGCGCGGTCTCCATCACCGCCCGGACATTGGGGTTGAGATGGACCGGGAAGATCACCGCGACATCCTCGCGCCGCGCGATCCGCCGCACGGCTTCGGCGATCCCGCGCATGCCTTCGCCGAAATTCTCGCGGCGGTGGCTGGTCATGCCGATGATACGTTTGCCCGCGAAGCGGTGCTCGAGCGGGGCGAGGCCGGCGGCCAGTTCGGGCTGCGCAGCGATCCTGGCGGTGACCCATTGCAGCGCATCGATCACCGTGTTGCCGGTGACATGTATCGCATCGGCGGCGACATTCTCGCGCCGCAACGCCGCCGCCGCGGTTTCGGTGGGCGCGCAATGCAGCGCGGCGAAACTGCCGACCACCTTGCGGTTGACCTCCTCGGGCCAGGGGTGGTGGATATCTCCGCTGCGCAGCCCCGCCTCGACATGGCAGACGGGGATCTGGCGATAATAGGCCGCGAGCGCCCCCGCCATCACCGTGGTGGTGTCGCCCTGGACCACGACCCAGTCGGGCTTTTCGCTATCGAGCACCTCGCCGATCCCGGTCAAAGCGCGCGCGGTCAGCGTGTCGAGCGTCTGGCCCGGCGTCATCAGGTCGAGATCGTGATGAGGCGCGATGCCGGCGATTGCGAGCACCTGATCGAGCATGCCGCGGTGCTGCGCCGAAACGCAGACCCGCGAGACGAAGCGGGAGCCCCCCTCCAGCGCATGGATCAGCGGGAACAGTTTGATGGCTTCGGGACGCGTCCCGAACACGGTCAGAATCTTGCGCGGCTGGGTCATCCGCCCCGCTCTAGCGCAGTTCGGAGGCGGGTGTCAGTCCCGCATCAGCAGCGGCTTGGATCAGGTCCCCGGATCGCTCGCGGGCACCTGCGCCCCCAGCGGCTGCACGATTTCGCTGTCATCATCGAACGGCGTGTCCTTGGAGGGCTCGCTCGGCGGGATGCGGTCGGCCTGGTCGATGAGCGGCGGGGCCGAGGCATCGACGGCGGTCGCGGGCAGTTCGGCGTCGCGCTGGTTTTCGAGCCGTCGGAGATATTCCCGCTCGATCTCCTCGACGCGCTCCTGCTCCTCGGCGGCAAGTTCGTCGATCTGCGCCAGACGTTCGGCGCGTGCGGCCTCGATCAGCTGTCCGAAGCGGACCGAGGAGGCGTTTTCGCGATCGGCATAGGCTGCGGCGATCATTTCTTGGGTGCAGCCGGTGGAGCCGCCGAGACCCACGGGGCTGCAGGAGAGAATGCCGAAATCGCCGACGATATCGAGCCGCTCGACCCGCTCGGTCCAGCTGGTGTTGGCCGGATTGTCGCTGAAGCGCAGCGATTCTGGGATGCGGTAACGATCCGCCTCGGGCAGCCGGGCGACCACCACGATCTCGTCGCCGACGGGCTCGGGCACCGCGTCATCGCCATAGACGATGACCATGTTGACCTTGTCGCCGCCGGTATCCTGCGCAGCGAGCGGGCTCGCGAAACAGGCGGCGGTGGCGAGCATCAGGGCGGCAAGCGGGCGTCTGGTCATCGTAATCCTCTCAAGCGCCCGTCATAAAGGGCGAGACGGGGTGAATAGGGTCTGAAGCGCGCCGGAACGCCCGGCGTTCCTGGCTCGGATGCGTTCAGATCCTCTCCGAAACTCTGATCGCCGTGCGGCACCCCAGCCGGATCAGCCCGGAAAGCAGCGGATAGGCGGGTGCGTTTTCGGCTCCGGCGGCGATCGCGGCGTCGCGATGCTCGCGTTCGTCCTCGCGGAATTGCTCGATCATCTCCGCCAGCTCGGGATCGTCGCCATCCTCGTCGAGCGCGTCGAGCTGCTCCGAATAGTGGCGGTCGATCTCCTCCTCGACCGCGGCGGTGCAGGCCATCGCCGCTTCGGGGCCGAGCAGCGCGGTCGCCGCACCCAACGCATAGCCGGCGACCGACCAGAAGGGCTGGAGCGCGGTCGGACGGACCCCGCGGCGCGCCATCAGGGCATCGAATTTCGCCCGGTGCTGCGCTTCCTGTTCGGCCATGCCGGCGATCTCCGCCGAATGCGGCCCGCGGTCGCCCATCACCGCCAACTGACCGGCGTAAATCCGGGTTGCGCCGAACTCGCCCGCCTGATCGACGCGGATCATGCGGTGAATGTCAGGCTTGGGCATGGGTCGTGCTCCGGGAAAGCAGGATGAGGATGGCGAGGGCCGCGGCGGTCGAGACGAGAAAGTTCCATCCCGCAAGCGAAATGCCCAGCAGGCTCCAGGGTGCCTCGTCGCAGCGGATCATCGGAGCATTCATGATCGAATCCAGAGCGCTCACCCCGTCTTGCGGGACGATGGTGGCGCAACCGGTCAGCCCATCCCACCAGCCGTATTCGACCCCGGCATGAAACCCGCCGATCGCGCCCGAGATCAGGATCGCCACCGCGGCGAGCGCAACCCACAGTTCGCGGCGGGGCAGACGGAACGACAGCAGCGCCAGCGCGATCGCGGCGAAGTGCGGCCAGCGTTGCCACCAGCACATTTCGCAAGGATGCAGGCCAAAGCCGTATTCGGAGATGTAGGCGCCCCCGAGCAGGAGGGCGGGAATCCCCAAGGCCAGTTGCCGCGCGAGGCGGAAGGATGGCGAAACGGTCATCGAGCCTCGATAGCGCTGCTAACGACGCACCGCCACCGATTTGGGCGCGGTGCGGCGCAGCGTTTCCAAAGCGTAGTGGAGCTGGAAGTCCTCGATCCCCTCGTCCTTGAGTTCCTCGGCGGTCTTCTGGAAGCGGGGGTCGGCCTGCCTGTCGGTCTCGAGCGCCGAATCCTCGAGTTTCAATTCATTGATAAGATGCCCGCGCAAATCCGATTCGCGCATGGTGAAACGCGATCGCTTGGCGAGGTCGGGATCGGACAATTGCGGGACCGCGATATCGGGCTTGATACCGCCTTCCTGCACCGAATGACCCGAGGGGGTGTAGTAGCGCGCGGTGGTGAGCTTCAATGCCGCATCGCGGCCCAGCGGCAGCAGCGACTGGACGCTGCCCTTGCCGAAGCTGCGATCGCCCATGATCACCGCCCGGCGATGATCCTGCAGCGCACCGGCGACGATCTCGGAGGCCGAGGCCGAGCCGGCGTCGATCAGCACGACGATCGGCACGCCTTGGGCGATATCGCCGCGGAACACGGTCTCGGCATCGTAAACCACGCTTTCGCCGCGCGCACGACCGCGCTGCGAGACGATGCGACCATCATCGAGGAACAGATCGGCCAGCGCCACCGCCTCGTCGAGCGAACCGCCCGGATTGGAACGCATGTCGAGCACCAGTCCGCCGAGCCGCCCGGTGGCTTCCTCTTGGAGCGCGTCCCACGACGCCAGCACATCGCTGCCGACATCGCGCGAGAATTCGTTGACCATGATGTGGCCGATATTGCCCGGCATGAGCTCGTGGGTGACCGGCTCGAGCTCGATCACGCCGCGCGTGACGCTGACGTCGAAGGGCTCGTCGCGGCCGGGACGGAAGATGGTCAAACGGATCGCGCTGCCGGCGGGACCGCGCATCCGCGCCACCGCCTCGTCGAGATCGCCGCCGTAGATCAGCTCGCCGTCGAGATGGGTGATGTAGTCGCCCGCCTTCATCCCGGCCTGTTCGGCGGGGCTACCGCGGAAGGGAGAGATCACCTTGACCGCGCCGTCCTCGAGCACGACCGAGAGACCGAGCCCCGAATAATTGCCGTCGATCAGCGTCTCGAGCCGCTGAAGGTCCGAGCCGTCGAGATAGGCGGAATGCGGGTCGAGCGCGGCCAGCATACCGTCGATCGCGCCGCGAATCAGGACATCGTCCTCGACCGGCTCGACATAGCTAGCCTTGATCCGCTGGTAGGTGGCGAACAGGCTCGCGAATTCGGGTCCGGCGCGCCCGTCCACCTGCGCCAGCCCGGCGGTGGTGGCGGGGATCAGGGCGACGGCGGTAACCAGTGCTGCACCGCGGGCAAGTTCGGCGAATTTCATGGCAGATGTCCAATCATGTCTTGCGCCGTTCTATCGCCTGCGCTCGCTGAACGCTAGCTGAGGATCGACGGCCAGCTGTTCCAGATCTGCAGCCGCGCGGATGCACGACTGCTACAGCCCTCTCAGGCGATGAATTCGAGCGGATTGACCGGTTCGCCCTCGCGACGAAGCTCCAGCGTCACTGCCGGGTCGCGCAGCTGTGCCATCCCGAGCGGCGAACCGGCGACGACGTTCTGGCCCACCCGGGCGGCCATTTCGGACAGGCCGGTGACGAGGCTGGTCCAGCCGTTGGCATGCTCGATGATGACGATGGTGCCATAGCCGCGATAAGGACCCGCGAACACGATCCGGCCCCCGCCCGGCGCCACGACCTGTGCGCCGCTGCGGGGCAGAAGCTGCAGCCCGTTGCGCCGGATGCCGCTGTCGTCGCGAGATCCGAAAGCGGCCACCAGCCGGCCATCGACAGGAAGCCGGTAACGAGGCGGCGGCGCGGTCGAGGATGGCGATGGCGATGGCGCCGCAGCGACGTCGGCGGGGGTTGCGGCAGGATCGGCCGAAGGATCCGTGGGGCGCGGGACCGGCCCCGGCAGCGCCGCCAGTCGCGCGCGCAGTTCGCCGATCTGCTCCAATTCCTCGATCAGGCCGTCGATGTCCCGCGCGCGTTCGCCCAGCGCAAGCGCGCGCAGGTCTTCGCGGTCCGCCGCCCCGGCGGCGCGGCGCGCATCGATCCGCTCGCGCTGCGCCATGGCGATCAGCTCGGTTCGCCGCTGCGCCAGCTGCGTCTCGCTGGCGCGGCGGGCGGCGACCGCGTCGCGCGCCTGTCTCTGCAGGACGGCGGCGCGGTCGAGCTCGGCGCGCAGATCGGCGGTGGTCTCTCGCACCAGCGGCACGGTGCTGTCGAGCACGGCGCCGAGATAGACCGTGTCCCGCAAGGAACCGGGCGCAAACAGGCTGAGCGAGAGCGGCCTCCGGACCAGCGTCTGCAACGCGCCGGTCAGCTGGACAATGGGCTCGCGGCGCTCGGCCAGCCGGATATCGAGCTGACGGCGCTCGCTCTTCACCAGTACGAGCTGCGCCTCGGCTACGCCGATCGCCGCCTCGACCTGCTGGATCCGCGCCGCCAGCGCGGCAGCCTCGGCCTGCGCCTTCTGCGAGGCCTGCGTGGAGCTCGCGGCCTCGCGGTCGAAGCGCTCGGCACGGGTCCGGGCGCGAAGCGCCTGCTGGCGCGCCAGCGCGAGCGCCGTCCTCGCCTGCGAGGCATCCTCGAAGCGCGCCGCGGATTGCGCGCGGCCTGGCGCACCCGACCCCACCCAGAAGCCAAGCGCGAGAAGGCCCAGCAGGCCGGCGGCAAGCAAGCGCGTCATGACGTCGTCCTAGCCGTCTTGTCAGGCACGATGATAGGGGTGACCGGCGATAATGGTGGTGGCGCGGTAGAGCTGTTCCGCCAGCATCGCGCGCGCCAGCAGATGCGGCCAGGTCGCCTTGCCGAAAGCGAGCAGCAGGTCGGCGGCGCCGCGCTCCGCGGGCGAATGACCATCGGCAGCACCCAGTACGAAGCGTGCCTCCCTGATGCCGTCATCGCGCCAGCGGGCGAGAATATCGGCGAACTCCTGCGAATCGAGATCGCGCCCGCGCTCATCGAGCAGCACGATGCGGCAGGGTGTCTGTGGCTCGGGCGTGCGCCCACCGATCTCGGGCAGTTCGGTGAAGCGGACCGGCCAGATCAGCCGCTTCTCGTAGCGGGCGACGAGATCAGCCTCCGGGCTGCGACCCAACTTGCCGCGCGCGATCACATGAAGCAGCAAGGGCGCGGTCCCGACGAAAGCGCGGTCCTACGCCGTACCGGCGGTGCCGGCGGCGACCGGCGGGGCATCGCCGAACGCCCACATCCGCTCCAGATTGTAGAAGCTGCGGACTTCGGGACGGAACAGATGGACGATGATGTCGCCGGCATCGAGCAGCACCCAGTCGCCGGCGGGGAGACCTTCCAGCTTGACCGGGCCGAAGCCGGCCTGCTTGATCTTTTCGGCCAGCTTCTGAGCGATCGCGGCGACTTGGCGAGTTGAACGCCCCGAAGCGATCACCATGTGATCGGCGATCGAGCTTTTGCCTTCCAGATCGATCGTGACGACCTCCTGGGCCTGGTCGTCGTCGAGCTGCTGCAAGACCAGGTCGAGCAGCGGATCGGTGCCATCGCTATTCATCGACGGGACCTTGGTGGCGTCGGCGGCTGCCGACAGGGTTTGCGCCTGAGACATAGGCGTGAATCATACTCCTGTTGCGAAAAAAGAGGGCCATGAAGGACACAACGCACGTCATCGTGCTTGTGTTTCCTCGATCGTTCCGATCGGAATTGTCGTTTCCCGGTGCTGGCCGAGCGGCCGAGCAGGGATCGGTCGCCGGGTCACTTGGTCGCGCAACGCGCGCGATCCGAACCGCGCCACCCAGTCGGGATCGGCCCGACGGATAGCCGTGGCCGAGCTTTCGTCCGGATCGAAACGCAAAATCACCAGAACCGGCGCACTCCAATCGTCCCCTCTTGCAAGACTGGCGGCGGGTGCGGAAAAGCGTCGCAGCCAGGCCATCGCGGGGCTCGCGAGGGCAGTGCCATCATAGCCGGGTCGGGCGATAACCGCAATCGGCATGCTGCGGGCGATACCGCGCCAGTCGCGCCAGCGGTGGAATTGCGCCAGATTGTCGGCGCCCATCAGCCAGCAGAAATCGATCTTGGAATAGCGGCGGCGCAGCGCGGCAAGCGTGTCGACGGTGTAGCGGGTCCCGAGCTCGCGCTCGATCGCGGTCACCCGGATCGGCGCGTGGCGCGCCTGCTGGGTCGCCGATTCGAACCGCGCCTCGAGGGGAGCCATCCCGCCCTTGGACTTGAGCGGATTGCCGGGCGATACCAGCCACCAGACCTCGTCGAGCCCCAGCGCTTCCTTCGCGAACAGCGAAATGCGGCGATGGCCACGATGCGCGGGGTTGAAGCTGCCGCCGAGCAGGCCGACGCGGCGCGGCACCATGGATGGGGCTCTCACGCGAACACCCGCCTTGCAAATCCGGTGCGTGGGCGACTGCGACCGCTGCGCGATGAACTGGTGTGCGTGGAACGGGCCATGTGCGAATCGGGTAGCAGGGCGATTCGCTGCTGTCAGCCTGGCCCGGTCACGGCGGATCATGGAGAATCCGCCGCGCGAATCTGCTACCTCGCGTTTTGTTCCCGCGAAATACGATTAAAATGGAGCGAATAGAACAGTTCACCGCGTCGAGCCTTCGGTTCGACCATTTCAAGGCGCTCAGATTCGCACCCTCTGCCAATCGCTGCTAGCGGATCGGGCGAGGGTCTGAAGTTACAACGACGGGGTCAAGTTTGTCCGATAATACTACCGCCGGCGGCCGGGTTCGCCGCGTGCGCAGCTGGTTTCCCGATCGGGAATTCTTCATGCGCTCCGAAGGTCAGGTCCGTTTCGTGACCGTTTCTTCCCGGGTCCAGATGGCCGCCGCCGCTTTCGTTGTCGCCGCGCTGTTCGCTTTCGTTGGAACGCTGGGGGCGATGAGCTGGTCGCAGTACCGCGCCTCGAGCGATCGCGTCCTGCTCGCCGAGCGCGAGCACAAGGTCGCCGATTCCGAAGAGCGGCTGGCGAACTACCGCGACGACATCGACGAGGTAGCCGACGATCTGCAGCGGCGACAGAAGTTCATAGAGGACATGGTCGCCTCGCTGCCTGCGGACGTCATCGTACCCGCGGCGGCAGAAGCGGACACCGAGGCCACGGCAACGGTCGAGAAAGTCTCGATGGTGATCCCCGAAGCCGCAGACCTTGCCAAGATCGAAGCGCGCCAGCTCGCCTTCGTCGAGGGCATGACCCGCTTCGCCGACGAGCGCTCCAGCCGCGCTGCCGCCGCCTTGCGCACACTCGGGCTCAATCCCGACACCGTGCTGCGCCGGGCCGAACGCGAGGCGATGGGTGGTCCGTTGGAGAGACTGACCACCGGCAGCGACGACGATTTGGATCCGCGCTTCGAACGGCTCGGCCTCAGTCTCGCACGCATGAGTGCGCTCGAAACCTCGCTCGACGCGCTGCCTCAGGTCAAGCCCGCCAACACCAGGCTGTCGTCGGGGTTCGGGTTCCGCCGCGATCCCTTCAACGGTCGCGGTGCGATGCATAGCGGGCTCGACTTCGCCGGTCCGCAGGGTACGCCGATCGCCGCGGCATCCAAGGGCCGGGTAAGCTTCGTCGGGCGCAGGTCCGGCTACGGCAACACGGTCGAGATCGATCACGGCGGCGGACTGATGACGCGTTATGCGCATCTGTCCTCCTTCAAGGTACGCGCCGGCCAGCAGGTCGAGGCTGGGACCGCGATCGCCGCGATGGGCAGCACCGGACGCTCGACCGGTTCGCACCTCCATTTCGAAGTTCGCATCGACGGCCGGGCCGTCAATCCCCGCCCCTTCCTGGAGACGGCTCCCAATGTTCTCAAAGAAATCCGAAGCGCGTCAGCACGCGCCAGCCTCTAGAACCGAGAGACCCATGGCCACCCGCAATTCATCCTCGACCTTCTCGGTCATCGGCACCGATATATCGATTCGCGGCAACATCGATGCCTCCGCCGATTTGCATATCGATGGCTCGGTCGAAGGCGATATCGCCTGCGCTGCGCTGGTTCAGGGCGAAGGCAGCACGATCACCGGGGCGGTGGTTGCCGAAACCGCGCGGCTGGCGGGAACGGTCAACGGCTCGATTACGGCGCGCGAACTGGTGATCCTCAAATCGGCGCGGATCGATGGCGATGTTCATTACGACGCGCTGACGATCGAGCAGGGCGCTCAGGTCGAGGGCCGCTTCGCGCCCCGCGCGAACGAGCGCGGCAACGGCAAGGCCGCGGCTGCCAGCGCCGGGGTCAAGGACCCGGCCAACAGCGACGAACCCAAGCTCGCCATCGCGCAATAATGAGGATCGGCAGTCCGGCCCGATAGCCGGAGCCGAAATTGGCCTAGTCAGGCAAAACCTCGGCGCGTAGCGCCTTGCGATCGAGCTTGCCGATCATCGTCTTGGGCAGCTCGCCCCGGACGATCACGTCTTCTGCCCGCTCGTGCTTGCCGACCCGCGCGTTGAGCCAACTCTTCAGCTCGTCTCCCGTGACCGCAGCTGTGCCATCGCCGGGCTCGTTGAGCGTAACGTAGGCGACCGGGTGTTCGCCGCGGTAGGGATCGGGATGACCGATCACCAGCGCCTCCTTTACCTGCGGATGCTCGAGCAGCACCGCCTCGACCTGACTCGGGAAGACCTTGAAGCCGCCAACTGCGATCATGTCCTTGATCCGGTCGACGATCGCGAGAAACCCTTCCTCGTCGATAGTGGCGACATCCCCGGTTCGCAGCCAGCTTTCGCCCTCGTGCTCGGCGAAGGCGCTGGCCTGCGTATCGGGCCGGTTCCAGTAGCCCTGCATGATCTGGGGACCGCGAATGACCAGTTCCCCCGGGGCGCCATCGGGAGCGAGCCGGGTCGGGTCTTCCTTGTCCAGCAGCATGACCTGCGTTGCCGGGATCGGCTGGCCGATCGTCCCGTGCTTGCGCAGCCCTTCGTAAGGATTGGTCGAGACCACTCCCGAGCTCTCGGTGAGGCCGTAGCCCTCGACCAGCCGCACTCCGGTCGCGCTCTCGAACTTCTCGCGCAAGGGCCCGGGCATGGGAGCCCCGCCCGAGATGCAGATTCGCAGCGAAGACCAGTCGGTCTTGCCGAAATCCTTGTGATCTAGCAGCGCCTGGAACATCGTCGGCACACCGGGAAAGGCGACCGGTTTGGTCCGCGAGATCGTCGCGAGCACCTGCCCGGGATCGAAGCGGGGAACCAGCACCATCGCCCCGCCTTTCACCACCGTCCGGTTGAGGACGCAGGTGTTGGCGAAGACGTGGAACAGCGGCAGCCCGCCCATCACGATATCGGCCTGCTCGCGATCGAAGGGATCGATCATGTCGACCTGGATCGCGTTGCTCGACAAATTGCCGTGCGAGAGCATCGCCCCCTTGGGCGTGCCGGTGGTGCCGCCGGTGTATTGCAGCAGCGCGAGATCGCCGGTTTGGATCGCAGGCAGCGCCGTCGGGGTGTCGGACAGCCAGTCCGAAAGCAGCGCGACGTCGGGACGATCAGGGATGGCGGCGATCTGGCTGCGCCGCAGCGTGCGCAGCGCCAGACTCTTCACCAGCGGGAGCATGTCGGAGAGCTTGGCCACGGCGAGCATTTCGAGCGAGGACCCGTCGAGCACCTTCACCGCGGTGGGCAGCAACGCGGGCGCATCGAGCGTGACCAGCAGCCTCGTGCCCGAATCCTCGACCTGCTGGGCGAGTTCGTCGACCGTGTAGAGAGGCGAGAAATTGACCACTACCGCGCCCGTCATCATCGCCCCGTAATACGCCGAGACATAGGCGGGGACGTTGGGGAGGAAGAGCCCGACACGATCGCCGCGCGCGATCCCGCGCGCGATCAGCCCATGGGCGAACCGTCGCGCTTCGGCGTGAATCTCGCGGTAGCTGTATTTGCGTCCGAGGAACTCGACCAGCATCGCCTCGGGCCGCGCTTCGGCCTGGCGTTGCAGGATGGCGTGTAGCGGCTCGGGCACCACCTCGCTGTCCCACGGCTGCGCGTGACCATAAGATGCAGGAACGGGCGGAAAAAGCTTATTGACAGTCATGTCAGTTACATGACGCGCTCACCTTCAAAGGCAAGCAAAAAGGCAGGCGGATTGCGGGTCCGCCTGCCTATCTTCGCCGCTAGTGCGGCTGGTGCTTCGCAGTAGGCGGGTCAGCTCTGGCCGTCGCCGGCAGCTTCCTCGGCGCGCTTGTTCTCTAGCCAGGCGGCGGCTTCGGCTTCCTGCGCGGCTTCGGCGGCGGCCTTCTGGTTGGTTTCGCGCTCGGCGCGCAATTCCTCGATAAGCTTTTCGCGATCGCTGGTGCCGGGGACCTTGATCTCGGGCTCCGCAGCCTCTTCGTCGGTGACGATCGACTTGGCCGCCTTGGCGACCACGGCGTCGAGCTCGCGCTGCGAACACAGACCCAGCGTCACCGGGTCCTTGGGCTGGATGTTCTGGATGTTCCAGTGCGAGCGCTCGCGAATCGCGCCGATGGTGTTGCGCGTGGTGCCGATCAGCTTGGAGATCTGCGCATCGGAGATTTCCGGGTGGTTGCGCAGGATCCAGGCGATGCCGTCGGGCTTGTCCTGGCGCTTGGAAACCGGCGTGTAACGCGGGCCCTTGGTGCGGGTGACCTCGACCGGCGCGCGCTGCATCTTGAGCGCATAGCCCGGATCGGCCTGCCCGCGCTCGATCTCTTCCTGCGTCAGCTCGCCGGCATGGACCGGATCGCGGCCGGTGTATTTCGAGCTCGCCAGATCGTCCGCCATGGCCTGGACCTCGAGGATGTGCAGGCCGCAGAACTGGGCGATCTGTTCGAAGGCCAGGCCGGTGTTGTCGACCAGCCAGGTGGCGGTCGCATGCGGCATGAGCGGTTTGGGTTGGTCGGCCATTGGGCAAACTTTCGCTGGACTGAAAATAGAAGGGCCGCCCCTTTCGGAGCGGCCGCTGGAACCCCTTTCTACGCCACAAGCGGGCGTTGAGCAAGCATTCAGGACGCCTGGGGCTGGACCTCCATCGCGGCTAGCCCGGCAAGGAACTGGCCGGTCGCTGCGGCCCAGCTGAAGCCGGCGCCGAATTGCGCGCAGGCCCGGCGGTCGCGGGTGAGCGCGGCCGCGATCGCCCGGTCGAGATTCTCGGCCATTGCGCCGACCTCGTCGGTGAGGATATCGCGCGGTCCGGCAACGGGGTAGGCCGCCACCGGAGTGCCGCAGGCGAGCGCTTCGATCGTCACCAGCCCGAAGGTGTCGGTGCGGCTGGGGAAGACGAAGACATCCGCGCCCGCATAGCAGCCGGCAAGCGCCGCACTGCTGCGCCGCCCGAGAAACACGGTTTCGGGATAGAGAGCCTTGAGCCGATCGAGCGCGGGACCGTCGCCGACCACCACTTTGGTACCGGGGTGGTTGCTGGCAAGAAACGCCTCGATGTTCTTCTCGACCGCGACTCGCCCGACATAGAGCTGGATCGGACGCGACAGTCCGGCGAACTCGAGCGCGGGCGGCGCCTGCGGCGAAAAACACGCAAGATCGACGCCGCGGCCCCAGTGATGAAGCTGGGTCAGCCCCTGCGCCCGCAATTCCGCGCGGATGCTCTCGGTCGCAACCAGCACGCGCCGCGCGGGACAATGGAACCAGCGGATGTAGCGCCAGAACCAGCCCGCCGGCAGATGCGTTCGCTTGGCGAGATAGTCGGGAAACTGGGTGTGGTAGGCGGTGGTGAAGCGCACCCCTGCCCGGGCGCAATAGCGGCGTGCCGCCAGCCCCAGCGGACCCTCGGTGGCGATATGGATCGCATTGGGCGCAAACTCGCGCAGCCGCGAGGCCACCGCGCCGGGGCGGGTCAGCGCCAGGCGAATTTCGGGATAGGTCGGACAGGGAATCGAAGCGAACTGGTCGGGCGAGATCACCATCACCTCGTGCCCCAGCGCCCGCAGATGGTCGCAGGTGGTGGTCAGCGTGCGGACGACGCCGTTCATCTGCGGCAGCCAGGCATCGGTGACGATCGCGATTCGTTCGGGACCGGGCCGCTCGGGACCGGACCGTTCGGGGCCGGGCCGCTCAGGACCGGACTGCTCGGGAGCCGGCGAGAGCCACGGCATCTCGCCGCCGGCGAGATCGCTGCGCTTCACGCCGCTTCCAGCGTCTCGGCCTGGTCCGGTTCGTGCGACGACTCCGCAAGCGGTTCGCGTTTGGCGATCTCGTCGGACCAGTGGAGAATCTCCATCGTGCCGTCGAAATGCTCGACCAGCGCGTTGCAGCCTTCGACCCAGTCGCCATCGTTGTAATAGGCAATGCCGTCGAAATCGCGCATCTCGGCGGTGTGGATATGGCCGCAGACCACGCCGTCGACCCCCCGTTCGGATGCTGCGCGGGCGACCACCTCCTCGTATTTGGAGATGAACTCGACCGCGTTCTTGACCTTGTGCTTAGCCGCCTTGGAGAGCGACCAATAGGGCAGGCCGAGCCCGTTGCGGACCGCGTTGACCCAGCCGTTGAGCCCCATCATGACATGGTAGAGCGCGTCGCCGACGAAGGCGAGCCAGCGGTGCGCCAGCATGATGGTGTCGAACTCGTCGCCATGCAGCACCAGCAGCCGGCGCTCGTCGGCGGTGGTGTGGACATCCGCGCGCTTGATCTCGACCCCACCGAAATTCATCCCGCAGAAGGGGCGCACCATCTCGTCGTGATTGCCGGGGATATAGACGATCCGCGTGCCGCGCCGCGCCCGCTTGAGTACCCGCCAGACGATGTCGTTGTGTTCGGGGGGCCAGTAGAACTTCTTCTTCAGTCGCCAGCCGTCGATGATGTCGCCCACCAGATACATCGTCTCGCTGTCGGTGTGATCGAGGAAGTCGATCAGCATCGCCGCGTTGCAGCCCTTGGTGCCCAGATGGATATCGCTGATCCAGATGGTGCGGAATTTGCGTCGTTCGCCCAGCGTGCGTTCGGGCACGACCGGGTGGACGATCGGGAAATTGGTGACATTGGTGAGGCTGGCGAGATCGGTAGGCAGTTGCGTCATCGCACACGTCCCTTCCTGCAAGAGCTGCCTACCCTTGCACGGGTATTGTTACAGGCGATTCACAGTTCGATGACGGGCCGGGGTCAATGTTGCGGTTTGGAGGCGATTTGGAGCCGGCGCCGCACTTCCGAACTCCGCACCGAAACGGGGCTCATATCTCCGCTTCGAGGACGATCTTGCCGATATGATCGCCCGCTTCCATCCGCGCGTGCGCCTGGGCAGCCTGCTCGAGCGGGAAGACCTCGTCCATGACCGGGCGGATGGTGCCGTCCTCGAACAGCGGCCAGGCATGGTTGTGGATTTCGTCGGCGAGCAGCGCCTTGAACGCATCGGGCCGAGCGCGCAGCGTCGATCCGGTCAGCGTGTGGCGCTTGCTCATCAGCTTGGCCATGTTGATCTGCGCGCTCATGCCACCGAGCACCGCGATGGTGACGTGGCGCCCGTCATCGGAAAGGCAGTCGAGATTGCGCTGGACGTATCCGCCCGACACCATGTCGAGCACGATGTCCGCGCCCTTGCCATCGGTGAACTGGCGGACGTGTTCGACGAAGTCCCTGGTCTTGTAATTGATCGCCAGATCGGCGCCGACCTCGCGCGATGCAGCGCATTTCTCCTCGCTGCCGCAGGTGGTGACGACCGTCAGCCCGAAGGCCTTGCCGAGCATGGTCGCCATAGTCCCGATCCCGCTGGTGCCGCCATGGACCAGCAAGGTTTCGCCCTCGCTCGCCCAGCCGCGTTCGAAGACGTTGTGCCAGACGGTGAACAGCGTCTCCGGAATGGCGGCGGCCTCGGCCATCGACATGCTCTCGGGGATATGGAGGCAGTGGCTCGCCTGAGCGAGGCAATATTGCGCATAGCCGCCGCCAGTGACCAAGGCGCAGACCGGCTGATTGAGCAGTTCGGGCGGCGCATCGGGGCCGATCGCAACCACGGTGCCCGATATCTCCAGTCCCGGGATCGGCGAGGCGCCGGGAGGCGGCGGATAGAAGCCCTGACGCTGGATGACATCGGGGCGATTGACCCCTGCGTGGCTGACCGCGATCAGCACCTGCCCGCCTTCGGGCCGCGGAACCGGGAGCCGCTCGGGACGAAGCACCTCGGGCTTGCCGGGTGCGTCGTAACCGATGGCCGTCATCTCGCCCGGAATCGTATCGCCCATGTGCCCCCAAGTGCCCCCAGTCTGTCCAGTTCGGGGTGTATCGCGCGCCGCAGCACACCGCAACCGGACCATTGACAGCTATACGCCGCAAAGGCGATGATGCGTGGCAATGGATCCCGAGGAAAGACCAAGGCCCCGCGGCGACGCCGCCGACCGCCTCGCGACCGAGGATCTGGACCCCTATTCGCAGGACGAGTTGACCGAGCGGATCGCATTGCTCGAGGCCGAGCTCGTCCGCGTCAGGCGCCACCGCGAGAGCGCCGCCGCGCACCGCGCCGCAGCCGATGCCCTGTTCGGGAAAAAGGACTGAGCGATGGTCGGACAATTCTCGGACGATCCGCAAGGGGACTCGAAATAGCCGCAAAATTCCCCATATCCGCCATCGAAGGATAACAGCGGTCGGCTCGCTCGGCCCAGGCCTTGCCCACTCGCGGTAGCGGACCCCCGCGCACCTGAGACCTCAGCGAAAGAAACCCAATGCCCAGTTTTGCGCAAAATCTCGAAAAAACCCTCCACCAGGCGCTCGCCGATGCCTCCGAACGTCGCCATGAATATGCGACGCTCGAACATCTGCTGCTGGCGCTGGTCGAGGACGAGGATGCCAAGCAGGTGATGCTGGCCTGCGGGGTCGAGATCACCGAACTCGGCGCAGCGGTGCGGCAATATCTCGACCAGGAGTATCAGTCGCTCAAATCCGACGACGATGCCGATCCGCAGCCGACCGCCGGGTTCCAGCGCGTTGTCCAGCGCGCGATTCTGCACGTCCAGTCTTCGGGCAAGGATACCGTCACGGGCGCCAATGTGCTGGTCGCTCTGTTCTCCGAACGCGACAGCTACGCGGTCTATTTCCTCCAGCAGCAGGACATGAGCCGGCTCGATGCGGTGAGCTTCATCAGCCACGGCATCGGCAAGGGCGGCAATCAGATCGAGGCGAGCTCGCCCAAGGGTGCCGACGAAGCGCGCAGCGGCGAGGAAGCGGCCAAGGAAGGCAATAAGAAGGAAACCGCGCTCGACCAGTTCACGGTCAATCTCAACAAGAAGGCGGAGAACGGCAAGGTCGATCCGCTGATCGGCCGCGGACCCGAAGTCGACCGGACGATCCAGATCCTGTGCCGTCGGAGCAAGAACAACCCGCTGTATGTCGGTGATCCCGGCGTCGGCAAGACCGCCATCGCCGAGGGGCTGGCGCGCAAGATCGTCGAGGGCGAAGTGCCCGATGTGCTCACCGATGCGGTGATCTATTCGCTCGACATGGGCGCGCTGCTGGCCGGCACGCGCTATCGCGGCGATTTCGAGGAGCGGCTCAAGCAGGTCGTGTCCGAACTCGAGGAAATGCCCGAGGCGATCCTGTTCATTGATGAAATACATACGGTGATCGGTGCCGGTGCGACCAGCGGCGGGGCGATGGATGCGTCCAACCTGCTCAAGCCGGCGCTGTCGGGCGGGACGATCCGTTGCATCGGCTCGACCACCTACAAGGAATTCCGCAACCATTTCGAGAAGGATCGCGCGCTGTTGCGGCGGTTCCAGAAGATCGACGTCAACGAGCCCACGGTCGAGGACACGATCAAGATTCTCAAGGGCTTGCGCAGCGCCTTCGAGGACCACCACAAGGTCAAATACACCCCCGATGCGATCAAGACCGCGGTCGAGCTCTCGGCGCGCTACATCAACGATCGCAAACTGCCCGACAAGGCGATCGACGTGATCGACGAAGTCGGCGCGATGCAGATGCTGGTGCCGCCCAGCCGGCGCAAGAAGAAGATCACCGCGAAGGAGATCGAGGCGGTGATCGCGACCATGGCGCGGATTCCGCCCAAATCGGTCAGTTCGGACGACAAGAAGGCGCTCGAGAACCTCGAACGCGACCTCAAGCGCGTCGTCTTCGGGCAGGACCCGGCGGTGAAGAAGCTCTCGACCGCGATGAAGCTGAGCCGGGCAGGCCTGCGCGATCCCGACAAGCCGATCGGCTCGTTCCTGTTCTCCGGCCCCACCGGCGTCGGCAAGACCGAGGTCGCGCGCCAGCTCGCCAGCATCATGGGGATCGAGCTCAAGCGCTTCGACATGTCCGAATATATGGAACGCCACAGCGTTTCGCGGCTGATCGGCGCGCCTCCCGGCTATGTCGGCTACGATCAGGGCGGATTGCTGACCGATGCGATCGACCAGAACCCGCATTGCGTGCTGCTGCTCGACGAGATCGAGAAGGCGCATCCCGACCTGTTCAACATCCTGCTGCAGGTGATGGATAACGGGAGGCTGACCGATCATCACGGCAAGACCGTGGATTTCCGCAACGTGGTGCTGATCATGACCACCAATGCCGGCGCCGCCGACATGGCGAGCCAGGGCATCGGCTTCGGCAATGTCAGCAAGGAGGATGCGAGCGAGGAAGCGGTGAAGCGGATGTTCACCCCCGAATTCCGCAACCGGCTCGATGCGATCGTGCCCTTCGGCTATCTCGGCAAGGACACCGTCGGCCGGGTGGTCGACAAGTTCATCCTCCAGCTCGAACTCCAACTGGCCGAGCAGAATGTCGATATCCAGTTCGACAAGGGCGCGCGCGAATGGCTCGGCGACAAGGGCTACGACCGCCTCTATGGCGCGCGGCCGATGGGTCGGCTGATCCAGGACCGGATCAAGCAGCCGCTGGCCGAGGAACTGCTGTTCGGCAAGCTGGCCGACGGCGGCGAGGTGCAGGTCACCGTCAAGGACGACAAGCCGTCGTTCGAACTCACCCCCGCTCCGCCCAAGGCCAAGCGCAAACCTGCCGCAGGCAAGAAAGCGGCCAAGAAGCCGGGTGACGACAAGCCCGACGCCGCTACGAGCGAGAGCACGGACGACAGTGAGGTCTGAGCCGGACGGGGTGCTGAAGGCGGGTTATCGGTCTTCGCACCCACTCGGCAGAGGAAAGCCTTGCCGTCCCCCTCGCTTGCCGGGCATACCGCTGCCCGTTCAAGGGGGGACTCGCCGATATGCCGATACTCGAGGTCGAGAGGCTTACGAAACGGTTCGGCGACGTGCTTGCGGTCGATGATCTGAGCTTTGCGGTCGAGCCGGGGGAAATCTTCGGCTTTCTGGGGGGCAATGGGG
>Ga0208316_1000261_pt1 | contig 54136 bp, 49 predicted proteins | sample MalvireepMed_231_FD_184240 | JGI IMG/M metagenome (GOLD analysis project Ga0208316, IMG submission 184240) | Marine viral communities from the Global Malaspina Expedition - Malaspina viral metaG DeepMed_231 (SPAdes) (version 2) | ecosystem: Environmental > Aquatic > Marine > Oceanic | place... | reverse complement strand
GACAGCCCGGCGTGGCTGGTGAGGGTGCGGCGACTGGCGCGGAACTTTATGTTGGGCATGGCACTGTCTGGGTGAATGGCGATAATGGCTATATTGCCATGCAGGTCAGTGGGTTAGAAGTGCTTCCGGGGGCCGGTCTCACGGATTCAGGAATCTGTCCCGAGATGACTTTCATAGCGCTATTCGGCTGATCGAGGCTTATGTGTTCCGTCGTGCCGTTTGTGCCATCCCCACAAACTCGCTGAACAAGAGCTTTGCGACCTTTCACAAATCATTGCAGAAGAACCGTTACCTGGAGAGCATCAAGGCTCACCTGCTCGGTTTGAAGTCATACAGGCGTTTTCCGAATGACGAAGAGTTCAAAAGGGAACTGGCAGTACGCGATCTCTATAACTTCCGCAGTCGGAGTTACTGGTTACGCCGCCTGGAGAATTTCGAGCGCAAGGAACGGGTTCCGGTCGACGAATACACGATCGAACACATCATGCCGCAGAATGAGAATCTGTCTGCTAGATGGAAGGATGAGCTAGGTCCGGAATGGAAGCGTGTGCATGAAACCTGGCTGCATACGCTGGGTAATCTGACTCTTACGGGCTACAACTCAGAGTACAGCGACCGAGCTTTCATCGAGAAGCGCGATATGCAGGGCGGATTCAAACAAAGCCCTCTACGGCTCAACGAGGGCTTGGGAGCTGTAGAAGCATGGAATGAGGACTCAATTAAGAATCGGGCCGCCAAGCTGGCCCAGGAAGCGGTGCGGGTTTGGGCGGCTCCGGTATTGCCGGACGAGATCCTCGATACCTACCGCAACGTGGCCGTCAAACCAGAAGCCTACAACCTTGAGGATCACCCTCAACTCGCAAACGGGACCCCAATGCGCGCTCTATTTGAGCAGCTCCGAAAGGAAGTCCTGGCGCTCGACACGAGCGTCACTGAAGAAGTCCTCAAGCTCTATATAGCGTTCAAAGCCGAGACGAACTTTGTCGATGTGGTCCCGCAAAAGACCCGTTTGCGACTGTCTTTGAATATGCCGTTTCACGAGTTGAGCGATCCGAAAGGGATGGCTCGTGACGTGACCAACCTCGGACGTTGGGGAAATGGCGATGTGGAAGTAGGGTTTAGTGAGGAATCTGAGCTTGCCTATGTAATGGGGCTCATTCGACAGGCGTTCGAAAAGCAGATGGGGAACGATGCTGATTGAGCGGTGAGAACAGCGCCCCGACAACTGGGGCGGAAAGTAGTGGCTGGATGATGACACTGAGTGAGAGTTCTCCAACAGCGGTAGGGGACTCTCCTGGAGAACTTTCCAATCGCTACACATACCTATCTGATTTGGATAACTTTGAGCTCATTCCATGCGCTCTATTAGGCGGCCTCTTGGAGATATGATCTGCACATACGCTATTAATCTGGATAAGTTGTCGTCGGAATCCCAGTGCGTGAGTTTTCCAAATCAGGTGGAAACGACGGGCTCTTAGTCCAATAACCTCCATGCCAGTGTTTCTGAGCCTGACCCATTCCGAAGAGCCTCGAAAAGGACTCGTTGCTCATTTCTTAATGTTTTCCAGAATCGACGTTTACTTATACGACGTGGATGGGGCTCTGAAAGGGCCTTTATAATATTTTATTTCTCTCCCGAAATAATTGCGTGCAACTACTCAATCCTCTGTGCATAAACAACCAATCGGAGATGACGATCAGCATCGACGGTCATTGAAGTGTGTTCAAAAGAGATAGTCTCACTCTCCATTTTCATATCCCTGACACCTTGACACGGGGCGTCAACATCATGGCGATTCCACCATTGCCTGAAGTCAGGAGAAGCCTTCTGTAAATTGGTAACCAGAGCCTGGATATCCGCTTCTTGCGTTGCGTGAGCGTAGTCTCGCCTAAAACTGGATAACATCTGAGCCGCCTGATTGTCCCAGTCAACCAGACGTTCGCGGAGAGCGGGATCTGTGAATAGCATCCAAAGCAGGTTGCGTTGCCCAGGAGGATGGCGATTGAAGCCAAAAAGCCGGTCGGCCTCCTCGTTGAAAGCCAACACATCCCACCGTAGGTTAAGTACATAAGTGCCGTGAGGCGATAAGTCTCTCATCAGCCTCAATATTAAAGGCGGAACTTTACAGTAAGTCTTGCCAGGTTCCGGCGGCAGCCTGTCATGAGCGAGCAAAAACAGATGCCTACGTTCGGCGGCATCCAGTTTCAGCGCTTGGGCCAAGTTATCGAGAAACGAGGAAGACGTACTAATATCTCGCCCCTGTTCGAGCCATGTATACCAAGTGAGTCCCACCCCTGATAGAGCGGCAACTTCTTCACGCCGCAACCCTGGTGTCCGTCTACGCCCCCCACTAGGGAGCCCCACGTCTGTAGGAGCCAGACGTTCTCGCCGTGATTTCAAGAAAGCAGCTAGCTCCTTTCTTGTACGCTCTAACTTACTCATGTGTTTCCTGTTGCTTTTAGTAATAGCATAAATGGTTAAATTGTAACACCTTAATGCTGCTTATAGAATGACGGCTTTTCCACTAGGAGAGTCTATTTATGAGCTCAAATAATGAAATGTGCGTCCCAGAGAGTGCGCCCACGATCACGACAAACTCGAATTCACTCATAGTTTACTTAATTGCTTTAGGCGCTTTTGCGCTGGGTATGGCTTCTTATGTTACCGCTGGGTTAATACCTCTGATTGAACAGTCTTTCGGAGTCTCCGTTGGCGTGGCTGCTCAGCTTGTGACAGCTTTTACTCTCGCCTATGGCATTGGGTCACCGATCGTTGTGGCTTTGTTACCAGGAAACCGGCAACGAAATGGGCTATTAGCTGCGCTTGGGTTATTTGTTCTGTCAAACGCTGCGAGCGCACTATCCACAGACTTTTACTTTCTGCTTGCTTTCCGTGCCTTAGCAGGGGTTGGGTCCGGTGTTTATCTTGCAATGGGGATCGCGATCGCGGCGTCACTGTCATCCTCAGCTCGTGGCAAAGCAATAGCTATTATCATGGGAGGAATGGCGGCAGGTACTGTTTTGGGCGTTCCGGGAGGACTTGTACTGGCGGAAAAACTCGGTTGGGCCTCCGCGCTTTGGCTGGTGACATTACTTGGAATGATAGCGTTTCTCGGGTTGGCTTGGCGACTACCAGAGCTGCCAAGTTCAGATGCCGTACCGTTACGTAAAAAGTTGTCCTTGTTGGTAGATGGTCAGGTAATCGTGGTCCTGTCAGTATCTTTGCTTGCCGCTATCGCCAGTTTAGGGATGTATACCTTTTTGGCTCCTCTTATGTCTTCTTCTGAATACGGGGACGTTGACTCGATCACGCCGTTTCTATGGGTTTGGGGGATTGGAGGTGTGCTTGGCAGCTTCTTAGTAGGACCTCTCGCTGATCGCGTTAAAGGACCCCAGATGACATTGGCTATTATGTTAATTCTGGCAATATCTCTGGCTATTCTACCAGTAGTTGCGTCCTGGAATGCTTGGTTGGCAATGGTGCCAATCATTCTGTGGGGGGCCGTTGGATGGGCACTGCAGGTTCCCCAGAATAATCAGCTGATTCATGTGAGGGAATCTAAGGGTGACGGAAATCTAGCTGTAGCACTTAATGAATCGGCTTTGTATTTAGGAAGCGCTATTGGTGCTGCGGCAGGTGGTATGGCTCTGGCGATGGATTTACCGATCTGGGCATTGCCTGTTGGAGCGGGAGCTGTGGCTGTAATTGGAGCCGTATTGCAGTGTATTAACGTCCGTAGAATTGGTATCTAACTCTGATTTCCTCAAACCTATTCCTATCCTGGCTAGGATAGGAATAGTGGCTGTGAATCAAAATATGATTCTGAGACCGGAGAATGACTTTCACATGTGAAAGCCATGCAGCTAACTTGGTCATTAAATGCACAAAACCCACTCATGTAAGCCCTAATTTTGCGATTATGACGTTCTTTTTCTGGTTTCTTGTGATTTTTATCTATTAATAATCAATGGCTTATTAGCCGACCTCTCCTTTGCGCCCTTTTTGGGCAATTCCGCGGTTCTCCCCTAAGACGAATATTTCCGATGATTGCTCCGAACGATTCACAACCGAACTGGAGTAGTCATGAAGAAACAATCAAATACCTCGACTGAGCGTCTACTGACTTATGAAGAAGTCTGCACCGTCCTGAAAACATCGCAGGCAACGCTGCGCCGCTATGTAAAACAGGGGCGGTTCCCGGCACCTGTGAAGCCGAATCCCCATGGGCGAGCCGTTCGCTTTCGCTACCAGGACGTAAAAGCGTGGCTGGACAAGCTGTGAGAGGAGCTGCGTGATATGCAATACAAACTGCAAGATGACGGGCTCTATGCCTTATCAGGGGACCATTGGCAGCGTGTCGGCGGCTGGATTCAGGTAATGGCTCGCACCAGGTTAACCGACAGGCGGCACGGACACGGAGCGTTGCTGGAATGGCAGAATTTCGATGGTGTGAAGCTACGCGAGGTCGTCTATGCCCGAGATCTCAACAGCGATAATGCCCGACAGGTGCGAGATATGCTGGTTGATACCGGTTATCCACTGACACCCGGGCAGGCAAGTTGGAGCCGGCTTCAGCACTATCTGTTGGAACAGATGGCTCTGGCCGAACCGGCGACGGTGGTTAATCGAACGGGTTGGCACGATGGAGTATTTGCCACCAGTAATTGGACTATCGGCTCCGCTGACGAGCCGCACCATTTCGTAGGCCAATTATCAGGCTCTGCGACGTTAGAGGAGTCTGGAAGTCTCAGCGACTGGCAGACTTATGTCGGTCAGCTATGCCGAGGCAACCCGTTAGCAATATTCAGTATTGGCACGGCGCTGGCTGCGCCATTGATTGCCTCTGCTGGGATGGAAAATGGCGCCATCCACTTGGTTGGAGCATCGTCGACCGGAAAGACCACCTTGTTGCAGTTGGCGGCTAGCGTGTATGGGGGAAACCGCTATGTTCGCAGTTGGATCTCAACCAGTAACGGGTTAGCGGCAGTCTCATCAGAGCACAACGACATGTTGTTGCCGTTAGATGAGATTGGCATGGCTCGCCCAGAAGACATCGATACGGCGATCTATCAGATCATGAACGGATCAGGAAAGTTACGGGCTAACGTCTCCGGCGAGCTGGCCGCGACCTCGCATTGGCGAACGCTGGTGTTGAGCAGCGGTGAAGTCTGGATTGCTGAGCTACTCCAGCAGATCGGTAAGCCGTTACGTGCAGGCCAGCAGATTCGACTGGTGGAGCTCCCAGTGTTTGGGACCTACGGCGCGTTCGATGAACTACACGGTCATAAGCACCCTCAGCAGTTTGTGGACGAGATGAAATCAGCTTGTCAGCGCTACCACGGCACCATAATTCGCGAGTGGATCTCTTTACTGACCGAGCGTCATGACGAGCTGAACAGCTACCTGAGTCACGAAATTGGTCGCCTAAGCGGTATTTGGACACGAGACCAGATGGCATCGCAGGTGCAACGGGTCATCAGGCGGTTTGCGCTCATAGGGGCGGCACTTTGTCTCGGTAGTAGGAATTTCATTCTCCCTTGGAGCGAGGAAGAGTCCTTGGCAGCCGTCCACCGAACCTTGAAGGCTTGGCTGGATAATAGAGGCCACTCCAGAAATTCGGAGGAATTCCGGCTTCTCAAAGCGCTGGAGCGGGCCATGAAAGTCTGGGAGCGCAGTCTCAGTGATATTGAACAAGCGAGTGGCCAGGGGGGAGCTGGTTTTCGACGCTCACACGAGGGACGCGAGTTGTGGTTGATCTATAAATCGCACTTCCTGAAGCGGCTCGGGCTGCCGACCCATTACATGAGGGAAGTGGAGGTGCTGTTACAGCGTGACTGCCTGGTGAGTAATGAGCGCTCCCGTGGGACCTACAAAACCAGAGTCAATGGAGATTTGCAGCGATTTTTCGCGCTCAGGCCTGACCAAGTTAGACGGCAACTTGAAGAACTGGAGAGGATTGAGCATGAGGACTGACACGGTGTTCCCAATTTCCCAGTTTTCCCACTTTGGTTATGGCGGTGTAGAGGTATAGCGATGACAGAAAAAGAAATGTTACAGCGAGTATTGCAGGACATGATGGTCCTCAAAAAAATCATTTTGGACCATATTAATGGTAGCAAGGCCCCGGAGGCCGACAAGGAGATCATGAGCCTTGAGGAGTGTGCGGAATACACTGGGCTGAAGAAAAGCACCCTGTACCAGTTAACCTCCCAAAAGAAGATCCCTCATTTCAAGCCAAATGGTCACCGGATTTTCTTTCGCCGCGCAGACACCTTGAAGTGGCTCCAGTCCAACCGGATCGCGACGGCGGACGAGATCGAGCAGTCGGCTGCTCAGCACCTGGTGAGCCACCGAAGACCAGGACGGCGGAGTGTTTGATGTGGGGCAGGAGGAAAGAGGGGCTGTGAAAGCCCCTCTCGTCACTTAGGCTCTCCGTCCAGTGTCTCCTCAAATATGTCAGGAAAACTCCTCATGGCCTCTGTACGGCGAGTTTCGAGTATGTCCGCGTAGATCTCCGTGGTTCTGAGCTCGCTGTGGCCCAGAAGCCGGGACAACGAGTAGATATCCACACCCCTGGCCAGTTGATTGACCGCAAAGGTGTGCCGTCCGGCATGGAAAGTCACACTCTTGGTGATACCCGCGCGCATGACCCATTGTGCCAACGCAACGTTGGTATAGGAGTCATACTTCAGACCCTTGAATACGCGATCACCTGGCTTTCCGCGATTCTCCAGATTCAACAATCTCACCGCTGAGTCTGGAAGATCCAGGTATTGCAGCGAGTTCCCGGCGTTCACCAGCTTCTTCTGCCGAAAAATGATGCGGTAGTGGCCATCGGCGAATTCCTCTATCTCACCCCAGACCAGCTTGTGGATATCTGACCAGCGAAGGCCTGTAGTGCAGGAGAACAGGAAAGCCCGCCTCAGCACGTCATACCGGCATTCGGCTTTGGTCAGAGCCCGGACCTCTTCCAGGGTCAGGTAAGTCCGTTTCGTGTTTTCCGGCTTGATGGACTTAACCTGTTGAACCGGGTTGTCGCGGACAATGCCGTCCCGATAGGCCTGGTTGAGCGCTGCCCGAACCTTGTTGAAGTAACTGCTGGTCGTGTTCTTGGCCAGTTTGGTACCGGATTTGGTGGTGGCTTCATGCTGAAGGTAGTGCCGAAACCCCTCCAGGAATCGCTTATCGACTTGTTCAAAGGTCAGTTCAGACAAGCCATGGTAGCGGTGCAGGTGATGACGGGTGGAGATCCAGATCGAATGGTTGGATTTGCTTCCGGAAGCTTTCTCGTCGGTCAGCTGGTCGAAGTAATCGAAGAAGCTGGCAGAAAGCTTGGTCCGATCATCCAATCCATGTCGTGACGACTCGCTTTCCAACAGCCGCTTTGCCCTGATGGCCTCAGCCTTCTGATTAACCGTCTTGTTGTGCTCACGCTCCGCCGGAAGGCGGGGTTTGTCGTAGAGGAACAGGTTCAGGGGCTCATACGAGCGCTTCTGCGCCCGAGAACCGTTCTGGCCTGTCTTGGAACCGTGGTAGTAGACCAGTCGCAAGGCACGGTGGCCGTTCTTGTCTGGTTCGCGTTTCTGGATAGTGATTTTCATGTTTGCTCCTTTTGTGCTCCGAGTGCTCCGAAAACTTATACTCGGAGCACACACGGAGCAAGAGGGGGCAAAACGGATCAAATTGCCTGCAAAGAAATAGAATAATTTTATTTATAAAACAAAGGCTTATTTGTATTTGATTGGATGCTTTTCGATCTTTTTGGCCGTTTCACTTCCCGATACAGAAGCTGCCAAAAATTTCGCCGAGCAGATCATCGGCGCTAAATTCACCGGTGATCTCTCCTAGCGCCTGCTGAGCATCCCTTAGGTCTTCGGCAAGCAGCTCGCCTGCCCCGTAGCCATCTAGCTGTGCTCGCCCGGTATCGAGTGCAGCCATGGCGCGGTCAAGGGCATCCAGATGGCGGCGGCGGGCGGAGAAGCGGCCTTCTGTGGTTGCAGAGAAGCCCATCACCTCTTTCAGATGCGTTTTCAAACTATCCACACCCTCTCCGGTTTTCGCAGATAGCCGAATAATCGGAGTGGCTGTGGATAATTCAATGCCCGGCGCTTCAGCACTGGCATCGATTTTATTACGCACCAGGGTAAGCCTCCTTTGATCGGGGAGGCGCTCCACGAACTCAGGCCAGATGCTCATTGGGTCGGTAGCCGCTGTGGTGGAAGCATCCACCATAAGCAGTACGCGGTCGGCCTTTTCGATCTCTTCCCATGCCCGGGCAACACCGATTTTCTCTACTGCATCGGGCGTATCACGCAGCCCGGCGGTATCAATAATATGCAGCGGCATGCCGTCTAGGTGAATGTACTCCCGGAGTACGTCACGAGTGGTGCCCGCGATGTCCGTCACAATAGCCGTATCCTGCTCGGTCAGCGCGTTCAGTAGGCTCGATTTACCTGCATTGGGGCGTCCTGCAATCACCACGCTCATGCCCTCGCGTAGCAGAGCGCCTTGCCCTGCGGCCTTACGAACAGCAACCAGCGCCTGCTGAACACTCTCTAAGTGCGTGGCGACATGGCCATCGGCGAGAAAGTCGATCTCCTCCTCTGGGAAATCGATGGCGGCTTCCACGTAAACGCGCAGTTCGATCAGCCGTTCGACCAGGGCGGAGACCCGCTGTGAGAACTCGCCCTGTAACGAGCGCACGGCGTTTTCAGCGGCGGAGCGGGAGGTAGCATCAATCAGGTCGGCAATCGCTTCCGCTTGGGCTAAATCCAGCTTGTCGTTTAGAAACGCCCGTTCGGAGAACTCCCCTGGCCGTGCCAGGCGAGCGCCTAGCTGCAGGCAGCGCTCAAGCAGCATATCCATAATGATGGGGCCGCCGTGGCCCTGCAGCTCCAGCACGTCTTCACCGGTGAAGGAGTGAGGGCCGTTGAACAGCAGCGCGATGCCCTCGTCAATAGTGCCCTCAGCGCCATGAAACGGGCCATAGTGGGCGTGACGAGGAGCAGGGCAGTCACCCAGTATCTCAGCGGCTATCGAGCGGCAGGCGGGGCCTGACACGCGAATGATGCCCACGCCGCCACGGCCAGGGGGGGTTGCCAAGGCGGTAATGGTGTCTTGGGTATAGAGTCGGTCGGCCATGACGCTTCCTAAAGACGAAAGAGGGAGAGAGTGTTTCGCGATGGCGCTCATGATGAGCACCTTCGCCCTAAAACGCCAGACCCCCGCAAAGGCGGGGGTCTGGGAGTAGCAGAGGGGGCGATTACTTGGTTCGCATCCCTTTGCCGACGCTTGGATCCTTCTCGATGCTGCGCGTAATGAAGTACTGCTGCGCCACCGAGATGATGTTGTTGACCACCCAGTAGATGACCAAGCCTGCCGGGAACCACAGGAAGAAGAAGGTGAAGATAATCGGCAGCATCTTCATGATCTTCGCCTGCATGGGGTCTGGCGGTGTCGGGTTCAGCATCTGCTGAACAAACATCGAGATACCCATCAGAATCGGCAAGATGAAGTAGGGGTCTTTCACCGAGAGATCCTGGATCCAGAATATGAACGGCGCGTGGCGCAGCTCAACGGATTCCAGCAGCATCCAGTAAAGGGCGATAAATACCGGCATCTGTACCAGAATCGGCAAACAGCCACCCAGCGGATTGATCTTCTCTTTCTGGTAGAACTTCATCATCTCTTGAGACATTTTCTGGCGGTCATCGCCATACATCTCTTTAAGACGCTGCATCTCTGGGCCCAGTTTGCGCATACGCGCCATCGACTTGTAGGCCTTCGCAGAGAGCGGGAACAGCACCAACTTCACCAATACGGTGAGTAGTACGATGGACCAGCCCCAGTTGCCCACGATGTCGTGGATCTTATCCAGCAGCCAGAACAGCGGGTTGGCAATGAACCACAACCAACCGTAATCCACGGTGAGCTTGAGGTTCGGTGCGACTTGCTCGAGGTAGTCTTGCACCTTCGGGCCCATGTAAAGCGTTGCGCTCAGCGTGGCTTCACCCTCGGGAGCCACGCTGCTGGTGGGGCCAGCGAAGGCCACTACGTTACGATCTCGAGAATCGGTCGTTACGTAGTAGAGATTCTGCTGGTTTTGAGGCGGTGCCCAGGCGGACACAAAGTAGTGCTGGATGATCGCTATCCATCCGCCTTGGGCCTCGCGATTCTCGAAGTTACGTTTTTGGATCGTATCGAAATCGATCTTCTCGTAGCGCGCTTCAGGCGTGGAATAGGCGGCCCCCAGGTAGGAGTTCATCCCCATGGCCACACCGCTAGACGGGTCCGGGCTATTGTCGCGAGCCAGCTGGCCAATGAATCGAGCGGAAACCGGTGCTTCGGTATTGTTGGCCAGGTAGTAACTCACATTGACCGCATAGCTACCGCGCTCGAATGTCAGACGTTTGATGACGTCGACACCATTCACGTTAGCTGTCAAATCGACGCTGATCTGCTCTTCGTCATCGCCCAAGCGGTACTCGTTACGCTCGGGAGTAAAAGCAATGCGGCTTGCCTGACCATCCAGTTGAAGGCCGGAGCGAGCAACATAGCTGCGCGTGGCGTTATCTGACAACAGCACGTAATTACGGTCGGAATCCAGCGTTAGTTTGTGCTGCGGCAAGGCTGCGTAGACGATATCGCCACCGAAGGGGTCGATGCGTACGTCTAGAACATCCGTGGTGACCGCAATGAAATCACGGCTGGCGGTGTCGCTTTGCTCATCGCCAACGCCTTCGCTAATAGCGTTGTTAGGCGCAGAAGTACTGGGGACGGAGAGATCGTCGCTACCGCTTTCGTTCGCAGGAGCCCCATTGCTGCTTTGGGTGATCTCTGGCGTCGAATCGTAGGTAGTCTGCCCGTAATCCTGATTCCACTGTATAACCAGAAGGTAGGCTAGTACGGCCAGTGGAATCAGTAATAAAAGTCGTTTTACGTCCATGAGGGTTCTGCCCGATGGGTGGTGAACATGCTAATGGCGCAGTGTCATTTACTCGACCCATGACACACGAAAGCCTGCCAAGCGGCAGGCCAAGGTCGAGCGGCGAGGTGCGTCGTCAAGCGTCACGTGTTACGCCATTAGGCGGGGGAGGTGCAGACACCGCCTGTGCGTCGCGCTGAAGCCGTTTCCACATGCCGTGTAGCTGGCGAGTGAGCGTTTCGTTATCGATATCCTGAGCGCCGCGCTTTGCCAATATCACAATATCCACAGAGGGTAAGTGATCTTGACGCAGACGAACAGATTCCCGAACGAGTCGCTTGAAGCGGTTACGATCAACAGCGAGCTTCACATTTTTTTTGCTGACCACCAGTCCAATGCGGGGATGTCCCCGGGTACTCATGCGCGCGAGCGCCATCATACCTTTGCCATGAACTTTCAGGTCTGCCTGTTCAAACACGTGACTAAAATCCCCAGCGTTTAGCAAACGTAAGCACCGGGGAAAGCCTTGAGGCGACACACGCAATCCGAGATCAGGCGCTCAGACGCTTGCGGCCTTTGGCGCGGCGGCGTGCGATCACGGCACGGCCGTTTTTGGTTGCCATACGAGCACGGAAGCCATGCGCGCGCTTGCGCTTGAGAACGCTAGGTTGAAAAGTGCGTTTCATAACTCGTTATTCCCACGTGGTTTAGGACGGAAAGTGAATTCCAAAAGACCCGGTCCAGTGAGGAACTAGCCGGGGAGTTTCAATTCAAGACCGGAAATTGTAGAGACTTCCCGCGCCGGGTGCAATTTTTCCTTGCATAAAAAGCTCGAAAAAGGCAATGGCGGCGCGTCTCCGCTGTGGAGTCGATTCAACTTGGGGCACACTACTATTACTAATGAAGTTATTTAAAACCTACTGTTATTAATAGTGGGGATACTATTTGTGGATAAGTGGTTTTAGCACAATTTTATCAACAGCTTAAAATAATAAAAAATCTGTGTATAAGCATCGAATAACGAGCGAATAAACTGTGAGTTTGATGTGGTCAACCGAAGACAAAACAGCCCAAAATAGAGTTGTACCCATGGCATCACTGGGTTTTCCTGAACCCTTACCTAAAGTTGTCCACAGGTGAAAAAGAGCCGTTAGTGCGTGTGGATAACCACTTCGTTGGGCGCTACAATGGTCGGCCGTTTTCAACCGATGGTGAGATGAGTGTCACTCGCGCTTTGGCAACAGTGCCTGGACTACCTGCAGGACGAACTGAATTCACAGCAGTTCAATACCTGGATACGTCCGCTGCAGGCAGAAGAAGGAGAGTCCAATGAGCTACGCTTGTTGGCGCCGAATCGTTTTGTGCGCGACTGGGTGAGTGATAAGTACGCCAAGCGTATTAGTGAGCTAATGCGCGAGCTTGCCCCTTCTAAGCCTCCCAAAGTGAGCCTGACCGTGGGCAGCCGACGAGCGGCAGCCCCTGCGCCACAGCCTAGAGAGCTTGGCAATCCGGTCTCGGCAGCTCCCGCTCAACCGGCTTCACCTGCTGTCCATACGCCCCCCCGGGGCGATATTGGCGATGAGCGTGAAATCGACCAGCTACGTGAAGAGAGTAGCCCTAGCCGTCGTGGTAACGAGCGCCAGGTGCAGGTAGAAGGCAGCTTGAAGCACAGCAGTGGCCTAAACCCTAATTTTACCTTCGACACCTTTGTGGAAGGTAAGTCTAACCAGCTGGCGCGTGCGGCTTCTCGTCAGGTCTCCGAAAATCCTGGTGGCGCTTATAACCCGCTGTTTTTATACGGTGGTGTTGGCTTAGGTAAAACGCACCTAATGCATGCGGTGGGTAATGCGCTGGCGGGCCGACGTGAAAATGCCCGCGTGGTCTACCTGCATTCCGAACGCTTTGTGGCCGACATGGTAAAAGCGCTGCAGCTTAATGCGATTAACGACTTTAAGCGCTTCTACCGCAGCGTTGATGCGCTTCTGATTGACGATATTCAGTTTTTTGCCGGTAAAGAGCGCTCTCAAGAAGAGTTCTTTCATACGTTTAATGCGCTGTTGGAAGGCGGTCAGCAGATGATTTTGACCTCTGACCGCTACCCCAAAGAGATCAGTGGCGTTGAAGAGCGGCTGAAGTCGCGCTTTGGGTGGGGGCTGACCGTCGCCATTGAGCCGCCGGAGCTTGAGACCCGAGTGGCAATTCTGATGAAGAAAGCCGATCAAGCCAAAGTGGATCTACCCCACGATGCTGCTTTCTTTATTGCTCAAAAGATTCGCTCAAACGTGCGTGAGCTTGAAGGCGCGCTGAAGAAGGTGATTGCTGACTCCCACTTTATGGGTAAAACCATCACTCAAGACTTTATCCGCGAGTCGCTCAAAGACCTTCTGGCGCTGCAGGATAAGCAGGTGGGAGTGGATAATATTCAGCGCACGGTGGCTGAATATTACAAAATCAAGGTGGCGGATCTGCTCTCTAAGCGGCGCTCCCGTTCGGTAGCGCGCCCGCGACAGGTCGCTATGGCGCTGGCGAAAGAACTAACCAACCATAGCCTGCCTGAGATTGGCGATGCATTTGGGGGCCGCGACCACACCACCGTGCTGCACGCCTGCCGAAAAGTAAAAGCACTGCAGGAAGAGAATGCGGATATCCGTGAGGATTACAAAAACCTTCTTCGTCTGCTAACCAGTTAACCTTTTTTGTTTACGCCTGCCATGGGCAGGCCTTTCAGGATAGAAAACCGGAGTTTCGATGAAATTTACCATTTCCCGAGAGGCGCTGCTTCGCCCGCTGACTCTGGTGGCGGGCGTAGTAGAACGGCGCCAAACGCTGCCTGTGCTCTCTAACGTACTGATTCAAGTTGAAGGCGATCAGGTCGCTCTGACCGGTACGGATCTAGAAGTTGAGCTAGTAGGCCGCACGGTCGCCAGCCAAGTTGACCAAGCGGGCGCTGCTACGGTGCCGGCTAGAAAGCTGATGGATATTTGTAAATCGCTGCCCGATCAGTCCGACATTCAGTTAGCGGTCGAAGAGGGGCGCGCGATATTACGTAGTGGTCGTTCGCGCTTTACACTTTCTACACTTCCTGTAGCAGAATTTCCTAATATTGAAGATGCCGATGGCAGTCAGGAACTCAGCGTTCCGCGTGGCACGCTTAAGCATTTGATTGAGTCCACCTCCTTTGCCATGGCGCAGCAGGATGTGCGTTATTACCTAAACGGTATGCTGCTGGAAATTCAGAGCAATTTGCTGCGTACGGTCGCGACCGATGGACACCGTTTGGCGATGTGCTCGCGTCCCATTGACGTGGCAGTAAGCCAGTCTCAAAAGCTGATTGTGCCCCGTAAAGGTATCCTAGAGCTCTCTCGCCTGTTGGATGACAGCGATGAACCTGTCAGCCTTACCTTGGGATCAACGCATGTTCGTGCGCATACAGGTGACTTCACGTTTACCTCTAAGCTTATTGACGGCAAATTCCCCGATTATGAGCGCGTAGTGCCGCGCAATGGCGATAAGGTGCTGATTGCCGAGCGTGCCGAGCTTCGTCAAGTGCTGTCACGTACCGCCATTCTCTCCAACGAAAAGTACCGTGGTGTTCGGCTGTATCTTGAGGAAAATAACCTCAAAGTAATGGCCAACAACCCTGAGCAGGAAGAAGCGGAAGAGAACATTGCCGTGGAGTACAGCGGTAGCGCCATGGAAGTGGGCTTTAACGTTGGCTATCTGGTGGATGTGCTCTCTGTGCTTGATGAAGAGCGCGTACAAATTACCCTAGCCGACCCGAACAGCAGTGCCCTGCTGGAAGAGCCTGGCGGTGGTGATGCGCTGTATGTTGTTATGCCGATGCGCTTATAACCGCATTGGGACTGAATGAAAACGGCGCTTCTACTTGTCAGAAGCGCCGTTTTCGCATTTGGCAACGGATAGCGCGTTTTATGGTCTTACTAGGTAGCATTCGCGGATGAGCGTGACACAACTCACTTTTCACGGACTGCGTAACTTGGCCCCGGTTACGATCCATCCGTCACCACGTATCAATGTTATCTATGGCGTGAACGGTAGCGGTAAGACCAGTCTTCTGGAAGGTATTCATATTCTGGGCATGGGACGCTCTTTTCGTACTCGTCAGCTGAAGAATGCCATTCAGTCAGAGGCGCCGTATATGACGCTGTACGGCCGCTTGGCAGGAGATCCTGAGGTGACGCTGGGGGTAAGGCGAATGCGGGCTCAGCGTGAGCTGGAGCTGCGTTTGCGTGGCGAAAAGGGTGTCCGATTGGCTGAGCTGGTAGAAGCTATGCCGCTCCAGCTTATTAATCCTGATGCTTTTCGTTTGCTGGAAGGGTCACCCGCTGGTCGCCGTGAGTTCTTAGACTGGGGAGTGTTTCACGTGAAACATCACTTCCTAGACGCGTGGCAGCGGACTCGCCGGGCGGTGAAACATCGGAATGCACTTCTTAGGCGTGGTAGAATAGCGGCCAGTGAAATAGCGGTGTGGGAGCAGGAGCTTGCCCATTGGGGAGAGCAGATGGATAGGCTACGCCAAGCATGGTTTAGTGAGTTCTTGCCCGTATTTGATGAAACACTGAAAAAATTGCTGCCGCTGCCCGGGTTAACACTCCGCTATGCCAGAGGCTGGGATAAACAACGCTCGCTGGCAGATGTACTGCACGATAGCCGAGAAACCGACCAGCAGATGGGGTTTACGCAGCAGGGCCCACAGCGCGCCGATTTGCGTATTCGGTTGAACAAGCAGCCCGCAATTGAGGTGCTTTCCAGAGGCCAGCAGAAGCTGGTAGTGAGTGCATTAAAGCTCGCTCAAGGAAGGCTTCTGGAAAGTACCGCACAGCGGCACTGCATTTATTTGATAGATGATTTACCGGCAGAGCTGGACGAGCATCACCGCCGCCAGTTCTGCGCTTTGCTTGAAGAGATGCAGTGCCAAGCATTTATTACCAGCGTCGAGCCCACCGCGCTAAGCGATGTCTGGCAGCCCACTACTGCCGTTGAGATGTTTCACGTGAAACACTCCGAGCAAGGGTTTAGCCAGTGCCAGCCAGATGGGTAGACGACACGGAACGAGACAGACTTCACGACGGAGTGGTCAATGAGCGAGCAGGCTTACGATTCATCAAGCATCAAGGTGCTCAAAGGGCTAGACGCAGTACGTAAGCGTCCAGGCATGTACATCGGTGATACCGACGACGGCACCGGGCTGCACCACATGGTTTTCGAGTTGGTGGATAACTCCATCGATGAAGCCTTGGCAGGCCACTGTAGCGAAATTCGAGTGGTCATCCACGCGGATGAATCGGTAACCGTGAGCGATAATGGCCGGGGTATTCCGACCGAGCTACACGAGGGCGAGGGCGTCTCTGCGGCGGAAGTCATCATGACGGTGCTCCACGCGGGCGGTAAGTTCGACGATAACTCTTATAAAGTATCGGGCGGCTTGCACGGCGTGGGTGTGTCGGTGGTGAACGCGCTCTCAGAAGAGCTGCGCCTGACGATTTGGCGCCAAGGGGAGGTGTTTGAGCAAATTTATCATCACGGCGTTCCGCAAGCGCCGCTAAGCGTCGTAGGAAAAACGGAAAAAAGCGGTACCCGCGTGCATTTTCGCCCGTCTCCGGCGACGTTTGCCAACATCGAATTCCACTACGATATTCTGGCGAAACGCCTGCGTGAGCTCTCCTTCCTCAACTCCGGCGTTGCAATTCGCCTGATGGATGAGCGTAGTGGCAAGGAGGAGCTTTTCCATTACGAGGGCGGCTTGAAAGCCTTTGTTGATCACCTCAACAAGAACAAGACCGTTCTCAACCCGGTTTTCCACTTCAATGCGGAGCGGGAAGATGGGGTGGAAGTCGAAGTGGCCATGCAGTGGAGTGATGCGTTTACAGAAAACATCTTCTGCTACACCAACAACATTCCCCAACGGGATGGTGGTACTCACCTGGCAGGGTTTCGGGCAGCGCTCACGCGGACATTGAACCATTACATCGAAGCCGAAAATCTGCTCAAGAAATCGAAGGTCAATACCTCCGGTGATGACGCTCGTGAAGGTTTGACGGCCATCATTTCGGTGAAGGTACCGGACCCTAAATTCTCCTCGCAGACCAAGGACAAGCTGGTTTCTTCCGAAGTGAAAACGGCGGTAGAGCAGGAGATGGGGCGTCTGTTCGCAGAATACCTGATCGAAAAGCCCAATGAAGCCAAGTCGATCGTCAACAAGATGATCGACGCGGCGCGCGCCCGTGAAGCCGCCCGTAAAGCACGTGACATGACGCGTCGTAAGGGGGCTCTGGACATTGCTGGCTTGCCAGGCAAGCTGGCTGATTGTCAGGAGAAAGACCCCAGCCAGTCAGAACTTTACCTGGTGGAGGGTGACTCGGCCGGCGGCAGTGCCAAGCAGGGTCGTGACCGTCGTACCCAGGCCATCCTGCCGTTGAAGGGTAAAATCCTTAACGTCGAAAAAGCGCGTTTTGACAAGATGCTCTCTTCCGCTGAGGTAGGGACGCTGATCACGGCGTTGGGGTGTGGTATTGGTCGCGAAGAGTTCAGCCCTGACAAGCTGCGTTACCATTCGGTCATCATCATGACGGACGCCGACGTGGATGGTTCGCATATTCGTACGCTGCTGCTGACGTTCTTCTTCCGCCAGATGCCCGAGCTGATCGAGCGGGGCCATATCTTCATTGCGCAGCCACCGCTGTACAAGATCAAGCGTGGCAAGCAGGAGCTCTACCTGAAAGACGAGCAGGCCATGGTGGACTACCTGACCACGACGGCACTGGATGGCGCAGGGCTCCATGTGAATGCTGATGCACCGGGTATCGCAGGCTCGCAGCTAGAGGCCCTGGTGAATCAGTACCGCAATGTCATGAAGCGGATTGATCGCCTGGCACGTGCTTACCCCATAGAGGTATTGAAGCAGGTAGTACATGCCACTGCACTGCAAGGGGAAGCTAGCCTGAAAGATCGCGGTACCATGCAGAACTGGATTGGTGAGCTTCAGAAAGCCATGGATGACAAAGTGGCTTATGAGGGCGGCCCGCGTTATCAGTTCTATCTTCAGGAAGACACCGAGCGTGGTCTGCACCTTCCCGCAGTGTCACTGATTGCCCATGGCGTGACGACTAATTATGTGTGGGGGTTGGATTTCTTCGAGAGTGCTGACTATCGCGCGATTGCAGGGCTTGGGCAAACGCTTAACGGGCTGTTGGAAGAGGGCGCCTACATTGCCCGTGGCGAGCGTCAGAAGCCGGTTAGCCACTTCTCTGATGTGTTGTCCTGGTTGATGCAGGAAGGCCAGCGTGGCCTGTCAGTGCAGCGCTATAAAGGGCTGGGGGAAATGAACCCGGATCAGCTCTGGGAAACCACCATGGACCCCGATAGTCGCCGCATGCTGCGCGTGACCATTGAAGACGCCGTTGCCGCCGATATGATGTTCAACACCTTGATGGGCGATGAAGTAGAGCCACGCCGTGACTTTATCGAAACCAACGCTCTGGTGGCGAATCTTGACGTATAGCGCTGTACTCCATCAGCTAGCGGTCGTTAATGAAAGATGTTTCACGTGAAACATTGAATAAGAAAAGCCGCAGTGGGCATCGCCCTCTGCGGCTTTTTTGTATGAGACTGCTGTAAGAGCCTGGAGTGTGCAGGTTTGGCGCTTAACTCACCTTCAGCCACGCCGTGGGTGAGTATCCAGTGCACCGGCTAACAACTGGTCAACGAATTCAGCAAGGTCATTGACGACCAGCGTGTGTTCCAGGCCCACACTTTTGGCTAGCGTTCTCTCACCTTTGCCTGTCTTTACCAGCACACTTTGGCAACCTACCGCCTCTCCGGCCTGCAGATCTCGCAGGCTGTCACCTACCATCCAGCTACCTCCCAGGTGATCCAGGTCAAGTGCCTGCTGTATTTGCGTCAGTAGGCCGGGCAACGGTTTTCGGCAGGTGCAGGCATCTTGCGGGCCATGGGGGCAATATGCGATGTGCGCAATCTGGCCACCTTCGGCTTCTACCAAGGTGCTCATGTGATGGTGCATGGCGGCCAGGGTGGTTTCATCGTAATAGCCCCGTGCAATGCCTGATTGGTTGGTGGCCACGGCTACCGTAAAGCCGGCCTGTGAAAGCCGCGCGATGGCCGTAATGGAAGCAGGGTAGGGCACCCACTCCGCCAGGGACTTGATGTAGTCATCCGAGTCGTGATTGATGACGCCATCCCGGTCAAGAATCACGAGCCGTTCTGGCATCAGAGAAGTCATCGAAGGCATGAAAGTCCTATTTACTGCGTAGGTGCTGATTCAGTAGCGCCAAGGCATGCAGGGTATGGGCAATTTTCTTACCATCGCTGCCAAAGCGTTGGAAAGGAATTTTCTGGAGACGCTGCAGGCGCGGCAAGGTCGCCAGAAAGCGTTCGCGTACATCGTCGCGGGTGGCCTGCAGGCCGTCCATCAGGGCTGCGGTCAGGCGTTCACGATGAAGTGGTCGTTTGCTCAGCTTGCCATAGAGAGAAAATATGAAACAGTGCCAGTCGCGCACCATGCAGTCGGTGAGTTCGTGTACCTGGCCTGGGTTCGTTTCGAAATCGATGAACACGACCCCATCCTTGTTGACCAGTATGTTGCGTGCAAAGGCCTCGCTAAGATAGCAGCTGCGCTCATGCACATCATTGAGCGCTGAAATACCAAGGTTTAACAATTGGTCGATATCGCCTGGTGTTTGCGCCTGGGTCAATTTCTCCAGCAGCGTGGCTGCGGGCTCATCCTCACTGCCCGCATCGGCCAGCAACAGGGCATCGGGGGTTTCTGCCAGAATAGTCGGTACGGCGATGCCTGCGGCAGACAGCGCTTTAATACGGCTGGCTTCCAGCGCCACGCTCTCTTGGCCGCCCAGGTTGGGCACCGGCTTGAGTGCTTCGATGTTCAGCCACCGCGCCATCAAGGTCAGCGGCAGGTAAGCCAGCCGTGAGTTACGTTTGGCGGCTTTTTTCAGCCAGACCTTTCGCCCTGCCAGCTCATAGGATGCCATGTTGGACTGCTGCTGAGGCAAGGTGTCGAAAAGAAACATATCGTACATGGCCAACTCCCTTGACAGCGTAAGTGCATGGCCGCCCGGTATGTCAGACGCAGCGGCAATTGAAATGTTTCATTAATTTTATCTTGATGTTTCACGTGAAACAAAAGCTTCATTGAAAACATTCAGCAAAAACCCGGCCACCAGGGCCGGGTTGCATGCGTTTACAAGGAGAGGCTTACTGGGGTAGCTGAGAAATATCCGCGACTTCGAGGAAAAGCGCTTGCAGGCTGGCGAGCAGAGCAAGGCGGTTGCGACGCACGGCCTCGTCATCGGCCATGACCATGACCTGATCGAAGAATGTATCGACCGGCTCACGCAGCGTTGCCAGGGTGTCCAGGGCCTGTTGGTACTCACCGGCGGCAAATAACGGCGCTACCTGCTGCTGGCAGTGGATGACGGCCTCCGCCAGTGTCTGCTCGGGGCTCTCCTGAAGCAGTGTGGTATCGACTTGCGTGCTGCCATCGTGCGCCTGCTTGCTCAGGATATTGGAAACACGCTTGTTGGCAGCCGCCAGAGCGGTGGCTTCCTCACGCTGAGCAAAGGCTTTGACGGCACGTAACCGACGCGCAAAGTCCAGCGGCTTGCTGACGGGACGAGCACGCACAGCCAGGTACATCTCGGCGGTAATGCCTTCGTCCTGCCCCCAGGCGCGGAAGCGGTCGAGCATATACGTCAGTACGTCTTCTACTAGGCCGTCGGCTTTTGGCAGATTCTGGTGCTGATCAGCCGCCACTTGCAGCAGTTCACGCAAGTCGAGATTCAGCTCGCCTTTCACCAGAATGTTCAGCACGCCAATGGAGGCGCGGCGCAGGGCGAAGGGGTCTTTTGCGCCCGTGGGGCGCTGGCCGATACCGAAGATGCCCACCAGGGTATCTAAACGATCAGCTAGTGCCAGCGCTTGGCCGGTCAAACTTTGCGGAATCGCATCGCTGGCAAAGCGGGGCAGGTATTGCTCTTCTAACGCCTGGGCGACTTCCGCCGGTTCGCCATCCTGCTCGGCGTAGTAGCGGCCCATAATGCCCTGCAGCTCGGGGAATTCGAGTACCATTTCGGTAACGAGATCACATTTGGCCAGGGCCACGGCGCGTTGTGCATGAGCCACGTCACCCTGGATGCGCTCAGCGATGAAAGTGGCGATGGCCGTGCTGCGGCGGGCTTTATCCGCCAGCGTGCCCAGCTGCTGCTGGAAGACCACGCTTTCTAATTGCGGAATGCGCGAGGCCAGCGTGTGCTTGCGGTCGGTATCGTAGAAGAACGCCGCATCCGCCAAGCGTGGACGAATGACCTTTTCATTGCCGGAGATCACCTGATCAGGGTCTTGGCTCTCGATGTTCGAGATAGTGATGAACAACGGCTTCAGCTTGCCCTGATCATCCAGCAGGTGGAAGTACTTCTGGTTGGCCTTCATGGAGGAAATCAGGCACTCGGCAGGTACTTCCAGGAAGCGCTCGTCGAAGCTGCCGGTGAGCGCCACGGGCCACTCCACCAAACCGCTCACCTCGACCAGCAGGTCTTCATCGATGACCGCATTGGCTTCCTGAACCTCGGCCTCGGCGAGCACCTGCTCACGAATACGCTCGCGGCGCTGCTGGCGGTCTGCCAATACGTAGGCATTTTCCAGTGCCGCAAGGTAGTCGTCGGCATGCTCAAGTTGAATTGCATCCGGCGCGTGGAAGCGATGGCCGTAGGTGGTACGGCTGGCTTGAAGGCCAAGGGCTTCGGCGGCAATCACCTCGTTGCCATACAGCGCCACCAGCCAGTGAACCGGGCGGGAGAACTCAACGCGCGATGCGCCCCAGCGCATGTTCTTGGGCACCGGCAGCGACTGTAGTGTTTTACGCACCATCTCAGGCAGTAGCGCTTGAACGCTGTCGCCCTGCTGCTGTTCGCGGTAGCCAAGCCAGGTGCCCTTATCGGTTTCCAGGTGGATCAGATCATCCACGCTGACACCGCAGGAGCGGGCAAAACCTTCTGCCGCTTTGGTGGGGGCACCGTCTTTAAACGCGGCGGCCAGGGCAGGGCCTCGGCGCTCTACTTCACGGTCTGGCTGCTTGTCGGCAAGCCCGGTGACTTGTACGGCTAAGCGGCGCGGCGTGGCGTAGGCGGTCACCGCTTGGAAGGGAATTTCGGCTTCCTGTAGGCCTTTTTCAATGCCGGCAGCAAACGCGTCTGAGAGCGCGTCCAGCGCGGTTGGCGGAAGTTCTTCTGCGCCCAGTTCTAATAAAAGCGTATCAACGGCCATTATGCGTCTCCCTGCTCGGCGAGCTCTTCTTGTAACAGTTCACGGCGTAATGCTTCCGGTGCCATGGGGAAGCCTGCTGCTTTACGAGACTCGAAGTAGGCGGTAGCGACGTCACGCGCCATGGTGCGTACGCGCAGGATGAAGCGCTGACGTTCCGTGACGGAGATCGCGTGGCGTGCGTCCAGCAGGTTAAACGTATGGGACGCTTTCAGCACCTGCTCGTAAGCGGGCAGCGGCAGGCTTGCGGCCAAGAGTTTGCTGCACTCTTTTTCCTGGTGATCAAACGCCGCGAAGAGCTGATCCACATCTGCGTGCTCAAAGTTATACGCAGACTGCTCGCGCTCGTTTTGCAGGTAGACATCGCCATAACTCACTTTGCTGCCGTCCGGCGCGATGGCCCATACCAGGTCGTAAACGCTATCGACGTTCTGCAGGTACATGGCGATACGCTCAAGCCCATAGGTCAGCTCGCCGGTGACGGGGTAGCACTCGATGCCGCCCGCCTGCTGGAAGTAGGTGAACTGAGTCACTTCCATGCCGTTGAGCCATACTTCCCAACCAAGGCCCCAGGCACCTAACGTGGGGGACTCCCAGTTGTCTTCCACGAAGCGCACGTCGTGGATCAGCGGGTCGAGCCCCAAACGCTTCAACGAGCCTAGGTAAAGATCCTGTAGGTTGCTGGGGGAGGGCTTCATCACCACCTGAAACTGGTAGTAGTGCTGCAGGCGGTTGGGGTTTTCGCCGTAGCGGCCGTCGGTTGGACGGCGGGAAGGCTGAACGTAGGCAGCGTTCCAAGTTTCTGGGCCAATCGCCCGCAGGAAGGTGGCGGGGTGGAAGGTGCCCGCGCCGACTTCCATATCGAGGGGCTGGAGGATGACGCAGCCCTGTTCTGCCCAGTACTGTTGCAGAGCAAGGATCAAGCCTTGAAAGGTCGACACATCGGGTGTCGATTGGTTTGTCGAAACACTCATCGCGGAAAGCACCGTTGGCCATGAATTCATAAGCCGTCAAGTATACAATCACAGGCAGATGGGTTATAGGCACGTTAGCCAAAGAGCCGCTTTTGGTAAGGAGAACGAGATGATCGTGGTAACAGGCGGTGCCGGGTTTATCGGCGCCAATATTGTCAAAGCGCTAAATGCTCGCGGCCGTGACGATGTGATGGTGGTCGACGACCTGCGCGATGGCACCAAATTCGTCAATTTGGCGGACTGCACGCTGGCTGACTACTTGGATAAAGACGATTTCATCGCCCGCGTGAAAGCCGCGCTACGTGGTGAAACGGTGGACTTGCCCACCATCGATGCGATTTTCCATGAAGGGGCCTGTTCGGATACAACCGAGTGGGATGGGCACTACATGATGGAAAATAACTTCGAGTACTCCAAAGTGCTGCTCAACTACTGTGAAAAACTGGGTATTCCTTTTCTGTACGCGTCGTCAGCGGCGACCTACGGCGGCAGCGAGGTGTTCAAGGAAGCGCCAGAGTATGAAAAGCCGCTCAACGTCTACGGCTACTCCAAACTGCTGTTCGATCAGCACGTTCGCTCGCGCTGGAACGAGCTGACCACGCAGGTGGTAGGTTTCCGCTACTTCAACGTTTACGGGCCGCGAGAGCAGCATAAAGGCAAGATGGCCAGCGTGGCGTACCACAACCACCTGCAGATCCGTAACGGCGAAACGCTGAAGCTGTTCGGTGCTTACGGCGGCTATGAGGCCGGTATGCAGAGCCGCGATTTTGTCTATGTGGGTGACGTGGTCGATGTAAATCTCTGGTTCCTGGACAACCCCAGCGCCTCGGGCATCTTCAATTTGGGCACTGGCCGTGCGGAGCCGTTCAAGGCGATTGGCGAAGCGGTCATCGACTTCTATGGCCAGGGCGAAATCGACTACATTCCCTTCCCCCAAGAGTTGAAAGGGCGCTACCAAAGCTACACGCGTGCCGATATTAGCCAACTGCGTGCGGCAGGTTGTGACGTGGAATTCAAAACTGTCGCCCAGGGCGTTAAGGCGTACTTGGAGTGGCTAAATGGCTAACTCTGCCAAGCGACTGCTGGTAGTAGGCCCCTCCTGGGTAGGCGATATGGTCATGGCACAGAGCCTGTTTATGACCTTAAAAGCGCGCTACCCGGGTGCCACCCTTGGGGTGGTCGCCCCCGCTTGGTCTCAGCCGATTCTTGAGCGTATGCCAGAAGTAGATGAGGTGTTGCCATTGGCGGTGGGCCACGGTGAGTTTGGGCTGGCAAGCCGCCGCGAGCTGGCGGCCAGATTACGCGGCCGCTTTGACCGCGCCATCGTGCTGCCGCGCTCCTGGAAAGCAGCGCTGGTGCCCTTTATGGCGCGCATTCCCGAGCGGGTGGGTTTTTTAGGTGAGCACCGCTACGGGCTGTTAAAAGAGCGCCGCAAGCTAGACAAGCAGGTGCTGGACCAAACCGTTAAACGCTTTGTGTCACTAGGGCTGCCTTTGGAGGAGGCGCAAACCGGTCAGTTTGCGATCCCCAAACCACGGCTCACCATTGATCGGGATAATTTGGTGAACCTGCGTCTTACCCACGCACTGTCATCACGCCCCGCCATAGGCATGATGCCGGGCGCAGAGTATGGCCCGGCCAAACAGTGGCCGCTTGAGTACTTCCACCAACTGGCAGCAAGGCTGATCAAAGATGGCTTTGAGGTGCGCGTACTGGGCGGGGCCAAAGATCAGGCGGCGGGGCAAGCCATTGTGCAGGGCTTACCTCACGCGCATAACCTATGTGGAAAAACGCAGCTAGCGGATGCGGTGGATTTGCTGGCCGACTGCCGTCAGGTTGTGACCAACGATTCGGGCCTGATGCATGTGGCAGCCGCCGTGGGCGTAAGAATCCATGCGCTTTATGGCTCCTCCTCACCTGCCTACACGCCACCGCTCACGAACAATGCGGTAATTCACTACCTGGGGCTCTCCTGCTCTCCGTGCTTTCAGCGAACTTGCCCCCTGGGCCACACCAACTGCTTAAATGAGCTAGACGTAGAGCGCGTTTACCAAGCCATGCGTGCTGACCGGCAGAACGCTAACGGGGTGATCGTTAGTGCATAATCTCTACTTCGTCGGCGAGATCGGCGGGTGTCTCTGTGACCTGTTCAGCGATGCTCTCTTCGCTTTCACGCCGCTGTGGGGCGAGCCCTTCCCAGAGTCGATGCTGGAGGGCTGTCTCCTCCCGTAGCCGCTCATTCAGCGTCTCAAGCCCATGGGTTTCGACCAGCGTCGGCTGACTGCTCAGCAGTGACGCACCTAACCCGGCACGGTTATCGTTCAGCGGCAGGCCCATGGCATCCAAAATAGTGGGAAACACATCCAGCATGGTAGCGCTTCGACGCACCCGCTGTGGCCTAATGCCATCACCTAGCATGATGAGCGTATTGTCGCGATCCAGCGCGGTGAGTTGATCCCATACCGATACGCGCATGGTGAGATGATCACTTAACACTACGACCAGCGTATTCTCCAGCAGCCCCTCTTGCTCTAACTGTTCGATAAAATCACGCGCTTGGCGCGCAGAGCACTCCACCGAGTAGAGAATATCCTGACCATCGAATTCGCCCTGGCGGTCCTGGCAGGTCTGTGAGGGGAACCCACTAGGCGCGTGCCCCGCGATGCTCAAGTTCACCACCGCCCAGGGGCCGTTATCTTCTTCGTTCAGGCGGCGTATTTCGTCAGCAGTAAAGTCGTATAGCGTATCGTCATACAGCCCCCAGCTATTCACATACTCTGGGTCATCGAGTTCAGGCAGCAGCTCCTCTTTGCCTTTCACGGTATTGAACTGGTGGCCGCGATAGAAAAGCCCCTTCCCGGCAAACTGCGTGCTGGCACCGCCCAAAAAGCTAAGCCGATAGCCTTGTTCAGCCAGCACATCTCCCAAGCAGTCAACGCCAGGTACTACCTTGGAAAGCGGTTCAAACTGGCTATCGTGTAGAAGTCCCGCAGGCATAAGCGGCACGCCGCACTGGCTGGCGATCATCCCAGCCATTGTCCAGCCGGTATTCTCCATCTGGTGAATGCCCTCAAACACCAGCCCGCGTTCGCCCAGCGCGGTTAAGTCCGCATACGCATCACCAAACAGCTCATTGCTGTAGGTGCGCTCTATGCTCTCTAAATACATCAGCAGTAGGTTGGGGGCATCGGGCTGGTCGCCGGTAGGCGGTGGCACATAGCGGCGGTCTAACCACGCGCCGTCGTCAGTCACAATGGCGGCACTGCGCTGGCCAATGCCATAGAGCAGCGGGTTAGCCGCCAGCAGCGCAATGGCAAAGAAGCGCTCGGTTAACCGCCAGCGCTGATCGTGGCGCGACAACCACGTTACGGATGCCAGCACCGCCAGTACGGTGAGCGTGTAGGACAGTGCCAGCAGCATTTTACCTGCCCCGCCATGCTCCGCCATGCCCGCCTGTAAATGAAAAAACACCGCCCCGAGGTCGACGTTTCCGAAGCTGTCGGCCAAATAAACATAGATGCTAAATAGGCTAAGTGGCGCAAGCGACCACGGCCACATAGCCCGGTAGCGAGCATTGAGCGGTGCACCCCAACGCAGTTTTAGGCCGACCCCAATCCATACGGCTGCGGTCAAAAAGAGTGTCCACCAGGGCAGGCGAGTTAGCACAGTAGCGGCATAGCCGAGGCTGAGGCCAATCACAACCAGAGGTAGCCAGGGGGTAAGTTTGAGTGACCTTAAGGCGGGCATTCTGTATCCCTTTTCAGAACGTGCTAAATGAGTGGTTCAGCTTATCAAAAGTCGCGCGCTGTGGCCGTGTTAGCATGCAACTAAACGCGCCATGGTAATGAGCACCATGGCCATGGGTCTTAAACCAAGTGGGCAAAGGTGAACCGTGTCTATTTCCGCTGTGTTAATAGTCAAAAACGAAGCGCACCATTTACGTGAGTGCCTGGAAACGCTGACCTGGGCCGACGAAATCGTGGTGCTGGATGCGGGTAGCCAGGATGACACCTGCGCGATTGCGCGTGAATTTACCGACCATGTGAGCGTTAATGCCGATTGGCAAGGCTTTGGTATTCAGCGCCAGAGGGCGGAAGCCCTGGCAAGCAGTGAGTGGATTTTGATGGTTGATGCTGATGAGCGCGTAACGCCTGAACTGCGCGACAGCATTAAAGATGCTGTTCAGCAGCCGCCTGCTGCCTATAGCGTGAGCCGCCTGTCGTGGTGCTTTGGCCGCTTTATTCGCCACTCTGGCTGGTACCCAGACCGCGTGCTGCGTCTTTACCCGAAAGGTCAGGCAGGGTATAACGCCGCGTTGGTGCACGAGAAGCTGGTCGTCGACGCAGGCCTTGCCGAAAAGCCGTTATCCGGCGACCTGCTGCACTACACCTACCGCGACCTGCGCCACTATCTTGAAAAATCTGCGCATTACGCCCAGGCCTGGGCAGAGCAGCGCGCCGCACAGGGGAAAACGGCCACGCTGTGGCAGGGCATTAGCCACGGCCTAGCCTGCTTTCTCAAAATGTATGTGCTCAAAGCGGGCTTCAAAGATGGCAAACAGGGCTTGTTGTTAGCACTGCTGTCCGCTCACTCAACCTTCGCTAAGTACGCGGATCTCTGGGTTCGTACGCAGACCTCCGAGAAGCAGCGCTGAGATCTGTTCGGCAGCCGCGTTGAGATCGATGGAGGTCATGTCTTGTTGGTCGGCGCCTGAAGGCGGGCTAAACGCCAGGCGCTTTTCCGCCCGGTTGCAGGTTTGCCAGCGCAGCGGCGTGGCTGAGCGCTTGGCGGGATAAAAGCCCGCTGTAGCGATGTCCAGGCAGCCTGCGATATGCAGCGGGCCAGTTGAGCCGGCAATCAGCATGTCCGCTCCGCCAAGCTGTAAGGCAAAGGCGTCGACACTTGCGGTGTCGGGGAAGTGGTCTGCTGCAACGCCCTGTTTGGCAAGCTGCTCCCTCAAGTCTTGTGCCTGAGGCTGCTCACTGGGGCCAGCGCTGATCAGCCAGCGTAGTGGCAAGTGCTGGCACTGCTGGTGAACTTGAGTGATCAGCGCGGCGTACTGCGCTACCGATAGATTCACAGCCGAGCCGCCGCTGCCAGGATGAACCACCACCACGTGCTCTGAAGCGTCGTTGACCAACGTTTGGCGCTGTGCTTGACGTTGCGCGCCATCCAGCGGCCAGAAGGGGGGCGAGGGCAGGGTGGAAAGCGTTAGCGAAAGGCGTGCCAGCAGTTCACAAGCCAAATCAACGTTGTACTGGTACTCAGGTTTTGCTGACTGCGAGCGGCGCTGGCGTACCCGTACGTTATAGAACACCTGCGCCCACTTGGTCGCCGGGGCAACGCGCAGCGGAATGCCTGCTTTCATGCCTAGCCAACCAATGCGCGGTGTCGAGAACAGCGTTAGCAGTGCATCGAATTTCGATTGTTTCACGTGAAACAATAGCGCCTGCTGCGCCGCTTTATCGGCCTGGCTGCCAGGGTCGATAATGACCTCATCTACCCATGGGCACGCCTTGGCTAACGGGGCCGTATAAGCGGGCACCAGCACCGTGACGTGGGGCGCAGGCGATGCCTGTTTCAAACACGCCAAGGCTGGCCACGCCAACATAAAATCGCCGATTTTGTCGTTACGCACGACAAGCAGTCTCTGCGCCATGATTTAGGCCCCGTTAATAGCAGCCTGTATACTACAAGAGATTGTAAGGATTGTTTAACAGTGGGCGGCTAGGTAGGGCAAGCGATGGCGAAGAAGGTACTGCAACTGTGTCTTTCCGATGGTAAAGGCGGAATGGAGCTATACGTAGACCGGGTGATAGAAGACCTGCTGGCGGAAGGTTGGGACGTCATCGGCATCTGCCTGAAAGACAGCAAGGTAGAAACTTACATGCAGCGCAACGGAGTGCCGTATAAGGCCTTTGCGAGCAACGGGCAGGCGCTGGTCAACCTGCTGTCGATACGCCGCTGGTTGAAGGAGGAAAATATCTCCGTCATTCACTGCCATAAATCGAGTGATCTACGCCTCACTACGCTGTTAAAAGCGCTGCCACCGACGCTAAGAATAATTTATACAGATCACGTGGGCGGGCAGCGCCCTAAAAAAAGCCCCTATCACCGCGTTGCCTATGGCAGCGTTGATCGTGTGCTGTCTATTAGCCAAGCAACGTATCAGCGTAATATCCGCAATTTACCGCTTCCTCAGGAGCGGGTGGTTTGCTTGCCCCACGGAGTCGATATCGATAAGTACCAGCCCAATCGTGACCCTGCCGCTATTACGGCTAAGCGTGAAGCGCTGGGTGTGCCGGCAGACGCGGTGCTCATCGGGCTTCCGGGCCGAGTGACGCCTGGCAAAGGGCAGGATGTCTGGGTAAACGCACTGCTAGCGCTTGACCCCACGCTTCACTTTTATGCGCTCTCTATCGGTGGCACTGACTATGCGTCAGGTGGCGTGGAAGCGTTCTATGCCGAGCTGCAGCGCACCATCGCGGGCACGCCGCTGGCGGATAAAATCACCTTTCTAGGGCATCGCAGTGACCTGACGGATATTTTGCCCGTGCTGGATGTGGTGTGCATTCCTTCGGAAAATGAAGCGTTCGGCCTGACCATCATCGAATCCATGGCCTGTGGGATGCCGATCATTGGCTCGAATACCGGGTCGTTGCCGGAGCTAGTGGATGCTGATTCCGGCGTGCTGCTAGGCCCGTTTGACGTGCCCGCCTGGCGCGATGCCATGGACACGCTCATTCGTGATGCGGCCACACGTCAAGCCATGGGGCGTGCCGCGCGGCGGCGCGTCGAGGAGCACTTCAGTAACAAGCAGCACGTGAAGCGCTTAATGGAGATCTACTCAGTGTCGGCATAGCCTGCGTAAAGCGGCGCCATCAGATTTTCCACTTGGCTAGGGGCAAACTTCACCACCGACCGCTCCAGCCGCTGTAGGTTACGTGCCTGCCATTTGCCCGGCGGGCGCAGTCGGCAGCGGTCGAGATCGATGAGCCAGGGCTTGCCAGCCTCATCCACCAGAATATTGCGGGCGTTGAGATCCACATGATCGAGCCCTGCCTGGTGAAACCGCTTGATCATGGCGCCTACGCGCATCAACAGCGCCTCGTCTGCCTCTTCGGCGCTCAGTAAGGAGGCGAGCGCTCGGGCGCCCGGGATGCGTACGGTCAGCAGGGCCGCCTCATAGGTCAAACCGAACCGAGTGACGCAGCAGGCCACTGGGCGAGGCACGGGAAGCCCTTGCTCATACAGCGCGGCGGTCAAGCGCACTTCACGAAACGCTCGTGTGCGCTCTGCCCCCAGCCAGACATAGCGTTGCTTGCTGACCTTGGCGATGAGCCCACCGCGCTGGTAAGGGCGCAGCACCCACTGCTCGTGGTCGCGTGCTTGCAGGAACAGGCTGCTGCCCCGGCCAGGCGCTTCGCCGACTACCAGGCCTCGCGATTGCCAGTAATCTGCCTCGAACAGCGCCGTGCTCAGTGGGTGAGTCGGGGAGGACAGTTGGTGTGATGCGGATGCGTCACTTAAACTGTCTGCATCATGTAGAATCAGCCCATTTTTCTGCTGGAGTGCCGCTAAGCGCATGAAGCCCTCTCTGCCTGCTCAACCAAACCATATTGCTATTTTGCGCCTCTCCGCTCTGGGAGATGTGTGCAATCTCGTGCCCACGGTGCGAGCGTTGCAGCGCCAGTGGCCGAACGCGCGCATTACCTGGATTATCGGCAAGGGGGAGCACAGTTTACTGGCCGGGCTTTCCGGGGTCGAGTTCGTCGTGTACGACAAATCGACGGGGCTCTCCGGCATGCGCGCTATCTGGCGCGAACTGGCGGATACCCGCTTCGATGTGCTGCTGCATATGCAGCAGGCCATTCGCGCCAGCGTGCTCTCGCTCGGGCTTAAAGCCAATGTGCGCGTCGGCTATGACAAAGCCCGTGCCAAGGACGCCCAGCACTGGTTTACCCAACACCAGCTAGCGCCCCATGCCAACGCCCACGTGCTGGAGTCATTCATGGACTTCGCCCGTTTACTGGGCGTCGAAGACGACCGCCTAGAGTGGAATCTCGCGGTGCCCGCAGTGGCCTATGAGGAAGCCCGCGCTATCAGCGGCGATGCGCCTTATTTGGTGATCAACCCTTGTAGCAACGCGCGGTTGCGCAACTTCCGCAACTGGTCCGTGGAAGGCTACGCCAGCGTGATTGAACACGCGTGGGTGCAGCACGGTCTTAAGAGCGTACTCACCGGTGGCGGCAGCCCGCTTGAGCGGGAAATGGGTGACCATATCGAAGCGCTCTGCCAGTCAGGTAGTGTGATCAACGCCATTGGCGGCACCTCGTTGAAAGGCGTATTGGCGCTGATCGATAACGCCCGCGCGGTGATTGCCCCGGATACGGGTCCTGCGCATATGGGCAACGCCATGGGCACGCCGACGCTTGGCCTCTATGCCACCACCAACCCTCAGCGGGCCGCCCCCTACTTGTGGCGCGATTTTGCCGTCAATGCCTACCCCGATGCGGTACGCACCTACCTGCATAAACCGGTGGACGAGGTGAGCTGGGGGCAGCGAGTACGCCATGCCGATGCCATGGACTTGATCAAGGCTGACGATGTGATTGCCAAGCTAGACGCGCTGTTGGCGCACACCGCAGCGCAGACCACAACAGGACCCTCGGATGAAAGTTGATTTAACCGCCCTGGAACATGCCCGCGTACTGGTGGTAGGCGACGTCATGCTCGACCGCTACTGGCACGGCGGCACCTCGCGGATCTCCCCAGAAGCGCCGGTGCCCGTGGTACGCGTGGAAGATGCCGACGACCGCCCCGGTGGCGCAGCCAACGTAGCGCTCAACGTGGCGTCATTAGGCGGCCATGCGGCACTGGCGGGTGTGGTGGGCGAGGATGAGAATGCCGAGCTGCTCACCAAACGCCTGGCTGCATCTGATGTAAGCACTTACTTTCAGCGCAGTGCCGAGATTCCCACGATCACCAAGCTGCGAGTGATGAGCCGTAACCAGCAGTTGCTGCGCTTGGACTTTGAGCAGCGCCTCGACAGTGTGGATACTAGCGGCCTGCTGACACAGGTTGAGCAAGCCCTGCCTGAGTGCGACGTGGTGATTTTATCGGACTACGGCAAGGGCACGCTCAACCAAGTGGAGCGGCTGATCGAGATGGCTCGCTACCACGGCAAGCGAGTGCTGATCGACCCCAAGGGCCAAGACTTCACCAAGTACCGGGGGGCCAGCTTGATTACCCCCAACTTAACCGAGTTTGAAGCCGTGGCGGGCCCATGCGCCACCGACGCCATACTGGCCGAGCGAGGCGAAGCGCTGCGTGCTGAACTTGAGTTAGAAGCGCTGCTGATTACCCGCAGTGAGAAGGGCATGACGCTGATTCGTGAAGGCCAAGCACCACTGCACCTGCCCACCCGTGCCCAGGAAGTGTTTGATGTCACGGGGGCAGGCGATACCGTGATTGGCCTGATGGGTCTGGCCCTGGCCGCTAACCATGCGCTGCCGGAAGCCATGATGTTGGCCAACTTGGGCGCGGGCCTGGTGGTGGCCAAGCCGGGTACCGCCACGCTCTCCATTGCCGAGCTTTACACCGCGCTGCATGGCGACAAGCTGGCCGAGTTCGGCGTGATCGAGCCAGCGCCTCTGGTCGATGCCGTTCGCGCTGCGCAGCTGCGCGGTGAGCGGGTGGTGATGACCAATGGCTGCTTCGATATTCTCCACGCAGGCCATGTGGCCTACCTGGAACAGGCCAAGCGCCTGGGTGACCGGCTGGTCGTGGCGGTGAACGATGATGCGTCCATTGGCCGGTTGAAAGGGCCAAAGCGCCCCATCAACCCGTTGAACCGACGGATGCAAGTGCTGGCCGGGCTCGGTGCGGTGGATTGGGTGGTGCCGTTCAGTGACGACACGCCCGCCGCCCTGATTGAGCAAGTACTGCCGGATATCCTGGTTAAAGGCGGCGACTACCGCCCCGAGGATATCGCTGGAGGCTGCGCCGTGATTGCCAACGGTGGCGAGGTGAAAGTGCTGGGCTTTGAAGATGGCGTTTCCACCACGGCGATGATCAGCTCCATTCTGGACCGCGAAAGTTAATGGCAGCCCCCCGCTGGCCACGGCTGGCCTACTCAGCGGCGCTGTATGGCTTAGCGCCGCTGATTGGCTGGCGCATCTGGCGTGAGCAAGTGCCCACTTACTCACGGCTCCAGCGGCTGGGGTTGTGCCTCGAACCGCTGCCGCCCCCACCGCGCATTTGGTTGCACTGTGCCTCGGTAGGCGAGGTACGCGCTGCCCGCCCGCTGATCGAAGGGCTGCTGGCGCGCTTTCCCCACTATAGCCTGCTGTTGACCACCATGACCGCCACCGGTGCCCAGCAGGCGTTGGCGCTGATAGCAGAACAGGGCGCTACCGATCAGCCTCGTCTTGCCCATCGGTTTCTTCCGCTGGATTTCCCCGGCGCGGCCAAGCGCTTTGTGGCCCGCGTAAGACCTGCCCTGGCCATCCTGTTTGAAACCGAGCTGTGGCCTAACCTGCTCTATGCCTGTCGACGGCAGGCAGTGCCGGTGGCAGTGGTCAACGGCAGGCTATCGCCCCGTGCGTTTAGCCGTTACCAACGGCTGCGCCCGCTGATGGAAAGCGCCCTCGCCAATGTGACGTGGCTGGCTGCCAAGTCGTCACAGGATGCCGAGCGTTTCCAGGCATTGGGCTGCGCGCCTAGCACTACCAGCGTGGTGGGTTCGCTGAAGTTTGAGCAACCCTTGCCGACCAAGGCACTAAAAGAGAGTGAGTGCTTACTACAGGCATGGGATGGGCGGCCCGTTTGGGTAGCGGGGTCCACCCGTGAAGGGGAAGAGGCGCTACTGCTGTCGGCACACCGTCAACTGCTTAAACACTTTCCAGAGGCGCTTTTAGTGCTTGTTCCACGCCACCCCCAGCGCTTTGACGACGTGGCTCAACTTTGTGAGCGTGACGGCTGGGAGGTCAGTCGCCGTAGCCAGCAACAGCCTGTCACGCCTTCCACTCAAGTGTATTTGGGCGACACATTAGGCGAGCTGTCAGCGCTGTACGGTGCGGGGAGCGTGGCTTACGTGGGCGGCAGCCTGGTACCGCTGGGTGGGCACAACGTGTTAGAGCCTGCCGCATTGGGTAAGCCCGTGCTGTGTGGTCCGTCGCTGGAGAACTTCAGCGATGTTGCCGAGCCGCTGTTGGCGGCCAAGGCGCTGACCGTGGTTGATTCCGTAGCAGCGCTTGCAAGCGCCTTGGCAGAGTATATCGCTTGCCCTCAGCGTGCTCGGCAGGCGGGTGAGGCAGGGCAGGCGGTGATCGAAGCCCATCGGGGGGCGCTGTCGCGCACCCTGGATGGGCTTGGCCGCTACTTATAGCGCCGTCCGCTCTACGCCATCAGTCTTGCCCAGCAGCAGTATGTCGGCGCCGCGTGCGGCAAACAGGCCGTTGGTAACCACGCCGACAATGGCATTAATGCGCGCTTCCATCGCCACCGGGTCCTCAATCATAAAGTTGAAGCAGTCGATAATATGGTTACCGTTATCAGTCAGTACCCCTTGGCGATACACGGGCTCTGCCCCCAGCTTGACCAGCTCCCGCGCTACGTAGGAGCGCGCCATGGGAATCACCTCCACCGGCAGCGGAAAGTGGCCTAGCTGTGCCACGTATTTGGAACCATCGGCGATACAGATGAAGCGTTTGGCGCAAGCGGCCACAATCTTTTCACGGGTCAGCGCTGCGCCGCCGCCTTTGATCATGTGTAAGTGAGCATTTACTTCGTCTGCACCATCGATGTAGAAAGGCACGTCGCCCACATGGTTCAGTTCAAACACCTCGATACCCAGGCCTTTCAGCCGTTCGGCACTGGCTTCCGAGCTGGCAACAGCACCTTTAAACCGGTCGCGCAGAGGGCCTAAGCGGTCAATAAACAGATTGGCTGTCGAGCCAGTGCCAATGCCCAGCACCGTGTCTTTATCCAGGTGAGGCTCTATTTCGCGAATGGCGGCATCCGCCACGGCGGCTTTTAGTTCATCTTGTGTCATGATGGTTCCAGTATCAGGAGAGGCAGTCGCCCTTAGTATAACGACCTAATCGCTGGCTGCCGATGGAAACGCCGCTAGACGTTGCCAGTCGTAATCTGCTACCAATAAAGGTTTTGTTCGCACCCGTCAGGGTCACGTCATTTTTCTGGGATGTCAGCATGCTCGAAGCAACCGTCAAAAAGATCCTCCAAGCCCGCGTTTATGAAGCCGCTTGTGAGACACCTATTTCTCCTGCTCCCTTTTTGTCGCGTCGTTTCAACAACCAGATTTTGATCAAGCGCGAAGACTTGCAGCCAGTGTTCTCGTTCAAAATCCGCGGGGCCTACAACAAAATGGCCCAGTTGACCGATGAGCAGAAAGCCAAAGGCGTGATCGCTGCTTCGGCGGGCAACCACGCCCAGGGGTTAGCCATGGCGGCTAAGCTGATGGGCGTGAAAGCGGTGATTGTCATGCCGCGCATTACGCCGGACATCAAAGTGCAGGCGGTGCGTGCCCGTGGCGCGAAAGTGGTGCTAAAAGGTGATGCCTTTGCCGCCGCCGCCGAGCATGCCCAGGAGCTGATCAAAGAGCACGGCTACACCTATATTCCGCCGTTTGACGATATCGACGTTGTGGCAGGCCAAGGCACTATTGGCGTTGAGATTCTGCGCCAGCACAGTGGCCGGTTAGATGCGATTTTTATCCCCGTCGGTGGCGGCGGGCTGATTGCCGGAGTGGCCGCCTATGTGAAGTACCTTCGCCCGGATATCAAAATCATCGGTGTAGAAGCGGAGGATAGCGCCTGCTTGAAAGCCGCACTGGAAGCCGGTGAGCGCGTGGTGCTGGATCAGGTAGGCGTCTTTGCCGAGGGTGTGGCGGTGGCGCAAATTGGCGAGATCCCGTTCTCGCTGGTGCGTGACCTTGTTGACGATGTGATCACTGTTAACACCGATGAGATGTGTGCCGCGGTGAAAGATATTTTTGAAGATACCCGCGCGGTGGCAGAAACATCAGGGGCGCTGTCGCTGGCGGGTCTCAAAAAATACGTTCAGCAAACCGGGGCGGAAGGCGAGACGCTGCTGTGTATTAACTCTGGCGCCAACACCAACTTCGACCGCTTGCAGCACATTGCCGAGCGCACTGAGCTTGGTGAGCAGCGCGAAGCCATTCTGGCCGTCACCATTGCAGAAAAACCCGGCAGCTTTAAGAAATTCTGCCGCACGCTGGGCAAGCGGATGGTCACAGAGTTTAGCTACCGCTACGCCGACGATAGCGAAGCGCATATCTTTGTGGGAGTTCAGGTAAAACCAGGCGGTGAAGACCGGCAAGCGGTGATTGAAAAGCTGCGTGAAGGCGGTTATCAGGTGGAAGACTTAACCGATAACGAGTTGGCGAAACTGCATATTCGTCACTTAAGCGGTGGCCGCCCCAGCGAACGTTTTGAAGAGGAGCTTTACCGCTTCGAGTTTCCTGAACGTCCTGGCGCATTGATGAACTTCTTAACTCAGCTGCCACACGACTGGAACATTTCGCTGTTTCACTACCGTAACCACGGGGCTGCCTATGGCCGCGTTCTGGTGGGCATGCAGGTGCCCAGTGAAGATCGTACCCATGTTGCGGAGTATTTAGACGCGATTGGCTACCGCTATTGGCAAGAGAGTGATAACCCCGCTTACCGGCTCTTTATGGCGTAACACTATGTAAGTGCTTACTAACGGTGCATGCCAGAGCAGCTAGGCAGAGAGGTGTTGTTAAAACGTTTAATTAAGGGGTTAAAATAGTGCTATTAGCAGTTGTCATTGAGCCCCTTATGGCCCTATAGTCGTGAGCGAAATTAGTGAAGTGGGTCATCTTCTCAAAATGAAAAACTTGGTGACGCACTAAGGGCATTTGGCAACTGTTAAACACGTTGGAGAAGAGGCATGCGGCGTAGAAAGCCTGATATGGTGATGGCGTTAACAGTGGTGTTTTTACTGGGTGTATTAGCCACTGGATATGCACAGGCGCTGTCGGGGAGTTAACCAACGGTTAACAGCAGCGTACTAAGTGCTAACGCTATACCTGCTAGGTGAACACATAAAACGGGCTGATCATTTTGATCAGCCCGTTTTTGTTGGTCGAACGACGCCAATATCGCTCACCACCGCATTGAGAGGGATATCCCAAGGCTCAACAGGCAGCGTATCCACCTGCTGGCAGGCATGGGCCACACCAATCAGTGCGGGGGCTGGCCCAGGTCGACGCATAAACGCCAAGCTGCGGTCATAAAATCCGCCCCCCATGCCCATACGGTTAGCCTGCTGATCAAAACCCACCAACGGCACGATCAGTGTGTCCAGCGCCCACGCGGGCAGCCGGTTGCGGCGCTGGGCAGCAAAGCGCGGGCAGGGCTCGGCAATGCCAAAGCGGTTTTTGACCATAGGCGTGGTATCGCCGTAGGCCACAAACCAAAGGCTGTTGGCGCTAAAAGGGCGTAGTACAGGCAAGTAGATCGCCACCCGGCGCTGGCGCAGCCAAGGAATTAACGGCGTGGGGTCGATCTCACCGTTGACCGGCAGATAAAGACTAATACGCTTGGTGCGGCGGATTTCAGGAAGCTGTTTTAAACGCTGGCAAAGTGCCAGAGCCGCCTGCTTTTGCTGTTCGGCGGTGAGAGTGCGGCGTCGGCGTTTGAGTTCGCGACGTAGCGCAGATTTGTCGTTGGGTAAGGTGTGAGTCATAACGCGGAAGGTCATTACAAAGTGTTCCCCAGAATGCCGCTGTCGTTCTGGCCCTGAACCTACTGGTTCAGGTGGGTGGCCGCAGCCAAACCGTCAGGCTTTCCGACGCACGGACATGCACACGGGTCTGGCTAGCATTTGGCCCCCTGGGTACTGCGCATAGGCTCGAGGGACTATAACGACTGGCGTACATCCCAGAGAACACCGCTATCCTAACAGAGCCGCCGCTAATGCCAAAGTATCGGTTGAAGATGTTGAAGGGCTTAAGGCTCTTTGCGCGGCCGAGTGCCCGCAAGTGCTCGCTCAAGCCGATCATTTAAGCGGTTGAGGTTGGCTTCTCCGGCGCGGTGCTCATCCAGCGCTTCCAGCAGCTCGTGGGTAATATTTAGCGCCGCCATAATCGCGATACGCTCGCTGCCCAGCACGCTGCTTTGGGCATGAATGCCGTGCATGGCGCGGTCCAAATAGCGAGCAGCGCGTTCAAGCTGGACTTCTTCGCCCGTGTCGCAGGCAATCATATAGCTGCGACCCAGTAGGGTGATCTCTTTCGTTGGCCGCTTTGCGTTACTCATCAATGGCTCCAGCACGGGCCAGCAAGGGGCCCGATGCGTTAACATCACTACATAGGAAGGATAGACGGGGTTCACTATAAGAGAGCCGCTTGTGCGGGGTCAACGCGCAGGCTCGCCCGCCTATCCTCGTGGTCTTATCTTTACACTGTATAAAGCGAGCATGAATCATGTCATTGATTGACGAGCGCCAGGAATTTTCTGACATAGCGGATGTATTTTTACTTCACGGTAGTATGCAGTCTCCTGCGTTTTTGGATGGACGGCTGTGCGGCTTATTGGCTCTGCGCGACGTGACGGCCGAGGCGTGGCTGGAAGAAGTGTGTCTCAGTTTGGGGGTAGAGCAACCCCGTGACCCGGCCAGCGCCGAGCGGCTGCTAGGCTGGCGTCGTCAAACCCTAGAAGCGCTGAGCGCCAGCGACCTGAACTACGCGCCATTACTTCCCGATGAGCTGTTCTCTTTGGCAGAGCAGGCCCAAGGGCTGAAAGAGTGGACGCTTGGCTTTATGGAAGTAGTGGATGAGGTGGCCGATGACACCCTTCGGGAGCGCTGGTCGCAAACGCTGAAAGAAGCGATTGATGATCTGGAGGGCCTTGGCCAGATGGAGACCGATATCGACGATAGCACGGAAAACGAGAACGACCTGTTTGCTTTAACCGAGCATGCCCGAATGGCGGCCATGTTGCTGTACACCGAACAGCACCCGGGTAAGCCACAGGTAGAGCAAACCGACGCCCCCGTTCATTGAACCCACTTCACGCTTGCATAGGAGCCGTTATGCTCACGCCACTGCCTCGCCCTGCTGCTATTCAACCAGACGAGTATCGTCGGCGCCGAGAAGCGCTGATGGCACAGCTGCCAACCAGCGCCGCGCTGGTGGTGCCTGGGGCGTCGCTCGTCACCCGCTCCCACGACAGCGAATACCCTTTTCGCCAGCAGAGCGACTTCTACTATCTAACGGGCATTCAAGAGCCTGACGCGCTGCTGGTACTGCTACCAAGCCGCGCTGAAGGGCAAAGTGTAGTGTTCTGCCAAGACCGCGACCCCACTATGGAAGCCTGGACCGGCCGACGACTAGGAGCGCAGGGCGTTGTCAGCCTGCATGGTATCGACCAAGCGTTCGAGAACGCTGAGCGCGACGACCTGCTGCCAGAGCTGTTGGATGGCCGTGAGCTGCTCTATGCGCCGCTGGATAACCCCGACGCGGTTAGCATCGCTGAAGAGGCGCTTGCCCATGCCCAAGCGGGCATGCGCCGAGGCAAGCCCGCACTAAAAGGCTGGCTGGATAGCCGTCCACTGATTCACGAGATGCGCCTCATCAAAAGCCCCGCTGAAATTGCTTTGCTGCGTCACGCAGCAGCCATTTCAGCCCAGGCCCACGTACGCGCTATGCGCACCTGCCAAGCCGGGCTAAGTGAGTACCAGCTTCAGGCCGAGCTGGAGCACACTTTTGTGTGGCACGGCGCTAGCGGGCCTGCCTACGGCACGATTGTGGGCGGCGGCGCCAATGCCTGTGTACTGCACTATATTGAGAACAGTGATGTGCTGGAGGAGGACACGCTGGTACTGATTGACGCTGGTGCAGAGTTTGATCTCTATGCGGGCGACATCACGCGCACCTTCCCGGTGAGTGGGCGCTTTGATGATGCTCAACGGGCGCTTTACCAAGTGGTGTTAGATGCCCAGGTGCGTGCGGTGGATGCCATTGCGCCTGGCGCTACGCTAGCGGACATCCATCAGGGCGTGGTGCATGACCTTACGGTTGGCCTGATTGAGCTGGGGCTTTTAGAGGGAGACGTTCAGGCGCGCATTGATGACGAAAGCTATCGGCGCTTTTACCTCCATTCCACTTCTCACTGGTTAGGGTTGGATGTACACGATGTGGGCACCTACCGCTTGGACGAAGCGACGCCGCGCCTGCTTGCCCCAGGCATGGTGCTTACCGTGGAACCTGGGCTCTATATCCCTGATGAAGACGATATTCCCGCTGCCTATCGCGGTATTGGCATTCGTATTGAAGATAACGTTGTGGTTACCGAACAGGGGCATGACATTCTCACTGATGGCGTGCCGAAACAGGTAGACGAAATAGAGCAGTTGATGGTTAAAAAATAACCAGCAAAAACGGTCTGTTTTTTTGTTTATGTAAACTACGTTACGAAATTACGTTTAGCCAAGGTGCTTATAATGTAAGTGCGTTATATAAGCGCGTATTGTGAAGAGGAGAAGCCAATGCATGGGGCAGAACAGGTAACGCCTGCACAGCAGCAGTCGCCCACCCATGACATCGTGATTGTGGGCGGTGGGCTGGTGGGTGCCAGCTTGGGCTGTGCATTGGCACCGCTGATTGAGCGCTATGGCTGGCGCGTCGCCATCATTGAGGCCAATGCGCTACCGCAGAGCGCCGAGGAAACGACGTGGCAGCCAAGCTTTGATGCCCGCGCCAGCGCCATTGCTGAAGGCTCGGCACAGCGCTTTCGACAGCTAGGCGTGTGGGAAGCGATGCAGGTCGAGGCCACACCGATTAATCGTATTCATATCAGCGAGCGGGGCCGTTTGGGCGCGACGCGTCTTAATGCACAAGAGCTAGGCGTCGCTGCCTTGGGTCACGTGATACCCAACGCTTGGATGGGACGCGTGTTGCATCAGAAGCTGCAGCAATTACCGATTGAGTGGCACTGCCCAGCCACGGTGGCACAGATGACTCCCACGGCCAGCGGCCACCATTTGCGGCTTTCCGATGGCAGCGAGCTAACGGCCGCGCTGACCATTTTGGCCGATGGCGGCCGCTCGGGGCTGAAGGAACAGCTAGGGATTGCTAGCCGCCGCCACTCCTATGAGCAGACGGCGGTCATTGCCCATGTGGGCATTAGCCAGCCCCATCAAGGGATTGCTTACGAACGCTTTACCTCCGAGGGACCCATCGCGCTGCTGCCACTGCCGGGGCAGGCTATGGAGCTGGTCTGGACCCATGCCAGCGGTAGCGAGCAGGCACGATTATCGCTACCGGATCATGCCTTCTTGAGCCAGCTTCAGCAGGCGTTTGGCGACCGAGTCGGGCGCTTTACCCGCATTGGCCAGCGGTTTAGCTATCCGCTTTCGCTGGTGACTGCAGAAGAGCCTGTGCGCCCCGGCTTAGCCGTGCTGGGCAATGCGGCCCATGCGTTGCACCCGGTAGCTGGCCAGGGCTTCAATTTAGCGCTGCGTTCGGTGATGGATTTGGTTGAAGCGCTCTCCCAAGGTGCTCAGCAGCAGCGCTCCTTGGGAGATATGAGCACGTTGCAGGCGTTTGAGCGCCGCCGCGCCCAAGACCGCGCCAATGTGATCCGCTTTAGTGACGGCTTAGTGCGGCTGTTTGGTTACTCATTGCCGCTGCTGCCCCACGCCCGTGGCGCTGGGTTGATCGGCCTTAATTTGATTGGCCCGCTGCGCCGTGGCTTGGCACGCCGCGCGATGGGCCTGGAGCGCTGACGCTCTTATCCAGTGCCCTCAATGACCCAAGCCAAGGAGTGTTATGACAACGCAATCACAAGCAGCTAAGCCGCCCGTCACGCGTTTCGATGCGGTAATTGTTGGCGCGGGTATGGTGGGCGCTGCGCTGGCCGGGCTACTGGCAGAAGCGGGAATGCAGGTGGCGCTGGTGGAAGCCAAGGCATCGCCGCTGCGCCTGGATGACGTCGCTGGCGAGATTCCTGCCCCCCGCGTTAGCGCGCTGACCCCGGTGTCCCAACGGCTGCTCACGCATTTGGGCGTATGGCCCGCCATGGCGGCGGCAAGGGTAACGCCTTACCGCTATATGCAGGTGTGGGATGCTGAGGGTAGTGGCCATATTCACTTCTCGGCGGACGAAGCGGGCACCGCCGTGCTTGGCCATATTGTGGAAAACGATGTCACGCAGGCCGCGCTGAATGAGCAAACTGCTAAGCAGCCGACCCTGACACGCTTCGATGGCATCAGCGTGTCGGCACTGCAGACCACGGCCAGCGGCCGCTGGCTGGTACTGGAGGACGGTAGCCAGCTACAAACGCCGCTGGTGATCGCTGCCGACGGCGCACGCTCTGCCTTGCGAGCGCTAGCAGGCATCTCGGTGGCGGAGGAGTCCATGGAGCAAGAGGCGGTTGTCACCACGGTGCGCTGCGCACAGTCCCACGGCGCTACCGCTCGCCAAGCCTTTATCGGTGGTCGTCCGATGGCTTTCTTACCGCTCACTGTCAATGGAGATGATCGCTTCTGTTCCATTGTATGGTCCACAACGCCTGAGCATGCCAGTGAACTCACCGCTTACTCTGCTGAGGCACTGGGGAAGGCGCTTGGCGAGGCTTTCGACCATCGCCTGGGCGATGTCATGCCCGTGGATAGCGCCTATCGGTTTCCGCTGGTGCAGCGCCACGCCCAGCATTATGTGCAGCCCAACTTTGCTCTAGTAGGCGATGCCGCCCATAGCATTCATCCGCTGGCCGGGCAGGGCGTTAATTTGGGATTAATGGACGCGGCGGTATTAGCCGAAGAGGTGGTGGCGGCATGGCACCGGGGTGCCCCTTGGGGTAGCTTGGCCACGCTGAGTCGCTATGAGCGCCGTCGGCGCTTGGATAACACGGCCATGCTGGGCTTAATGAAAGGCTTTAAGGTACTGTTTGGCAGCCATCAGCCAGTGTTTACGCTGGCGCGCAACCTGGGGATGAGTGGCATGAACCAGCTCGTGCCGCTTAAGCGTGTGGTGATGCGGCAGGCGACCGGAGAGCGGGGCCGCCTGCCGGCGTCGTGCCGCTAGCTAGCCGCGGCGGCGATCCACCACGTTCAGCGCTTTCAGCAAATTGAGCGCCTCGCTAAGCTGGTAGTCGTCGCGTAACCGCTGAGACATGGCGGCACGCTCGGGAGGCATGTCGCTTTGGCTACCGAGGTGTCCGTCCAGGTCCGCCTCACGAATGGCGCGTCGTGCCTCCGCCACTTCCAGGCGGCCACGTACCACCTCGACATCCGGCTCGATGCCTTGCGCCTGAATCGAGCGGCCATTCGGGGTGTAGTAAAGGGCGGTAGTGAGCTTCAAACCTTCGCCGTTGCCCAACGGCATGATCTGCTGTACCGAGCCCTTACCAAAGCTTTCAGTGCCCATGATGACGCCCCGGCGCTGGTCTTGCAGAGCGCCTGCGACAATTTCAGCCGCTGATGCGCTGCCGCTGTTGATTAGCACCACGAGCGGTATGTCGCCAGCGGGCGTATCCGGAGAGGCAGAAAACGACATTTCGGTATCCGAGAGTCGCCCTTCGGTATACACAATCAGCCCTTCATCTAGAAAGAGATCCGTCACTCCGACCGCCGCCTGAAGAACGCCACCGGGGTTATTACGCAGGTCCAGAATTAAACCTTCCAGCGGCTGATCGCGCATCATGCGCTCAATGGCTTGGCGCGCCTGTTCGGGGGTACGTGACTGAAACTGGCTGATACGCAGGTAGCCGTAGCCTGGCTCCAGCGTTTCATGTTTGACACTCTCACTGCGGATCACTTCACGGGTGAGCGTGAACTCGCGGGGCGACTCTTCACCTGAGCGCAAAATAGTTAAACGCAGTGGCGTGCCTGGTTCGCCGCGCATTAAGTTGACGGCTTCCTGCAGCGATAGGCTATCGGTGGGGGTGCCATCGATGGCGACGATAATATCCTGAGACAGCAGGCCGGCCCGTGAAGCGGGCGTGTCATCGATGGGCGTGACGACCATCAGTTGGCCATTCTGGGTGCCTACTTCAATGCCGATGCCGCCAAACTCGCCTTGCGTGGATTCTCGCAGGCTCTGGTACTCCTCTTCATCCAGGTAGGCCGAGTGGGGGTCTAGCTCGTTGAGCATGCCGCGCATGGCATTGCGCAGTAAGGTGCGGTCATCCACTTCTTCTACATAGCCGCGTTTGATGCGCTCGAATACTTCCGCGAACGTTTGAATCTCTTCTAGTGGCAGGTCGTCGGCAACGCTGTTCGCCGGTTGGGCTGCCAAGGGTAGTGGGGCAGCCAGTAGCGCGAGCGGAAGCAGGGTAGCCAAGAAGCGCTTGGCAGGGGCCGATACCTCGGTAACAGATAGCGTCATGCGGACTCCGCTAGGCGAAAGGCAGCGCCAGCCGCGCTGCTCAGGTTGAGACGTTCATGATAAAGACATTACCACCAGCTTATCCCGTCAACGGCGCGCAATCCAACGTTGCGGATTAATAGGTTCTCCGCCTCGTCGCACTTCGAAATAGAGGGCGGGTCGGGATTGTCCTCCACTATTGCCCACTCGGCCTATGGCATCGCCACGACTCACCTGTTGACCGGGACGGGCGCTGAACTGTTGCAGGTGCGCATACAGCGTCATGATCTGATCGCCGTGGTCGATGATCAATAAGTTACCGAACCCTCGCATCCAGTCGGCAAACACCACACGGCCTGAATGAACCGCCGTGACTGCCGTGCCTTCGCTGGCCTGAATCACGATGCCGTTGTAGTGAACCCCGTTCCGCCGCTGAAAGCTGGCGGTGATGCTGCCTTGCACGGGCCAAGGCAAATCGCCTTGGGTGCGGGTAATGTGCGTGGTAGGTGTGGGCTCTGCCAGGCGCGCCAGTTCGGCCTGAATCGCGCGGAGCTGTTGCTCGGCCTGTTCGCGGCTTTGGTTAAGATCTGCCAAGCGGTCAGCTTCACTGCCGTAGCGGTCGTCTAGCGTCGTCACCACGCCACGGCGCTCTTCGGTGCGTTCGGCGAGCAGGGCGCTTTGGGTTTCCAGCTCGTCGGCGAGTGTGTCCAGGCGAGTTTGGCGCTCGGCGAGCGCCAGTTCGGTATCCGCGAGCGCGGTATCCAGCCGGGCGATATCGGTCAAGCGCTGCTGGCGCGCCTGTGTTAGCCGGTTTAAGTAGGCCTGCATGCGGTCAAGTTCAGCGGGATCGCTTTGGTTGAGCAGCAGCTTCAGCTGGGGCGTTGGCCCCAGCCGGTAAAGCGCGGCAAGCTGCTGACCTAGCGCGGCGTACTGGGCATCGCGTTCACCCTCTAAGCGTTCGCGGTGCTGGCGTAGCTGGGTGGTTTCATCGGCGAGCTGGCGTCGCTCGGCCTGTAGCTGGTCCAGCCGCTGGTGGGTCTGGGCCAGCTCTGTTTCCACTTTCCTTAGCTCTTGCTGGGCGCTGTCCCGCGCTTGGTCCGTGGCGCTCAGCCGCTTGGCCATGGCATCAATTTCTTGGCCGATGGCGTCAAGTTGCTCTCTGGCAGCCTGTTCGTCCTGTTGTGCCATCGCCGTTGACGAATAGCCCAGCGTTAGCAAGGCCGTCGTTAATAAGGCCGTTCGAGCTAGCCGTTGCCACATGGGCATTACTCGAAGCGCAGCAGCGGAGTTCCGGTCATCGCCTCAGGCTGTGGCTGATTCATCATGGTCAGCAGCGTGGGGGCAAGGTCACACAGGCGGCCATCTTCGAGCTGGGCGGCGCGCTCACCAACGTACACTAGCGGCACCACAAAGGTGGTGTGGGCGGTTTGCGGTGCACCGGTTTCCGGGTGAACCATCTGCTCGGCATTGCCGTGGTCGGCAGTGATCAGGCAGGCACCGCCCGCGCGCTCAATCGCTTCCACCACGCGGCCAACGCAAATATCGACGGTCTCAATCGCTTTCACGGCGGCGTCGAAATCCCCAGTGTGGCCTACCATGTCGCCATTGGCGTAGTTGCACACCATGAGATCGAAACGGCCGCTATCAATGGCTTCTACAAGCTTATCGGTAATCTCATAGGCGCTCATTTCCGGCTTTTCGTCGTAGGTTTTAACGTCACGGGGGGAGGGCACCAGGATGCGCTCTTCGCCTTCGTACTCAGCTTCGTTACCGCCGGAGAAGAAGAACGTCACGTGGGGGTACTTCTCTGTTTCGGCAATTCGCAGTTGGGTGAGGCCGCGCTTAGCGACCACTTCGCCTAGGGTGTCGGTTAAGTCGGTGGGCGGAAACGCGGCTGGCGCGGCGATGTCCGCTGCGTAACGCGTCATCATGACCAAGCCATCACCGGCAAGCGTTGGGCGCGCACGGCGCTCAAAGCCGGTGAACTCTGCGTCGGTGAAGGCGCGGGTCAGCTCACGAGCGCGGTCGGAGCGGAAGTTTAGGAATATCGCTGCGTCGCCATCTTGCAATGTGATGGCGTTACCGTTAACCGGCACGCTGGTCGCCGCCACAAATTCGTCAGTTTCGCCGCGCTGGTAGGCGTCGCGTAGTCCGCTTTCCGCGCTGGTGGCGGTGTAATCGGCGTGGCCGTCGGTGAGCAGGCGGTAGGCTTGCTCAATGCGCTCCCAGCGGTTGTCGCGGTCCATGGCGAAGAATCGACCAATGATGGAAGCCACAAAACCGTTATCGGCCCCGACCAGTTCTGAAAGGCGGGCGTTGGCGCGCTCGATAGACGCCAGTGCGCTTTGCGGCGGCATATCTCGGCCATCTAGAAAGGCGTGCACGTAGATGCGCTGGGCACCGCGCCGCGCTGCCAGCTCGGCCATGGCGATAAAGTGGTCTTCGTGGCTGTGGACACCGCCTGGAGAGAGCAGGCCCAGCAGATGCACGGCACGGCCATTGGCGACTGCTGCGTCGATAGGCTTGGTGAGCACCTCGTTGGTATCCAGGTCGCCATCTTCAATGGCTTTGGTGATGCGCGTGAAGTCTTGGTAAACGATACGCCCGGCACCCAGGTTCATATGGCCGACTTCGGAGTTGCCCATCTGGCCGTCGGGTAGCCCCACATGACGGCCATCGGTATGCACGAAGGCGTGAGGGCGGTTAGCCCACAGTGCGTCCATCACTGGGGTGTTGGCCGCAGCGACAGCGTTGTAGGCGTTGTCGGGGTTGTGGCCGTAGCCGTCTAGGATAATCAGCGCAACGGGGCGCGGTGCAGGTGTTGTCATTGAAAATTCCCTCGTATTTGAGTCAGCCAAGCGACGTGAGGTGCAGTTTGAAACGCTGGTGAGGGCGGCTCAGCCAGTTTTCAGACAACACCTGATAATCGGGGTCGCGACAGGCGCGCGCTTGGGGCATCATAACGCAGGCAGCCGTCGGGCGTCATGGCCTGCGCGGTATGCCCTGTGACGTGTATACTTGTCGCGTTTCTGAGGGCGGGTGACGCCGCTTTTTTCTGCATAGACCAAGAGATTGTGTTCGCGATGATCGATCAGCTGTTCGAATTCGTAATGAACCACCCCCTTCTCGTAGGGGCATTTGTGCTGGTGCTCATAGCGTGGATTGTTTATGAAACGCGTAGCGCCTCCTCGAATGCGGTGTCCTCTACCCAGGCCACTCAGCTCATCAACCGCGAAGACGCGGTGGTGCTGGACATTCGTGAGAGCAAAGACTTCAAAGCCGGACATATCGCTGGCGCTCGCAACATTCCCCAAAGCAGCCTTGATAGCCGCATGAACGAGCTGGATAAAGTGAAAGCCCAGCCGATCATTGTGGTCTGCAAGCATGGCCAAAGTTCGGGCGCTGCCCAGGCAAAGCTGGAAAAAGCGGGCTTTGAACGGGCGATGAAGCTGCGCGGCGGCATGATGCAGTGGCAGGCCGATGGTCTTCCCGTAGTGAAGAAGTAAACGACGAAAGCGGCCTCTGGGCCGCACGCTTTTTTATTGAATGAATAACGAGGAGTCTCCCATGGCGGAAGATAACAACACCCCGCAGGCCGGTGCCGCTGAAGGCGAAAAGCCGCAGCTGAAATTCTCTTTGCAGCGTATTTACGTGAAAGACATTTCCTTTGAAGCGCCGAACTCTCCTTCTGTGTTCAAGCAGGCGTTCAAGCCGAAGGTGAATCTGGACCTGAACACCACCAGCCAGAAAGTGGCCGACGACCAGTATGAAGTGGTCGTCAAAGTGACCGCGCAGGTCAACGACAGCGAAACTGGCACCACCTCGTTTTTGGCAGAAGTCGAGCAGGCGGGCCTGTTCCGTATTTCCGGCATCGAAGGTGCACAGCTTGAGCAAACGCTGGGTGCGTTCTGCCCTAACCTGCTGTTCCCGTACGCCCGTGAGTGTGTTGACAACCTGGTCAACCGTGGCGGTTTCCCGCCGCTGATGCTGGCGCCGGTTAACTTCGAAGCCATGTACGCCCAGCGCAAGCAGCGCGAAGCGCAGCAGGCAAGCCAAGCGGCTGAGAATACGCACTAAGCTATGTCGGGTTCGCTAAACGCCGCTGGTTGGATTGCGCTACACGGCAAAATGCCGCGCCTCTATGTGCCTGCTGAGCTGTCAGCGGGCGCTACCTTAACGCTACCTGAGGGCCCTGCTAAGCACGTTACCCGCGTGCTGCGCATGGGCGAAGGCGCGCCGCTGATCTTGTTTGATGGCGCAGGCCAAGAGGCGGGCGTTCGGCTGGCGGAGGTAGGGCGTAAGCACACCTCCGTCACCGTTGAGGCGGTGTGGTCAGGCAGCGGCGAGTCGCCGCTGGCGGTGCATCTTGGGCAAGCGATTTCCAAGGGCGACCGCATGGATTACGCCATTCAAAAAGCCGTTGAGCTAGGTGTGGCGGCGATTACCCCGCTGTATACCGAGCGGGGCGATGTGCGTTTGAAAGGCGACCGCGAAGAGAAAAAGCTGGCGCACTGGCAGGCCGTGGCGGCCAGTGCCTGCGAACAGAGCGGCCGGGCAGTGGTGCCGCCTGTTCACCCTCCGCAGGCGTTAGGTGAGTGGCTGGCCGAGCGCCAAGAGCCGCTGCGCTTGATGCTGCACTTAGCGACAGGTAACGGCTTTGCTCAGCCAGAGCGTCCCGCGTCCGCCGCACTGTTGATTGGCCCAGAGGGTGGCTTAAGCGATACGGATATTCAGGCCGCTATCGCCAGCCACTTTACGCCACTGACGCTGGGGCCACGGGTGCTACGCACCGAAACGGCTCCTGTGGTCGCGCTCACGCTGCTGCAGCACCACTACGGCGATTTGTAAGCGCTTACTATCAAACCGCTGCCGTGTTTGCTGCGGTAGCGGTTTTTTTGTACCCAGCGCTGGCATCATTCGACGCTGCTTTGCCTTGCTTAGGCAAGGTACCATAATGAAGATCTACTTCTTGTAAGGACGGCACCCATGGTCCGTGAGTCACACTCCACCCCCCGTTCTGCCAGCGATGCGACTGCCCAGCTGGGAGAAGTCGCTTACTTGACCGTGACGGCAGTGAACAGTACGGGCGCCTTTCTGCGTTGGGGCCAGCCCAAGGACGTGCTGCTGCCCTATAGCGAGCAGCGCTTTCGCCCCGACCCCGGCAAGCGGGTGCTGGTGATGCTGTATAGCGACGACCAGGGGCGGCCGGTCGCTACCATGCGTCTTGACCGTTTTTTAACGGACGACGCCTGGGCGCTAGAGAAAGGCGACGAAGTCGATGTGGTGGTGGCCGACCGCACGGACTTAGGCATGAAAGTAGTGGTCAATCACCGCTACTGGGGGCTGATCTACCAGGACGATATTACTCAGCCTCTGCGCCGTGGGCAGTCGCTGAAAGGCTTTGTGAAACAGCGCCGCGAGGATGGCCGAGTGGATATTTCACTGCTACCGCCCGGCGCGGCCCGCCTGGATGTGGTGGGTGATAAAGTGCTGAAAGCGCTGCGTGAGAGCGGCGGCTATCTGCCTCTAGGTGATAAAAGCTCGGCGCACGATATCAAAACCCGCTTGGGGGTTAGCAAGAGCGCTTTTAAGCAGGCGATTGGCCGTCTCTATAAACAGCAGTTGATCACCCTGGCGCCGGATGCGATCCGCCTAGTGCCCGGTGCGCTCTCCGATACGTCGGATCAATAGCCGCGGTTGGAGCCGTGCAAGCAGTGCGGCATACTGATGACTTATTGATCCTGCATGGACTGTATTTCGATGAGCCAATCAACGTTGCATCTCGGTGTGGTGATGGATCCCATCAGCGACATCGCGTACAAGAAAGACACCACCTTAGCCATGCTGTGGGCCGCTCAAGAGCGCGGCTATACGCTGCACTACATGGAGCAGGACGACCTGTTCTTACAGGCGGGCAAAGCCTACGCGCGGATGCGTCCACTCACCGTGCACCGTAACCCAGAGCACTGGTACGACCTGGGCGAGGCGATTCAGCGTCCGTTGGCCGAGCTGGATGTGGTGCTGATGCGGAAAGACCCGCCGGTGGATGCGGAGTTTATTAACGCGGTGCATCTGCTGGGCTTTGCCGAGCGCGAGGGCGTGCTGGTGGTAAACCCCACTGCTGCGCTGTTGCAGTGTAATGAGAAGCTCTTTGCCCAGCAGTTTCCCCAGTGCTGCGCGCCGACGGTCGTCGCGAGCCGCGATGATGTGCTACGCGCCTTTCATGCCGAGCACGGCGATGTGATCTTCAAGCCGCTCGACGGCATGGGCGGCACGGGCATTTTTCATATCGGCCCCGATGGCCGCAATATTGGCGCGGTGATTGAGCAACTGACGCTGCGTGGCCAGCGCCAAATCATGGCTCAGCGCTACCTGCCGGAAATCAAGGATGGCGATACGCGGATTCTCTTGGTCGATGGCGAACCGGTGCCGTTTGGCCTAGCGCGAATCCCTTCGGCGGGCGAAACCCGCGGCAATCTGGCCGCAGGCGGTCGCGGTGTGAGCCGTGAACTGACCGAGCGCGACCACTGGTTGATTCAACAAGTACAGCCGATGATTCGCGAGAAAGGCCTGATGTTTGTCGGCCTGGATGTCATCGGTGATTACATTACCGAGATCAACGTCACAAGCCCCACCTGTGTTCGTGAGATCGACGATCAGCGCGGCACCGATATTTCCGGAATGCTGTTAGACGCTATCGAACGTCGCTTGGCCTAATCGGTGAACGTTCTATTCGCCAAATGACGTAAGGCTTGCCGAGCCATCGGCAAGCCGTAGGAGACGCATGCAAAGCTTAAAACACCACTTTTTGATGGCGCTGCCCCACATGGAAGACCCTAATTTCACGGGCAGCCTGATTTATTTATGTGACCATGACCACAATGGCTGTATGGGCGTGATTGCCAACCGCCCGCTGGAAATTACCCTGGATGCGCTGTTTGAGCAGCTCTCACTCGGCGGCGACGACAGCCCCCACCGCAATGCGCCGGTCTACTACGGCGGCCCCATGCATAAAGATCGCGGCTTTATTCTTCACGTTGGCGACAGCCAGGCGTGGGACTCCAGCGTCCAGGTGGAAGATGGCATTGCGCTCACTACCTCCATGGATATTCTCCAAGCGCTGGCGGATGGCACTGGCCCCGAACACTTTCTGGTGTGCTTAGGCTGTGCAGGTTGGGAAGTGGGTCAGCTAGAGGATGAGCTGAAAGAGAACGCCTGGCTAACGGTAGAGGGCCAAAGCAGCGTGCTGTTTGATACGCCTCCAGCCGAGCGCCTTACGGCCGCTGCCGGTATTCTCGGGATTGATTTAAACCTAATGACGCGCAACGCAGGGCATGCATAAGCGTGGGGCTGGATGAGGCGTAAGTGGGATGGCAGATAACGGGCAGCGCCTGATCTTGGCGTTTGATTTTGGAACGCGGCGCATTGGCGTCGCCGTGGGTAACGAGCTGCTGCACAGTGCGCGGGAGCTGACGCCGCTGCCCGCGCGTGACGGCATTCCTGACTGGAACGTGGTCACACGCCTTATTGAAGAGTGGCAGCCAGATCTGTTCGTCGTCGGCTTGCCGCTCAATATGGATGGAACTGAGTCGCTTATGAGTACCCGGGCGCGTAAGTTCGGCAATCGCCTGCATGGCCGCTACGGCAAACCCTGTGAGATGGTCGATGAGCGTGGCTCGACTCAAGAAGCCAAGCGGATTGCCCACACGGCGGGCCACCGAGGTAACTACCGAGAAGAGAGCGTAGACGGTATTGCCGCGGTGTTAATTTTGGAAGGTTGGTTCGCCCACCAGGAAGGCCTTCCCGGCGGACGGAGCGCTTACTAATCCACCGCCGTATTAACGGTCCAGGGTGCCAGTTTGGGAAGGCACGAACCAGCGGACCGGGCGCAGGTCTTTCTCAATCAGGTCATCCACTTTTAGCAGCGTGGCAAAAATCGCCATCCGCATGGGAATGCCATTATCGGTTTGGCGGAAAATCGCCAGCCGCGGGTCGCCGTTCAAATCGACATTCAAATCATTAGCGCCTGGGCGGCTATCGCGGGGAAGCGGGTGCATCACGATCGTGCTTTGGCTACAGCGCTGGTCAAGAAAATCACGGTTGACCATAAAGTCGTCGGAAAGCCCCTGGAAACTCTCGTTCATTTCATCCGTAAAGCGCTCTTTCTGAATGCGGGTGGTGTACACCACATCTAAATCGGCAAAGTCACTGGCCAGTGAGTCGCGTTGCTCAATGCGATGCCCGCGAGAAGCCACTAGATCAATTAAGTAAGAAGGCATCTCCAGCCCTGGTGGCGACACCAGCGTAATACGCAGCGGGTCATAGAGTGACAGCAGCTTAATCAGCGAATGCACCGTGCGGCCGTATTTCAAATCACCGGTCAGCAGAATATGCGCCCCGCTTAAGCGTTTGCCTAATCGCTGAAACTCCTTATCAATCGTATAAAGGTCCAGCAGGGCTTGGCTTGGGTGCTCGCCTGGGCCATCGCCACCATTAATGACGGGCACATGGGTGGCGGCGGCGAATTCGGCTACCGAACCTTGGTCTGGGTGACGCATCACAATCGCATCGCAGTAGCCGCTCATTACACGGCTGGTGTCGTAAAGCGACTCGCCCTTGGCCATGGACGAGAAGGTAAAGCCTGTGGTGTCGCACACGCTTCCCCCCAGTCGGCAGAACGCGGCATTAAAGCTCACCCGTGTGCGAGTACTCGCTTCAAAAAACAGGTTGCCCAACACTGCACCTTCCAACACCCGCGTGACTTGGCGGCGGCTAGCAATCGGCTCCATGCGTGCCGCCACGCGTAATAAGTGATCAACGCTCTCGCGGCTTAATGAATCGACAGTTAATAGGTGCTGGCTCATCATGGACCTCATCTTTAGTGGGCGTGGGTGAAGGTGGCGCTGTATAAAGTGCTAAGTGTAACCGCCAAACTAGACGTGCCGAAGCGGTTTCCATTGCTCTATAGAAGAGGGTGAATAAAGAAGCAGAGACTTTTTTCGACTATTTGATAATTAGCGCTTGCCAACCCGGCCGCGAATCCGTAAAGTACGCATCCGCTGCCGGGGACGCCCAGCGTTACCAGCGGTGAATGAGGTTGAAAAACCTCTGGTTTGTCAGGAAGTTAGAGTCGTCTTGTTGCTGTTTAGATCGCTCGCTTCACTCGCTGAAAACAGCGGTTGACAAACACCGGGAAGTGCGTAAAATACGCCTTCCTCGCTGAGGCAACACGGGTCAGGTCATCGAGCCAGCACAGCGAACTTAAGAAAGTTGCTCTTTAACAATTTGATCAGGTAATTCATGTGGGCGCTTGCCGATGAGGGTGATAAATCACCAATTATCAAGGCAAGCGCACAAGAAAGATGTTCACATCTTTCAAGTTCGTTTGAACCTTGAGCCAAGTTTGATCCGCTTTTGTTGTCTTCGGGCAGCGAGTAAGGATCGCATTGATCTTAAACTGAAGAGTTTGATCATGGCTCAGATTGAACGCTGGCGGCAGGCCTAACACATGCAAGTCGAGCGGTAACAGATCCAGCTTGCTGGATGCT
>Ga0208316_1000259_pt1 | contig 54415 bp, 59 predicted proteins | sample MalvireepMed_231_FD_184240 | JGI IMG/M metagenome (GOLD analysis project Ga0208316, IMG submission 184240) | Marine viral communities from the Global Malaspina Expedition - Malaspina viral metaG DeepMed_231 (SPAdes) (version 2) | ecosystem: Environmental > Aquatic > Marine > Oceanic | place... | reverse complement strand
ACAACAGCTTGCTGAGTTGCGTTAGACTGTTTCATGACCTGCCTCCCTCAATAGTGGCTCTGCATTTTGGTCCCTACCTCAACGTAATCCACGACGTTGAGGAGGGGCAGGTCAATCCATGATGTCTGGATACGCCAAACGAGCCCGTTTTCGATCGGATCACGCGATTGGTCACCGTGCTGCTCGGCGTTCCTAAATCTACCATCAGTCTGATCGACACCGATCGTCAGTGGTTCAAGTCTCAAGTGGGCATGGCGGTATCGGAAACACCTAGGGACGTCGCGTTTTGTGCTTACACGGTACTCGAAGATGAGCCGCTAGTGGTCGAAGACGCTCAGCAAGACGCACGCTTCGCGACCAATCCCTACGTGATGACACCTGGCGGCATCCGTTTTTATGCCGGGATACCGCTGCGTAGTTCACAAGGGCTGGTCCTCGGATCGCTATGCGCCATGGACAGCCAGCCACGCAGCTTAAGTGACCAAGAAAAGGCTGCGATGCAAGATTTGGCCGATATCGTGATTGGCGAAATCCACCTGCGCGAACGGCTCATCAACGAGCAGAAGATTCGTGCCGCCAATCAGCAGGCGCTCACGGCGCTGCATCAAAGCCTCGAGCAGCGTATCGAGCAGCGAACCCGCGAACTCAATCTGGTGATCGAGTCGGCATATGATGCCTATTTGAGCGTCGATGAGCAGGGGCGCGTGCTGGATTGGAACCATGCAGCCGAGACCATGTTCGGCTGGAGTCGCAAAGAAGCCCTCACTCGACCGATTACATCGCTCATGTTTCCCGACGGAATCACCAGTGACGATGTCGCCATGCCAGTGACCGGAGAAGCCCTACGGCGCGATGGCGTTCGCTTGCCGGTCGAGGTGCGACTGAAGCGTTTCGAGGTGAATGGCCGCCCACGCCGCAGCTTGTTCATTCACGACATTACCGAACGCCAGCAGCTAGAGCGCCTACGCGACCAGCAGGCCCGAGAAGACGTGCTCACCCGTTTGCCCAACCGCCGCGCCCTAGACGAGCGTCTGCCGGAGGCAATAGCACGGGTACGCCGTACGCTCGCACCGCTGGCCGTGCTGTTTCTAGACCTCGATGGGTTCAAACGCATTAACGATCAGCACGGCCATGCCATGGGGGACGAGCTGCTGCGCGACATCGCGAGCCGTCTCCAGCGAACCGTCCGCGAGACGGATTTCGTTGCCCGATGGGCGGGAGATGAGTTCGTCGTGCTGCTCGAGGGGGTGACCAGCGACGCACCGGAGCCGCTGGCCCATAAGCTGATCGAGGTGATCGAGGAGCCGCTCAGCGCAGGTGGCGTGACCCTGCAAGTAAGTACCAGCATTGGTGTGGCGCTGTTCGTCCACGACGCGGCGGAGACACCTCAGGAGTTATTGAAGCGCGCCGATGAGGCCATGTACAACGCCAAACGCGCAGGCAAAGCGCGTATCGCGCTGGCACGTCCGGCGGATACGTCTGCCCCCCATTAACGAACCCAAGGACGAGTATGATTCGTTGTCTATTGACCACCCCAGAGGGCGACGTGCGCGAGGGCGACATTCGCCTGATGGACGAGTGGATGCGCATGCCCACAGCACACTTGTGGGTCGACATGAAAGGAGAGAGCGAAGCGCAGGAGCGTGAGATACTGGAGCGCTTCGAGTGTCACCCGATGGCCATACAAGACGCCCACAAAGAGCGCCATCCGCCGAAAATCGAAGAGTTCGACAATCACACGCTGATCATCTATCGCGGCATTTCCTCGTTCGATGCCCAGCTAAACTTCGTACCTCAGCAGATCTGTTTCTTCGTCGGCGAACGCTTTTTGGTGACCTTGCACCCCGGCGAGGCGATGAGTATCGAACGCTTACTCAATGAGCACGGCAAAACGCTATTGGCCCAGTCACCCGAGCAGGTGGCACTGAGAGTGATGTACACCTCGGCGGGCTTTTATATCGATAGCTTGCTGGAATTCGAAACGGAGCTCAGTGATCTCGAGGACGAGCTGCTAGACAATGGTAACGACGTGTTGATGCGTAAAATCACCACGTATCGCTCGCGTCTGGTCAAAATGCGCCGGATCTTCAGCTATCACAAAGGCATCACCCAAGAGCTGACGGCGTACGACTACGCGCACTTGCCGCGAGGCGAAAGCGAAACGCTGCATGCCATAACCGATGTCGAAGAACGTTTCGAGCGACTCTACACCCTAACGCAAATGTACTACGACATTTGTGGCGATCTCGTCGACGGCTATATCTCCATTTCATCACACCAGTTGAACATCACCATGCGGGTGTTGACGGTGATTACCGCTATTTTCGTCCCGCTAACCTTTATCGCCGGTATTTACGGCATGAACTTCGAGTACATGCCAGAACTGAGCTATCAGTACGGCTACTTTTTCGTTTGGGGGGCCATGCTAGGGATTGGTGGGGTGCTCATTTGGCTGTTCAAACGGAAACGCTGGTTTTAACCCCCTTGTCGAACCGCCAATTGCCGCAGACGACTGGCCAACAGTAAGAGCCCCAGCGCAATCAGTAGCCAAAGCGTGGCCAACAATATAGGAAACGCCCCCGCACCCGCCAGATCCAGCAGCGGGCCGGTCAGTGACGGAATGACCAGCGCCCCGCTGCCCGCGGCGGTAAAGATGGCGCCGGTGGTGCGCCCGCGCATGACGATCGACTGGTTGCACAGTGCAAACAGCGTAGGGAAAAACGCCGAGGCGGAGAGGCCAAACAGCAGCGCGCCAGCGCTTGGCGGCAGCGCGTTGAGGTGCAGACCTGCCGCTGCGCTCAGCCCCAGCGCTAGGCAGCCAGCGAGCACCTGCCAAGGTGAGCAAACGCGTAGTAGCGGGATGGCGAGCAGGCGTCCCGCCGAGAGCGCCAGCCAGAACAGCGTTGCCAGCAACGCCGCGTGCTCGGTGGTTAATCCAGAGAGCGTACCGTATGCGGTGACCCAGCCGGCGAACGTAATTTCGATGCCCACATAAAGAGAAAACAGTAGCATGAATAGCCCCAGCAAGAGCGGGTCGCGGTGTTTGAGCGTAGCCAAGGACGTGGGATTAGGGTCAACGGTGGGCATGGACGGGCTGACGAAGCGCGACAGCGGCCACAGCATGGCAGCCACGCTGGCCGCGACGATCCAAAACGTGAGGTGAAACTGTCCGGTGAGGGATAGCGCAGCAATCATGATCAGCGGCGTGAGCATGTTGCCGAAACTGAAGCAGAAGTGCAGCGCGCTTACATTGGGGCCCGCTGCGTCTCGGTGCAGCCACAAAAGCAGCGTGTTCCCGCCCGCGTTGAGCGATACCTCCGCAAATCCCAGCAGCATGAACAGCAGCGTCAACAGCAGCAGAAGCGGGCTAAGCGGGGCCAGCGCCAGTCCGGCTACCGCCAGCACGCCCATCATCACCAACACGCGGTGGCCGTTGAAGCGATCCATGAGCAGCCCGGTGACCATGGCGCCGCTCATGTTGCCAACGGCACGTGCAGTGAACAGCACGGCGATTTGGCTCATGGAGGCACCGCTGGCCTCGGCCAAATGGGGCAGTGCTGGGCCAAGCAGTCCGCCGGTCATCCCAATGGCAATGAACAGGCCAAAGTAGGTCCAGGTGAGACGGCGATGGTACGTCGAGGTGAAGTGAAGCATACCGATCCTTGGCAGGGGCAGAAGCACGGTCGACCCGTAGCTTGACGGGTTTTGCTTACTCTCACTATTGGCGAAAAGTTGACGACCCGCCAGGCGGCTGACTGGGGGAGTGTGGCTTAAGGGCACTATGTGCTCTACTCATCCATCGTGATCGAGGGCATGCTGTCCTTCGTTCGCCCCCTTGAACCTCGCACGGCGTTTGTTATCGTCGCGACATATGCACTCAACAAGGAACCACCCATGGCCCACACGGATAACAGCGCAACGATTCCGGCCACGATGTCGGCGATGCTCTTGACCGGTCACGGTGATGTCGACGCTCTGCAATACCGTCAGGACGTTCCCACGCCAACGCCCGGCCCTGGGCAGGTGCTGGTGCAAGTCACGGCGACGGCGAAAAACAACACCGACCGCAAAGCGCGCGAAGGCTTATACCCCACCAAAGGCAAAGAGGACGTGACCTCGTTTGCCATGGGTGGGTCGCCGACGCTGACGTTTCCGCGTATTCAAGGCGCTGACGTGGCAGGTCGGGTCGTTTCTGTCGGCGAGGGGGGCGATCCCCGGCGTATCGGGGAGCGCGGGCTGCTGGATTTCAATTTGTATGCCGACGAGCGTCGTGACATTAACCTGACGCCGGACTACTACGGACACGGCGCAGACGGCGGCTACGCCGAGTACGTGGCAGTGCCTGCCGACCAGTTTCACCATGTCCCCAACCCTGAGCTACACGATGCCGAGCTTGCGGCCATGGGCATGTGCTCGTATCAAACGGCCTACCACATGATGACGGCGGCCAACGTTCAGGCGGGCGAGCGTATCCTCGTCAGCGGCGCCAGCGGCGGGGTGGGCACGGCGTTGATCCAGCTATGCCGTATCGTCGGCGCGATTCCCTACGCCGTTAGCCAGCTCGATAAAGCCGACGCGCTACGTGTGTTGGGGGCAGAAGCCGTCATCGATCGAGGCGACCTGCCCACTTTCGTCGAGCGTGTGCTGGCCGCCACCGATGGTCAGGCCATCGATGCCGTCATGGATCTCGTTGGTGGCGAGATGACCGATCTGTTCATCGATACCATGATCGGCGATATGCAGCGCCGTACCACCTACCCCCGGCTCTCCATTGCCGGTGCCAGCGGCGGTAACCTCAGCGAGATCATGTGGACCCGCATCTATCTCTATCAGGTGCAGATAGTCGGCGTGTCCCACGGTACTCGGGAAGAAGCAGAGCAGTTGATAGCGTGGATACGTAGCGGTGAGTTAAAACCGGTGCTGCATGGCGCGTTCAAACTCTCTGACTTGCATCAGGCCGAGCGCTACTTCGTGAACCGAGGCAGCAACTACCTGGGGAAAATCGTCATCGTTCCCGATGCCCAGTGGGACACCCACGGTGCCCCATTTGCCATAACCTCTGCCGAGGAGCCGGGTGAGTGAAAAACCTGCATACGATTCGATTGTTGGACACCCATGCCGGGGGAGATGTCAGCCGCATCGTCACGGGCGGCATCGATGCATTGCCCGGTGCGACGGTGCGTCAACAGATGGAGTACCTGCGCGACGACGCCGACGGGTTGCGCCGTTTGTTGTTAGAAGAGCCCTACGGCATTCCCGAAATGTCGGTGGATCTCTTGGTGCCTGCCACCGACCCGGAAGCCGTGGCCGGATACATCATCATGGAAGTGATGGGCTACCCGATCTATTCCGGCTCGAACACGCTGTGCACGGCCACGGCCGTTCTGGAAACCGGCATCGTGCCCAAGCAGGAGGGAATTCAACGCTTCAAGTTAGAGGCCCCGGCAGGGCTGGTTCAAATCGAGGCCCGAGTGCACAACGGCGTGGTGGAGTCCGTGACCTGCGAAGGCCTGCCGAGCTATATCGATACCTATCGCGACACCATTCAAGTGCCAGGGATTGGGGAAGTCACCTACTCGGTCGCCTATAGTGGCGGTTTTTACGCCTTGGTCGATGCCGAGGCGTTGGGCTTCAAGCTGGTGCGTGATGAAGAGCAGGCGCTGGCGGCTTGTGCGTACAAGATCGTGGAGGCCATCAAAGCGCAACGCGGTTTCTCCCACTACACCCTAGGCGACGTGGGTCCGCTGCCTTTTCTGCACTTCATGGGGCCCGAAGAGCCGATCGCCGAAGGTTATATCCGCTCGCGGTCGACCACCTACGTGCACCCCGGCGTCATTTGCCGGAGTACCACGGGCACCGGCACGTCGGCAAGGCTAGCGCTAATGAATTACGAGGGGCGGTTGAGCCTCGGCGATAAGCTGGAAACCGTATCGCTTAGGGAAACCGGCTTCATTGGCACGTTTACCGGCACGCATCAAGAAGGGGCTTATCAAGTGGTGGAAAACACCATTACGGGACGCAGCTACGTGCTGGCGGAGTCGAGTATCGTGATCAACTGCGACGACCCGATGGTCGCCTGTGGCGAGTTGCATCATATCCTGAGTGATCGCCATCACGAAGAGACGTAGCCCTCCTGTTCGATTCGTTCCCACACCGGGGCCTTCTCGGCCTCGGTCATGCTTCCCCAGCAGGCAATTTCATCCAACGTGCGCCCGCATCCCTGGCACGTTTGGGTGTTCGGCTCGATCTGGCATACGTGAATACAGGGCGATAGCGGGCGAGGTGTCGATGGCATCGAGTTCACTGTGTCAAGTAGTAGAAAGGGGAAAGCGATCAGCGCTCACTGGCTGGCACTTTACCACGTAGCGACTTGAGCTTGCCTTTCCGGGTTTTGTGGTCCACTCGGCGGCGCTGAGAGGCTTTCGTAGGTTTCGTAGGACGGCGCGTTTTGGGCTGTTTGGCCACGCTCTTGATCAGCGCCTCGAGGCGGTTCAAGGCGTCCTCTTTATTCAGCTCGAGCGTGCGGTAGCTCTGAGCTTTGATGATCACTACCCCCTCTTTACTGATACGCTGGTCCGACAGGGCCATCAGTCGCTCTTTGTAGACCGGCGGCAGCGTCGAACGCTGAATGTCGAAACGTAAATGCACCGCAGACGCGACTTTATTGACATTCTGACCGCCTGCCCCCTGTGCGCGAATTTGGCTAATGTCGATTTCCCAGTCGGCCAAGCTAACGCTATTGGTAATAGTGAGCATTCCGTTCCCGGATCGTTGTATGAGTCTGTAGGCTAACATACTTGACAGAGGGTAGGCGCCAGCGGCCTATTAAGGGCACCGTTCTTGCCACGCCATCAGGAGAGTCCATGAATACTTTATTGACCGAGTCGCCGCTCAGTGCAGGTAGTCTCTACCGGCTGCTATCGGGCTGCGTTTGCCCACGACCGATTGCCTGGGTGGCTACTCAGGACAAGCAGCGGAACGCCAACCTAGCGCCATTCTCGTTTTTCAACGTGGCCAGCATCGACCCGCCCATTTTAGCGTTTTCGCCGCTGTTGGATGGCAGCGCCCAACCTAAAGACACGCTGCGAAATTTGGCAGAAGTTCAAGAGTGCGTGGTACATGTCGGCACCGAAGGGTTGGTCGATGCGCTCAATACCACGAGCGCCAGCCTGCCAAGACACGAAGACGAGTTCACGTTGGCAGGGCTGGAAAAGGCCACCATGCCGGGGGTGAGCGTGCCACGCATCGCAGCTGCCCCGGTGGCATTTGGCTGTACACTGTTGGAAGTGAAGCGTTTTGGCGATCGGCCGCTAGCGGGTAGCCTAGTGTTAGCGCAAATCGTGTCGATTCATATCGACGATACGCTGTGGGACGGTCGTCACGTGGATATGGCCGCGCTGCAACCGATCGGCCGCTTGGCGGGGAGTGACTACGTGCGCATCACTGACCGCTTCGCCATCGAGCGGCCTGCTTAAATCAAGACACGTTTTTTTACACTCTGTTTAAAAGCTCGCCAAGCTTAAGTCGTATACTCTTCCGCCGATATTAGAAAAAAGCATCGCGATGTGGGAGAGAACCAATGCGTCGAATCACAACATGGCTAATGGCGGCGGGGCTTTTGGCTGCTCCGCTGGCTCATGCCGCACTCGAAGTCGGCATGGTGGCGCCCGCAAGCGGCGGTGCTGCTCCTCTGGGCATTGGTATGCAGCAGGGCATCGACACCTACTTTGCCAAGCTCAACGACGAAGGTGGGATCAATGGTAAAACGATCAGCCTCACGACGTTCGATGATCAATACTCGCCGCTGCAGGCAGCCAAGTACACCCGCGAGCTAGTGGGTAACGATCGCCTGCTTGCCGCGATTGGCAATGTAGGAACGCCTACGGCAGCGGTCACTATCCCGATCTATAATCAGCAAAAGACGCTGCTATTTGGGGCATTCACCGGGGCGGGGATTCTGCGCCGCTCCCCGCCCGATCGTTATGTCATCAACTACCGTGCCAGCTACGTTCAAGAAACGGCAGCAATGATCGATGGCCTTCTTGCGGCTGGTATAGAGCCCGAAGAGATCGCATTTTTTACCCAAAACGACAGTTTTGGCGACGCGGGCTATAACGGTGCAATTCGCGCGCTCAATGCCCAAGGCGTCTTGAATACCTCCCAACTGGTTCATGGTCGTTTCACCCGCGGAACGCGTAACGTTCATCAAGGGCTTGCCAGTATTCTTCAGGCACCGGTCACACCCAAGGCAGTGATCATCGTCGGCACCTTTGGCCCGGCCGCTGACTTCATTCGTGAAGCGCGACAAGACCTGCCCGATGCGCTGTTTCTAAATGTCTCATTCGTCGGTAGCCAGGCGCTGCTAGAGGCGCTTGGCCCGCAGGCGGAGGGGGTCATCGTGACGCAAGTGGTACCGCCGTTGGATGCCGATCTGCCGGCCGTCGAAGAGTATCGTCAGGCGTTGGCAGAGTACGCCCCCGACGCCACCCCCGACTTTATTTCCCTGGAAGGCTACCTAGCCGCCAAGCTGTTTGCCGAAGGCCTCAAGGCGGCGGGTAATAACCCCGATCGAGAAGCGGTGGTCAATGGCCTTTTGAGCCTGGGCAGTATCGATATCGGCGTTGGCGAACCGCTCACATTGGGCCCGAACGACCATCAAGCCAGCGATGCCGTCTGGCCTACCATTATCCGAAATGGCCAGTTCGAACCGGTGGATTGGAACAGCCTAGCCCGCTAGCCGTGGCTCTCTATTCCGTTTGCAATCTCTGACACAGCGAATACCCCTGATGAAAAAAACCATAAGTATCCGCGCGATGCTCATTAGCCTCTTTGTCGCCGCCGTGCTGGGCAGCATCGTGTTGGCCGGCACTGGGTGGATGACCAACCAGCGGCTGATCAACGTTCAGCATTTCGTGGCCGATGAGGTGCTGCCGCTGCAAGATGCGAGCCGCAGCATGGTATTGACCATGGGTGCCTTTGGCCAGCGACATGCCGATCTACTCGCCGCTGGTAATCTCCAAGCGTTGGAAGAGGTCACGCCGCGCAGCGAGTTGGCAGCACGCTATAGCCAAGCCCGCACGGGGCTTGCGCGTATCGAGCAGACCAATGCCGCAACGCAGCTCGCTGCACTGGATAGCCAGTACCAAGAGCTAATGGCTGGCGACGAGGCGTTGGAAAACGTGCGGCGCGATGCGCTGAGCCTGCAGGCCCAAATGGCCGAGCAGATTGCTCAAATGCAGTCGGCCATCACTAACGTCATGCGCAGTGCCGAAGACATCGCCGGACGTACCGCTCTGGCTCAGGTGCGCGAAGAGCGTCGGCAGCGCGAACTCATGGAAGCATGGCGGGAAGAGGGCACCACCACGCTGCCGACTCAACTGTTGGATAGCATGTTCTCTGCTCGTGTCGATATCGGTCGTCTGAGCGGCAACGCCCGTATGGCCGTTGCCACGCTGTCCGATCTGGGGCGACAGATGATGCAGGTGGATAGCATCGATGCGTTGGTCAATCTGCGTAGCAACGAAATTTCCCAGCAGGTGGCGCTGGCACGACAGTCTTTGGCGGCCATTGCCGAGGCCCCCAGCACGACCGTAGAGCAGCGCGTGCTCATTGGCGAACTCGATGAGGTCATCGTCGAGCTGAACGGGTTGATGGTGGAAGATGCCGATTCGGTCTACGCGCTACGCCAGCAGCAACTGGATCTGGGTGCTCAAGTGCAAGCGGCGTTGGCGAACGTGGCGGCGGCAACACGTGAGATGCGCTCAGCGCTAAGCGATATCGAAGCCTACACCGTCGCCCAGGCGGCAAGCGCCAGTGAAGAGGCCGAGACGTTGGCGAATGCGGGCCGTACGCTGCTGGTGTTGGTCACCTTGGGCGTGATCGTCGTACTGGCCATCTTTGGCTGGCGCACATTGGTACGCGTACTGGGGCCGCTGGTGGCCATGCGTCGTCAGATGGAGAGCATCAGCGGTGCCGCCGGTGAAAATGCCGACCTTTCCATGCGGCTGGCGCTGCAGCGTGATGACGAAGTCGGTCAAGCTGCCCAAGCGTTCAACCGTATGATGGACACCTTCGAAGGCATGGTGTCTCAGATCCGTGAAAGCGCCGAGGCGATTGCCGCAAGCAGCCGCCAGATCGCCTCCGGTAATGAAAACCTCTCTCAGCGTACTGACCAACAGGCGGCATCGCTGGCAGAGACGGCTTCCAGCCTCGAGCAGATTACCGCCACCGTCAAGCAGACCGCCGACTATGCCGATCAGGCCAAGGGCGCGAGCAACAGCGTGGATGACCGCGCGCGCTCGGCGGGTGATGTCGCCAAACGCACGACGGCGGCCATGAGTGACATTCGTCAAGCGAGTGAAAAAATCACCTCCATCATCAAAGCCATCGACGATATTGCCTTCCAGACTAACTTGCTGGCACTGAACGCCTCGGTGGAAGCAGCCCGAGCGGGTGAACAAGGACGAGGCTTTGCCGTGGTCGCTCAAGAAGTGCGTAAGCTGGCAGGGCGCAGTGCAGAAGAGGCCGCGCAAATTCGCCACTTGGTAGACGACAGCGTACAAAAAGTAAGCGAAGGCGAGCAGTTAGTAAACGCATCGAGCCATCATTTGCAGGATATTGTCGATAGCCTCTCCGAGGTAACTCGTTACGTCACGGAGATTGCAGACGCGACGAAAGAGCAGTCGGCCGGTATCGATCAGATCAACCAGGCCATTTCACAGTTGGATCAAGTAACGCATCAAAACGCACGCTTGGTGCAAGAGGCCTCCAGCGCTAGCCATACGTTGGATGAACGCGCAGGCGACATGCATACCTTGGTCAGCCGGTTTCACGTTAGTCATGGCGTTGGCCAACCGGCCGCGCTGCCAAGCCAGCCCGAGCACCATAGCCTGACTTAGCCCCGGGGTGGGTCGTTCGGTCTTGTCGCGGGCACCGGAAGGTGCCCGCCGTGTTTGTATTTACGGTTGAACTTTGGACGCACCGCCTACACTGATACAGGGGACACGATAGACAAGGAGGCAAAATGACGACCTTAGTGATTGGTGCCAATGGTCAGATCGGTAAACAGTTCTGTGCATTAGCCAAAGAGGCAGGCACGCCCATTAAAGCCATGATTCGTAACGAAGAGCAGGCCACTTGGTTCCAAGAGCGGGGAATTCGTACCGTCGTGGGCGATTTAGAAGGCGAGATGGAGCACGCCTTCGAAGGATGCGATCAAGTCGTCTTTACCGCCGGTTCTGGTCCACACACAGGCCCTGACAAAACGCTATTGATCGATCTATTTGGCGCGATTCGTGCGGCCGATATTGCCAGCCAGAAGGGGCTCTCGCGCTATATCATGGTCAGCGCCATGCGGGCAGAAAAGCCGCTGGAGGCGCCTGAAAAAATGCGCCCCTATATGGCGGCCAAGTTCGCCGCCGATGCCCACCTGCGCCACAGTGACGTTTCCCATGTCATCGTCAAGCCTGGCCGTCTTACCGACGAAGCGCCGACCCTCAAGTTCGCTAGCAGCGTGGACGAAGCGGGCGATAACCAAATTTCCCGGGCCAACGTGGCCTATGCACTGCTGCGCGTGGTGCAAACTCCCGACCTCATCAACCAAGAAGTCACGCTGTTGGACGGCAAGCGCCCCATCGACGCGCTTCTGTAACCCCGACCTGTCGTGCCAAGCCCGCTCAATCGTAGCGGGCTTTTTTTGCGCTCTTTTTTGCGTTGGGGCGAGCCATACATATCGCTGACGCGCTGTAGTAATGGCGTACTACCCCCGTTCTCTCGCGGCTTGCTACTCTGCCACCACACGCCTATGGCGTGCTCCACCGACGACAATCACAAGGAGAATGGAGATGAGCAGCAAGCGTATTCTAATGATCACCGGTGATTTTACCGAAGATTACGAAACCATGGTGCCCTTCCAAGCGCTGATGGCGGTAGGTCACCGTGTCGATGCGGTTTGCCCCGGCAAAGCCTCGGGAGATACCGTGGCCACCGCCATTCACGATTTCGAAGGCGACCAGACGTACACCGAGAAGCCGGGCCACCGCTTTGCGCTGAATGCGGATTTCGCCAGCGTCGACCCTGCCGATTACGACGCCCTAGTGGTGCCCGGTGGCCGAGCGCCGGAGTACCTGCGGCTGAACCAAGAAGTGTTAGCGATGGTGACGCACTTCTTCGATGCCCAGAAACCGGTGGCGGCGATTTGTCATGGCGCCCAACTGCTGGCCGCGGCCAAGGTGCTGGAGGGAAAACGGTGCTCGGCGTACCCTGCTTGTCAACCTGAGGTCGAGTTGGCAGGCGGGCAGTTCGCGGACATAGAGGTCACCGACGCGGTGACCGATGGCAACCTGGTCACCGCACCCGCATGGCCTGCCCACCCTGCTTGGCTGGCGCAGTTTATGGCGTTACTCGATCAGTAGCGGCGATCGGCAACAGGTGCGCGCCTGCGCTGGGCGCGCGCTTGCTCGGCGGCTATGCTGAATGAGACGAAGAGGGGAGATGGCCATGTGCAAACTGTTTATCGATGCGGACCCTGACCTATGGCGCAGCGCCACCCACTCGCTGCGCATCGATGGTATGGTGACCAGCGTGCGGATGGAAAATTATTTCTGGCGACTGCTGGAAGAGATCGCGCAGCGCGACGGAATGAACACCGCGCAGATGATCACTCGGCTGTATCACGAGTCGATCGATGCGGGCCATGACCTGGGGAATTTCACCTCGTTCTTGAGGGTCTGCGCGCTGCGTTACCAGGCTCTACAGCTTAGCGGCGATATTCCCGCCAACGTAGCCGTGTCCATCGGTGAGCTGGACGCCCAGCAGATTCTTTCCCGTGAAAGCACGCTGCATAAAGACGTACTCAACAAAAAACACGTTCACTAGCCACGTCCGGCTGAGTTACTCTAGCCGCTCGCGCAGCGCGCTCATAAACGTCTCGATACGCTGCGCATTAGTGCCTACATCGCTGGCCCCCAGCCGCGAAGCCGAGCGCATGTCCACCCGAGTGCGGTTGCCCTGCTCGGTCAGCCGAATGACCACGTCATCTTCGAACCCAAACCAGCGCGTCACGGCGGTGGCTTCCAAACCGGTAGGGGTAATCTCGGCAATGTTCCAACCGGCGGCCTCTACTTCGGCCTGCACTGCAGCCAGTACGGTGGCGGCAGGGGCATCGACGACCAAGGGGCGAACGTTCGGGTAGGCCGCTTGCTGCTGCTCGGCGGTCGCCTCGCCTGGGTAGTCTACTTCGTTGGGGGCGGCTTCGCGGGCCTCCCGCAGGGCAGCGAACGCTGGCGGGTTTTGGGTATCGGTGGTGATGTCATGGATGACCGGCGCTTGCTGAGCGCGCTGCCACTGTTGCCAGGGCATGTAGAGTAGGGCTGCGGTGAGCATGAGCACGCCAATGGCCACGATCGCCGTGCCGCCCCGCCGAGTGAATGCGCTGATGAGTAGCACCAACACGCTCAGCGCCACTGCCGCCGTGGCTGCATAGACACCATTACGTAGCAGGTTGAAGGCCTCTCCTAAGCCGACCCACTGCCAGCGATAGGCGGGGCCAGCCCCTGCCATTAATAGCGCTGCCGCCACGAGCGCCAGCACGCTTAGCCAGGCAAAGGCCTTAGGCCAGCGGCTGTAATGTCGCTGATTGCGTCTACCGACCATCTGTCTCTCCTCGCAGTGATAGGAACGTATCGTCTGGCCACAGCATAGTCAGCGATGTGGTAGCGTGGCTATTTCTACCACATGATTGAATCAGCGAGTCACGACCCAATGCGCTCATCCGATGCCATCGCTATGCTTGCCCACCAAGTGCGCACGCTCCTCATTCAGGCACCCACCAGTGCACTGCCCATGACCTATCAGCAGGTTGCTAACGCCTTGGGGCTGACGCCACCGCGCACCATTGCACGGGTGACACAAGCGCTGGAGCAGTTAATGGAGCAGGACGTCGCCGCCGGGCGGCCGATGATCGCCGCCCTGGTGATCAGCCGTCGGGGAGATGGATTACCGGGTAGCGGCTTTTTCGAGAAAGCCGTCGCGCTAGGTCGGTTTCCTAGCGATCCGAACCAGCAGTGTGCTTGTTATATAGAAGAGCGCGACCAGGCGCTGCGTGCCCGCGATTAAGCGGATGAGCCGCTTCGTTAGCGCTGACGCAGCGGCGTTAACAAGTCACCTAAGCCGTTATGGTCGATTTCATGCATCAAATGCAGCAATTGACCAATGTCACCGTTGGGGAAACCCTCCCGAGCGAACCAGTTCAAATAAGGGCCTGGCAAATCCGCAATGAGCCAGCCCTCATATTTACCGAACGGCATCTTGTGCGTCACCAACTTCTCTAGGTCTTCTGGCTTCATTCGTTAATTCCTTTCATTCTCATTTAAGCGATCTTTTATATTTCCGTGATCCCGGTTGTTTGTTAGACTTTCGTCGCAATTTTTACCCTCCTCGACGCTGGGCACCTGCTGTTCCGGTACGTCATTTCTGTATCGTCAGGGACATGACATGGAAAAACGTTTAAGTCTGTTACTTTGTTCACCACTTTTAGCCTTGGCGACATCGCCTGTTTCCGCCGATGAACCGATCGATGTGGTGCTCATCGGCGGTGGTATCATGAGCGCTACGTTAGGCACTTACCTGCAAGAGTTAGTGCCGGAGTGGGACATTCACCTTTACGAGCGTCTTGGTGAAGTGGCGCAAGAGAGCTCCAACGCGTGGAACAACGCCGGTAGTGGCCACTCTGCGTTCATGGAAATGAACTACACGCCGGATGCCAGTGGCCGTGTCGAGATCCAGCGCGCCATCAACGTCACCGAGCAGTTCGAAATTTCTCGTCAATTCTGGGCGCATCAAGTCGAGAACGGCATTCTTGGTGAACCCTCCTCATTTATCAATAGCGTGCCGCACATTGCCGTGGTGTGGGGCGATGAAGACGTCAGCTTCCTGCGTGAGCGTTACGACGCAATGACGCAGAACCCGCTGTATGCGGGCATGGAGTACTCGGAAGATCGCGCAGAGCTGGCCGAGTGGATGCCGCTGATCATGGAAGGTCGTGACAACGACGACCGCCCAGTGGCCGCCACGCGCATGCAAATGGGCACCGAAGTGAACTACGGTGCTCAGGCCCGTGAAATGGTCGAAGCGCTGACGCGCAGCGAGCACTTTACGCTCGGTTTGCACAGCGAAGTACGTGACCTGAGCCGTAACGACGACGATACCTGGCAAGTCACCATTGCCCACCTGGACAGCGGTGAAGAGAGCACGGTCGATGCTCGCTACGTGTTCATCGGCGCCGGTGGTGCAGCGCTTCCGCTGCTGCAGGCATCGGGCATTCCCGAAGCCGAGGTATACGCCGGTTTCCCTGTGGGTGGCCAGTTTCTCTACACCACCAATCCGGATGTCGTGTCACAGCACGACGTGAAAGCGTATGGGAAAGCGGGCGAAGGTTCGCCGCCCATGTCCGTCCCGCACCTGGACCTGCGCTATCTGGATGGCGAGCCTGCGCTGTTCTTCGGGCCCTTTGCCACGTTCTCCAGTAAGTTCTTGAAAGAGGGCTCTTGGACGGATCTATTTGGCTCCATGACGCTGGATAACACCTGGCCGATGATGGAAGTCGGTCTGGATAACTTCAATCTGGTCAGTTATCTCGTCGGCCAGGTCTTGATGTCCGACGACGACCGCTTCGAAGCGCTGCAGGCGTACTATCCCAACGCCCAGCGTGACGATTGGACGCTGTGGACGGCGGGTCAGCGCGTACAGATCATCAAGAACGACCCCGAGCGTGGCGGCGTGCTACAGTTCGGTACGGAAGTGGTGACCTCGCAGGACGGCACCATGTCCGCGCTGTTGGGCGCGTCGCCGGGCGCGTCTACTGCGCCGTCGATCATGCTTGGCCTGCTGGATCGCGTCTTCCCGACTCAGGTGGCCAGCGACGAGTGGCAATCTACACTGACCGAGATCATTCCCTCGTACGGCCAAAAGCTGGCGGAGAACCCTGAGTTGTTGCGCGAGGTGCGCGCTTACACGGCACAGACGCTCAATTTAGACGAGCCCATGAACCTACCCAGCGCTGACGAGGCGTCGCAAGACGAGCCGAGTGCAGACGAAGAGAGCATGACAGAAGAGAGCATGACAGAAGAGAGCAGTACGGAAGCCGAAAGCACTACCGAGGCTTAAGCCACATGCGCTCCGTGCTCACTAGCGCCAGCCCTCGGGCTGGCGTTTTAGTGTTCGGCTGCGGCGACTTGCGTCAGCAGGGCGGCCAGTGCCTGGGCCGGTTTGCTGAGCTGGCCGCTAGCGCGATGAACGATACCGATATCGCGATGGAAGGTGTGCTCTTTCAAGTCGATGGCACGCACGCCCGCGGGCCAGCGCCGAAGGGCGCTTGGCTGCGGCACTAGCGCCACGCCCACGCCGTTGGCCACCAGCTGTATGATGGCGTCTAGCTCGTCTACCTCGCACACGTCCCTGACGTGACAGTGGTTGTCACGCAAGAAACGATCGACCTGACGGCCGCCGAACGAGGCACGATCGTAGCGGACGAACGGCTGTTGAGTGAGTAGCGCCCGCCAGTCATCCGTGGTTAGCCTGCGGCGCACCAGCAGACGAAACGGCTCATGGGCCAACGGCTGCCAGCGCAGGTCGCTATGCAGCGAAAACGGCGGTCGAATGATCACCGCCATGTCCAGTTCCCCTGCATCCACCTGGTTCATCAGTGCGAGAGACAGCCCCGGCACCACGCGGGAGCGGCATTCGGGAAACTGACGGTGAAAATGCGCCAATACGTTCGGCAGAAGCGAGCGTTGAATGGAGGCTATCGCACCCAAGTTGACGCGAGTGGCAGCTTCCTGTCCAGCAGAAGCGGCGCCTAAGGTGCCGTATAGGGCTATCAGTGCCTGCGCTTGTTGCAACGTCTCTTGTCCGCGCTTAGTCAGTACCGCTGCCCGCCCGCTGCGCTCGAACAGCGCTACGCCAAGCGCTGCCTCTAAACGTTTCATCTGCGCGCTGACGGCGGCTTGGGTCAGGCCGATATGCTGGCCCGCTGCCGCAAAGGTGCCGTGCTGGGCAACGGCGATGAGCGTTTTGAGTTCGCGGATCATGGTGAGATTTTCATCAATAAAATTTGTGAATAGATCAAAAAACAATTGATTTAATTTTTACATTGCGCCTTTTAGGATAGTGACACGGGTCAAGCGCAGCGCGCTAGCCGTGTACCAACAAAAGCACCTATCAGGAGACACCCATGAGCCTTTCCCCCTTTCACTTAGCCATTCCCGTTTATGACGTCGCTTTGGCGCGCACTTTCTACAACGATGTGTTTGGCCTAGAAGAGGGCCGTTCCAGCGATCATTGGGTCGATTTCGACTTTTTCGGACATCAGTTGGTGATCCATGAGCATCCCAAAACGCCCGGACAAGAGAGCGCCCACACCAACCCGGTAGATGGTCATAACGTACCGGTGCCTCACTTTGGGGTCATTTTGGAGTGGGACGAGTGGGAAGCGCTGGCCGAGCGCTTGAAAGCGCGTAACACCGACTTTGTCATCGAGCCTTACATTCGCTTCAAGGGCGAAGTGGGCGAGCAGGCCACCATGTTTCTGCTCGACCCCTGCGGCAATGCGCTCGAGTTCAAGGCATTCAAAGACAAGAGCCAGATCTTCGCTAAATAGGCAGGGCGTGTCTAAAGGCCACTAAGCGCGCAGCGCCTGCTCCTGGCGACGATGCTGAAGCGGTGACTCGCCAAAGTAGCGCTTATAGTCGCGGCTAAACTGCGGCACACTGCGGTAGCCCACCGCCAGCGCCGCCTGATTCACGTTATGGCTATCTTGCAATAAGAGCTGCTGCGCTTTGATCAAGCGCAGCCGCTTGAGATACTGAGCGGGCGAGGCGCGGGTAATCTGCTTGAAATGCTGGTGAAACGTCGACACGCTCATGTTCGCCTGCTGCGCGAGCCGCTCTACCGAAAAGTCCTCTGCAAAGTGGGTATGTAGCTGCGAGAGCACCTGCACGATGCGTGAATAGTTGCCGTGCCCCTGCACCAGCGCCCTCAAAGCCGGGCCTTGTTCACCTTTGAGCGCTTCGAACACCACGTCACGTATTCGGGCATCGCCCATGGCGCTGCACGCAACCGCATCGTGCAGCGTATGGGCCAAGCGCATGACGGCATCCTGCATCCCTTCGTTCATTGCGACCGATGCCATGGGCAAAGGCGCGGTGCTGCTTGGCGGGTATCCCTCGCCCATCGCGGTGACCATTTCACTGAGCAGTGCTGGGTCGAGTTTGACCGACATACCCAGTAGCGGGGCCTCGGGAGAACCGTACGTTTCGCACTCGAACGGCATGGGCAGCGTCTGGACCAAATAGTGCCCGGGGTTGTAGTGAATCTCTCGGTCGCCCAGATAGCCCACTTTGCGCCCCTGAGCGATGATGATGAGACAAGGGTCATACATCAGAGGTGTACGGACTTGCTGCCTGCCCAGGCAGAGCAGGCTGACGCGATCCAAGCGGGAAGGGCTGGGGCCGTCGCCTTTTACGAGCGGTATGATGAGGTCGGCAAGCGCATTACCAACATGTGCGGTACTGGCCACAAGGCCCTCCTTACGCAAATGCAGTCGAATCGTTCGCGAGAATTATGACGTTTTGCTGTGCATTTTTGTTATTTTATTACCCTTTTATAGAGAAATAAGCAAAAAAAACGTAGCTTCGTTCATCGCTATCTCCGCCTAGGCAGCCAATAATGAAAACACCTTCCGCCTCTGCGGGATGCATCAAAAAAGGAGTTTTCATGAGCCAAGCAAAATCTTACGCCGCGTTTTCCGCTGACAAGCCGCTCGCGCCGTTTACCTTTGATCGTCGTGAGCCTCGCCCTGACGATGTTGCCATTGAAATCCTTTACTGCGGCGTATGTCACAGCGACCTGCACTTTGCACGCAACGACTGGGGCATGACCCAGTATCCCGTGGTGCCTGGTCACGAAATCGTGGGCCGTGTGACGTCCGTGGGCAGCGACGTGACCCGTTTCAAAGCCGGTGATTTGGTCGGTGTGGGTTGTATGGTCGATTCCTGCCGCACCTGCTCCGCCTGTCAAGATGGCGTCGAACAGTACTGCTTGGAAGGCTTCACCATGACCTACGGCAGCCCGGACCGCCAAGACGGCACCATGACGCAGGGTGGTTATTCCGACGCCATCGTCGTCAGTGAGCACTTCGTGCTGAAAATGCCGGACGGTATCGATCTAGCCTCAGCAGCCCCCATCCTGTGCGCCGGTATCACCACCTACTCTCCGCTGAAGCATCACGGTGTAGGCAAAGGTCATAAAGTAGGCGTGATTGGTATGGGTGGCCTGGGCCATATGGGGGTCAAACTGGCCAAGGCATTGGGCGCCGAAGTGACGGTCTTCACGCGCTCCGATGCCAAGGTGGAAGAAGCCAAGCGTAACGGTGCCGACCATGTGGTGGTCTCCAGCGACCAGGCGCAAATGGACGCCGTGGCCGAGACGTTCGACTTCATGCTCGATACCGTGCCGGTTCAACACGACTTGAACCCTTACCTCGCATCGCTGAAGTACGACGGTACGCATATTCTGGTCGGCCTTCTAGAACCCATCGAACCGGCCATCGAAGCATTCAATCTGGTGTTCAAGCGCCGCGTCGTCGCAGGCTCTCTCATCGGCGGCATTGCGGAAACCGAGGAGCTGCTCAAGCTTTGTGCCGAGCAGAACATCTCTTGCGATATCGAAATGCTCGATATTCACAAGATCAACGAAGGCTTCGAGCGTATGGAGAAAGGGGACGTGCGCTACCGCTTCGTGATCGACATGGCGACGTTGAAAGATACCGCTGCCTAAGCCATCGTGCTCCAGCAAGCCCACCGCAAGTTGGCGGTGGGCTTTTTTGTTCGTTCGTTATGTCATCTTCGTTGGTAGACAAAGGTCTTAGTGTCTTCATATTACTTCCTGTGATGCTTTACCCTCGTGATGAGTGGGGTGACGACTAAAAAAGCATAAGGGAACAGAATGATGAAACGACTCTCCATAAAATGGAGCCTGACGGCGGCCCTGGCGCTGCTCGTCGTGATGATTGGCTTGATCAGTGCACTGGGGTTTTACACCAACACAACGAGTGATCGAGCACTCAACGAGATCAATAATATCAACGTGCGGCTTGCCAACTTGGCAAACCGTACTCAAGTGAACGCGCTCAGAGCGCAAACCTTCCTCGACCGTTCGGCCAGCTTCAGTACCCAAGGCAACCCTGACAAAGGGCAGCAGAGCTTAGCCATGGCGGCAGAGGCCGTGGCGGCAGCGCAAACCCGCTTCGCTGAGTTCTCGGCGATCCCGGTCACGCCGGGCAGCGAGCTGGCCCAACGGCGTGATAGCGTGGTCGAGGCCTACCATGCCTTTGTGACCGACGGCATCGTGCCGCTCTTGGACGCCGCGCCGTTTCAAATTCAGCGCCAACAGGAGGCGTTGGGGGAGCTGGGAGCCGACCTGGATGTCGCGATGGGCGAGTTCGTGGCCTACACCGAAGCACGCGGCCAGCAGGTCATGAGTCAGGTAGACCGCTTAGCGACGATCGGCGGCGCAGTGGCGATAGGTTTGCTGCTGTTTTCACTGCTGGCGGCGATCGCCATTCGTATCGCGATGATGCGTGGCGTGGTGAACCCGCTCCAGCAGGCGCTCGGCCATTTCGATCGCATCGCCAACGGTGATTTGACCGGGCGTATCGAGGACCGTGGACATAATGAAATTGGCCAGCTCTTTATCGGGCTGGCGACCATGCAAGAGAAACTGAAGACGCTGGTCATGTCCCTTCGCAGCAGCAGCGAGCACGTCTACAGCGGTGCCAGCGATATCTCATCGGGTAGCCAAGATCTCTCGTCGCGCACCGAGCAACAGGCCTCGGCGCTGCAGCAGACGGCCTCGAGCATGGAGCAAATGGCCACCACGGTGGGTAAAAATGCCGAGATAGCGCAAGAGGCCGATCAACTGTCGGTCACGGCGTCTCAGTCTGCCGAGGCGAGCGGTGAAGAGGTCGAGCGTACCGTTCAGCTCATGCGTGAGATCGCCGCCAGTGCCGACCGGGTCAACGATATTATCGGGGTGATCGACTCGATTGCCTTTCAAACCAACATACTGGCGCTGAATGCTTCGGTCGAGGCGGCCCGGGCTGGCGAGCAGGGGCGTGGCTTTGCGGTGGTGGCGAGCGAAGTACGTTCCCTAGCGACACGCAGTGCCGAGTCGGCCAAAGAGATACGGGGCCTGATCGAACAGACCACGTCGCAAATCACCACGGGCGCCACTCAAGCCGAGCGCAGCGGGGAGACCCTAAGCCAAACCGTCGATGCCATCCGCCAAGTCACCACGTTGATGGGCGAGATTTCCACGGCAACGCGCGAGCAAAATAGCGGCATCGAGCAGATCAATGCCGCGCTGACGGAAATGGACTCGGTGACGCAGCAAAACGCCGCGCTGGTGCAGCAAACCAGCTCGGCAGCCAGCGCGCTGGAAGCTCAGGCGAGCCAGTTGGCAACGCTGATGGCCACCTTCAGGCTGGCCGAAGGTAGCCAAGCGCCAGCGGCCAGCGCACCCACATTAGCGCAACCGCCGCAGCATGCGCCTGCCAAGCCCGCTACGTCTACGGCGGCGCCCAACAACGACGATTGGGATGAGTTCTAGCCAAGCAGCCATCTCGAACATCACGAAACAGGGCGGCTAGAGGGCCGCCCTGATGATGGATGCCGACATCGATAGGAAGGAGCGCGTTTTAAGCGTGGGCGACAACGCGAATACGTACGTAGTCCGCCGTCCAGTTACCTTGGCCGTCGCTTAGGCTATGGGCCAGCAGGTTGAGGGTGTTGTCGAAGATAGCGTCTTTCAGGTCCGGGTCTAACCCGTGAAAGAAGGGACTCGCAAAGGTGTCTAGCCAGCTTGCCATGCCTTTGGGTAGCGGCGTAGGGCGCGGAATGAGTTCGACGCTTTCCACACGAAAACCGACCGTTTGCAGAAGGTTGGTGTACTCCTGTGTGGTCGGAAAATACCAGGCGTGGCGTCCCTTCGAGCTAATGCCGCGAAACTGTAGCGAGGCAATCAGTGCGGTGCAGATCGCTGCCACATTGCCATGGCCACCAAACTCCGCCACGAATCGTCCGCCGGGTTTCAAAGCCCGCTTTATTCCCGCCAGCACGGCTTGAGGGTCGAGCATCCAGTGCAGCGCCGCATTGCTGAAGACCGCATCGAATTCGTGGTCGAAGGGCAATTGATGGCCGTCGATCACACGCGCCGTCACCCCTCGCTGTTGGGCGGCGGCGACCATCTCTTCTGACGCATCGATACCCAGCACGTCGGCGCCAAGTTGCATGATGCGCTCGGTAAGCGCACCGTCACCACAGCCCAAGTCCAAAATACGCTGTCCAGGCTGCGGCGATAGCAGGCGCACGACCTCCATACCTAGGTCAGGAACAAAGCTGGCGTGTTCCGCATACCGACCGGCGTTCCATGCCTGACCGGGCGGTGTGTGAGAGGCGTGTGACATATCGGCTTCCTAGCAACGTTAATAGGCCTGAGTATTACAAACAGTATAGCGAGCCTTGGCTATCCCGCGTGCAACAGTGCGTAAAAATTCTTTTATCCACCGTACGTTAACCCGCTTGAGTAGCTACCCAATCTTAGACAATAGCGTTACGCTGAAACCTCACCAGGGAGAGAGCCGGTATGAACCAACAACATCAAGCGGATGATAATTTTGAAGGGGGGGATCAGGGTCGTGAGGCGACCGGCCAGCGCGAACCCACCTCCCAGGCGTCCGGTACTCAGCAGGAAACACGAGAAGCGAATTTGCCTTCCAGAGCGGCCGTGGTGCATCAGCATTTACGCCTAGAAGGGCAAAAAGAGCTCTCAAGAGACTCCATGGCGTTGCTATGGTCAGCCATTGCAGCGGGGATTTCGATGAGTTTCTCCATGGTGGCACGTGGCGTACTGCATGCCCATCTGCCGCAAACCGATATTGGCTTTTTAGTCGAGTGTTTAGGCTATACCGTGGGCTTCATCGTCGTCATTTTGGCCCGCCAACAGTTATTTACCGAAAACACGGTCACTGCCGTTCTGCCTGTGATGAGCCGACCCACGTTACCCAATCTGGGAGCATTGGGCAGGCTATGGGGCGTGGTATTGGTAGGCAACCTGATGGGGGCGGCGCTCTCCTCGTTTACTTTTTTGCACATGCCGATGTTCGACGAAGCGACGCACCAGGCGTTCATCGCGCTAGGAGAGCACATGATGGCCAACACGCCCATGGAAATGTTCTCTAAAGGGATTCTCGCTGGTTGGATGATTGCGACCCTGGTATGGCTGATTCCCGCTGCCGATCAAGCCAAAGTGTGGATGATCATCATCGTGACCTATGTCATGGCGATTGGTGAATTCACCCACATCATCGTCGGCACCAGCGAAGCGCTGTATTTGGTGTTCGATGGCCATATTACATGGTCCGACGCGGTTGTCGGGTTCGCGCTACCGACGCTGGCTGGTAACGTCATTGGCGGTACCTTCATTTTTGCGCTGATCAGCCATGCCCAGATTCGCGGCGACGTCGAGGCGCAGCGAGAGTGTAAGCAGGGCCTGTTCAACCGTCGCCAGCGCTAACTTTCTCAATAGACGATTACTCAGGAGGCAACTGGTATGAATGATGTCATCAAGCTACTGAACGCCCACCGTTCGATTCGTAAATTCACCGATCAAGCGATCCCCCAAGGCCTGCTGCGTGAACTGATTCAAGCGGGCCAAGCGGCGGCAACGTCGAGCCATGTACAGGCATATACGGTGATCCATGTGAAAGATGCCGCTAATCGAGAAGCCATCGCGGAGCTGGCCGGAGGCCAAGGCTACGTAGCCAGCAGCGCGGCGTTTTTGGTTTTCTGTGCCGATATGAAGCGACCTACGGAAGCGTCTGAGCGCACCGGTGCCAACGTCGAACGCGGTATGACAGAACAGCTCTTGGTGGCCACCGTGGATACGGCGCTGATGGCACAAAACGTGGCAGTCGCGGCGGAGTCCGAGGGCTTGGGCATTTGCTATATCGGTGGCATTCGCAATAACCCGGAAGCCGTTAGTGAACTATTGCGCCTGCCAGCCCATGTGTATCCCGTGTTCGGCATGTGCCTGGGCTACCCAGCACATCAGCCGGAAGTGAAGCCGCGCCTGCCCGTTGAAGCGATTCTGAAAGAGGACTACTACACTGAGGATAGCGATCATGTAGCCGCCTTTGACGACACCATGCAGGCGTACTATCAATCGCGTAGTAGCGGTAATAAAAACAGTGATTGGTCGCACAACCTAACCCCTCTATTCGATAGCAAGCTGCGCCCCCATATGCGTGACTTCTTGGTGAAACGCGGCTTTACCATGAAATAAGGAGTCCTCTATGTCTCTACAGCGTGCCTATGTGCTACTGGCCGGGCTTTATAGCCTGTTACCCGTCATGGGCGTCGTGGCGATCTTTGCCGGCGGGGGAACGCCGCTGGCCATGGCGCACTTGTTCTTCGGAGCGCTAGGCGTGGTGGGGCTGTGGGGATACATCTTGAATCGCGCCATGATGAGCCAACGCATGTGGCGGCCGCTGGCAGCGGTCTTGTTGGTCGGTAGCGTGATTCAGCTCGTCATCATGCTGACCATGCCGGTATCGGGCGTACTGTTGACTTGGATGCTGACCAGCAGCATTTTCGCTGTTCTGCTGGCGGTCCTCCTCTACCACTACGGTAACCGCGACCAGCCGTTATGGGCCACCGACGAAGAGCGTGATGCGGCCAAGCGGCTGGCGACGCTGTTGGAGCAGCAGTCGAAAGTCACGCTGGTGTACCGGGAGCCGGGGCATGAAAATAGCGTCAACGTCGTCAAAGCTGGCAACGACTACCTAGCCAACGTGACGCGTCGCTACCAAGCGGACGATGAGCATCGGCAGGAAACCTTCGAGCGCCGTTTTCGGCATCCTGAAACGCTCGTGTATTTCGTCGATAAGTTTGCCAGCATCTCGCCCACTAGCGTTTCGACGTCGTCCTCCATGACGCCTGCCGTTTAGGGGAAACGTCTATCGGCAAGAGGGGCAGAGCGATGCCAAAAGCTGCACAGCCAGCTGCGTTTTGATGGTGTGGTACAGCGGGACGATGCGCTTGGGCAGATGCGCCTCCGCTACCCGCTGGTCGATGTAGTAGGGCGCTCGGCTGCCGCAATAATTGATCACCCCACCTACTTGTTGAAAATGCAGTCCGGACGCTTTCAATAAACGGCTAAAGCGAGGCTCCAACATGGCAAAGACATGGTGGCGCCCGCTCAACCCCACCATGGCCGTGGCGGCAAGAAAGAGGCTAAGACTCAACAAGGCCGGGCTCTCTTTGATGCTTTCGTAAGGCGTTTGAGCCGTTGGTGAAGTCGAAGGGAAGTCCTGAGAGGCAAGCTCAGGACGCGAGAGCGGTTTTTTCCGCACGGTGGGGTGGACGGCCAATCGCGACACTTCGCACGTTTTGTCAGAAGAAAAGGCATGTGGATGGGTATCAGGCATGAAGAGAGGAGCAGGATAGTACGCTTCCAACGGTAGGGAACATAAAGGTCGACCACGGACGGGTTCGATCAACACGACCCTGACGCAGCCCACGTCGATACCCGTCGCGTTATGGTGAAGCAAGCAGAGCAGTGAGTGTTGATCGTGTGCGTCGCACTCGATGTTCAGCGTGTTTTCATTACCAATGGCATAGTTGAGTTCTTCGATGAAGACCGCGTGGCGCAGCGCAAACGCTCGATATTGTTCGTCTGGGGTCTGGGCAATGAGCAACGTAAAGTGGTCATTGAAAAACGTTGGGCTAAACGTGCTCTCTTGAAGCGTATCAGGTGGCGTCCTGGTGGGTTTTATTGTCGTTATCCCCATCGTTCATCCTCTCAGTAGCTGCGCTAGGGGCAGTGGCTTGCCTAGATGAAAGCCTTGCCCGTATGTAATACCGTACCCTTGTAGGATAGGCAGTAGCGGCGCTTGGTCGACGAACTCTGCTATGGTTTGCTTGCCAAACCCTTTGGCGATGTCGGCTATGGCTTTCACGATGGTATGGCTATCGGGACTGATCAATAAGCTACGAATGAACGAGCCGTCTATTTTGATGTAATCCACCGGTAGCTGGCCCAAATAGTGAAAGCTGCTAAAGCCAATACCGAAATCGTCCAATGCCGTGCGGCAGCCTAAATCGCGCACCGTTTGTAACACGTTGCGTGCGGTCGAAAAGTCGGTGATCGCAGCGGTTTCGGTGACTTCGAGAATCAAATGATGAGGGTCAGCGCCACTACACTGCAGCTCGTCGGTTAGATACTGCTTTAGCTCCAAGTCATGCAGCGACTGCCCTGACAGATTCACCGCCAAGGAAATACCGCGATCTTGCAGCGTACCAAGCGCTTGCACGCTATGCTGGATGACCCATCGGTCCAGCGGTACCACCAAGCCACTCTGTTCGGCAATGGCAATGAAGTGCTGTGGAGCGATCAGGTTGCCGTCGGGATGGCGAAGACGCAGCAGTACTTCATAATGTTTGATATCTTGATCGGCCAAACGCACGATGGGTTGCACCATCAGTTCGAAGCTGTCGTTTTCCAGCGCGTGATGCAACTGCTCTACCCAATACACGCGATCCTGTAACTCGTCTTTTGCGTTTTCGGCCTGGGATAGGAGATACCAACGCTGGTGAGTGCTCTCCTTGGCTTTGTACATCGCCATGTCGGCGCTCGCCAGCAGATCGGCGGGGTTGCGCCCGTGAAGTGGGAAGAGCGCAATGCCCATGCTGGCGGAGATATGGTGCTTTCTGCCCGCCGATTGGAAACCGATCCCGCTTAGCAGCTGATGAATATACCCCGCCATGCTAATGGCCTGCTCGCTGCTGACCCCTTCCAGCAGCAGCGCGAACTCATCCCCACCCAGGCGTGCAATGATGCTGCGCTGGCCAAGGTTCAAGAACAGCGTCTCGGCGACCTCGCGCAGAAGATGATCGCCAACGTGGTGGCCGCTGAGCTCGTTGATCTCTTTGAACTGATCCAAATCCAGCAGCAAGATGGCGCCTTCGCCGTTGTGCAACAGCGCATTTTGCAGGGCATCCTGAAAATAGCGGCGATTGAACAGCTCCGTGAGCGGGTCGCGTTCTGCTAACCAAATCAGCCGCTCTTCGGCTGCTTTGCGTTCGGTAATGTCCAACCCTACCGAAATGCACAGCGCCTCTTCCCGGGGGCTAGCGGGCAGGACGGAGTGGTACCACGCAACGATGCAGCAGCGTTTATTGGCGGTTTGTAGGGTTTTCTCTTCCTGGTGTGGCGCGGACGATGCGGAATCGAACGACGCATCTTTTGCCATGAAGCGTCCCGGCAGCGCCGTGTGGCGGGCTTGATCGAAAATATCGCTAAAGTGGCGGCCAATGAGTTCGCTATCTTTCAGCGCCAAGCGAGTGCGGGTGTAGTCGTTGATCCGCCGAATACGCCCTTCCTGGCTATGTACCACGATAAATACCTGAGCGGTATCTAGCAGACTGTTGACGAAATCTCTCTCATGAGCCAGCTCGTCGATACGCTCGGCCAACTGGCGGCTGTTTTCGGTCACGCTGGCTTCCAAGTTCGCTAACTGGTTCGCCAGCGTGCGAGTCGCGCGCTCTACCACATCGATTTCGTTGGAGAGCCGTGGCGTGCGCGCAGGCAGTTTGCCGCGTACCTCCGTAAAGTCCCTTCTGGCCAGCGCCGGTAACAGCGCGGCCACTCGACGTAGGCGTGCCATGGGACCCAGTAGAATGGCGAGGAGTAACAGTTGAGCAGCCAGCCTGCCACGCCGAGCAGCAGCAGCGTATTGGTGGCTTTCTGAATCGCGACGACCTGCGCCGTCACATCGGAAATCAGCAGAAAATAGCCGGTGCTGCGCCAGTCGGCATCGTTCTCCATGTAAACGGCGCTGAGTTCTAAGTCGCGCTGCGCGTAGGACAGGTTGAGCGGCCGTTTGGCCAGTTCCGCAATGGGCGCCGAGCGCGCCGCGCGTTCCAGCAGAGGCAGCGTCGTCTCGCGGCTGGTAAGGGCAACCAAGTGGCCGTTCCACTCCGGCAGCTGGCGGCTCGCCTCTAAGCGGTTCGTGCCGGTGTAGCCCGCCACTAATAGGGCAACCTCACTACCAGAAACTTCTCTGGCTTCCCGGGTCACGTCAGCCAGCGAACGAGACAGCACCACCATGCCAATGCTGCTGCCTGCCAATAAAATAGGCACGGCGGCGAACTGCTGACAGGTCAGCCCGCAGCGCAGCGTGGTCATCGGGGCCTCGCTTGACAGCACCTCGTCGACCCAGCCCTCGACGGGTATATCTAACGGGGGGTGGTTGCCACCGGAGTGGCCGAGCAACCGTCCCAATGGGTCGAACACAAAGACCTCGTCCACACCCGCCTCCAATTGCAGCGGTGGCCACTGATCGCGTAGCGCGTCATCGATGGCGGTAACATCGCCGATGGACAGTGCCTCGCCGAGGGGGGCTGCTGAAGCAGTGAGCCCCGCCAACTGGCGTAAGTTATCGGCAGAGCGTTGAAGGGCAAGGCGTATCTCGCGCTGCTGGCGCTCGTGATGGGCCACGCGGCTATTGGCAAACTGCTGGGTCAGGTGGTGATGCCCAAGCCAAATGAGCAGTGCCACCAACGTCAGCAACAGAAGGCTGCTAAGCGCGGTGACCCGCCAAGCGAGGCTAAACCGATGACGTGCTGGTAAAGAAGAAAACCGACTCATCACAGCAGTTCCCGATCAGGTCCATGGGTTAGAAGCGCAGCGATAGTTGAAAAAGCAGCATATTCCAGCGTTGGCGTGTGGCGTTGGCGTCTGGATTGTCTTGATTGGGTAGCCAGCCAGTGCCATCCACCGCGTGGTACTCGCCTGCCAACATCAGCCTGGGCGTGGGCGTCCACTGCACGCCCAGTGTCAGGTCGTCGGCAAACTGTGAATGGGCCGGGCCAAGGCCTGCCTGCTGATAGCGCTGGCCCGAGCGGTCGTCAGTGTCGTTGATCAAGCGATCGAAACGGACCAGCCCGCTCCAGGTAGGCGTAAAGCGGTACTGATATTGCACGTACCAGCTCTCGCCGGTGATATCGAAGGTGCGCGGCAAGGAGTCGCCGTCGAGGGACTGTTGGCGACGCGCGTACTCGGCGGTTAGGCTCCAGTACTCATCGTTGTACTGAAGCGAAGCGATCCAGGGCTGGAACTCGAAATCGGCAGCCTGGCCGCCAAGCGATGTATCGAGGTTCACCTTGGCGGTACTTAGCGCCGCGACCCACTGGCCGGTAGGGTCTTCGAAAAGCAGTTGGGCAATCGCGGAAGGCTCTGCCGCCGAGACATCCTGCGCCGCACCATTGAAGAGCTGGCGCGTGAGCGTCGAGCCGGTTTGCGGGCGGCCAAGCCCACTGCGAAAACGCAGCGTGCCTGCGTCAGTGTAGGCTTCCCAATAGACGCTCACGCCATCGGCGGCCAGGCCCAGGGCGCGGGTGCGATCGAAATAGATAGATTGCGGCAGTAAGATGCTGGGCCGTGTGAACGCCACGTCGCGGGTTTGGTTGTAGAGTCCGAAAGGGTTCTTGAAACGTCCGAGCTGAACGCCCACCGTGCGTGAGGTATTGGAGCTCATTTGATAGTCGATGACGCCGTAATCCAGCGTGGGCTCGGCATCCTCGGTGTCGCCGCCAGCGCGGCGGCTCAACAGTTGGGCGGCCACCAGAACCTTACGGTGAGGACGAAACGACGCGTTCAACCCAAGCTCGGTGAACTCCAGGCTGCCTGCGTGATCGCTACTGGCACCAAAAAAATCGTTATCATCGGTGACCACCAGCGCTTGGCTAAGAAAGCCATGTACCTGCAGCGTATCGCTTGGGTGGTCATTACCATGAGCGCCCAAGGGCAGCAGCGTCAGCAGCCCTGCAGCCAGCCATGACGTGAGTAGGGAACGTTCACTCCATTGAAATGACACGGACGCTCTCATCCAGGTACTCCCTTTCAAGGTAACCCAGCGCGCCGGGTGTGCTAGCGACTTGCTGACGCATGTCGGCTTGGTCGCGTGCTCGGTTAGGGGCTTGCCCCATGCCGGAAAATACCATTCTGTCCCATGCTAACTGTAGTTGATGGGGGTAGACCCCCAACTGCTCTTTGCTAAATCGGCCGTGAACCGGGTCCCGATTGGGTAACACGTACACTTGCGCAGCCTGTCCGTTGGGCCAAGTGCGCTGGCGCATGGCGAACATGGCGCGCGCGGTATCCCGGCTAACGTTGGCAGTGCCCACCGACGGGTGGGCAATCAAAACGATCGTGTTCGGTAATTCGTTGGGCTGGGCTGACGCGGGGGTCAAAAGCAGGCCAACGGCCATGAGCGCTGTCAGGGAAGCGCTCAGCAGCGTACGTCGCGGCCTCTTAGACGGCATGACCTAAGGGGTGTCCGTGCTGGCCAAACGTCAGCGTGATGCCTCCTGTGGGGAGTGCCCACCCATTAGCTGTGAATGAATAAATGACGCGTCTCCCTTGCGACGTACGACCAAAAAAGAGCAGCCAGAGCCAAACGCTTATCGACTGTATTCAACGACGCAAGCGACACGCAATGGCAAAAACTGACCAGGGTGTCATGGTAATTTACATCACCTTTCGCGTGCGTGCGTTGGCCTGTATCAACGGTGGTGTAGGTAGCCTGGCTTACTCGCTGACGAGCTCCAGCAGGCGATCAGGATAATCGGTAAACAGGCCATCGACGCCTAGCGCCATCAACCGCTTCATCTCGTCCTGCTCATTGATGGTATACACGTGAACCGACAGGCCATGTGCCTGCGCCTGACGAACAAAATCAGCATCGATGACCTCTTGGCCCCGGTAGGCGGCATTGGTGCCAATCCCCACGGCGTATTCGGCAATGCGCTCGAAATCCTCATCTCGGATGCTGTCGGCCCCCGGCGTGGTGTCGTTCCACTCGGTCAACGTGGCGCTATCCTGCTCGCTTGGGGAGTACCAGAGCAGTTGAATGAGCGGCACATGGGGGTTCGCCGTACGCACTTTGAGCAGGCTCTCTTGGTCGAACGACTGCACCAGCACACGGCCTTGCTCGATCATGTCGTAGGCTTCCAGGCGTTCGACCAAGGCTTCTTCCAAGCCAGGGTTGAGGTCGGGGGATTTGGTCTCGATGTAATAGCGGGTCGTATGACCGAAATGATCGAACAGCTCGTCCAGCGTCAGGATTTGCGCACCGCGATACTCCTCTTCCGTACGCTCGGGGTGGGCCTCGTGGAACCATGTCCCCGTATCCAGCGTCTTTAACTCGGCCAAGGTGTAATCGTGAATATGGCCTTCGCCGTCGCTGGTACGCTCGAGGGTGTCATCGTGAAACAGCACCACCTCGCCATCGGCGCTGAGCTGCGCGTCCAGCTCTAAATAGTCTACGCCCCAACGGTGGGCGAGTTCGTAGGCCGCTAACGTACTTTCCGGTGCGTGGCCGCTTGCGCCGCGGTGGGCAATCACCTGGAAACTAGTTAAATCCTCACGCTGCTGTAACAACGGCGTATCGTTTGCCGCCGTAGCAGCGGTAGCAATGCCTGCGATCACCATCGGAGTCATCAACAGAGCAGTCATCAGGGAATAGCGCGACATAAACACTCCTTGAAAACGAGTCATAACGAAGGTCATGTAACGACCTTAACCTCGCCACATGACAAACGCACGCAGCGTCGTTGGGAATAGTGCAATGACCGTTGAATCAGTAACGGGAAACGTAAAAGCGACCAAGCATCGCCGAATGTTTTAGTCTGCTGGATAGCGTTATCAAAAAGAACCACTACAGAGGTGCGTTATGACCCAACCGCTCAGCGTCGGAGCGCGAGTTCTGCGTTTTGTCATCGCTTTGTTAGCAGGCATTATCCTGGGGAGCGTGGTGCAGACTCAGATCAATCTGGCAGCACTACAAGCGTTAGGCGTGGCTATCCCGTTTAGCGTAAGAGCATCGACTACCGGGAAAGATCTCATCCACTTTGCCCCCCTTTATGCAGCCGTACTGCTGCCTGGGTTTGCCATGTCACAGGTTGCTGCTGCGCTGATAGTTCGCCGAAAGGTGAGGAAGTGTCGCGCGCTGATTCACGCCTTAGCGGCCGTGGTCGGGCTGTGGGTCACTTTTTGGCTGGCGAATGCCTTTGCGCCCATGCCCACGTTGATTGCGGCGACTCGCGGGCCGTTAGGGTTGGTAGCCATGCTGGCTACGGCAGGGCTTGCGGGGTGGCTATTGGCAGTGCTCACACGTGGCAGGAGTAACGCTCGAGGGGCGGCCAACATAGCCGTGATGGCAGGGGCGTTACTACTGCCCGTGGCACCTTCGGTAGACGCTCAGCCTGCTCAAAGCACCTACCAAATAGACGTTTTAACGGAGGGCTTGGCGTATCCGTGGTCGCTGGCATGGTTACCCGATGGGCGCATGCTGGTCACCGAGCGCCCTGGGCGTCTTCGGCTGTTAAGCGCGCAGGGCGAGACACTGGTGGAGTCGCTGGGGGGTATTCCCGACGTTTATGCCTCTGGGCAATCGGGCCTTTTTGATGTGCTGTTATCACCCCAATTCGAGCAAGACCAACAGCTCTATCTTAGCTATGCCTGTGGCACCGCTAGCGCTAACCACACGTGCTTGGCGAAAGCGACGCTCGGGGAGAATCGCTTGGAGCAAGTGGAAGAGATATTTCGCGTACACCCAGCAAAAAGCGGCGATGCCCACTTTGGCGGCCGCCTCGCGTGGCTTGCGGATAATACCCTGGTCATGACCCTAGGCGATGGGTTTGATAACCGCGAAGAAGCGCAGCGAACGACCAGCCATATTGGCGGGATTGTGCGCCTGAATCCAGATGGCAGCGCCCCAAGCGATAACCCCTTCATCGCAGATGCTAACGCACTGCCAGCGCTTTACAGCATTGGCCACCGCAACGTGCAGGGGCTGGTCTTCGATGACGCCAATCAACGTCTCATCGCCCACGAGCACGGCCCACGAGGCGGCGATGAGTTAAACGTGATCACCCCAGGAGGCAACTACGGTTGGCCTATTGCCACTGGGGGACTAGATTACACCGGCGCTCGGGTATCCCCGTTTGAAGCGTATCCCGGCATGCTGCCACCTGCGCTTGAATGGACGCCCTCCATCGCACCTTCCGGTCTAGCGCTATACCAAGGTGAACTGTTTCCCGAATGGCAGGGCGATCTACTCGTCGGTTCGTTGGTCAATCGTGAGGTCCGCAGGGTGCGGCTGCGCGAAGACGGCGGCGCAGAAGAGGTAGAGAGGCTGTTCGGTGAGCGGGATGCCCGAATTCGCGATGTGCGGGTCGGCCCCGAAGGGGCGGTGTATCTGCTCACCGACAGCCCAGATGGGCAACTGCTGCGGGTGATGCCCCGTTAATCAACTAAACTGAATAAAGAAAGCGCTAACAGTTAGGTTGCTCAGGAGATGTCATGATTCATAAGGAACATCACCGCTCTCATCGGTCGGGCTGGTTAAGGGCCGCTGTACTAGGCGCCAACGATGGCATTGTGTCGACTAGCAGCTTGATTTTAGGGGTAGCCGCAGCGGCTACGGCACAAAGCGATATTTTGCTGGCAGGGGTGGCAGGGTTAGTCGCTGGGGCGATGTCGATGGCGGCGGGGGAGTACGTCTCAGTCAGTTCGCAATCGGACACTGAGCGGGCCGATTTGGCCATGGAGCGGAAGGCGTTAGCGCACCATTTCGATGACGAAAAAGAGGAGCTGGCCGCCATCTATGTCGAGCGTGGCCTGACGCCTGAGCTGGCCCACCAAGTCGCGGAGCAGCTGATGCAAAAAGATGCCTTGGGGGCACATGCGCGGGATGAAATCGGCATTACCGATGTGAGCCAAGCGCGGCCATTGCAGGCAGCGTTCTCATCGGCGGTGATGTTTACCCTCGGTGCGCTGCTACCGCTACTCGTCGCTTGGTGGGCACCCTTAGTGCTGCTGATACCTCTCGTTGCCATTGCGTCATTGGCGTCGCTGGCGCTGTTGGGTGCACTGGCCGCCAAAGTGGGCGGTGCGCCAGTGCGTACCGCCGCCTTACGCGTGCTGTTTTGGGGCGCGCTGGCCATGGCGTTGACATCGCTGATTGGCCGATTGTTTGGCGTTATGGCATAACCTGTATATGTCCATCGCTTGTAAGGAGAACGCGCATGCTGGCCTATACCATGGTGGGAACGAAAGACCTCGCGCGTGCTCTGCGGTTCTATACGCCGCTGTTCAATGCCATGGGGCTGGATATTTGTTGGCAAGATGATAGTTGCGTCTCATTCGGTGACCCGGACGATGTCAACGTGCCCCAATACTTCGTAGGCTACCCCTTCGATGGTCACGAGGCCACCGTCGGCAATGGCACCATGACCGCTTTCCAATTCGCCGATATCAAAGAGGTCGACACCCTGCATCACCTCGCCCTGGAAAGCGGTGGAAGCGACGAAGGCGCACCGGGTTTTCGCCCGCAGTATGGCGACGGTTTCTACGCCGCCTATGTGCGCGACCCCGATGGCAACAAGCTGGCGTTCGTGGTGTATCCGCACCGAGTAAAACTCTAACCTTTCAACTCCCTTAGTAACCAATCCACCAGCGCTTCGCTGCGGCGGGCGTTGGTGTGTTTGGGTAGCCATAGGCAAAGTCTGGCCGGGGTTTCGATGCTGCCCCAGGGGGCGACTAGCCGGCCGCTGTTTAGGTCGTCCTCCACCAGTAGCCTAGGGGCGATAGCTACCCCCAAGCCCGCTACGGCGGCTTCCATTAAGTAATAAAGATGCGCGAAACCTTGGCCCTTCTTCAGAGCCGTTTCCAAGGTGCTGCCATTCAACTTTTGAGCGGCTGCCCACTGGGGCCACGCTTGGGGGCGCGAGGCGGTATAAAGGAGCTTATTGGCAAATAGCGTTGCCGGATCAGCGTTTTGGCAAACGCTAGCCAAGCGGGGGCTGGCGACGGCGCAAATTTCCTCAGGCATCAGCGTGATCAATTCACCCTCTTCAGGCCAGGGCGGTTCGAAAAAGGCCAGCGTGACACTGGTTTCCGGCTGCCCAGGCTGCTCGGCATCGCTCACCACCACCTGAAGTTTTAGCTCCGGCAGCGCTTGGTTCAAGCGGTCTAAACGAGGAATCAGCCAGCGGGCCAGCAGACTGCCGGGGCAGGCCAGGGTAAACGGCGCTTCTTCCACCTCATGCTTGAGCAACGTGCAACTATCCCTCAGTTTTGCAAAGGCTTCGCCCACGCCGCTCTGCAGCCGTTCGCCGTGGTGGGTAAGTACCAACCCGCGCCCGGACTTTGTGAACAGCGCCACGCCAAAATACTCATCCAGGCTCTTTAGCTGGCGACTTACCGCGCCGTGGGTCACGCTCAGCTCATCGGCAGCAGCGGTCACGCTGCCTAGCCGGGCAGTGGCTTCAAAGGCGCGCAGGGCGCTCAAGGGCGGCAGGCTGTGTTGCATGGGGTCTCCTGAAACAGTTGCGTAAAACTCACAGGTGTTTGCCATCTTATCGATTTTTCTTCCCGTCTGCCTGCGCTAACGTCATTACAACCCTAAATCGCACCCAAAACGCAGAGGTCGTGATGAACCAACCTTTAACCTTGCCCGATGCCAACGGGTTGTTTGGCAGCTTTGGTGGCCGCTTTGTGGCCGAAACCCTGATGCCGCTGATTCTCGAGCTGCAGGACGAGTACGCCGCTGCAAAAAACGACCCCGAGTTTCAGCGCCAGCTCGCCTATTTCCAGGGCGAGTATGTAGGCCGCCCCAATCCGCTCTACTTTGCCGAGCGGCTCACCGAGTACTTCGGTGGTGCGAGCATTTACCTCAAGCGTGAAGAGCTGAACCACACCGGCGCGCACAAGATCAACAACTGCATCGGCCAGGTACTGCTGGCCAAGCAGATGGGCAAGAAACGGATCATCGCGGAAACCGGTGCAGGCATGCACGGCGTGGCCACCGCCACCGTGGCGGCCCGCTTTGGGTTGCCCTGCGTGATCTACATGGGCGCCACCGACATCGAGCGCCAGCAGCCCAACGTGTTCCGCATGAAGCTGCTGGGCGCGGAGATCGTGCCGGTCACCTCCGGCACCGGCACACTGAAGGATGCCATGAACGAAGCGCTGCGCGACTGGGTCACCAACGTCGACGACACCTTCTACATCATTGGCACCGTGGCAGGGCCGCACCCGTACCCGGCGATGGTGCGCGATTTCCAAGCGGTGATTGGCCACGAAACCCGCGCCCAGATGCTCGAAAAGCAGGGCCGCCTGCCGGATTCGCTGATTGCCTGCGTGGGCGGCGGCTCCAACGCGATGGGACTGTTCTATCCGTTCATCAACGATGACAGCGTGCACATGGTGGGCGTAGAGGCGGGCGGTAAAGGCGTCAACAGTGGCCTGCACGCCGCCAGCCTCAACGGCGGGACCCCTGGCGTGCTGCACGGCAACCGTACCTATCTGCTGCAAAGCGACGATGGCCAGATTACCGACGCCCACTCGATTTCCGCCGGGCTCGATTACCCCGGCATTGGCCCCGAACACGCCTGGCTGCACGAACAGGGGCGGGTCGAGTACGTCTCTGCCACCGATGACGAAGCGCTGGAAGCCTTCCAGATCTGCTGCCGCCAGGAGGGCATCATCCCCGCCCTAGAAACTGCCCACGCCCTGGCGGAAGTGGCTAAGCGCGCGCCAACACTTCCCCGCGAGCACCTGATGGTGGTCAACCTCAGCGGACGCGGCGACAAGGATATGAACAGCGTGGCCGAGCATTTAGGCGACCGCTTCGGCATGACACATTCATGAGCGCGACCCAGGAGAACACCATGAACCGTACCTCTCGACTCGACGACTGCTTTGCCGCGCTCAAAGAGCAAAACCGGCCCGCACTGATAAGCTACCTCACCGCCGGCGACCCGGACGCCGAGACCTCCCGCCGCCTACTGCACGGGCTGCCGGAGGCCGGTGTGGACATCATCGAGCTCGGCATGCCGTTCAGCGACCCCATGGCCGATGGCCCCGCCATTCAAAAGGCTGCCCTGCGCGCCCTGAAAAATGGCCAAACCCAGGCCAAAACGCTGGGCATGGTGCGCGAGTTCCGTGAACAAAACGGCACGACTCCCATCGTGCTGATGGGCTACTACAACCCGATTTACTGCTACGGCGTCGAGCGTTTTCTCAGTGACGCCGCCCAGGCCGGAGTAGACGGGCTGATCGTGGTGGACCTCCCGCCTGAACACGACGAAGAGCTGTGCCAGCCCGCCGCCAAGCACGGCATCGATTTCATCCGCCTGGCTACGCCCACCACCGATGCCAAGCGCCTGCCCAAAGTGCTGGCCAACGCTTCCGGGTTCATCTACTACGTTTCCGTGGCGGGTGTGACGGGCGGCAGTGCCCCCACACCCGAGCGTCTGGAAAGCGCCGTGCACCAGCTGCGCGAACACACGCCGCTACCCATTGCCGTGGGCTTCGGCATTCGCACCGCCGAACAGGCCGCCACCATTGGCCGCTTCAGCGACGCCGTGGTAGTAGGCTCCGCGCTGGTAGATTGCATCGAACACGCCAGCAGCGGCGATGACGCCGTGTCGCGGGTGCATGGGCTCGTCAAAGCGCTGGCGGAAAGTGTGAGAGGCTGCCGAGAAGCCCAGCAGGAACATGCCAGTTTGCCAGCCTGAAGGAAGTGGGAAAGCGCTATCAAAAACACAGAGCGGGCCATCATGGCCCGCTCTGTGTTTTACTGAATCCACCACGCCCAACTTGCCGTTGTTTCTAGAAAACAGGCATCATCCACGTTTGACGGCGGGATAACGTCACGTGTACTCAAACAGAGGAAAACCATGGGCAAGCTCTTTTCATTGCTGGTACTGCTGGGGTTGGGCTACGCAGGCATCTATTTCTACTACGGCGTGGTGATCGAGAAGGAAGTCGAGCAGCAGTTAGAAGCCCGTGGGCTGTCATCGGTGAGCGTGGATGACGTCGAGTACGATTGGCTGGCCCCGGTGAGCGACAGCGCCAATGTTGCCGTGACGCTTAGCTACCGTGGCTCCCAGGCAGCAGTCAATGTGCAATTACAAGGCCACCCGCTGTTCTCTGATGACGTCACGTTACAGCTCGATAGCCTGCAAGCGCTGCGCTTGGGCCTTAGTTTCGGTCAATAAGATTTCTGAAAGGACACCCCCATGTTTACCGGTCTGAGTGCGTTTCCGCTGACTCCCATGAACGAGCAGGGCATCCACGAGCAGGAATTTATCCAGCTGGTGAGCCGTTTGGCGCAAGCGCAGGTGGATTCCATCGGCGTGCTGGGCTCCACCGGAAGCTACGCCTATTTGAGCGTGGAAGAGCGGGCTCGGGTGGCCAAGCTGAGCGTGGAAAACGCCGCTGGGGTGCCCGTGGTGGTGGGCATTGGCGCGCTGCGCACCCGGGATGTGCTGGCCAATGCCGAACATGCCCAGCAGGCCGGGGCGAGCGGGCTACTGTTAGCGCCTGTTTCTTATCAAAAGCTGACCGATGACGATGTGTTCAACCTGTTCAGCACCGTTAGCCGCGCTATCAGCGTACCGCTGTGCGTGTACGACAACCCTGGCACCACGCATTTTACGTTCAGCGACGAACTGCACGGGCGCATTGCCGAGCTGCCCCAGGTGCGCTCGATCAAAATTCCGCCGGTGTCCAACCATCCAGACGAGGCCAACGCCCGCGTGGCGCGGCTGCGGGCGCTGATTCCCGAGGACGTGACCATCGGGATCAGCGGCGACCCCGCCGCCGCCACGGGCCTGCTGGCAGGCTGTGATGCGTGGTACTCGGTGATCGGCGGGCTCTATCCAGAACTCGCGCTGGCGCTCACCCGTGCCGCCCAAGCGGGCGACACTGAAGAAACCCAAGCCCGTTCCGACGCCTTGGCCCCGCTATGGGCGCTCTATCACGACTATGGTGGCAGCCTGCGGGTGGTGGCGACCATGGCCGAACTCACTGGCCGCGTGAGCGCCCCCTGCCTGCCTCAGCCGCTGAACACCCTGCAAGGGGAGGCCCGCCAACAGGTGGCAGCGGTGATCGAAACTCTGAGCCTTCACTAAACCGCATCGAGCGAAGCGCACGTGGTTTACAGCTCTTGCGCCCCACGCCGCAGCCAGTCGTGGGCGAATGCCAGCTTGCGCAGCGCCACGTCAGAAAGCACGAATGGGTAGAGATCCGACAGCCCCATCGAACGGTTGACATGGTTAACGCCCGCTACCAAAGAGGCCGCAATATGTATCAGCCGCTCGGCGTCCGGCTCTGCGTAGGCATCCCAGTTGTGGTCGTCCGGTAGCGCGGGCGAGGTCATGCCCGACGATACGAAGCTGTCGGTGATATCCGTCAGGTGCAGCAGGTGCGAGGCGGTTTCTGCCCAATCCTCGTGGGGGTGGGAAGAGGCATAGGTGGAAAGAAAGCGCGTTTGCCAATCCGCCGGCGGGCCGTTTTGGTAGTGGCGCTGCAGCGCCGCCGGGTAGTCTTCCCGCTCATCGCCAAACGTCTCGCGGAAGGCCGTCAGAAAATCCTCTCGCAGGCTAAGCCGCCACCACAGCATATGGGCGATTTCATGACGCATATGGCCAATCATGGTGCGGTAGGGTTCATCCAGCGCCTCTTTACGGGTGGTGCGCAGCACGGCATCCGCTTCCGCCACGCTAATCGTCACCACGCCCCCCACGTGTCCCATGGGTACCGGCGTACCGCCTTCTGCCAACATATGAAACACCGGCGGCGCGCCCGGGTCTTCCGGGCGAAACCAGTGCCAGCGGCCAGATTATCGATGACCCAGCGCTTGGCCGCCTCGGTGTGCGCCCAATGGGGTATCGCATCGGAAATGGAAGGGTCTGGCGCCAGGGCGGTCATCGCGCAGGCGCGACAGAACTCGCCCTGCTTCGGGGCAATCCAGTTACAGCCAATCACCTCGCGGTTGGCGCAGAAGGGCGGCATGGGAATGAACGCCCGCGCCTGGGGGTCGTAGGCCACCGGCACACCATCCGCCGTGACCAAATTATCGAACCAGAGTGAACCGGCACCGACCGGATTAGAAAACACGCGCATAGGCCGGGTATCTTAAGAGAAACGAAGCTTCAGTCTAGGGGCCGTCGCCCGCCGACGCCAACGGCAATTGAGATACCCGCCGACTCAAGCGCTACACCACCGGTACCGTGCCTCCATCTATCACGAACTCCGTGCCCGTAATCGAGCCCGCCAGCGGCGAGGCCACGAACGCAATCAGGTTCGCCACTTCCGCCGGGGTAGAGGGCCTGCCCAGCGGAATGCCGCCCAGCGCGCCCATGATGATCTGCTTGCCCCCCTCGTAATCGGTGCCTGCCTGCTCGGCCAGCCGCTCTGCCAAGGCAACGGCAGCCTCCGTCTCGATCCAACCCGGCGAGACGCGCACCACTCGAACGCCTTGCGGCGACACCTCCTTCGACAAACTCTTGCTGTAAGTCGAGAGCGCCGCCTTGGCCGCCGCGTAGGCGGTGGTGGATTCCGGCAAAGGCAGCTCCCGCTGAATAGAAGTCACGTGAACGATCACCCCTTCACCCTGGGCCAGCATGCCCGGCAGCAGGGCGCGGTCTAGCCGCACGGCGGGGAACAGGTTCAGGTTCAGCTCCTGCTGCGACTCGTCTTCACCCAGGGCCGCAAAGCCGCCCGCCGGGGCGGATGAGCCGCCCACCACATGCACGATGATATCCACACCGCCCATGCGCGCCTTCACGGCTTCTGCCACTGTCGCGCAGCCTTCGGCCGTGGTGAGATCGGCGGCGACGAACAGTTCTTCAGGTAGGGCAGCGGGGCGGTTTCGGGCGGTGGTGAGCACCTGCGCGCCCTCTTCACGAAACAGCGCCACCACAGCCGCGCCCGCGCCTTTACCACCGCCTGTAATCAATACGCGACGGCCACTAAGCTGCAGGTTCATGGGGTAATCTCCAGGCTGTGGATGCGCTCATCGACCAATTCGATATGGTGAAACAGCTGCACCGGGCTACCGGGAAAATTGCCGGTCACGGTGGTGGTAATCACCATCTTGTCGCCATCACGAGAGACATCGGTGGGCGCCACGTGGTACTCAAACTGGCGGCGGGTGTCGCGTAACCAGGCACGAATGGCGGCAATGCCCTGGTGGGTTTGCCCTTCATCCAGCACGCGGGCATCGGCGGTAAAGCACTCCGCCAGCGGGGCATCATCCGCGCCGTTGCTAATGGCGATATAGGTGGCAATGGGAGTAGAGAGTGACACGCTCATGGTAGGCCTTCCTCATCGTGGTTGCTGTACGAGGATCTTCTGCTTAGGCTTACCGATTATCAAGAACGCACAAAAAGGTAAGTGGCTTACCCATGAGAAGGATTTACACGCCCACTAGCGCGGCCAGCGGAGTGGAAGATGTATTAAAAATGCTGGAAGGGCGCTGGAAGCTGATTATTCTCTTCCACCTCTTTGACGGTAACGTGCAACGCTACTCCGATTTTGAAAAGCTGATCCCCGGCATCTCGCAAAAAATGCTCGCCCAGCAGCTACGGCAACTGGAAGCCGATGGCATCGTGGCGCGCAAGGTGTACCCGCAAGTGCCGCCCAAAGTGGAGTACCGCCTAACCGAGTGGGGCCAAGCGCTCTGCCCCGCGCTGGATGCGCTGTTGAAATGGGCCGAGCAGAAGGATCACTTCAACCACCTTGCCGAGCAGAACGAACAAGACGATGTCGCCACCCAATGAGAACCGCCTGATGCGCTACCGCACCATGACGATCAACGACTACGAAGCCGCCATTGCCCTGTGGAGCGAAAGCCAAGGCGTGCGGCTACGCGATGCCGATTCACGGGAAGGCATCGAGAAGTACCTACTGCGCAATCCCGGCCTCAGTTTTGTGGCCGAATTAGAAGGCGAAGGAGAGAGCAAAGAGGGAGATAGAAACCAAGAGAGAGCAGGAGAGCTGGTGGGTACCATCATGGCGGGCCACGATGGCAAGCGCGGCTATGTGCAGCACTTATCGGTATCACATACCCACCGCCGATTAGGCATTGCCACACAGCTGGTTAGCCTCTGCCTGGAAGCATTGAAGAACGAAGGTATTTTGAAATCACACCTGATGATTCTTCCTGAGAACGAAGCCGCCCAGCGGTTTTGGGCAAGCCAAGGCTGGGCCTACCGATCTGATATTTTGCTTTATTCGTTTGTTAACGGGGATAACCACAACGTTTAACTGAGCTGAGCCTCAATCGCAGCCTGCACGCGACATGGGGTGAATCAATCGCCAAAAGCTCAATATTGAAGTGAAGGTCCGGTATCTGCTCATAATTGGCTTCAAGCATAGCGCGATAACCCTCAAGCCCTAGACTGGTTGGCGTGCGGGCATTCGCCAAGGGTAAGCAGGCTCAGTATCATACGCAGTCTAAACCAAGCCAAAGAAGTTATCGTTTTATGTCATGCCCACCGTGCCCCCATTGCCAATCCGAATTCGTCTATCAAGATCAAAGCCTATTCATCTGCCCCGAATGCGCCCACGAATGGAACCCTGCTGAGGTTCAGGCGGAAGACACCGTCACGGTAAAAGATGCCCACGGCACGCTGTTAGCGGAAGGCGACAAGGTCACGATGATCAAAGACCTCAAGGTCAAAGGCAGCTCACTGGTACTCAAGGTGGGCACCAAAGCCGTGATCAAGAGATTAATGGACAGCAAGGATCACCAACTAGACTGTAAGGTAGATGGCGTCGGCGACATGATGGTGACCGCCCACTTTGTGAAAAAAGCCTAAACCAGCCCAGGATGCTTCTTGCCACCTCACGACGCCGTCAGCAATAACCATCCAACAAGGAGATACGAATGAAAGCCATCGTGTTTGACGTATTTGGCACTATTGTTGATTGGCGATCCAGCTTGATTCATCAGTTCAGGGGACTTGAGAAAGAACTGGGGATCGATCTACTCAGTGAAGAACTGGCTGACCAATGGCGGCAGCTTTATGCGCCTTCCATGGACAGGGTGCGCAGAGGGGAAATCCCCTGGACGGTACTCGATGAGCTGCATCGAGAAAGCTTGGTCAAACTATTCGATCAACAAGGCATAGCGCTAGACGAAGCGACCATTGATCGCGTCAATCACTTTTGGCACCAATTAGACCCCTGGCCGGATGTACCGCTAGGCCTACAGCGCTTGAAAGAGCACGGCATCATCGCCACGCTAACCAACGGTAATGTCTCATTAATGGTCGATGTTGCCCGTCACGCCAAGCTACCGTGGGATATGATTTTTTGCGCCGAGTTATTCGAGCACTACAAGCCTGACCCAGAGGTTTATTTAGGGGCTTGCCGCTTGCTACGCCTGCCGCCGGAAGAGGTAATGCTGTGCGCCGCGCATAATGCTGACCTGCGTGCTGCCCGCGCAGTGGGCATGAAAACGGCGTTTATCCCCCGGCGCACCGAGTATGGGCCCCACCAGAGCAAAGATTTAGAAGCTGAAGAAGCGTGGGATTTTGTGGCTGAAGATCTCGTCGCGTTGAGCGAGCATCTAAGACAGTGAGCCAACAACACGCACCTTAAGCGCACGGCGGCGTTGGTTCGAAAGCGGGTTGGAAAGGGCACGCGGGGGCCGTTTAAAGGCGACACACTCTAAAAGTGTATTCTTCTAGCATCCCGCGTGCACCGCAGTCATCACTAGTCCCTCCCTTCTCACTGACAGATATGACTAACGAAAGTGGAGACTGGTGGTTGCCGTGCAAGCGTCTCCGGGCAGATGACGCTCAGGTTCTTGGCCAGCCCGGCATCACTGACCGGGATAGCACACAAAGTGCCCGCTCGGATCTCCGCTTCGACGCAAGCCGCCAGCACCAGTGATACGCCCAGGCCTGCTTTGACAGCCTGTTTAACCGCTTCGGTACTGCCCAGTTGCATTGAAACCTTCGGGAACGGCCCTCTTTCGCCGAAGAAACTCGCCAGCAACCGGCCCGTACCTGTTCCGGGTTCACCGCCCAGCAGGCTCATTCCTGCGAGGGTTTTCCGGTCTATTTCATGCCATTCCGCACAGGGGTGATCGGGTGAAGTAATTAACACCACGGGCTCCTGTCGCCAATCCATTGCCTGGAAGCCAGATTTCGGGTGCCACCACTCCATCACCGCTATATCCAGCTCGCCGCTAGTCAGTTGTCTAGCAATGTTAGGATTGTTATCAATCACAAGATCCAGCTCAGGTACCGCCGGAATGTTCTTGAACGTGCTCACGTAGGGCTGGAGCATGTAAATACCGATGTTGGAACTTGCCCCTACGCGTAAACGCGTACCGCTAACGACTTCTCGAGCACGCTCGTCCAGTTGCAACATACTAAGCGCAAGCGGCATAAGCGCCAGGGCTGCTTTGGTGGGCTCGCAACCCGTTTTACTGCGGCGTATCAACAGGGCACCTAGCTGTTCTTCGAGCTTTTGAATGTGCTGTGAAAGCGTGGGTTGTGCGATACCGAGAGCTTGGGCGGCGGCCTGAAAACGTCGGTGCTGAACCAGGGCGGTAAAACTTTTCAGCCAGACCAAGTTCAGCATGGAGTCCCCTCAGAGTTAATTGGCGAATTAGCCGCGTCCTGGGGGCGTTCACCTTGTAACGCTTGAAGGATATTATCGGCAGCTCGCTGTTCAATCATCAACCGCACATCCTGAACCGCAGAGCCAATGTGCGCAGTGAATAGCGTGTTCGGGTGGGCCCGCAATTCGGGACTAATCTCCTGAGGACGATCTTCCCTGGCCCAATCTTCCATTTCAAAAACATCCGCTGCGTAGCCACCCAACTGACCAGACGCTAGTGCGTCCAAAACGGCAGCTTCCTCTACCACCGAGCCACGGCAGGGATTAATCAGAAAGGCGCCTGGTTTCATCAGCGCCAGCCGCGCTGAGTTGATGGTATGCAGGGTGTGTTTTGTGAGTGGTAAAGCCAAAATGACAATATCGGATTGCGCAAGAAGCGCCTCAAGCGTCTTGCGCGTCACGCCTAGCGCCTCCTCATCAGCGACGGGCAAGGCGTCTGGTTGAGAATAGAGCAAGGTGGCGCCCCAACCCTTGAGCCGTGTTGCCACTGCCTGGCCGATGGGCCCCATGCCGACGATACCCACGGTCGCGCCAGCAATCCCCAACCCATAAAACATGGGCTGCCACCCCTTGAACTGGCCGGAACGAACATACTCGTCGGCCGCCCGAACATGGCGGATGAGGCCAATGGTTAGCCCAATAGTGAGTTCAGCCGTTGGTACCGTCAGTAGATCCGGCACGAAGGTCAGCCAAACGCCACGACGCGTACACGCCTCCACATCGAAATTATCGTAACCCTTCAGGGCGGCGCCGATGACTTTCAGTTGGGGGCAGGCCGCTAGAAATTCCTCGCTCACCTGGTCTGGCATAAACACCATCATGGCGTCTGCTTTTGCCGCGTGGGCTATTACCTCGGCGGCAGGCAAGGTAGCGGCTGACTGGTTGGTGATCACTTCACAGCGCTGTTCCAGCTTTGCCAGCACGCTGTCATGGACCCGGTGGGTAATGAAAACCCTTGGTTTCATTTGATTTCCTTACTTGAATTTCTTACGAAGATGGCCGCTAAGGCTATCCACCATCGTCACCATAACGAGTATGACAATCAGGATGGCGCTGACTTCCTGGTACTGCATGACGCGTAAAGAGCCCATTAGCTCGAAGCCGATCCCGCCAGCCCCCACCATGCCCATCACCGTCGAGGCGCGGAAGTTGTACTCCCAGCGGTAGATGGAGACATCGGCAAACTGGGGCAATACCTGCGGGAGCACCGCGTGCCAGTGAACCTGTAATCGCGTCGCACCAGCGGCATTGGCGGCCTCCACCGGGGCTGGGTCGACATGCTCAATCGCTTCGGCAAAGAATTTACCCACCATGCCGATTGAGTGAAGGCCGAGCGCGAGCACGCCCGGCAAGGCGCCAAAACCCACGGCAGCAACGAAGATAATGCCCATAATCAACTCAGGCACCGAGCGCAGAGCGTTCAGCAGCGTGCGGGTTACGTGGAATACCACGGGGTGGGGCGAGGTATTGCGAGCGGCCAGGAACGCCAGGGGTACGGAAGCAGTGACCGCTATCGCCGTGCCGGCAATGCTCATGGCAAGGGTATCGACCAGCGGCGCTATCCAATCCATGGCGTTGGTAAAGTCGGGCGGTAGGGATTCTCCCATTAGGGTAGCGATGGCAGGCACCCCGTTGGCCAGGGTGCGAAAATCCAGCAGATCTACATACCAACTCGCCAGAAGAACCACTGCCAGCACCAAACCCGCTTGGAAGAGCTTGCTCCGCCAACCGCGCGCGTGTTCAGCCAGCACGGTATCAGGAGAAAACGATGAAAGGGGCGGCGAATCTATTTTGGAATGATTCATCATGTCCCCTTACATCTTGGCGAAATCAAGATTGAGCAGACTACCCATTTCCCGGATTACATCGTAATCGGCATCAGTGATAGCGGCGAAGCCTTCGGCTTTTAGGTTGTCCAGAATTTCTTCATCATCGATGCTGATGAAGGCGTCCTGGATCTGCTGCTTGAGTGCTGGATCCAGGTTAGAACGCATCGCCCAAGGGTACTGAGGGTACTCCCCGCTGTGACCCAACACCCTAACCTGGTTGCGATCTATCAGGCCGCGGTCCATCACGTGCTCAAAGATCACTTCCGATAGCCCGCCTGCATCCGCATTACCATTGGCCACGTTCACCGCCACGGCATCATGGGTGCCAACGAAGTGGGCTTCATAGTCCTCGCCTGCTTCCAGCCCCGCCGATTCAAGCAGCACGGTTTTGGGAATCAAGTGGCTTGACGTGGAGGCACGGTCGCCATAGGCCATCTTCATACCTTCGATATCCGCATAGGACTCAATGCCGGAATCGACATTGGCAATGATGACGGAACGGTAGGTGGGCTTGCCATCTACAATCATGGCGGCAAAGGGTTCGATCTCGCTTTTGCTTCTTGCCATCACATAGGAGAGCGGGCCGAAGTAGGCGAGGTCGATGCGACCAAAGCGCATGGCTTCGATCATGGAGGAGTAATCCGTGGTGACGATCAGCTCAACTTCTTTTCCCAGGGTACTTTCAAGATACTCTTTTAATGGCTCGTTGCGTTTGATCAGTTCAGAGGCGTTTTCATCAGGAAGTAGCGCGACTTTTAACAGATCCGGGTTTGGATCAGGGTCTGCCGCCAAGGCCGGCATGGCGATTCCAAACATAAGACAGATGGCAAAGAAAAAGCTGAATAGCGGTTTCATTGGGCAATCTCCAGTTTTATCGGGGAGGGAGTGGTGGTTTGAGGGTTGGGTTCGGTGGTCTCAGCGGCGTCGGTCACAGCTCCGCGCGTGCCGTGGTAGATCTCGTTCAGGTGGCGTTGCTGTAACTGTGAGGGGGCCGCATCGAAAACGATTTGGGCATTCGCTAACCCGATAATGCGGTCAGCAAACCGCTGGGCATACTCCAGCTGGTGCAGTGAAATAATGGCGGTAATACCATCCTCACGGCATATATCTCGCAGTAGCGTTAGCACTCGCTCAGAGGTTGCCGGGTCAAGGCTGGCCACTGGCTCGTCCGCCAATATCATGGCGGGCTGCTGCGCCAAGGCACGCGCAATGCCCACCCGCTGTTGCTGCCCGCCGGAGAGTTGATCGACCCGGGTAAGCGCTTTCTCGGCCATGCCTACGCGGTCCAGGCAGTGCAGAGCAAGCGCCTGTTCCTGCCTGGGTAGCGGAAACAAACTGCGCCAGGTGCTGTGGTAAGCAAGCCGACCGGTCAGCACATTCTGGAGCGCCGTATGGCGTTCAATGAGCTGATGGTGCTGGAAAACCATGGCGGTTTTGCACCGATGGCGGCGTACCGTAGACCGGGTTTCGAGCGCACCTAGCTCGGCCGAGATCACTTTGCCAGTGCTGGGCCGCACCAAGTGGTTGAGAGAACGCAGTAACGTCGATTTACCCGCACCGGAAAGGCCGAGTAGTACCGTAAACTCCCCTTTGTGGAAATCGACGGTGGTGGGGCGGAGTGCGAGGACATTCCCAGGATATGTCACCCCCATTTTCTCGATGCGGAGCATTAAGTCAGAGGATTGAATAGGCTCCATTGGATCACCTTCTGCAATGTATAAGCTCACTTTATTGTGACTTACAATGCAATGGTAGCCCGCCTAAGTGACAAAGCTGTGTCGTTCAGGTGATAAGTTAATGACTATCCAAGGAGCGCAGGTAGCCAGTCAAACGGCTCAGATAACGCTTCTCTAGACCAATATCGTCACAAAACGAGGCCCACCAAGGCTGGGCGTACCGATCCGATATTCTGCTCTATTCGTTTGTTAATGGAGATAACCACAACGTTTAACCAAGCTGAGCCTCAATCGCGGCTTTATCAATGACCGACCAGACCTCCCTAATCTTGCCATCGCTAAACAGGTAGAACGCGTTTTCGCAAAACGTCACGTTTTTGCCATCCACCGCAAGGCCAAGGAAGCTACCTTTGGGTGTGACATCGAATCGCAACCTGCACGCGACATGGGGTGAATCAACGGCCAAAAGCTCAATGTTAAAGTGAAGATCCGGTATCTGCTCGTAATCGGCTTCCAGCATGGCGCGATAACCATCAAGCCCTAGGCGCCTGCCGTTGTGGTGGACATCGTCATGCACGAACTGGTCAAGGTTCGTCCAGTCTTGATTATTGAGGCAGGTGATGTAATCACGGTAGGTTGCTTCCAGGTCACGTTTGTTCATCCTGGTTCTCCTTTCTTGGGCAGGCGTGAAGGCATTCGCCAAGGGTATACAGGCTCAGTATCATAAGCAGCCTAAACCAAACCACAGAAGTCATCATTCATGTCGTGCCCACCTTGCCCCCATTGCCAATCCGAATTCGTCTATCAGGATCAAAGCCTGTTCATCTGCCCCGAATGCGCTCACGAATGGAACCCTTCTGAGGCTGAGGCAGAAGAGACCGTGACGGTAAAAGATGCCCACGGCACCCTGTTAGCGGAAGGCGACAAGGTAACGATGATCAAAGACCTCAAGGTCAAAGGCAGCTCATTGGTACTCAAGGTGGGCACCAAAGCGGTTATCAAGCGGCTCTTGGATAGCAAGAATCACCAACTGGACTGCAAGGTCGACGGCGTCGGCGACATGATGGTGACGGCCCATTTTGTGAAGAAGGCCTGCAGGAGCCAGTAGGCATCAGTAGCATTTGTTGGGATAGTGGCAGTTATAGGTATTAAGTATTTAAGCCGTGAGTTGGATTCCTGGGCCCAGGCTCAAGCAGATAGCGGAGGCAATCAAAAATATTTAAAAGGACACGCGATGTATTTGCAGAAAATGGCATAAACCGCAACATTCACGGTAACCCAAGGTAACCTATAAAAGTATTTTCTACGTACCTAAAAAAGGTAGTCACCATGTCAGCCACGATGAGCAAAGATGACGCGCACAAGCTAATTGAGCAACATTCCTGTGAATGCCACCTGGGAAGACCTTATGCATGAGATCTACATCCGGGAGACCATCGAAAAGGGCATGGCAAATAGCCAAGCGGGTAACATTACGAGTGTGGCGGATATTCGCAAGAAATACGGCTTGCCTGAATGAATGTGTTTTGGACAGCAACGCTATAGCGTATTGTCGCTACCCCATTCACGACGCAGTCAACTGAAGTTCATCCTCCACCACCGCATCACGCAACGTCTCAGCGAAGCTTGCCAGGGCGGGTGTCCAGGTTTCTGGTTCGGGGGCGACAAAATAGGTATCTATATTGGCGATGGACGCGGGCAGTGCCAGCGTGTGAATCCCGAACCGGTGCTGGTGGGCTTCAACCGTGCCACGGGGGAGCACCGTGTAACCCATTCCGGCAGCAACGCAGCCAAGCATTGCGTCCAGTGAACCAAACTCGAAGATCCGACCTGCATTGACACCCTGGGAGGCCAGCAGCAGCTCGATACGCTGGCGGTAGCTGCATCCCTGGCGAAACGCCAAGAAGGCAGATGTCAGCAGCGCTTGTGAAGAGGGCATCTTCGTCATCGGCGCAGAGCCGACTAATACAAGCTGCTCGCTAAACGCTTTGAGCGAGTGGTAGCGGCCATGCTCGAGCCGACCGGCCACGAAAACACAGTCCACCTGCCCGTTAAGCAACAACTCGACCAACTCAGCCGTAGGCCCGGTCTTGATCTGGATATCAACGTCAGGCTGCGCTGCGTGGTACGCCGCTAGTATCGGCGGAAGGCGCAACGCCGTCGTGGTCTCCATGGCGCCGATGCGCAGCCGCCCACACGCCTTCTCCTGGCCTTTGAACAGCGACACCGCTTCATCGTGGGCCGACAGCATGCGCTCGGCGTACTCCACCAGCGCCAACCCGGCACTGGTAGGGCGAACCCGCCCCGCACGGTGAATCAGCTGTACGCCTAACTCCTCCTCGAGCTTTTTAATGTGGGTGGTCACATTGGATTGCACCGTGTGCAGCTGCTTGGCCGCCGCACCAAAGCTGCCGGTGTCGGCCACGGCCACGAGCAGTCGCAGCGATTTAAGTTGCACGCGCCGTCTCCCTGTCAGGTTATCTATAAACAAGATAGTAGCTATCAAAACTAATCGTTTCTAGAAATAATTCCTCGCGCGTAGTCTGGCGATGTACCAACGTGCTGACGACCCCACCAAAGGGTGGCACAAAAAGGAATTGGCGTGATGAAGCGAACACTCACTACCCACGATCTGCCCGCGCTGATGACAGGCATAATGGCTACCCTCGCGGCGATTGGCATCGCGCGCTTCGCCTACACGCCCCTATTACCCGCGATCATTCAGCATGGCTGGTTTAGCGCCAGCCAAGGGGCTTATTTAGGGGCGGCCAACCTGCTGGGCTATTTTGTCGGCGCGCTCGTTGCCCACGCGCTGAGTGAGCGTTTCGCGCCCCGCTGGGTGATGGCGGCGAGCTTTGCGAGTATCGGGCTCAGCTTCGTGCTCTGTGCTGGGGCAGGTGGTTTTCTCTGGTTCTTCTTCTGGCGATTGATGTCGGGAGTGGCCGGGGGGATCTTGATGGTCGTAGGCCCCTCGCTGGCGCTAGCGGCCACGCCCCCGGAAAGGCGAACCCGTATCGGCGCGTTGGTGTTTACCGGTATTGGCGCTGGCGCGCTGCTGTCCGCCTTCGTCGTGCCGTTACTGCTCGGGGTCAGCCTCTCGCTCACCTGGGGGGCGCTTGGGCTGCTGTGTATTGCCGCTGGCCTTTTGTGCGACTGGGGAATAGCGCACTTGGCCTCACCGATCACGGCTAGCCCAAGGGGGAATAGTCCCATACGGGGTGCGGGTGTAAAGATAATCGTTATGTTGGTGGTGGGCGCTTACGCCCTGGATGCGATTGGCTTTGTGCCGCATACCGTGTTCTGGGTGGACTATCTCGCCAGGGAAAACGCCCTGGGCAATCAAGCAGCTTCATTGCAGTGGGGTATCTTCGGGTTGGGCGCCCTGTGTGGGCCGTTCATGATAGGCGCACTGGCGCATCGAGTGGGTTGGCAGGGGGGCTTGATGATCGCCTTTGCGGCAAAGGCCGCCGCCGTCTTACTGCCGGTGTTCTCGCTTGCACTGCTCAGCCAGTCGGTTTCCTCGTTTATGGTAGGGGCTATGATCCCCGGCATTGTGGCCCTCACCTCTGGCCGCCTTGCTGAGCTGGTAGGGCCAGCCGCCCACAAGAAACTCTGGGGGCAAGCCACCGCCGCTTTTGCTGCCGCCCAGGCAGTAGCAGGCTATGCCATGTCGGCGCTTTATGGCACTTGGGGCAGCTACGCGCCACTGTTTGCCATCAGCGGCCTTATCCTCGTCGCTGGCTTTTTGCTGGTGCTGCTTAGCCGTGGCTTACAGCAGCGCCACACGGATCCTTCTGCCCAACAACCTACAAAGCACTACAGGAGTCAATAATGGAACTCTACTTAAACGCAACCTCGCCCTATGCTCGCCTTGTGCGCATCGTATTACTGGAAAAAGGCCTGGCGGACACCGTGACGCTGAAGTGGTGCGACCCTTGGGCAGACGATGCCGAACTCTTAAAGGCCAACCCCGCCGGGCGTATTCCCGCGCTGGTAACGGAGGAGGGCACCACGCTTAGCGAATCAATGCTGATTGCCGTTTACCTGGATAGCGTTAGCCCCAACCCGCCAATGCTGCCAGCAGCCAGCCGGGGGGATGTGCTGCACCTAGCCGGGCTGGGCCAAAACCTGATGGATGCCGCGTTCACGACCGTGATTGCCAGAAAGCATTATGGCAACGAGATTGACGAGAGCGAGCTGGGTCAGCGCCGTTCGCGAGCCATTCAGCGGCTGCTTAAACAGCTGAACAATGAGCTTGGCGAAAAACAGCAGGCCTCAAACGTTAACCTGGGCGAAATCGCCATTGCGGTCGCGCTGGATTATTTGGCATTCAGGCTGCCAGAGGTGAACTGGAAAGAAGAGTATCCGCGGCTTCTGGCATGGCATGCGGGTGTGACTGCACGTGGAAGCTTTCAGGAAACTGCATTCGTTTAGCCAAGCGTACGCTAATATCCAGGCTGCTAATATCGCCTCGCGACTGCGGGGTGATATCGTCGGGTCAACCATCCCCAAGCTGCTTTTGTTTTTGGCCGATAAGCGGTATTTACCTTGTATGGCAAAAAACCGATAAAGGCACGGTGGGAGGTGGCTTTAGCCCGCGACCCTTCCAGCACCCAGCCAGCGAAGCAAAAAATGACAACCACCAAACCAGCCCCCATCACCATTGCACTCGCCCAACTGGCGGTTAGCAAAGCAGCGGTAGACGACAACCTACAAATGCACCTAACTTGCATAGAACGCGCCGCCGCGCTGGGGGCCAACGTGGTGGCCTTTCCCGAACTCTCGCTCACCGGTTACGAGCTGGCGCTACTCAGCCAACTGGCCATGCCCCGCGACGATGCCACCTTTGCCGTCCTCACCGCCGCTGCCGTCGCCAATAACACGGTAGTAATAGCAGGCTGCCCACTGCACAACCCTAACGGCAAACCCCACATCGCAGCGGTGATCTGCTTTCCCAACGGCGAACATACCTTCTACCTAAAACAGCACCTTCACGAAGGGGAAGATATTTACTGTGCCCCCGGCTGTGAGAGCGACCTGATAAACGTTAACGGCACACGCATCGCCCTGGCCGTATGCGCCGACTTCACCCACCCAAGCCACGCCGCTACCGCCGCCGCCCAACAAGCGGACGTATATCTCGCCAGCGCGCTGATCTCCCCAAGCGGCTATGCAAAAGATGCCGAGCTACTTTCCGCCATCGCAAAGCGCCACCAACTGTCGGTACTGCTTGCCAACCACGTTTCTACTACGGGCGGCTGGCAAACCTGCGGTAATAGCGGTAGCTAGAATACAGCAGGGGAGCTAACCGTTAAGGCCAACGGCACCCAGACCAGCTTAGTGCTGTGCCGCATTCACTGCGGTGTATTAAGCGGTGGCGTAAAAGTGATGACTCACCTACAACCCAAAGCATCCATTACCGACTAAAAGTTAAGCTCCCAAGGTAGGCTTAACTTATTTTTACTGCTAGTCTCGAAGCACTAGAGCGAACAACGCCGCAGGGACAACACGATGCAGAATGCACGCATAACGCTTCACTCAAGCAAGCAGCGCATGCAAGTGCGGGTGGGTGGCATTCTGTTAGCTGACTCTACCAATACATTGGAACTTCGCGAACACGGCTACCCGCCACGCCACTACTTCCCACGTGAAGACGTGCGGATGGACTTACTTACCACTTCGGAAACGATCACCCATTGCCCGTTTAAAGGGCATGCGGTGTATTTCTCGCTGGGTGAGCGGCGGGATATTGCTTGGAGTTATGAGGAGCCGCTTGAGGGGATGGAGGCTGTAACGGGTAGGGTGGCGTTTTATGAGGAGGTAAACGAATGACGTTTTTTGACCCGCAGTGGACATGCCGGGAAATGCAGCAGGCATGCGAGTTTTGGATATATAGCCTAATGGAAATTAATGTCTCAAAGAATCATAGACTTGGGAGAAACTGGCAGGCTGCAATTGCCGGAAAAAAGCGCCTGCACGTTCATTCAATCATAAGGCGCGCCGTCTAATACACTGTTAGCAGTTTTTGAAACAGAACCAGATTGGACAGGAGTTCGATTATGAAGGTGTGTGCTGCTCAATTTCGACCAATAGCAGGCGATTTCGAAACTAACCGTACTAAGCATCTTGAGCTTATTGAGTTGGCCGTTATCCAGCGAGCAGATGTGTTGTTCTTCCCTGAACCTGAATCCGTGAAGCCGGCGCCGACACTTTCCCTATCACCGCCAGCGAGCACTTTTTGATCATTCGCCCCGTGCAAGTTGGCTTTCGCAAGCCCGTTATTGCCAAAACCCACCGTGCTGATCGGTG
>Ga0208316_1000247_pt1 | contig 56471 bp, 52 predicted proteins | sample MalvireepMed_231_FD_184240 | JGI IMG/M metagenome (GOLD analysis project Ga0208316, IMG submission 184240) | Marine viral communities from the Global Malaspina Expedition - Malaspina viral metaG DeepMed_231 (SPAdes) (version 2) | ecosystem: Environmental > Aquatic > Marine > Oceanic | place... | reverse complement strand
CCCCTGCCGCGCTCGATCACCAGCAGGTCCAGCGGCAGGGGCGACATCTGCTCCTCGCGCGGCAGGGGGAAGACGAACGCCACCCGCCCCTGCCCGCCCGCCGTCATGACCGTCAACGACCCCCGCACCCGGTCCGCGATATAGGTCTGGACCAGACCGCCCTGGGCCACCTCGATGCGCCGCCGCAGGCCCGACTGGCGGATTTCCACAGGGGTCTCGAACCCGGCCACCCAGACGCGGGCGTGATAGTCGGGCGAGACGCGCGGCGTCTGGGCCTGACCGGGCGCCGCCAGGGCGAAGAGGGCGATCAACGTCGCCGGTAAACTGGACGAAAGACGCACCATGCGGCACACCCTGCCCGGATTCGCCCCCAGCGGAGAGCCCGTGGTCAGTCCTGTCCCCCTCATCGTCGACGCCCGAGGCCATCGCTGTCCCGTGCCGAGCCTGCGGCTGCGCAAGGCGCTGGAGCTCGCGGCGCCGGGCGCCCGGCTGGTGCTGCTGGCGACGGACCCCATGGCCCGCATCGACGTCCCGCATCTGATGCAGGAGCTGGGCGGCCAGGTGATCGAGGTGCGCGAGGAGGCCGGCTGGCTGGCGATTACGGTTGAGCGCGGCGCCGACTCTGAAGGCTGACGATGCGGGAGTCCGTGTCCACCTCGGGCGCGTCTTCCGTCGGCGGTTCCTCCATGCGGCGCAGCACGATCTCCATCTCGGTGACGAAGCCCCCGCCGTAGAAGATGGCGTTGACGTTCCACGACAGCCAGATCAGCAGCACCACCACCGCGCCCACCGAGCCATAGGTGGCCCCCAGCTCGACGATCTGCTCCACATAGACCACGCACAGCCACGATACCGTGGCCGACAGCACCGTGGCCACCAGCCCCCCCGCGAGGGCGGCGCGCCAGGCGACGCGGCTCGAGTGCACCATGGCGTAGCGGTAAAGGCACGTCAGGCCGATGAACAGACCGCCTGTCGACCAGACCCCGTCCAGCCATAGCGAACTGCCCGTCTCCGACGCATGGCTCAGGATGCGCGAGGTCACCACCGCGCCTGAAACGACGGTGAACAGGGCGAAGGCCAGGATCGCCACCACCAGGGCCAGCAGATTGAAGCGGAAGAAACCGTGGGGGTCCGGCTCGTCGTGGATCAGGTTCAGCCCCGCCAGCAGGGCCTTGAATCCCCGGTGGGCCGCATAGGCGCCGATGATCAGGGCGATGGCGCTCTGGGTGGAGATCGACCGGGCGGACATGGTCGTCATGCGCTCCACCTCGCCGATGAAGATGCCCCGGGCCGCCGCCGGGAGCATCTCGGTCAGGGCGGCGGCCTGTTCGGTCGCCTGACCGCTGGACAGCACGATCTTGTAGAAGCCGATCAGGATGGCGATGGCCGGGAACACGGCCAGCAGCGCGAAGAACGAGACGCCGCCCGTGTAGAGCATGACGTCGCGGCCCCAGCTGCGCTTGAACGCGCGACCCGCCAGCCGGCCCCAGAAGGCCAGCGAGGTGAAGTCCACAGATTGAGTCAAACGTGCTCCCCCGCGTCACGGTTAACAGGTGTCTAGCGCAGATCGGCGCGGTGGATAAGTGTCTTGCGCCCCGATGTCCAATCCCGCCCGACGTTGCATGGCGGGGGAAGGGCTCGCTATGGTCCCCCCGATTTCAGGGGGACGCGGGCGGATTCGCCTCGCGTGACGGAGATACCGAGTTTGGGACCCGATCCGCGCGTACTGGTCATCGCCTCCAGCGATGATCTCGTCGGACCGCTGTGCGCGGGGCTGGACGCCCTTGGCTGGCGCACCCTCACGGCCCGCACGGTCGAGGCCGGCTGCGCGGCCATGGACGACATGGCCTTCGAAATCGCCCTGATCGCGCCGGACGCCTTGTGGGCGGCCGCGCAACTGAAGGCCCGCGCCCTGCCCCGCATCCTGCCGGTTCTTGCCCTGGCGCCCAAGGGCGCCGAGGCCCCGGAGGTGGACCTGATCATGAGCGGCCCGCCCCACCCCGCCCAGCTGGCCCTGCGACTGGAGCAACTGGTCCGCGGCGCGGTGGCGCAGGAGGAGTTCGCCCTTCGACAGGCCACCTTCGCCGATCACGGCGCCACGCTTGAGGCCCCCAATACGTCGGACAAGCCCCTGCGGGTTCTCGCCGCCGGGGTCGCCGACCGGCGCTTTCTGGCCCTGTCCAACGCCCTGTCGGCGGGCGGCGCCGAGGCGGTCGCGGCGCCGACGCCGTACACCGCGTTCGACTACCTGCACGAAAGCGCCTTCGACGCCGCCGTGCTGTGGGGCGGCGAGGATCACGCCCCGGCCCTGTCCATCGCCGCGGGGATGAAGCGCAACACACGCCTGTTCCACATCCCCCTGGTGCTCTATCTGCGCCACCCCGCCGAGCTGAACCTGTCGGATCTCTATAATCGCGGCTTCGCCGACGTGGCCGCGCCCGACACGCCCGAGGACGAGACGGCCGGCCGCATCCTGGCCCTGGCCCACGCCTACCGGCGCCAGAAGTCGGTACGCAAGGCTCTTGAGACCGCGCGCGGCTCTGGGCTCATGGACCCCGACACGGGCCTGTTCACCCGCGACCTGTTCGCCGGCCACCTGGCCCGCGTCACCGAGAGCGCGCGCGCCCGGGGACGGCCCCTGTCGCTTTGCGTCCTGCGGGTGGTCCAGGGGCGTGAAGTGACCCTCGCCCGGCAGGGCGGCTGGCTGGATCGCGCCATGCCCCAGATCGGGGCCATGGTGTCGCGTCTGGTGCGCGCCGAGGACACCGCCGCGCGTCTTGCGCCCGAGGTCTTCGCCCTCGCCCTGCCCGCCACCACGGGCGCGGAAGCCCGTCTGACCGCCGAGCGCATCGCCGCCGTCATCGGCTGCACGGCCTTCGACGCCGGCCCCGAACGCCCGCCCTTCGTGGTGGAGTTCGAGGTGGGTTCCGCCGAGCTCCGCCCCGGCGAAAGCCCGGCCTCGGTTCTGGAGCGGGCGTCGCTGGCCGTGGGCGCAGGCTGACGACGGCGGGTCAGCCCGCCTTCGCGAACCGTCCGCCCTTCGCGGCATAGGCTTGCGTTCCCCGGGTGAAGACCTTGTCTGACGGCAGAACGGCGTCAATGGGCAGGTCCTCGGCTCCCTTCAGAGCGCCGTACACGGGACCGAAGTCCTGCAGCGTCACCTCGCGCAGCTGCTCGATGGACGGAATGACGAAATAGACCTGCTGGAAGTCGTCGATCCGGTACAGCGTCCGCATCACCCGCTCCAGATCGAAGCCCAGCCGGTTGGGCGACGGATCCTCAAGGCTGAATTTGCTCTCGGTGGACGAGGACACGATGCCGGCGCCGTAGATGCGCAGCCCCTCGGGCGTTTCCATCAGGCCGAACTCGACCGTGTACCAGTACAGCCGCGCCAGATTGGGCAGCATGCCCAGGCTGACGGCGCGCTGGCCGCCCTTGCCGTAGGCTTCCATGTAGTCGGCGAAGGTCGGGTCCGTCAGCATCGGCACATGGCCGAACACGTCGTGGAAGATGTCCGGCTCCTGCAGATAGTCCAGCTGATCCGGCTTGCGGATGAACTGGCCCGACGGAAAGCGCCGGTTGGCCAGATGGTCGAAGAACACGTCGTCCGGCACCAGTCCCGGCACGCACACCACCGTCCATCCGGTCAGGGCCTCGAGCTTCCGGTTCATCTCGCGGAAGTCGGGAATGCCCGAGCCGTGCAGGTCCAGGGCCTCCAGCCCTTTGAGGAACACGTCGGCCGCCCGTCCCGGCAGGATTTTCATCTGCCGCTCATACAGGGTCACCCAGGTCTGATGCTCGACGTCCGTATAGTCTTCCCAGGCCTGGGGAATGGTCCAGTCCTCGGCCGCGCCCTCGGGCGGCGTTTCGTGGACGTGGGTGAAATCAGACATGCAGCCTCCTCATGATCGGACAAATCTAGTCTGTCCCGGGGCATGAAGGAATACGTGCGTCAGTGGATCGGTTGCGAGCGCGGCGCGTGGCGGCCGTGGCGGTCGGTGGTGAACCACTGGGCCTGCTCCTCGGCGCTCATCGTCTTCACCTGCCGATCGGCCATCAGCGCGTCTTCGGGCACATAGGCGATGAAACCCCCGTCATCCCCATAGGCGAACACCTGATAGAAGGGCTGATCCGCGCGGGGATCGTCAAAGGCCACGGCGCACACGGCGTCCACGTCCACCACCACGCCCTCAAGAGGCTGGTCGCGATGACGGACGATCTGGCCGAGGCCGAAACGGGCTGTGCGTTCAATGGACATGCAGACAGCATACGCCCCGCCCGATGAGCGGGAGGCGCACGGTCCTGTTCATGTTTGTGACAGGAAGCGCTTGGCGATGACGGGGGGATGCGCCTAACCTCCCCTCGAACGGGCTGCCGATGCGCGCCCAGAAAAGGTTGGCCATGCCAGAGGCGGGAGGCGCGCGCGGTGAGCGCGGCGCCCGGTCCCCTTCAGGTCGAGAGGCGCCGCTGTATGCTGCGCTGGATCTGGGGACCAACAATTGTCGGTTGCTGATCGCGCGTCCGTCGCGCGACGGCTTTCGCGTGGTGGATTCCTTCTCCCGCATCGTGCGCCTTGGCGAAGGCCTGACGCGCACCGGCAATCTCGACGCCGACGCCATGGACAGGGCCTACGAGGCCCTTGCCGTCTGCGCCGAGCGCATCACGCGCCGCGGGGTCGAGACCCGGCGCGTGCGCGCTGTGGCGACCCAGGCCTGCCGCTCGGCGGACAACGGCGCCCATTTCCTCAAACGGGTGGGGGACGGCACCGGCCTGGAGTTGCGCATCATCCCGCCCGAGGAGGAGGCGCGCCTGTCCGTGCAGGGGTGTCTGAACCTGTTCGACCCCAAGGCCCGGGCCGTGGTGGTGGTGGATGTGGGCGGCGGCTCCACCGAGGTGTCCTGGCTTCGGCGTGTCGGTGAAGCCGACCAGACCCGGTTCGAGACGGTCAGCTGGATGTCGGCGCCGCTGGGGGTGGTCACCCTCGCCGAGCGCCATCCCGAACCCGATCCGCCGACCGAGGCGTGGTACGAGGCGATGGTGGAGGACATGCACGCCCGGCTGGCCGCCCATGAGGGGGCGGCTCCGCTCCGGTCGCTGTTCGACGCCGGCGAGGCCCATCTGATCGGCACCTCGGGCGCCATCACCAGCCTGGCGGGCGTTCATCTGGGACTGGTCCGTTACGACCGCAATCTCGTCGACGGCCTGTGGATGACCCGGGACGAATGCACCCGCGCGGCCGACCGCCTCAAGGCCCTGGGGCCAGAGGGTCGCGCGGCGGAATCCTGCATCGGGGCGCAGCGGGCCGATCTGGTCCTGGCGGGCGCCGCCATCCTCGAGGCCGTGCAGCGCGCCTGGCCCTGCGCCCGGGTGCGGGTGGCCGATCGCGGTCTGCGCGAAGGCCTCCTGCTCACCGCCATGCGCGAGGGCCGCGCCAACAGCGGGCGGCGCCGACGCAGGCGGCGCTAGACGCCCGGCGTCGCCACATCGGTCGGCGGCTCCAGATCACAGATCGAGAAATCCGCGCCCCGGGCCGTCCGGGTCCGCTCGACCATGGCGGCGAAGGCGGGCGACGCCGTATCCAGCACCCGAACCACCGGCCGCTGGTCCGCCGGAATGTCCGAGGCGACCCGCACGCTGGTCATCACATCCTGGGGCGCAGCCACGGCGCCCGACGGCTCCTCGCCCGTCTTCATGGCGCGCACCACATCCAGCCCCGAGACCACCCGGCCCCACGCCGTGTATCGCTTGTCCAGCGAGGGATAGGCCTCCCGCATCAGGAAGAATTGGCTGTTGGCGCTGTCCGGGTCGTCGCCCCGGGCCATGCCCGCCACGCCGGGGCAATAGACCCCCCAGGCGTGCACCATGCCGTCGCCCGTGCGACCCATCAGCTCGTCCGGCTGGGTCTGGATCGGCAGGGAGCCCAGAAAGCCCACCGGCGCGCCCATGGGATCGGCGACCCGGGTGAACGGCATGTCCGCACCGCGCCGGAAGGTGAACTCGCCCGTCAGATCCGGATAGGGGCTCTGCCCGTCGCCGGTGCCGAGAGGGTCGCCCGTCTGGGCCATGAACCAGTCGATCACCCGATGCCAGACGATGCCGTCATAGAAGCCGCGGCGGGCCAGAATACGAATCCGCTCCACATGCGCCGGCGCCGCCAGCGGCGACATCTCCACCAGGATGCGGCCCCGGTTAGTGTCGATCACCAGCAGGTTTTCCGGCGTCACCGTGCGCCAGTCGGCCGCTGCGGCTGCGGCCTCGGGCGCCGGCGGCGCCTCCTGGGCCGTGGCGGCGGTGGCCGCCAGCATGGCGGCGGCGATGATCGACAGGCGCATGGCCCCTCCCCTTATCAACCTTCGATGCGGACGGGCGGAACCACGTCGCAGACGCTCAGGCGGTCGCCGCGCTCGGCCACGGCGGTCTGGACGATCTCGGCCATGCGCGGCGAGCGGACGTCCAGCACCTGGGCCCGGGGCCGTTCGCCCTCGGGCATGTCGGCGGCCAGACGGGCGCTCAGCATCCGGTCCGGATCGCTGACGGCGCCGTCGTTCTCCTCCGCCCCGGCCTTCAGCGACTCGACCACGTCCAGGCCTTCCAGCACCCGGCCGAACGGCGTGTACTGACCATTCAGGTTCGATCGGTAGGCGGTCATGAAGAAGAACTGGCTGTTGGCGCTGTCCGGGTCGCCAGAGCGCGCCATGCCCGCCACGCCGGGGCAGAAATAGCCCATGCCGTCGACGCGGTTGTCGGCGGTGATGAACATCTGGGCGTCGGGCTGGGTGCGCACCGGCATGGAGCCGTAGAGCCCGAACACCGCCCGGTCCTCGCGCCCTGTCGGCGTCTCGATGAAGGCCGGTCGACGGCCGCGGCGGAAGGTGAACTCGCCCGCCACGTCGGGCAGTTCGCTATCGCCCGCGCCGGTCCCCGTGGGGTCGCCGGTCTGGGCCATGAAATTGCGGATCACCCGGTGGAAAGCATGGTTCCGGTAGAACCCCTGCCGGGTCAGGGTCTGGATGCGCTCCACCGACAACGGCGCCATATCCGGCGCCAGTTCAACCAGGATGCGGCCCTTGGTGGTGTCGATGACCCAGAGGTTTTCCGGCGCCACGTCGCGCCAGATCTCCGCGTCCTGGGCGGGAGCGGATGAGGCGGCGGCCGTCAGGGCGACGGCGGCCAGCAGGCCGGTCATAGACTTCATGATTGCAGAACCTTGGCCCGGACGCGCTCGGCCACCCGGGGACTGACGAAACTCTCGATCGCGCCGTCCAGGCGGGCGATCTCCTTGACCAGACGGGAGGCGATGGCCTGATGGCGCGGATCGGCCATCAGGAAGACGGTCTCGATATCGGCGTTCAGACGCTGGTTCATGGCCGTCATCTGGAACTCGTATTCGAAGTCCGCGACGGCGCGCAGGCCGCGCACAATGACATTGGCGTCCAGCTGTTCGGCGAAATGCATCAGAAGCGTCGAGAACGGCTCCACCACGATGTCCGCCTTCAGCGGAGCCACCTCGGCGCGCAGCATTTCCACCCGCTCCGCCGTGGTGAACAGCGGGCCCTTGTCGTCGTTCTGGGCCACGCCGATGACCAGCCGGTCGACCAGCTTCACGGCCCGGCCGATGATGTCCATGTGGCCGTTGGTCACCGGATCGAAGGTGCCCGGATACAGTCCGATGCGCATAAGGCCCTGATCTCCCCCACGTTCGCCCCGGTTTAGCATCCGAACTTCATCGAACCTAGAGCCTGATCGGTTGAGGTGGAATCGCTTCGTGATTCCACCGAAGCCGTGAATCAGGCTCTCGCATCTAGAGCGCCTGACACGGGTTTGATCGCCAGGCGTTTTTCACCAGCGCGGTCAGATCGGGCCGCGCGGCGTACCGCACCGCCCCGATGGCCGAGACCGGCACGCCGATCATGGCCGCGTTGACGATAAAGGCGGCGTCGAAGTCCGGCAGCTCCGCCAGCGCGATCGGCCGATGCCCGGTGGCCACCTCCACGGCCTCCAGCCCGCGCTGGATCAGGGCCTGACCGGTCCCCGCCAGCATGGGGCCCTGGGGCCAGACCACCGTGTCTCCCTTCAGGAAGCCGATGTTCCAGATGCTGCCCTCGGTGATGCGGCCGTTCGCATCGGCGAACAGGACGTCGTCCTGGCCCGCCGCCATGGCTTCGCGCCGTTCCCGGATCAGACCGAAGGTGGCCACATGCTTCAGATGCGGCGCCTCGCGGGCGTATCGCGACACGTTCAGCGCCAACGGGCCATCAAGCTCGGCGGCCGGCGGTCCGGCCATGACCATCACATCCGGCGCCACCCGGGCCGAGGGATCCCGCACGCTGATCGCGCGGCTGAACAGATTGACCCGCACCGACGCCGCGCCGGACTGATCGCTCAGGGCCTCCCGCACCCAGCGGCGGACCTCGCCCTCATCCGGCGCCGCGCCGAACAGTTCCAGCCCGGCCTCGCGCAGCCGCGCCAGATGCAGGTCCAGCCCGCGCACGCCCCAGACGCCGTCCGCCTGCTCCGCCTGCATCGAGGTGAAGGCGCCGTAGTTCACCAGCGCCAGATGCAGCAGATCATCCCGCTCCGCCGGCGCGCCGTTGACCAGAAGGGTCAGCATGCCGGGGTGGACGGAATCACGCCTCGCCGCCCTCGCCCTCAATGCCGCCCTCGTCCTCAATGGCGTCGATCGCCTCGTCGCCCGCCACTTCCGGCAGGCGCTCCACCGAGACCACCCGCTCGCCCTCGGCGGTGCGGAAGATGGTGACGCCCTGGCTGGACCGACCGACGATGCGGACCTGGCTGACGGGGGTACGGATCATCTGGCCGCCCGAGGTGACCATCAGCAGTTCGTCGCTGTCCTCCACCGGGAAGGCGGCGGCCAGACGATGGCCCGCGCGTCCGCCCAGGCCGTGGGCTGTCAGCCCCTGCCCGCCCCGGCCGGTGCGGCGATACTCATAGGCTGAGGATCGCTTGCCGAAGCCGGTGTCGGTGATGGTCAGGATGAACTGTTCGGCGGCGCCCAGTTCGGCGATGCGTTCGATGCTGAGCGCGGCGTCGGCCACGGCTTCCTCATCGGCGTCCGGCGTCGCGACCTCATCCTCGCCGGTGGCGGCGCGGCGCATGGCCGAGGCGTGCTTCACATAGGCGGCGCGCTCTTCCGGCGTGGCGTCCACGCGGCCCAGCACGGCCATGGAGATGACCACGTCCCCGTCCTGCAGACGGATGCCGCGAACGCCGGTGGAGTCGCGGCCCTTGAACACGCGCACGTCGTCGGCCTTGAAGCGGATGGCGCGGCCCAGGGCGGTGGTCAGCAGGATGTCGTCGTCGGCCCGGCACAGACCCACGCCCACCATGTGGTCGCCGTCTTCCAGCTTCATGGCGATCTTGCCCGCCCGGTTGACGGTGGCGAAGTCCGACAGCTTGTTGCGTCGCACGTCGCCGGACTTGGTGGCGAACATGATGTCGTAGTCGCCCCAGGTCGCCTCGTCCTCGGGCAGGGGCAGCACGTTCATGATGGTGTCGCCCGGCTCGATGGGCAGCAGGTTCACGAACGCCTTGCCGCGCGAGGTCGGCCCGCCCAGCGGCAGGCGCCAGGTCTTGAGCTTGTAGGCCTTGCCGTTGGTGGCGAAGAACAGCACCGGCGTGTGGGTGGAGGCCGAGAACACGCCGACGACGGCATCCTCTTCCTTCATGGTCACGCCCGAGCGGCCCTTGCCGCCGCGATGCTGGGTCCGGTAGGCGCTGAGCGCCACGCGCTTGACGTAGCCGCCGTGGGTGACGCTGACCACCATCTCCTCGCGGGGGATGAGGTCCTCGTCCTCCATCTCGCCGTCGCCCTCGCCGATGATCGTGCGGCGCGGGGTGGCGAACTTGTCCTTCACCTCGGTCAGCTCGGCGCGGATCACGTCGACGATGTTGGCGCGGTCCGACAGCAGCGTCAGGTGCTTCTGGATTTCAGCGGCAAGTTCCCGGGCCTCGCCCATGATGTCGTCGCGGCCCAGGCCGGTCAGGCGGGACAGGGTCAGCGCAAGGATCGCGCGGGCCTGTTCGTCGGTCAGCTGCAGCTTGTTGCCGTCGATGACCACGCTGCGCGGGTCGGCGATCAGCTCGACCAGGGCGATCATGTCGCCCACGGGCCAAGGCTTGCCCTGCAGCCGTTCGCGCGCCTCGGCCGGATCGGCCGACGAGCGGATGATGTGGATCACCTCGTCGATATTGGCCACCGCCGTGGCCAGACCCACCAGCACGTGGCCCCGGTCCCGCGCCTTGGCCAGCTCGTACTTGACCCGGCGGACCACCACTTCCTCGCGGAAGCCCAGGAAGGCCTCCAGCATGGCCCGCAGGCCCATCTGCTCCGGCCGACCGTGGTTCAGCGCCAGCATGTTGACGCCGAACGAGCTTTGCAGGGCGCTGTAGCGATACAGCTGGTTCAGCACCACGTCGCCGGACGCGTCGCGCTTCAGCTCCACCACGATGCGCATGCCCTCGCGGCTGGACTCGTCGCGGATGTCGGCGATGCCTTCCAGACGCTTCTCGCGCACCATCTCGGCGATACGCTCGATCAGGGTCTGCTTGTTCACCTGATAGGGAATCTCGGTGACGATGATCGCCTCGCGGCCCGCGCGGATCTCCTCGATGCTCGCCTTGCCGCGCACCACCACCGAGCCGCGGCCGTCGCGCAGGGCGTTGCGAGGCGCGGTGCGGCCCATGATCTCGCCGCCGGTGGGGAAGTCGGGCCCCGGCACGATGTCCAGCAGGGTCTCGTCGCTGATCTCCGGATCGTCCAGCAGGGCGATGGCCGCATCGACCACCTCGCCCAGATTGTGCGGCGGAATATTGGTGGCCATGCCCACGGCGATGCCGCCGGCGCCGTTCACCAGCAGGTTCGGAATGCGGCTGGGCAGGACGGTCGGTTCGCGGCGCGAGCCGTCATAGTTGTCCTGGAAGTCGACGGTGTCCTTGTCGATGTCCGAGATCAGGGCCTCGGCCGCATGGGTCATGCGGCTTTCGGTGTAACGCATGGCCGCCGGGGGATCGCCGTCCACCGAGCCGAAATTGCCCTGACCGTCCACCATCATCAGCCGCATGGAGAACGGCTGCGCCATCCGCACCAGGGCGTCATAGATCGCGCTGTCGCCGTGGGGGTGATACCGGCCCATCACGTCGCCGACGATGTTGGCGGACTTGTAGTACTTCTTGTCGGCCGTCCGGCCTTCCTCGTACATGGCGTGGATGATCCGCCGGTGCACAGGTTTGAGGCCGTCACGCACGTCAGGCAGCGCCCGGCTGACGATCACGCTCATGGCGTAATCGAGGTACGAGCGGCGCAGTTCGTCTTCGATGGCGACGGGGGCGATGTCGTTGTGGGCGCCCGTCGCCGGAACGTCGTTGTGGCTGTCGTCGGTCAAGAGATTTAAGGCTTTTCTGGCGCCCCCGAGGGGCGGGAATCGGAACGTCTTCCGTTACCGAAACATTAGCACCCGGGGGCCTGCGTGGCAAAGCGCGCGGGCGCATCCGAACCCCGTCCGATCAACCGTTCAAAACGGAGCTCGACCATGCGCACCAACCTTTATCTCACCACTGTTCTGGGCCTTGGCGCCCTGGCCCTCGCCGCCTGCGGCGACAACGAACCCGCGGCCCCCTCGCCCGCCCCCGCCCCGACCGCGGACACCTCGTCTGCGGGCATGGCCGCCGACGCCTCGGACCAGCGCGCCGCGACCAGCGAGACGGGCTCGGCGACCTTGATGAACAACGATGGCGAGGAGATCGGCACGGTCAGCCTGACCCAAGCGCCCACCGGCCTGCTTCTTCGGGTCGAGGCCGACGGGCTCGAGGCCGGCTGGCACGGCATCCACATCCACGCGGTGGGCGACTGCGGCGATTCGGCCTTCCAGAACGCGGGCAGCCATGTGAACCACAACGCGGCGCCCCACGGCCTGATGAACCCCGAAGGCCCTGACGACGGCGACCTGCCCAACGTCCATGCCGGCGATGACGGCCAGGTCCGCGCCGAACTGTTCACCACCTCTGCGCGCCTCGCCGAAAACGGTCCCGGCCAGTGGCTCTGGGACGATGACGGCTCGGCCATCGTCATCCACGCCAATCCCGATGATCACCGCAGCCAGCCCATCGGCGGCGCCGGCGACCGGGTGGCCTGCGCGGTCGTCGAGCGCGGCTAGAGCTTCACCTTCGCGCCGGGGGCCACCCCGGCGCGGAGGCCTCGCTCGGCCAGGGCGACGATGGCCACGCCCAGCAGGGTCAGCGCGGCCCCGGTCAGGATCTGCGCCGTCAGCACGTCGCCCATGAAGCCCCAGCCGACCAGCATCGAGACGGCCGGGGTGGCCAGCAGATAGGGCGTCACCCGCCCGGCCTCCCGTCGCTGCACAAGCCAGAACACCAGCCCCGTGGCCACCACGGTGGAGACGAGCGCGCTGAACGCCACCGCGAGCCAGGTCACGGACGGCGCCTCACGGATGGCGGCGATCTGCCCGGTCTCGAACGTCAGCGAGCCCAGCAGCAGGACCGGGAAGGCGACCGCAGCCAGCACGCCCTGCATCTTCATCGGCGACACAGCCCGCGTCCTGCGGGCGATAACGGTGGTCAGGGCCCAGGCCATGCTGGCCCCGATGCCGATGATGATCGCGGGCAGGTCCATGAAGGCATGGGCGTCCAGCACCATCCACGCGATGCCGAAAAACGCGATCAGCATGCCCAGCACCGCCGGCACGCTGATGCGCTCGCCCAGCAGCAGGAACGCGAAGAGCGCCGTCATCGGAATCCACAGCTGCAGGCTGACCGACATCGGCGTGATGTCGTGGGCCATGGAAAAGCCGAGATAAATCAGGGCGAAGTGGATCGGCCCGCCCAGCACGACCAGGAGCGCCAGGCTCTTCCAGTTGGGAAAGGGGGGCCGCACGAACCAGGCCAGACACAGGGCCGCCAGACCGAACCGCAGCGCCCCGGTCAGAAGCGGCGGCAGGCTCTCGGTCGAAATCTTCACCGCGGCGTTGTTCACGCCCCAGATCACCACGACGGCGACGATGGCCGCGATCTCCACGGGAGCTAGGGCGGTGCGGGGCTGGGTCACGGCCTGCTCTTGCCATGCGGCGGCGGCAGGCGCGCCTCACAAATTATTTTCTTCCGCTACCGCCTTCGGGTGAGGCCGCCGCCGCCCCGAGCCGGCGGACCGGCCCGGGTGGACGCGTGGCGTCCTAGAACGGAATGTCGTCGTTCAGGTCGTAGCTTTCCTTGGGACCGGACGGCTTGTTGGCGCCGCCGCTCGAGAAGCCGGAAGAATAGCCGTCATCGTCGCGCGGGCCGGACCCGCCGCCCTCGCTGCGGCCGCCCAGCATGGTCAGCTCGCCGCGGAACTTCTGCAGCACCACCTCGGTGGAGTATTTCTCGACACCCTGCTGGTCCGTCCACTTCCGGGTCTGGAGCGAGCCTTCCACATAGATGGTCGAGCCCTTCTTCAGATAGTTTTCGGCCACCCGGACGATGTTCTCGTTGAAGATCACCACCCGGTGCCACTCGGTCTTTTCCTTGCGCTCGCCGCTGGCCTTGTCGCGCCAGGTTTCCGAGGTGGCCAGGGACAGGTTCGCGACCTTCTCGCCGGAGTTCAAAGTGCGGATTTCGGGATCGCGTCCCAGGTTGCCCACCAGAATGACCTTGTTGACGCTGCCCGCCATCACATTTTCCTTGTTTCTTCAAAGCCTGCCGCACGAACGGGAGAGTTCGACGGAACGGCATGTTCACATATTGTTCACGCCCTTGGGCGCGACGTCAATCCGCAGGTTCGCGCTGGATCACGCCGGGAATGGCCAGGCGGCCATCGCCCGTCCGCGCCAGAGCAAAGAAGCGTCCGCCCTCAAGCGTCTGGCCGAAATAGACGCCTTCGCGCTGGATGAAAATGAACTGCCCCTGATAGGCGCCGGCGATCTCGGTCACCGACCCGCCCAGCCTCAGGAAGTTCAGCCGCATCTCCTCCAGCCGCGCCGCGCAGAACTCGATGGACTCCACGTCCTCGGCCAGGACATTGAAGCGCACATCTTCCCCCTCCTGCACCAGGTGGTAGCAGACGCCCCGCTCGTCGGGCGCCCGGGTGCTGCTGGAGCAGGCCGCCAGACCGGCGGCCGCCATGCACGCGGCTGAAACGATCAGGCCCCTCATCCGCGCAGCCCCGGGAACTGACAGTTGCGGTCCTGTTCGGCCAGGGTGCGGAAACGGCTGTTGTCCTGGGACTGTTCCACGCGGCGCGGCACCAGACGAAGGGTGAGATCACCCCAGCGGCCGTATTCCGCATCGCCCGGCCGCACGCAGGTGCCGGCGAACAGGGCCTGCACGCACGCCGCCTGGCTCATGCCGCCCGACAGCTGCCGCCATTCGCCGCCCACATGGCGCAGACACGGGGCGCCCGCCTGCTGGGCCGGCTGGGGCGCAGGCGTCGGGCTCACGGGGCCGGCCTCCGGCGGATTGGCGCCGGCCAGTTCAGTCAGGTCCAGCGGCGGTTCCTCCGGCGGCGGCGCAAACACGGCGGTCGGCGCGGCGGCCAGGGCGCCGGTCTCATCGAGCCCCACATCCAGCGCCTCGGTCGCGACCCCGTTCTGACGGGCGCAGTCCGCCAGGGTCGCCATGCCCACGAACTGGCCGTCCACGAAACAGCGCAGCTCGCGCGTGGGCTCCAGATCCGGGGCCTCGGTCACGTCCAGCTGCAGGCCCGCCCGCTCCTCCGGCGTCGCGGGCGCCTCGTCGTCGCCGCCGCCCATGAAGATCAGGGCGATGACCACGGCGGCCACCACGGCCAGCACGGCGCCCAGCGCCAGGATGATGCGGTTGTCGTTGGGGAACGCCATGAGCCTCTCGCGCGGATGATCAGGGCAATAACCCCCGGCGCAGGCGTGACGTCAACCGCGAAGCGAGGCGGAGCCGGGGTTTTCCCCTATCCCCCCGTCAGGCGGCTCAGGGCGGCCTGATAATTGGCGATCTGCGACGCCATATAGGCCGACGGCGCCCCCACCGGCTTGGCCGTCGTGTTTTCAGGCGCGAGATCGCGATAGGCGTCGCGCACCACCTTCATGGCCGCCAGAATGGCCTCGCCGGCGCGCTTGGCCGCGTCGGCGCTCGACAGGTTCAGGTTGCCGGGCAGCTCGATGCCGTAGGTCTTCGTGACGTCGTCGCCCGCGGTCTTGCCGATGAAGCCGGGGCTCAGCCCCAGTCCTGCCAGGGCGTCGCGGCCCGATTCACCCGCGCGCAGCACCGCCCCCTCGCGGCCGTCCCGGGCCTGGATTGAAAGACGCTGGAAGCCGCCCATGGTCAGGGACGTTTCCCCATCCTTGCCGGTCACCTCGCCGCCCTCGGACGCCACCGTCACCTTCAGTTGCATGTTGGAGGCCTGCTCGATCTTGCGCGCCAGGGTCTGGAGCGTATCGCGCGCCTCGATGGTCACGGCGCGAGACCGCCCCCGGTCGTCGGCCACATAGAACCGGTCGCCGACCCTCAACGAGGTGGCCGCGGTCAATTGCTTGGAGTCGCCTTGCGAAATGACCCCCGTCGGCAGGCCCAGACGGTCCAGAACGCTGGCTCCGCCCGAGGCCACGGCGATCGTGCCGGTCACGGCCTGATCGCCCACCCCTTTCCAGGTCCGGGTCCATTCCACGGCGCCGCTGTCGGCATCGATGCGCGACAGATAGGCCATGGTCGGATCTTCGGGCAGGCCGCCGAGGGGCCGGTCCGCCACCCCGGTGATCCACACCTTGCCGTCGTGAACCTTCACGTCCGCAACCGTGTCCTCGCCTGCGCCGCCGTGGAAGGACAGTCGATCTGCGCCCGTGCTCAGGTCGCCGTTCATGGACAGGACGAACGCGTCCGTGCTGCCCGAATGCGCCGAATTGACCGTCGCGCCGGCCGCGAGGTTTTCGTTCCGGGTCGTGCCGGCCACGATCACACGCCCGCCCGACACCGCGATCCCCGCGATCTCCCCCGACATGGCGCCCAGATCGCGCGTGCCGAGCAGGGTCGGCTGGGCCGCGCCGTTCAGTTCATAGTGGCGCACCACCGCCCGGCCGTTCTCGACCCCGGCGGCATACAGATTGTTCCCGTCCACCGCGATCGAGGCCACGGAGTCGTCGCCCGCCGTCCCGAACTGGGTGGTGAACTGCAGCCCCCCGGTGATCGGGGCCGTGGGATAGGGCTGATGCTGGCTGAAGGCCTGGAGATAGCCGTCCCATCCGCCCTTGGCCGACGCGCCGACCATGGCCGACTCCGCGCGCCCGGCCACATAAACCGTACCGTCCTGGCCGAAGGTGACAGCCGTGGCCTCATCCGCCGCGGTCGCGCCGCGGCGCTGGGTCCATTGCTCCTCGCCCTGAAGGTTGAAGACCGTGATGAAACTGTCCGACAGGCCGCGATTGGCGCCGGCGACGCCCTTGTCCAGCGCCCCGGTCACCGATCCCGCCACCGCCACGCGGCCGTCGTCGGAAATGGCGAGGGCGTAGCCCGCCGCCTGATCAGCCGCGCCCAGCGCCCGGCTGAACACCAGACGCCCCGCCGAATCGAACTTCATCAGGGCGACGTCGCTCGTTCCCTTGATGGGCTGGTTCTCCAGGCCTTCGGACAGGTCCGCGACCATCCAGACGTTGCCGTCCGCATCGGTGGCCGAGGCGCGAAGGGCGCTGACGCCTTCGGGCAGGTTGTCCTGCGACAGACGCCCGTCCACCCACTGGGTTTCGCCGATCCCCGCCCCCGATGGCACGGCTCCGTCGGTGAACTTCAGCAACTGGTTCCCGCTGCCCGTGCTCTGGGTCACATAGACCGCATCCGCGGTGTCGGGCGCCGAGAACTCCACCGTCTCGACCGAGGAGCCGCGCACCATCAGCGCCCATCGATCGGGCCCGTCGGGCAGCGCCACGGTCTTGTCGCCCACCTTGATGGAGCGTTCCTCGGCCGGGATCATTTCGCGACCGACGCGGGTCTGGACGCCCGCGGCTTCCAGCTTGCCGTTGATGAAGGTGATGACGTTGGTCAGGCTGCGGACGTCGCCGCCCATCTCGTTGAGATCGATGTCCACATGCACGGGCGGCTTGGGATTCAGGATCGCCATCGCCGGTGTCTGGTCGACGGTCACGCGAAACTGCACATCGCCCTGGAACGCCGCCACCGGGTCGGTCGCCGCGCCCTCATGGATCACGCCGGTCAGGGATTTGGATGTGTCCCGCACCACCGCCGCCGTACTCTTGGACAGGGACGAGGACGTCCCCTGGACGAGGTTGAAGGCGTCGAATCCGGTTTCCGAGACCCAGCCCGAGACCTCGGCGAGGCCCGCATCGAATCGCTTGTTCAGCAGGGACAGTTCCGTGGACGGAACACCCTTGCTGCCGGCGCGATCCGCCATCGCCGCCAGCGACGACAGCCCCTGATACAGTGAAAACAGCTTTCCATAATCCGCCGACGCGCCGCGTACATCCAGCTGCGGGGTCTGGCCGCCGATCAGGCTGCGCCCGGCCAGGGCGGACCTGAGAAGATCGCTCTGCGGCGTCTGGGCCGCCGCCTCCCACGGGGGCGTCGGCTGCGCCTTGACCCTGGGCGTCGCTGCGCCGGTGGCCAGACCGCCCGTGAAGGTCGACTGTCCGAACAGGCCCAGAATATAGCTGTTGTCGATCATGGGACGCTCCGCAGCCACTCCTGCACGAGCAGGGGTAAGAAATCCCTAAGCGGCTTCGGCCAGCGTGCTTAACCGCCGCGGAACAGCGACAGAATGACCTGCGGCGCCTGATTGGCGATGGAGAGGGCCTGGACGCCCAGCTGCTGCTGGACCTGCAGGGCCGTCAGCCGCGCGCTCTCCTTGGCCAGATCCGCGTCGACCAGGTTGCCGATGCCGGACTCCAGCGTATCCATGAGGCGTGACACAAAGCCGTTGTGCGCTTCGATCTGCTTGGCCTGCGAGCCCAGCGCGCCGAGGGCCGAGTTCACCTGCGAAATGGAGGTGTTCAGGTCCGTCAGCGCGGTGGCGGCGTCGGTCATGGTCAGCAGGTTGGAGGTGAGCGTCAGATCGATGATCCCGCCGCCGAGGCTGAGATCACGGGTGCTCAGGGTCACGAAGGCGTCGGCCTCGGCGTTGGCGAGGAACCGCACCCCGTTGCTCAGCGATCCGTCCAGAAGATTGGCGCCGTCGAATTCAGCGTTCTGAACGGCCTGACTGATGGACCGCAGCAGGGCCTGGAAGTCGTCGTTCAGCAGTTCCCGGGATTGCGTCTTGAGCGATTCGTCGTTGGCGGCGACCACCTTCTCCTTCAGCTGGTTCAGCAGATCGGAAATGGTTTCGCCGGCCGACAGGGCGACGTCCGCCACCGAGGTCGCCCGATCCAGGCTCATCTGGACCGCGTTCAGCGCGCCCATATCGGCCCTTTGTCCCTGGGCGATGGCCCAGATGGAAGCATTGTCCTTGGCGCCCTGAACCTTCAGGCCGGTGTTCACCCGACCCTGCACGGCTTCGAGCCGCTGATCGGTCCGGTTGAGGTTCTGAAGCGCAATCAGAGCCGATGTGTTGGTGTGAACGCTGCTGGTCATGGGTCTTCGTCCCCCGAGGTTTTCTAGGGGGGACGCTATCGACCGAGTCGTGAGCGTATGGTTAACGACCGCTAACCACATTCGCCGCCTCGACCATCGGGTCGGGCGGTCATCAGTCCGGCGACGCCTCCGGCCTGTCAGGCCTCGGTGTCGATCACCGCTCCTGCGGCGTAGCCCGGCAGGGCGGCCATTTTCGTCAGTTCCTCACGCGGCAACTGGCGAATGACCTCTCCGGTTTCGCGGTCCAGGATCTTGTAGATGAAGGCGCCCTTGGCGGCTCCCTGCTCGATCACCAGACGATAACGTGCGAGGCGTTCGGCCTCTTGCGTCGCCTTGGAATCCGCGAAATCGCCGCCGCTCGCAGACGGAGAGGCGGGAATGGCGGGCTGGGCGACGCGGCCTATCTTTGCATTTGCATCCATCCCTCATTTCGCCGGTCATCAGGCCGGCGCCTCCCGATTAGCGGGAAGATGGAGGGAGCGCCCTTGGGCGCTCCCTCCCCGTTCCAGGATTAACGGAACAGTCCCAGCAGCATGGAGGTCGAGGAGTTGGCGATCGACAGCGCCTGCACACCCAGCTGTTGCTTGGTTTGCAGAGCGGTGAGTCGCGCGCTCTCCTTGGCCAGGTCAGCGTCAACCAGGTTGCCGACACCGGCTTCCAGGCTGTCCTGCAGCTTGCCCACGAAGGTCAGGTGGGTGCCCAGCGCCTTGGAGCTGGTGCCCATCTTGGCCAGGGCGGCCGAGACGTTGGCGATCGAAGCGTCCACCAGGGCGAGCGAATCGCTCGCGTCGGTCGTGGTGGTGATGCTGTCCGCGGCGCCCAGGGTGACGATCGAGCCGCTGAGGCTCATGTCCTGGCTCTCGACGTCGATGGTCGAGGTGCCGTCGGCCGAGGCCAGGGCCTTGTAGCCGTTGGACAGGCTGTCATCCAGCAGGTTGGCGCCGTTGAACGAGGCGTTCTCGATCACCGAGGTGATCTGGTCGCGGATCGAGTCGAAATCCTCGGCCAGGGCGTCGCGGGACGCGGTCGTCAGGGTCTCGTCGGTGGCGGCGAGCGCCTTCTCCTTGAGCTGCAGCAGCAGGTCGGAGATGGATTCACCGGCGGCCATGGCCACATCGACGGTCGACTGACCGCGTTGCAGGCTTTCCTTGACGGTGTTCAGGGCGCCCATTTCGGCGCGCTGGTTCTGGGCGATGGCCCAGATGGCTCCATTGTCCTTGGCCGAATTGACCTTCTTACCGGTGTTGATCCGGTTTTGGACGGTGTTCAGCTCGGAGTTGGTTTGCGAGAGGTTCTGCAGGGCGACCATAGCGCCCACGTTGGTGTTCACGCTGTTCAGCATGACGAGTCCTTTTCTTTCAAGGTTCCGACGTCATTTTGACTGCCGGGAGCATTTTGCTCAGGCTCCTTGAAGCAAGGGGCGGGCCAGTCCGGCCGCACCGCGCGGTTGATCAAGCCTATGAAATCACAGCGTTATAGCTTGGTTTACCACGCTCCGAACCCGGCATATTCTGCCGTTGCCCCGGCGCGCCCTGCAGATTTTGCCTGCCGCCCGGCATGATTTGCCGCCCCGCGCCCGGATGTGGCCCCATGGCCTCCAGCGTCTCGACCGCCAGCCGACGGGCGAGGTCGCATTCCACCAGCTGCCGTCCTCTCAGGAGGTAGGCGGCTTCCAGATCCGCCCAGGTCGGCGCCTCACCCAGGGTCGCGATCGGACAGGCCCGGGTCGCCGCCTCCAGCAACGGCAGCGCCGGCGGCTGCACCGGTGCAGGCGCCGGGCGCCAGCTCGCACAGGCGGCGGTCATGCTCGCGCAGGCGAGCAGCACGGTCGGGATCAAGGGGTGTGGACGCATCAGGCGCGCTCCGGGCTTCATGGATGACAGGATCAGTCAGGTCTCGCAGGTCGATCACCTGCCGGTGAACGGTCTCGACGCGTCGCGTCTGCTCGCCCAGCGATTCGATGTGCGCGGCCTGGGCGGCGACCTCGGCGGCGAGGCGATCGCGCTGGTCGATCACCCGCTCCAGCCGCCGTTCGTCGGACCAGGGCAACCAGGCCCACAGCCGGTCCCACTGGTGCGCGGCCAGCGCGACCGTCACCATGAGCGCCAGGGCGACCGCCGCGAGCTTCGCCCACCCGGGAATCAGCCCCGGCCGGGAAACATCTGAATCATGGCGTCACCTCCAGCACCCGGAGCCCGCCTTCGCTGATCCGCTCGCGAACCGCCCGCGGCAGGACGATGCAGCCGGACGAGGCGTCGCCTGCGGCGTTGTCGCCGTGGATCTGGAAGGCGCTGCGTCCATGGGCGTCATGATCGATGGGCGTCAGGTCCATGACGTGGGGCCCGGTCCGCGGGCTGGTTCGGGGCGGGCCGATGCGCCAGCGCCCGGCCGGAATGGGCCCGATGCTGCGCTCAATCTCCATGGCCGGGTTGTTTCGTCCCTCCCCGCGCCCCGAATACCCGCGCGCCACCCGGCGGCCGTCCAGATACAACGCGCCTTCCGACTGGTCCCACGACCAGCCCATGGGCCTGTTCTCGCGGGGCGCGGGACGGCAGCGGCGATAGCCCTCGACCAGCCCCTCGAAGGCGGCCTGCGACAACGGTCCCCAGATTCCGTCCAGATCGCCGGAGTAGAGCCCCAGGCCGCCCAGCGTCCGCTGCAGCGCGCGGGCGTCCGGGGCCCTCATGCCCGCCCCCGCCAGGCGGCCAGCCCCGCCACGATGGCCTGGGCCGAAGGCGCGACGATGTAGAGCGTCTCGCGCCAGGCGTCGCGCACGATCAGCGCCACCGCCACCCACATCAGCTCGCGCGGGGCCTCCAGCCGCCACACCAGCACCCCCAGCAGGCCCAGCCCCGCCAAGGTGGCCGCATAGGTATAGAGCCGGCGGAACCGCCAATCCCCTTCAGGCTGTGGATCGCGCCCCATCAGACTGCCCCCGTCTGGCCGAGGTAGGTCGCCAGCGCCGCGTGCAACGCCGCCACTTGCCCCCCGTCCAGGCCCTTGCCCAGCCAGGCCGCCGCCACCGTGCCGCTGTGGAAATTGCCGTATCGCCGCAACAGGCCGGTCGATCCGTTCGCATAGCCGGTGAAGGAACTGGCCGGGGCGGCGAGCAGCAGTCCGTTATGATAGCCGGACACCTGGGTCGTGCTCGTGCGGCTGACACAGAAATGCCCGGTCACGGCGGGCGCCTGGCCGAAGGCCGCCAGGGCGCTCGCTCCGACCCGGGCGCTGAAATTGCCCGTCGACGAGCTGATCACCATGGAGAGGGTCTCGTCGCCGTCAACCGGCCCCAGCGGAAACTGGCTGGTGCCGGGCGACGGATTGGCGGCCAGCCAGACGCCGGCGGCGACCCCGGCACCGCCGTCCGCCAGCGCCGAGGCGCTCAGCCCCGTATCCAGCCAGGCGTCTGCGCCGTCGCCGGACCAGCCCACATCCGCCGAAAAGACAGGACCGTTCACCGGCGACAGGTCATGCCGCCCCGGCGTTCTCAGGTTCACCCGCGCCGCCTGCGCGTCCCCGGCCGCCGCCACATAGAGCGCGCCGAGCCGCGCCCAGACCCCGGCGGCTTCCAGCGCGCTCACCAGATCGTCGAGACGGAACGCCCTCGCCCTCGCAGGCGGGGTCTCGAACGCCGTCAGCACATCCTGTGTGGCCGGTCGAAGCAGCGCATCCATCACGGGAAAGCCCAGCCGCCCGGTCTGACGATCGATCCGCACAGCCTCGCGCCAGGTCTCGCCATCCGGCGACACCTTCAGCACCAGGTCGTCGTCGCCGATCAGCCCGACCTCGGCTCGTCCGGACCATTCCGACTGAAACAGCAGCGACAGCGTCTTCGGGCCGTCCTCCTTGTTCAGCACATAGCGCAGGTCGCCCGTGCCGCCCTCGCCCTCGGTCCGTGCGGTCCACAGCGCGCTGTTCAGCTTGGCCGCGAAGGCGTTGGCCTCGTCCGAAGCCGTGCCGACGCCCAGCCCCGCCAGATCATCCAGCCGGTCCGGACTGCCGCCCACATCGGTCCAGCCGTCCTCCGCCATCATGACCAGCCGCTGCTCATCGACCACATAGGCGCGCAGCCCGGCCGGCGGCGTGATCGCCGTCCAGCCGCCGGCCTCGAACCGCGCCAGCTCGCCCGCCGCCATTGCCGACCAGGCCGCGCCGGTCGCGCCGTCGGGCAGGATGTAGAGCGCGCCATCATCGGGCGCCGCCGGCTGGTCGCTGATCGACCGGCTGACCACCGCGCACTGGACCAGGGCGTCCAGCCGCGTCAGAGCCTCGTTCAGGGTTACATGCTTCTGCATCTGCCCGGCCTGCAGATAGGGCAGGTCCAGCCTCGCGCTGGACTGGGATTCGGCTGGGATCACGCTCGCGCCTCCATGATGGATCGTGGCCATCAGTGTGCGGGCGCCGCGAACACGTGCGGAGAAATCGGGCTCTCGCGAGCGCCGAACCCTTGTGCGTCAATGAAGTGATCTCGAGAAATGCGGGATTATCACGCTGTGTTTCAGCCCGGCTTGACGGGCCGGGCGCCCACGGCCCATCACTCGCGCCGTGAAAAGCCTCAGCCCAGATTTCCCCGTCCCGTCTTTCGCCGACTGGCGCGCCCTCGCCGAAAAAGGCCTGAAGGGCGCGCCGTTCGAGACCCTGATCGGCCGCACCGCCGACGGTCTGGCGATCCAGCCGCTCTACGCCGCCGACCCGGACCGCGCCGTCCTGCGGGCCCGCCCCGGCCTGTCCGGCGACCGCGACCGCCCGTGGGATCTGCGCACCCTCATCGACCATCCCGACCCCGCCCGCGCCAACACCCTGGCCCATGACGCCCTGACCAACGGCGCCGCCTCGTTGCTGCTGCGGCTCGACTCCTCGGGCGAGACCGGCGCAGCCGTGGCCTCGCAGGACGATCTGGCCCGCGCCCTCGACGGTATCCTGCTGGATCTGGCCCCTGTGGCGCTGGACGCGGGCTTCATGGGCGCCGAAGCCGCCAACTGGCTGGCCGTGCTGGCCAAGGGCGCGCCCGAGGCCCCCCTCGCCTTCCATCTGGACCCCCTGTCCGCCTTCGCCCGTGAAGGCGCCAGCGCCGGGCCCATCCCCGCCCACGTCAACGCCGCCGCCCAGGCCGGCGCCCGCCACGCCGGGGCCTATCCCCGGGCGTCCCTGTTTCTCGCGTCGGGCCGTTTCGTGCATGAAGCGGGCGGGACCGAGGCCCAGGAGCTGGGCGTTATGGCCGCCGCCGCGGTCGCCTATCTGCGCGCGCTGGACGCCGCCGGGATCGCGCCCGCCGCGGGGCTCAAGCGCATCGTCCTCGGCCTGTCCGCCGACGCCCGCTATCCGGTGCAGATCGCCAAGCTGCGCGCCGCCCGCGCCCTCTGGGCCCGCATCGCCGAGGCCTGCGGCTCGGACGCCCCCGCAGTGATCGAGCTCCGCTCCTCGGCCCGCATGCTGGCGGGTCAGGGCGTGCACAACAATCTGCTGCGCCTGACCGCCGCCGCCTTCGCCGGGGCCGTGGGCGGCGCCCAGGCCGTGGTGCTCGATCCCTTCACCGCGCCCCTGGGCGGCGACAATCCCCTCGCCCGCCGTCAGGCCCGCAACACCCAGCTGATCCTGATGGAGGAGAGCCATCTGGGCCGCGTCGCCGACCCGGCCGGCGGCGCCTTCTTCTTCGAGCAACTGACCGACGATCTGGCCCGCGCAGGCTGGGTCGCGTTCCAGGCCATCGAGGCCCAGGGCGGTCTGGCCGCCGCCCTCCTGTCGGGCTCGCTGGCCGACGACGTGGCCAGGGCCCGCGAGGCCCTGATCGCCTCCGCCCGCGACGGCTCCGCGCCCATCCTCGGCGTCAGCCTCTATCCCGCCGAGGAAGACCCCGTCACCATCGACCCGCGCCCGGCCCATGCGGTCCCCGCGCCAGACGTGCGCCAAGCTGGCCCCGACGACGCCTGCACGCCCATCACCCCCATCCGCCTGTCCGACCATGTGGAGGCGGCCCAATGAGCCTGCCCGATTTCACCACCATCGACTTCGACCAGACCGGCTCAGCCGCCCGCGCTGAAGGCGCGGGATGGACCACGCCCGAGAAGATCACCGTCGATCCGGCCTACGGCGCCGAGACCCTCGAAGGGCTCGATTTCGTCCAGGGCCTGCCGGGCGTGGCGCCGTATCTGCGCGGCCCCTATCCGTCCATGTACGCCACCAACCCGTGGACCATCCGCCAGTATGCGGGCTTCTCCACGGCCGAGGCGTCCAACGCCTTCTATCGCCGCAATCTGGCGGCCGGTCAGAAGGGCCTGTCCATCGCCTTCGATCTCGCCACCCACCGGGGCTATGATTCCGATCATCCGCGCGTGGCGGGCGACGTGGGCATGGCCGGGGTCGCCATCGACTCCATCCTCGACATGCAGACCCTGTTCGACGGCATCCCGCTGGACCAGATGTCGGTGTCCATGACCATGAACGGCGCCGTCCTGCCGATCATGGCGCTCTACATCATCGCCGCCGAGGAACAGGGCGTCAGCCGCGACAAGCTGACCGGGACCATCCAGAACGACATCCTCAAAGAGTTCATGGTCCGCAACACCTACGTCTATCCGCCGGCCCCCTCCATGCGGATCATTTCGGACATCTTTTCCTATACTTCGCGCGAGATGCCGAAGTTCAACTCCATCTCCATTTCCGGCTATCACATGCAGGAAGCCGGCGCGACGGCGGACCTGGAGCTGGCCTACACCCTGGCCGACGGGGTCGAATACGCCCGCGCGGGCGTGGCCGCCGGCATGGACATCGACGCCTTCGCCCCGCGCCTGAGCTTCTTCTGGGCCATCGGCATGAACCACTTCATGGAGGTGGCCAAGATGCGCGCCGGGCGTCTGCTGTGGGCCTCGCTGATCCAGCGCGAGTTCGCGCCGAAATCGGCCAAGTCCCTGGCCCTGCGCGCCCACTGCCAGACCTCGGGCTGGAGCCTTGCGGCCCAGGACGTCTTCAACAATGTGGCCCGCACGGCGGTGGAGGCCATGGCCGCCGCCCACGGCGGAACCCAGAGCCTGCACACCAACTCGCTGGACGAAGCCCTGGCCCTGCCCACCGACTTCTCGGCCCGCATCGCCCGCAACACCCAGATCTTCCTGCAGCGCGAAACCGGCATGACCGACAGCGCCGACCTGTGGGGCGGCTCCTACTATGTGGAACGTCTGACCCACGACCTGACCGCCCGCGCCCTGGCCCACATCGAGGAAGTGGAAACGCTGGGCGGCATGGCCAAGGCCATCGAGGCCGGCATCCCCAAACTGCGCATCGAGGAAGCCGCCGCCCGCACCCAGGCCCGAATCGACACCGGTCAGCAGACCGTCGTCGGCGTGAACAAATATCTCTCCGACCTGGCCGACGACATTCCGGTGCTGAAGGTGGACAACGCCGACGTGCGCGCCCGCCAGATCGACAAGCTGAAGCGCCTGCGCGCCGAGCGGGACGAGGCCGCCTGTCAGGCCGCTCTGGACGCCCTCAAGACCGGCGCCGCCGGGACCGCCAACCTGCTGGAACTGTGCGTCGACGCCGCCCGCGCCCGCGCCACCGTGGGCGAGATGTCCGACGCCATGGAGGCCGCCTTCGGCCGCCACGTGGCCGAGGTGAAGACGGTCAAGGGCGTCTACGCCGCCGAGGCCGGGGCCGACGCGAAACTGGCCCGCGCCCGCGGCATGGTCGCCGCCTTCGTGGAGAACGACGGCGGCCCGCCCCGCATTCTGGTCGCCAAGCTGGGCCAGGACGGCCACGACCGGGGCCAGAAGGTCATCGCCTCGGCCTATGGCGACATCGGTTTCGACGTGGACGCCGGCCCCCTCTTCCAGACCCCCGCCGAGGCCGCGAAACAGGCCGTGGACAACAATGTCCATGTGGTCGGCGCCTCATCGCTGGCGGCCGGCCACCTGACGCTGGTGCCGGAGCTGAAGGCCGAGCTCGAGAAGCTGGGCCGCCCCGACATCATGATCGTGGTCGGCGGCGTCATCCCGCCCGGCGATATCCCCGCCCTGATCGAAAGCGGCGCGGCGGCGGTCTATCCGCCCGGCACCGTCATCGCCGAGTGCGCCGTCGATCTGCTGGACAAGCTCAACCAGCGCCTCGGCTACGCCCAGCCGCCTGCCGGAAAAGCCTAGACCACCGTCACCGCCGGGCTCGTCCCGGCGGTCCGTACGCACGGTCAGGGCCGGCGAGATACGGAATGCACCGCCGCATTCCGGCGCTCAGTCTCTTTGTTCTCAAGGAGTTCGCCGCGTCCGCGCCCTGTTTGCGCCCACAGCGTCCGGGCGCCCGTATACTCTCCGTTCCGGCGACAGGGATCAGCCCGGGGCGCTTCACCTGTCCCTCCGCTCACCCCAGCGAAGACTGGGGTCCAGATCACAGGTCTGGGTGGTTGGACAAGAAGCTCTGGGCCATCCCCTTGTCCCGTGCCCGCCATCTGGACCCAAGCCTTGGCTGCTACGCGCCGCCCTTCGGGTCGCTGGGGTGAGCGGTCCATAAAGGGAGGCTGCGAGACTCCATTGCACTGTTTTTCTGCTTCAGCAGTCTCGCCTGTCCCTCCACACTTTCGGGGCGCGATTCCAACAATTCAGACAATTCAGACACTGTTTTTTCCGGGCGTTGCACTCCAGTTGCACTGTTTTTCGCGTCCGGAGTCCAATACGGGCGGCCAGGAAAAACCCGGCCGCCCCCTCAGAAAGTCCGCAAACTCAGTCGCTTACTGCGGCATCACCACGGTGTCGATGACATGGACCACGCCGTTGGAGGCGTCCAGGTCGGTGGCGGTCACGGTGGCCGTACCGCCCGCCGCGTCGGTCAGGATCACGGATCCGCCCTGCAGCGACGCGGTCAGCTCGGCGCCCTGCACGGTGGTCAGGGTGGCGCTGCCGCCGCCGGCCTCGATGGCGGCCAGGACGTCGGCGGCTTTCAGCTCACCGGCGACCACATGATAGGTCAGCACGGCGGTCAGGGTGGCGCGGTTGGCCGGCTGGACCAGGGCTTCGACGGTCCCGGCAGGCAGCTTGGCGAAGGCGTCATTGGTGGGCGCGAACACGGTGAAGGGACCCTCGCCCGACAGGGTCTCGCCCAGACCCGCGGCCTGCACGGCGGTGACCAGGGTCGTGTGATCCGGCGAGCCGACGGCCACGTCGACGATGGTCTGGCTGGACTGGGTCTGGCTGTGACCGCCGCCGTGATGGTCAAAGGCGACGGCCGGGGCGGCGACGCCGCCGGCAAGAATGGCAGCGACGGCGACCTTGGTGATCAGATGTCTCATGATTTCGTCTCCTGAGTGCGACCGACTTGCTGCCGATCACGATCAGTTACGAATGGCATCACCTGAAAGATGCTGAGATGAATGCAGATGCACTAATGATTATATTTATGGTTCACATAAGCCGATCTTGAAAAAGGCGCGGGGAGACCGGCGGAAGGGCAGGATAAGTCTCCCCGCGCATCGGCGGGTCAGAGAGTGGAGCAACGGAGACGAACCAGCCTCCGACGGCGCCGATAACTCAGCTACGACGGCGTCGATACGCTGGATGCAGCGATCAGAGTCGGCTGATTTCGCCCTGCGCCACCACCGGACCATCCGGCTGCGTGGACGGGGTGTGGCCCGGCTCTTCCATGGACACCGCCACGGCCATGGCCTGGTTCGCCATGTCCGCCATGGGCGCGTCCAGATTGTGCATGCCCGGCTCGGTCCCGTTGAAGGCGCCGACCAGCTGCAGGTTGCCGTCGGGCATCATCAGCCACAGGTGCGGCACGCGGGGATCGCCGACCATGGCGTCGCTGGGCGACAGGAACAGGTGGCCGGTGCCGGCGTCGTAGGCGAGGGTCACGGCGGCCGTCCCGCTTTCCAGGGTCAGGGTCGCCACCCGCGTCACACCGCCTTGCGGCGCGGCGGGCTCGGGAACCGGCTCGGGCTGGGTCACCATCACCGCCAGCGCGGCCACGCTGGCCGCCAGCAGGCCGGTCGAGCCGATGGCCCACCGCCGCCAGAACGCCACCCGGCCGTTGTCGTTCGCCGCGACGGCGCCAAAGGCCCCGGCCGCGATCCTGGGCCACAGGGCGACGGACGGCCGCACCGGGGCGATCTCGTCGGCCAGGCGGGCGAGATCCTCGTTCCAGCGCGCCACGCGCCCGGCGAACGCGGGGTCGCTCTGCTCGCGGTCACGCGCGGTGGCTTCCTCCGCCTGGGGCAGGATCCGCAGGGCCAGTTCCCCGGCCAGCACGTCGTCGGCGTCCTTGTCGATGGTGTCGGTCATTGTTCGAGACAGGCCCTCAGCTTGAGAAGCCCTCGCCGTATCCAGCTCTTCATGGTGCCCAGCGGCACGTCCTGACGCCGGGACAGTTCATCATAGGTCACGCCTTCGAAGAAGGCCGTGCGGATCGCGCCGCCGACCTTGTCGTCCAGCTCTTCAAGGCAGCCGCTCAGCCGCCGCGCCTCGTCGGCGCTTTCGATCTGCTCGGAAGCCAGCGGCGTGTCGTCCTCGACCTCGAAGGCGTCGTCCACCGGGCGGGTCTGGATGCGGGCGCCGGCCGCGCGCAGGCGATCGATCGCGCGGTTTCGCGCGATCGTCACCAGCCATGTGATGGGGCTGGCGCGGGTGGCGTCAAAGGTCTCGGCCCTGCGCCAGACGGTCAGATAGGTATCCTGCAAAACATCCTCGGCGAGCCCCCTGTCGCCCAAGATACGCAGGCATACCCCCAATAGTTTCGAGGAGGTCGCCTCATAGACCCTCTGGAACGCGGCGCGGTCGCCCTGCCCCGTCTTGCCAAGCTCGAGCGCCAGAGCCTCGCGCGTCATCACCGCTTCCATGCGTTTCCTCAGCTTTTGGGGGATTGTGACGGTGGACCACGCCCGGTCAAGATCAGTCGTGCAGATAGACGACCCTGCGGCGTCCCGCCGCGCGCATGTCGGCCAGGTGCCGCTCATGGTCGCCGCTCGCCTTCGCCTCGCGCTGGTTGGCCTCAACCCAGTGCGTGTCCTCGATCTCCTTCTGCAGCGCCCGGCCCGCGAACTGGTGCCCCACAAAGAAGAAGTCCACCGCCGACCCCAGCACCGGCACCTCGGTGACGGCCACGTCGAACAGCAGATACGCCGACATCTTGGCCAGGGTCTTCGGAGACGCCTTGGCCTGAAGGCCACTGGCGAACAGCAAGGCCGCGGCCCCGACGCTGTAGGCGCCCCCCACCAGGGGGATCCACGTCAGCAGGCCGTCCATGCCCACGCCCCAGGGCCCGATGCCGATGACCCGGTCAGAAAGCTTGCGAACCCCCTCGACTCGGGACCAGACCTTCTCGATATCCTGAATGGTCCGTCTGGCCATAAGCCCTCCCTCGCCTGCGCGGTCTTCGACCGTCCCTCACAAGCCACGCTTGAATGTCCCTCAAACGTCTTCAGTTGCAAAGCTCGGTGAATTTGCTGGTCCAGACGGTGCTGACGGCCGCGGCCCTCGGCCCGCTGGTCGTGGCCCTCGCCGCCCTGTCGGGGATCGGTCATCGCTGGGTCGACATCCTGGCCCAGTTCCCCGCCCCCCTCCTGCCGCTGACCCTCGCGTCGACCCTGATCGTGCTGCTGCTGCGGTTCTGGATTCCGGCGGCCACCGGGGCGGTGGCCTGCCTGCTTCTGGCGCTGGCCGTCTGGCCGCAGGTCGCCCCCGGCGGTCCAGCCCCCGCCGCCGACAGCCCGCGCGTGCGGCTCTACGCCGCCAACCTCTACGCCATGAACGATGACGTCACCGCCATGCGCGCCTCCGTCGAGGCCGCCGACGCCGACATCATCGTCCTCGTGGAGTTCGGCGAAGCTCCCAATGCGGCCATCGAGATGCTTCTGGCCGGTTATCCCCACCGCGAGGTCACCGGGCGCGTCGTCCGCAGCGAGGACGCGGTCCGCTCGGTGATCGCCTCCCGCTATCCCCTGTCGCGCCGCTCCACCGAAGGCAATGAGCGCCAGATGATCTCGGCGGTGGCCGACACCCCGCTGGGGCCCGTCCGCGTCGTCGGCGTGCACCTCACCCGCCCGTGGCCGTTCCAGTATCAGTGGGGCCAGATCATCCAGTCGCAGAACCTGCTGGATCATATCGAGGGCGCGACCGAGCCTGTGGTTCTGGCCGGCGACTTCAACAGCGTGGCGTCGGCCCGCATCGGCCGGATGCTGCGGTCAGAGGGCGATCTCGTCCACGCTCCCGGCTGGCCCGGCACCTGGCCCGCCGCAGCGCCCGGCCCCCTGCGCATGACCATCGATCAGGTCTATCACACCCGCGACATCGCGGTGGCCCAGCGCCGCCTCGGGGCGCCCACAAGCTCCGACCACCGTCCGGTCATTGTCGAACTGACCCGTCCGGAGACCTAGGTCCACCAGGCCTCGCCGCGCCCGCCCGGCTCGCCCAGCGCGATGGCGGTCCATTCGCAGACGTCCTGCGCCGCCGCCTGGGCGCCCTCGGGCGGATTGATCAGCACAACGGCGCAGCCGTTCATCTGCATGGGGTTGGTCAGGGGTCTCAGCCGCGCCTCGGCCACCAGCGCCCGCTTCACCCCCGCGTCGCTCAGCCGCCGCAGGAAGCCGTCGAAGGTCTCCATGTCCTTGATGGGCAGCCAGATGGCGATCACCGTGTCCGGGTCTCGCCGCATCAGCGCGCCCGCCGTCTCGGCGCAGCGCACATAGTCGTCCGGCCGCTCGAACGGCGGGTCGATCAGCACCAGCCGCCGCCGGTCGCCCGACGCGACGGCGCGCACGACCTCGTAGCCATCCGCCTGTCGGGTTTCCACGCCCTCGCGTCCCTTGAGCCGCTCGGCCAGCAGGTCGTGCTCCTCGGGCCGCAGTTCGCAGGCCACATAGCGGTCGCCCTTGCGCAGGCTGTCGGCGATCAGCACCGGCGAGCCGGGATACCAGCGGACGGTTTCCCCGCCGCCGTTGCGTCCCGCCACGGCGGCCTTCAGCTCCGCCAGCTCGTTGGGCAGACGCGGCGCGCTCATCAGCCGGGCGATCCCCGCCTGGGCCTCCTTCGAGCGCACAGCGCCCTCGCCCAGATCGTACAGGCCCGAGCCCGCATGGGTGTCCACCACCAGCAGGCGGCGCTCGTCGCGCGCCAGGCGGGCCAGCAGCCACAGCAGCAGGCCGTGCTTGACCAGATCCGCGAAATTTCCGGCGTGATAGGCGTGACGATAGTTCATGCCGGCGGCTTCGCCCCCACGCTTCGCCACGTCAAGCGGAACCCTTCATCCCGTCCGCGTGTTCGCGCTTGGCTTCCACCGAGATCACCCCATGCCCGACGGCTCAGCCTTCATCGACCCGGACCAGATCCCCGAGGGGCTGACATGGTGCGCCGACGACCAGCCGGGCCTGACCCGGGTCCGGCGCGGCAAGGGCTTCTCCTATCACCGGGCCGACGGCGCGCCGGTCACCGACGCCCGCATTCTGGCCCGCATCAAGGCCCTGGCCATCCCGCCCGCCTGGACTGACGTCTGGATCTGCCCGCGCGCCAGCGGCCACATCCAGGCCACCGGCCGCGACATCAAGGGGCGCAAGCAGTATCGCTACCACGCCGGCTGGTCAGAGGGCCGCTCCGAGGCGAAGTTCCATCGCCTGACCGACTTCGCCCGCGCCCTTCCCCGCCTCCGCCGCCGGGTCGAAGAGGACCTGTCCCGCCGGGGCCCCGGCCGCGAAAAGGCGGTCGCCACGACCGTCCGGCTGCTCGAGATCACCCTGATCCGCGTCGGCAATCAGGAATACGCGCGTCAGAACCGCAGCTTCGGCCTGACCACCCTGCACAAGCGCCATCTGGAGGTGGACGGCTCGGCCCTCATCTTCGCCTTCCGCGGCAAGTCCGGCGTGGAGCACAGCGTCACCGTCCGTGACCGGCGACTGGCCCGCATGCTGAAGGCCCTGCGCGATCTCCCGGGCCAGCATCTGTTCAAATACCGCGACGCCGACGGCGATCTGGTCCCCGTCAGCTCCGACGACGTCAACGCCTATATCCGCGACGTCATGGGCGAGCAGTTCTCCGCCAAGGACTTTCGCACCTGGGCCGCCACGGTCTCCGCCGCCCGCGCCCTGCGGGAATGCGATGCGCCGGCCTCAAAGGCTGAATCGAGACGCCAGTGCAACCAGTGCCTCAAGGCGGTGGCGGGCCTGCTCGGAAACACCCCGGCGGTGTGTCGCTCGTCCTATGTGCATCCGGCGGTGTTCGATCTGCATGATTCCGGCGGTCTGGCGGACCTGCCCGGCCCGGCCGCCAAGGCCTTCGAGTCCGCCCTGATCCGCGCGCTGGATGCTCATTCTGCGCGAACCGCATAGAATCGTTCGCATCCTTTGCTAAAAGGTCGGTCCACGCGCCGGCCAGGGAGGTATGATTTGCACCAGTTGGCGGACACGATCGATGTGGGCGCAGCCTTCGAAGCCTCCCCCAACGCCTATGTGCTGTTGACGCCGGACCTTGTGATCGCCGCCGCCAACACGGCCTATCTCGACCTGCTGGAGGTGCGGCGGGAGGATATCGTCGGCCGTCCCCTGTTCGAGGCTTTCGATTCCGGCCCCAGCGAAGACGCGCCCGAAAACGTGCGTCAGGTCCGCGACTCCCTCACCACAGCCATCCGCACAGGCCGGCGCGATCATCTGGCCGTGGTGCGCTTTTCGATCCCGTATCAGGACCCGAGAGGGGCGGTGCTCTATGAAGACCGCTACTGGAGCGCCACCCATACGCCCATCAAGGACGCCGCCGGCAAGGTGGCCTATGTGCTCCAGCACACCACCGACATCACTGAAATCGAGAACTTGCGGCAGCAGGTCAGCGTCGGAACCGGAGAACCCGCCTCCGCCCTCGACGCGGCGCTGGGCGGCGGCGTCCTGGCCCGCGCTGAACAGGTCCAGCTGAGCAATCGCAGGCTTGAATCCGAACGGCGCAAGCTGAATGACCTGTTCATGCAGGCTCCCGGTTTCGTCGCTGTGCTCGGTGGTCCGGACCACATCTTCGAACTGGCCAACTCCGCCTACAGCCAGTTGATCGGGCACCGGGAGGTCATGAACCGGTCCGTGCGGGACGCCATGCCCGAAGTGGTCGGTCAGGGCTTCATCGACCTGCTGGACCACGTTTACGCCACCGGCGAGACCTATGAGGGCCACGAGAGCCTGGTTCAGCTTCAGCGCCGCAAGGGCGGCGACCTTGAAGACGTCTATCTGAACTTCATCTACCAGCCGATCCGGGGCGAAGAGGGACGCATCGTCGGCGTCTTCGTCCAGGGCCACGAGGTCACCGAAACGGTCAAGGCCGACCAGCGCCAGCGCCTGATGATCGACGAACTGAACCACAGGGTGAAAAACACCCTGGCCACCGTCCAGTCCATCGCTGTTCAAACGGCCCGGACCCACGAGAATCCGGCCAGTTTCGCCGAGACCTTCCAGTCGCGGCTGATGGCCCTCTCGCACACCCACAACCTGCTGACCCGCAGCCATTGGGAGGGCGCGGATCTGCGCGACGTGCTCCAGCACGAAACCCTCGCCCACGGCGCGCACCGGGTGATCCTTAACGGACCGGCCACCCCGCTGCCGCCCTCGACCGCCGTGTCGCTGGGGATGATATTCCATGAACTGGCCACCAACGCCGCCAAATACGGCGCCCTGAGCGCCGGCGACGGTCGGGTCTTCGTTGACTGGAGCGTGCAGAACCTCACCGATCGGAAGCTGGTGATCCTCTGGCGCGAACAGGGCGGCCCTGCGGTGACAGAGCCCAGCCGTCGCGGTTTCGGCAGTCGTCTGATCGAAAGGAATGTTCGCCACGATCTGGCGGGCGAGGCGAAACTCGTCTACGCAAGTGACGGCTTTAGCGCGGAAATCTCCATACCGCTGGATCGAGACGACGGACATGAGTAACGCGTTGACGGGCCGCAAGGTCCTCGTGGTTGAAGACGAGTCGCTCGTCGCCATGCTGCTGGAAACCATTCTCGAGGACATGGGGTGCATCCCCGTCGGCCCCGTCTCCACCGTGGATGAAGGGGTCCACAAGGCCGAAACCGAACCCGACCTGGATCTGGCGCTGCTGGACGTGAACGTCGCGGGCCGCGAGGTCTTTCCGGTGGCCGAAGCCCTGGCCAAAAGGGGCGTGCCGGTCGTGTTCTCGACCGGTTACGGCGAAGCTGGCCTTCCGGAAAAGTGGCGCGGGGCCAACGCGCTGCAGAAGCCCTTCAGCGAAGCTGCGGTGCGGGACGCGATGCTCAACGCCCTGGGCGTCGCCCGCGCCTGAGGTCCTTGAGGATTTCGCGCGCCGCATTGTGGCCGGGCGCTCCGGTAACGCCGCCGCCCGGGTGGGCGCCTGATCCGCAAAGATAGAGCCCCGGAACCGGCATGCGGTGATCCCCGTGCCCCAGCACCGGCCGCGCGCTGAACAGCTGGTCCAGGCTCAGCCGCCCGTGGAAGATGTCGCCGTTCACCAGACCGAAGCGCCGCTCCAGATCCAGCGGCGTCAGCGCCAGCCGCCCCACCACGGACGCCCGGAAGCCCGGCGCCAGACGGTCCACCGTGTCGATCATCAGGTCCGCCACAGCGTCGCGATGGTCATCCCACGACCGTCCCTCCGACAGCACCGGCGCCACATGCTGGCAGAACAGGCTGGCCACATGGGCGCCCGCCGGCGCCAGACTGTCGTCCAGCGTCGAGGGGATCAGCATCTCCACGATCGGCGCCCTCGACCAGCCGTCCCGGCGCGCGTCCATGAAGGCCCGGTCCATATAGTCCAGGCTGGGCGCGATGATGATCCCCGCCGTCAGGTGATCGCCCGGCTGCGGCAGACAGGTGAAGCGCGGCAGTTCCGACAGGGCCACGTTCATGCGAAACGTCCCGGACCCGGACGCATAGCCGCCGATCCGCTCGCGGAAGTCCGCCGGGGTCACCCCGGGATCCACCAGCCGCTCGAACAAAAGGCGCGGGTGCAGGTTCGAGACCACGGCCCGCGCGCGGACCGTCTCGCCTGCTTCCGTCACCGCCCCCACGGCCCGGCCTTTCCCGGTCAGCACTTCGGCCACGGGGCTGTCCAGGCGAATGTCCACGCCCTGTTCGGCGCAGGCCGCCGCCATGGCCTGGGTGATCGCCCCCATGCCGCCGATGGCGTGACCCCAGACGCCACGCTTGCCGTTCACCTCGCCAAAGACGTGGTGCAGCAGCACATAGGCCGAGCCCGGCGTGTAGGGGCTGGCGTAGTTGCCCACCACGCTGTCGAAGCCGAACAGGGCCTTGACCGGATCGCTCTCGAACCAGCCGTCCAGCCAGTCGCCCGCCGATTTGGTGAACAGGTCCAGCAGGTCGCGCCGGGAGGTGGTGTCCAACCCCGCGATTCGCCGGCCCACCGACGCCGCCTTCAGCATCTCCGGGATGGCGGCGGCCCAGCCGCCCTCGACCACATTGGGCGGGGTGGTCAGGATCAGGTCGCGCAGCACGTCCGCCACCGCCTCCAGCCGCCGCTCATAGTCAGGCAGGCGCTCGGCGTCCCGCGCCGAGAACTTCGCGACCTCGGCCTGCGTCCGCCCCTCCCCCGCCAGCAGATACGCGCGGTCATCCAGCGGCAGGAAATTGCCCACCTTGCGCTCGACCACACGCAGGCCGCGCCCCGTCAGATCCATGTCGGCGATGATCTTCGGGTTCAGCAGGCTGACCGTGTAGCTGGCGGTGGAGTTGCGGAATCCCCGATGGAATTCCTCCGTCACCGCCGCGCCGCCCACCACGCCGCGCCGCTCCAGCACCGTCACCTTCAGCCCGGCCCGTGCCAAGTAGAAGGCGCACACCAGCCCGTTGTGCCCGCCGCCCAGAATGACGACGTCGGTGTCGGTCGGCGTGCTCACGGGATCAGTCACACCCGGCCGAGGCGTCCGCCGCCACATAGTCCCAGCGCAACTCCGGCTCGTCCTCGCCGTCCAGCCCCCGCACCGTCGCCGTCAGGCCCGTCTCGTGCCGCTCATAGACGATGGTGTTGGGCCAGTCGTTCTCGCGGTTCTCGAACACCGCGCCGTCCGGAACCTGATCGACCAGCACGAAGTCCACCGCCGCCCGGCCGCCCGGCATGGCCTGATAGCGCGTCACCCCGTCCCGCGTGACGATGCGCAGTTGCTCCCATTCGGCGATGCGGCCCCCGCGCCGGGCCACGGAGTGGCCGAACAGCAGCCCGTCATCCGCCCGCGACCAGACCTCGACCGTCTCGCGCCCGTCCCCGCACGCGCGCCAGCGGCCTTCCAGCCACGACAGGTCTACTGCGGCCTGCGGCGCGGGCGCCGGACTGCCCAGCGTCAGGGCGCCCAGAATGGCGATCAGCATGGCGTCATCCTCCCCCTGCCAAGGCGCGCGCTTTCGGCCCGGCTGTCAATCCGGCCGTCCGCCCACATAGCGGCGATGCAGCAGCGGCGCGCCCAGCCAGTAGCAGAGCTCCGCCGGGCGCGTGATGTCCCACACCGCCAGATCCGCCGCCTTGCCGACCTCCAGCGTGCCGATGCGGTCGGCCATGCCCAGCGCCTTCGCCGCATGGCGCGTGGCGCCGGCCAGCGCCTCCTCGGGCGTCAGGCGGAACTGCACGCAGGCCAGGGTCATGGCCGCCAGCAGGGAGGCCACCGGCGAGGTGCCCGGGTTGCAGTCCGTGGCCACCGCCATGGCTGCGCCGTGCCCGCGCAGCGCCTCGATGGGCGGCGGCGTCTCTTCCCGAAGCATCAGGAAAGCGCCGGGCAGCAGCACGGCCACCACCCCCGCCGCCGCCATGGCCGCGATCCCGGCCTCGTCAGCATATTCGATGTGGTCGGCTGACAGGGCCCCGTACCGCGCCGCCAGCGCCGCCCCGCCGCCGTTGGACAACTGGTCCGCGTGCAGCTTGACCGGCAGGCCCAGCGCGTTCGCCTTGTCGAACAGCCGCCCCACCTCCCCGGTGGAGAAGGCGATGGGCTCGCAATAGGCGTCCACCGCGTCCACCAGCCCCTCGGCGTGGGCGGCGGGCAGGATCCCGTCCACCGCCAGATCCACATAGGCGGACCGGTCGTCGCGAAACTCCGGCGGCACGGCGTGCAGGCCCAGATAGCTGGTCGCCACCCGCACCCCGCCCTCGGCGCCCACCCGCCGGGCGGCGCGCAGCATCTTCAGCTCGCTGTCCCGGTCCAGGCCGTAGCCGGATTTGATCTCCACCGTGGTGACGCCCGAAGCCTTCAGCCCGGCCAACCGCTTCAGGGCCGAGGCGACCAGGTCGTCCTCCGACGCCTCGCGCGTCATGCGCACGCTGGAGACGATGCCCCCGCCCGCCCGCGCGATCTGCTCATAGGTGGCGCCGCCCAGCCGCTGCTCGAACTCGCCGGACCGGTCGCCGCCGAACACCAGATGGGTGTGGCAGTCGATCAACCCCGGCGTGACCCAGCGCCCGTCCAGCCGGGCCGTCTCGGCCGCCTCATGCTCAGGCACATCCGCCCGCGCCCCGACCCAGACGATGTCGCCGCCCCGGATCAGGATCGCCCCGTCCTCGACGGCCCCATAGGCTTCACCGCTATCGACCATGGTGGCGAGGCGGCAGTCGGTGATGAGGCGGTCTGCGCGGATCATCGGGCCTGCACGCCGGCCAGGATTTCGCAAAACCAGCGGCCCGCCGTCAGGCTCCCAAGATCGCCCACCTCCAGCGAGGGGTCGTATTCGGTCAGGTCCACGGCCCGCACCTTGGCGTGGGCGCCGATGACCCGGGCGGCGTCGAAGAAGTCTTGCGCCGACACCCCGCCCGGCCGGGCGCCGGGGCTGGCGGGCCACTGGCTACGGTCGATCACGTCGATGTCGAAGTCCACATGGATGACGTCGCAAAGCCCCGACAGCCGCTCCAGCTCCTGCGCCACGATGGCGGCCAGGCCCTGCTCGCGGCACTGGCGCGCGGTGCGCACCGAGATGCCCGCGGCCATGGCCTTCTCGTGGGCGCGGCGGGTGTTGGCGAAGGGCGCCAGACCCACCTGGCTGATGCGGCGCCCGTCCAGTCCATCGTCCAGCAAGGCCTGGATCGGATTGCCGTTGGTCAGGCCCTGATCGGTGTCGCGCAGGTCGAAATGGGCGTCGAGGGTCAGCACCCCCACCCGCTCCAGCCCCAGGGCGTGGGCCGCCGGGCGGGTGATGGCGTTGTTGCCCCCGATCAGGATCGTCAGGGCCCGGCGCGCCTCCGCCGCCACCGCGTCGCGCACCGGCTCGAAAGCGTCGGCGGGCGACACCGCTTTCAGCGGCACATCGCCCGCGTCATGGACCCGGATGTCCAGTTCCGACCCGGTCTCCAGATCATAGGTCGACAGGCGCGGCAGCACGGCGCGCAGGGCCTTCGGGCCCAGATCACACCGGCCCGGCGTCAGGGACCGCTCGTTCAGCGGCGCCCCGATCAGGGCCACGGGCGCGTTCGGGTGGTCGCCAAGCAGGTCGGCCACGGAGCGCCAGGAAAGCGCCTCTGAGTCTTTCGTCGTCATGGTCGGAGAGCGTAGAGAGACACCCATGACGACTCAACAGAACAACCGCGTCATCCGCAGCCCCCGCGGGCCGGAGAAGACCGCGAAGACCTGGGCCGCCGAGGCCGCCCTGCGCATGCTGATGAACAATCTGGATCCCGAGGTGGCCGAACGGCCCGAGGACCTCGTGGTCTATGGCGGCATAGGCAAGGCCGCGCGCGACTGGCCGTCCTTCGACCGCATCGTCGAGCAGCTGACGCGGCTGGAGCCGGACGAGACCCTGCTGGTTCAGTCGGGCAAGCCCGTGGGCGTGTTCCGCACCCACGAGGACGCGCCCCGGGTGCTGATCGCCAACTCCAACCTCGTTCCGAAGTGGGCCACCTGGGAGCACTTCAACGCGCTCGATCGCAAGGGCCTGATGATGTACGGCCAGATGACCGCCGGGTCGTGGATCTACATCGGCACCCAGGGGATCGTTCAGGGCACCTACGAGACCTTCATGGAGGCGGGCCGCCAGCATTACGGCGGCGACTGGTCGGGCAAGTGGATCCTGACCGCGGGCCTCGGCGGCATGGGCGGGGCCCAGCCTCTGGCGGCCACCATGGCGGGCGCCTCGTGCCTGGCCATCGAATGCCAGCCCAGCCGCATCGAGATGCGCCTGCGCACCCGCTATCTGGATGTGGCGGCCGACACCCTTGATGAGGCGCTTGAACTTCTGAACCAGTCCATCCGGGACAAAAAACCTCAATCCATCGGGCTGTTGGGCAATGTAGCGGATGTCCTGCCTGAACTGATCAGGCGCGGCGTGCGGCCCGATCTGGTCACCGACCAGACCAGCGCCCACGACCCGGTCAACGGCTATCTGCCCTCCGGCTGGACCGTCGCGGAGTGGGAGGCCAGGCGCCAGACCGACCCCGCCGCCGTCGAAAAAGCCGCCCGCGCGTCCATGGCTGTCCACGTGCAAGCCATGCTGGACTTCCATGCGCAGGGCGTCCCCACCACCGACTATGGCAACAACATCCGTCAGGTGGCCTTCGACGAGGGCGTGACGGACGCCTTCGCCTTCCCAGGCTTCGTGCCCGCCTATATCCGCCCCCTGTTCTGCCGCGGGATCGGGCCGTTCCGCTGGGCGGCGCTGTCGGGAAATCCCGAGGACATCCACAAGACCGACGCGGCCATGAAGAAGCTGTTCCCTGACAACGCCGGGCTGCACCGGTGGCTGGACATGGCGGGCGAGCGCATCGCCTTCCAGGGCCTCCCGGCGCGCATCTGCTGGATCGGTCTGGGCGACCGGCACCGGGCGGGGCTGATGTTCAACGAGATGGTGGCGTCGGGCGAGTTGTCCGCCCCCATCGTCATCGGACGGGACCATCTGGACTCCGGCTCGGTGGCCAGCCCCAACCGCGAGACCGAGTCAATGATTGACGGTTCGGACGCCGTGTCCGACTGGCCCCTGCTGAACGCTCTGCTGAACACGGCCTCCGGCGCGTCCTGGGTATCGCTGCACCACGGCGGCGGCGTGGGCATGGGATACTCCCAGCATTCGGGCGTGGTCATTGTCGCCGACGGCACGCCCGAGGCGGCGAGGCGGCTGGAGCGCGTCCTCTGGAACGACCCCGCCACCGGCGTCATGCGCCACGCCGACGCGGGGTATGAGATCGCCCAGGACGCCGCACGCGAGCACGGTTTGAATCTGCCCTCGCTGGAGACCGCCCGATGAGCATCACCATCGGCGCCGAGCGCCTGACGCTGGATCAGCTGCGCACCCTCACGACGGAGCACACGCCCGTCGCCATCGCCCCCGCCGCCCTCGACCTGCTGGACCAGGGCGCGGCCACGGTGGCGAAGATCGTCGAGGACGGCCGCACCGTCTACGGGGTCAACACCGGCTTCGGCCTGCTGGCCAACACCCGCATCGACGACGCGGATCTGGAGACCCTGCAGAAGAACCTGGTCCTGTCCCACGCCTGCGGCGTCGGCGCCGCCCTGGCCCACCAGACCGTGCGCCTGGTCATGGCGCTGAAGGTCGCGTCGCTGACGCGCGGCGTCTCCGGCGTGCGGCGCCAGACGGTCCAGCTTCTGGCCGAGATGCTGAACCGGGGCCTGGTCCCGCTGATCCCGGCCAAGGGCTCGGTGGGGGCCTCGGGCGATCTGGCCCCCCTCGCCCATCTGGCCGCCGCCATGATCGGCGAACCGCGCCAGATGGTCTGGTTCGACGACGCATGGGCGCCGGCGGACGTCGCGCTGGAGAAGGCGGGCCTCAAGCCCGTCGTCCTGGCCGCCAAGGAAGGCCTCGCCCTGCTCAACGGCACCCAGTGCTCCACGGCCCTCGCACTCGTTGGGCTGTTTCGCGCCGAGACCCTGTTCCGCTCGGCGCTGGTCACGGGCGCCATGTCCACCGACGCGCTGAAGGGCTCTGACGCGCCTTTCGATCCCCGTATCCACGAACTGCGCGGCCAGCCGGGCCAGATCGATACGGCCGCCGCCCTGCGCGCCCTGATGGCCGACAGCCCCATCCGCAACAGCCACCGCGACGACTGCCTGAAGGTGCAGGACCCCTACTCCTTCCGCTGTCAGCCGCAGGTCATGGGGGCCATCCTCGACGTCATGCGCGCGGTGGCCCGGACACTGGTGATCGAGGCCAACGCCGCCACCGACAATCCGCTGGTGTTTCCCGAAAGCGGAGACGTGCTCTCCGGCGGCAATTTCCACGCCGAACCGGTGGCCTTCGCCGCCGACCAGCTGGCCCTGTGCATCGCCGAGATCGGCAGCATCTCGGAACGCCGCACCGCCATCCTGATCGACCCCAAGATGAGCGGCCTGCCCGCCTTCCTGACCAGCGACCCGGGCCTGAACTCAGGCTTCATGATCGCCCAGGTGACGGCCGCGGCGCTGGCGTCGGAGAACAAGATGCTGGCCCACCCGGCGGTGGTGGACACCATCCCCACCTCGGCCGGTCAGGAGGACCACGTCTCCATGGCCACCCACGGCGCCCGTCGTCTGGGCGATATGGCGGACAATGTGGCCCACATCCTCGCGGTCGAGCTGCTGGCTGCCGCCGAGGGCATGGAGCACCACCGCCCGCTCAGGTCCTCGCCCCCGCTGGAGCAGGCGCTGGACCGACTGCGCACGGTGGCGACAGCCATCCCCACCGACCGCTACTTCGCCGACCATATCCAGGCCGCCGCCGAAGTGATCGAGCGGGGCGACCTGGTGCGGCTGTGCCCGGACGACGTGGCGCTGGGCTGACGCCTACTCCTGCCGCTCGATGGTGATGACGTAGGCCCCGGTGGAGTTGGGCGCATAGCTGTTGGCGCGCAGGGTGTACCAGCCTGCTTCGTCGAACTCGTGCTCGATCAGGGCATTGGTGTCCGACAGGCTGTCGTCATCCGAGGCCAGCAGCACGAAGTCCTCCGCCAGCCCTTCTCCGAGCGCCAGAAAGGCGTCGAACGCGTTGGACACCATGGTCAGCCGCAGCCGGTCGCCTTCCTCAACCCGGAACCGATAGTCGTCGTAGTGGCTGGAATCCCCGGCGGCCATGCTGTCGGCCTCCGTCAGGTTGCCGCGAACGGTCGCGCCGATCATGATACTGCCCGCCACAGGGGCCGGGCCACGATCCGTCAGCTCCAGGGCATAAAGGCCGCGCGCCGAACCGCCCAGCGGCTGCGCCCGGACGATGTAGTCGCCGGTCGCCGGGATGGTGAAGTTCAGGCGCGAATTCAGGCCCTCTCCCAGACCGTCGTCATCAAAGGCCAGAGCGGTGAATTCCCCGTCGGCCGAGCCGATCTCCACATAGGTGTCGAAATCGCCGGAGCGCATGATGATCTGCACCCGTTGACCTTCCCGACCGCTGAACCGCCAGGCGTCGAAGCGGCCGCCGGCCGAGCCCTGGGCGCTGTCCTCGGAGATCTCGCCCTGGACGCTCTGACCGAACGCCAGCGACGCCGGCTCAGGATCCGGCGCCACCTCGCTGACCTCCAGCGTATAGGGGCCGACGCCCATCCCTCCGAGCGAACGGGCCCGGACCTCGTAGAGGCCCGTCTCCTCGAAGGTGTGCACCAGACGGGAATTGAGGCCCTCGCCGGCGCCGTCGTCGTCCGACGCGATGACCTCGAAACCGCTGTCGCCCTGCCGACCCAGCTCCACATAGGTGTCGAAATCGTCGGACGACATGGCGAAGGCGACGCGCTGCCCGGCCCGCGCCGTGAAGGCGTAGCCGACATAGCCGGAGCCGTAATCGTCGATGGTCGCCGTCTCGTCCAGCAGACCCTCGATCTCGTCGCCCGGAGCCAGAGGCGTCAGGGGCGCGGGCGCGGGCGCATCGCTCAGCGAGAGCACATACGGACCCTCGCCGTCCGACGAGAGCGCGGCGGCGCGGATAACGTAGTCACCCGTCTCCGGCGCCGTGAACAGGATGCGCGAGTTGAGCCCGTCGTCGCCGTCGTCGTTGGACGTCAGCTCCTCGAAATTCAGGCCCGCGCCACGACCCACGTAGAGCATGGGGTCAAAGGCCTCGGCGTTCAGGCGGATCTGGATCCGCTCCTCCGCCCGGGCCCGGAAGACATAAACGTCATACAGTTGATCGTAGGTCAGTTCGGGATCGACGCCCCGGGCCAGCTCTCCCCGGACCTCGCCGCGCGGATCAATGCGGGCGGGAGCCGACTCCACAGGGGCGGGCGCCCGTTCGGAAACCGTCAATTGATAGGCGCCCTCGGCCTCGGCGCTGAACCCGCGCACCCGGACCCGATAGAGTCCGTCGGCGTCAGGGGCGAACCGCAGCAGGGCGTGGGGAAAACCGCCGCTGTCGTCGTCGCTGGCGAGCGGGTCCGCTCCGGCCTCCTCCCCGTCGCGATAGACCGAGACATAGGAGTCGAAAGCCTCCGAGGTCACGCCGATCTCGAATCGCTGTCCCGCTCCGGCGCGCAGAAGATAGTCGTCATAGAGCTGCGCCTCCTCCGACCAGCTGCTGACCTGCCCCCGGGCGTCGCCCGTCTCCAGCACGCCGTCTACGGTCTGGCCAGCCATCAGCAGAGGCGCTTCCTGCGCGACGGACGGAACGGCCATGACCAGGGTGAGCGCGCTGGCGCAGGCGAGGCGGGTGCGGATGGACGACATGGACGGATTCCCCCTTGAGTTCGGTGCAATCATAGACGCCGAACCGCCGCACCTGTAAATCGCCCCCGCGCAAACGATTTTCTGACGAGGATTCCCATGGCCGAGGCGAAACGCATCGACGGCAAGGCTTTCGCCGAAAAGCTGGTCGACCGCATCACCCGCGCCGTGGCCGATCTCCAGGCGCGTCACAGCGTCAAGCCTGGACTGGCGGTAGTCATCGTCGGCGAGGACCCTGCCAGCCAGATCTATGTGCGCAACAAGGGCGAGCGTACGGAAGCCTCCGGCATGCGGTCCGACACCCACCGTCTGCCCGCCGAAACCTCGCAGGCGCAGTTGCTGGCCCTGATCGCGGACCTGAACGCCGATCCGGGCATTCACGGCATTCTGGTTCAGTTGCCCCTGCCCGATCACATCGACTCCGCCGCCGTGCTGGGCGCCATCGATCCGGACAAGGACGTGGACGGATTCCACGTCGTCAATGCCGGCCGTCTGGCCGTGGGCCTGCCGGGGCTGGTCCCCTGCACGCCCCTGGGCAGCGTGATGCTGCTCAAGGATGCGCTGGGCGATCTAACGGGCCTGAACGCCGTCATCGTCGGGCGCTCCAACATCGTCGGCAAGCCCATGGCCCAGCTGCTGCTGGCGGAGAGCTGCACCGTCACCATCGCCCATTCCCGCACCCGCGACCTGCCCGCCCTTTGCCGCACCGCCGACATTCTGGTGGCCGCCGTGGGTCGGCCGGAGATGATCCGGGGTGACTGGATCAAGCCCGGCGCCACGGTGATTGATGTGGGGATCAACCGCGTGCCTTCCGCCGATCCCGAGAAGGCGGCCCAGGGCAAGACCCGCGTCGTGGGCGACGTGGCCTATGCCGAGGCGGTGACCGTCGCGAGCGCCATCACCCCGGTTCCCGGCGGCGTCGGACCCATGACCATCGCCTGTCTGCTGATGAATACGTACACGGCCGCCTGTCGGTCGGCGGGACTCGATCCGGCCCTTCCGGACGCTTGAACTCCCGTCATCGACGGGGAATAGTCTCTCCAGGCAGGCGGGGAGATTTCATGATGACGGCAAGACGTTCCTGGGCGGGTCCGATCCTCGCCCTCGCCATGGTTCCGGCGCTGGCCGGCTGCGGCGTCAACGCCATCCCCACCAAGGAAGAGCGGGCCCGCGCCGCGTGGGGCGACGTGCAGAGCCAATATCAGCGCCGCGCCGATCTGGTGCCCAGTCTGGTGGCCACGGTGCAGGCTTCGGCGGTGCAGGAACGCACGGTCCTGAACGAGGTGATCGAGGCCCGCGCCCGAGCCACCTCGGTAAACGTCACCCCCGAGGACGCCGCCGCCATGCAGGAATTCCAGGCGTCGCAGTCCGAGCTGGCCGGCGCCCTTTCGCGCCTGCTGCTGGTGGTGGAGGCCTATCCGGAGCTTCAGTCCAACCGCAACTTCCTTGAACTGCAGTCCCAACTCGAGGGCGCCGAGAACCGCATCGCTATCGCCCGTCGCGACTACAATGAGGCTGTGCGCGACTACAACACCGAGCTGCGCACCTTTCCCGGCGTGATCTGGGCCAGCACAGTTCACGGCGGCTCCGAGCCGATGCTGCCCTTCGAGGCGACTGAAGCGGCCCAGTCGGCGCCCGAGGTGAACTTCAATCTCGACGCCCCACCGGCCGCTGCGGGCCAGTCCGCGCCGAGCCGGTGAGCCTTCGTCCGCACCTCTGGATCGTCGCCCTGGCGGCCGTCTGGCTGACGGCCCTGCCCGCCCTGTCGCAGACCTTCCCCGCCCTGACCGGCCGGGTGGTGGACGAGGCGCGCCTGCTGTCGGCCGAGCGCGAGGCGGCCCTGACCGCACAGCTCGAGGCGCTGGAGGCCGAAACCAGCGACCAACTGGTGGTGGTCACGGTGAACGACCTGCAGGGCTATCCCATTGAGGACTACGGCTATCAGCTGGGCCGTGAATGGGGCATCGGCCAGGGCGAGAACGACAACGGCGTCCTGCTGATCGTGGCGCCCAACGAGCGCAAGGTGCGCATCGAGGTGGGCTACGGGCTGGAGCCGATCCTGACCGACGCCCTCTCGGCCCGGATCATTCATGATGAGATGCTGCCGGCGTTCAGGGAGGCGGGGTTCGAGCGGGGCATCGCCCAGGGCGTCGACGCGCTCATCACCCAGATGACCCTGGACGAGGCGGAGGCCCTGGCCCGCGCCGAGGCGGTCGAACGGCCCGAGGCCGGCGTGATCTGGGGCGTGCTGATCATCATCGCCGTGTTTCTGGTGCTGGGGATCATCGGCGCGGTCTCGGCCTCACGGGCGCCGGGGCGGCGCGGACGCCGGGGCCGCGATGGCCTGACGCCGATCCTGATCTGGGCCGCGACCGAAGCGGCGCGCAACCGCTCCAGCGGACGCTCAGGTGGCGGGTTCGGCGGCGGTTTCGGGGGCGGCGGAGGCTTCAGCGGGGGCGGCGGCAGCTTCGGCGGCGGCGGCGCCTCGGGGGGATGGTGAGATGAAATTCGGCCGCGACGAGCACGCCCGCATCACCGCCGCCATCCATGAGGCGGAGAAGACCACCTCAGGCGAGATTTTCTGCGTCTTCGCCCGCCGGGTCTCCGGCTATGGGGACGTGGTGCTGGCCTGGGCCGCAGGGCTGGCCCTGATCGTCCCGCTTCTGTCGATTCCGTTCGGATTCAATCCGGCCTGGCTGCCGGGGTTCTCCGCCGGATGGACGGCCGCGCATCTGGCCGCCACCGAGGTCACGGTGGGCCTGACCCTGGCCGCCTACGCCGCGGTCCAGCTGTTCGTCTTCGCCCTGGTCTGCCTGATCGGCTGGATTCCGGCGGTGCGCCGCTGGATGACGCCACGCACCCTGCGCGCGAGCCGATGCCGCCGCACGGCCATGAGCCAGTTCCTGGCCCACGGCCTGCACGTCACCGAGAACCGCACGGGGGTGCTGATCTTCGCCAGCGAATTTGATCACCACGTGGAGATCATCGCCGACGAGTCCATCCATGGGATGGTGGACGCCGAGGTCTGGATGGATGCGGTGCAGGCGCTGGCGAGCCGCCTCAGGAGCGACCGCGCCGCCGAGGGTTATGAGGCCGCCATCGCCCTGTGCGGACAGGTGCTGGCCCGTCACTTTCCGCCCGCCGCGGGCGACCGGAACGAACTGCCGGACCGGCTGGTTGAAATCTGACAGCGTCCAAGCCGCTTTTCGGGCTCAAAAGCTTCATCATCGCCCTATAGTCCCGCGCTCATGGCCCGACTCCTCACCTACAACGTGCACCGCTGCGTCGGCGTCGACCGCAAGCTTGATGTGGACCGTATCGCCGGCGTCATCGCCGATCTGGAGCCGGACATCGTCTGCCTCCAGGAGCTGGACGTGGGCCGCGCCCGCACCGGCGGCGTGGATCAGGCCCACGCCATCGCCGAACGGCTGGACATGAGCTTTCAGTTCCACCCTGCCATGCGGGTGGAAAAGGAGCTGTACGGCGACGCCATCCTGACCCGCCTGCCCGAAACTCTGGTGCGCGCCGACGCCCTGCCGACCCTCTCCGGCCTCAAGGGGCTGGAGCCGCGCGGCGCCCTGTGGAGCCTGATCCAGGTGGACGGGGTCGAGATCAACGTCCTGAACACCCATCTGGGCCTGATCCCGCGCGAGCAGCGTCTTCAGGCCACGGCGCTGATGGGCAAGGCCTGGATCGGGTCGCCGAAGCTGGAGGGTCCGGTGATCCTGGCGGGAGACTTCAACGCAACATCCATCACCCGCCCCTATCAAATCCTGACCCGCAAGCTGGACGACGCCCAGAGGCGGCTTGGCCTGAAGCCCAGCCTCAAGACCTTCCCGTCTGGGTTCCCCGCCATCCGGATCGACCACTGCTTCGTCAGCGACGCTATCCGCATCACCGGAGCGCGGGCGGGCACATCGCCGCTGGCCCGCATGGCCTCGGATCACCTGCCGCTGGTAATCGACTTCGAGGTCTCGCCGACGGCCGAGCCCAGCCGGGCCTGACGACTGCGCCGACGGCGCAGCCACGGCCACCAGGCGTCGTCGGAGCCGTGCGGATCGCCGAACTGCCATTCGGCCATGATGCGGTCGAAACGGGTCGGCGGCTCCACACCCAGCTGCACAAGACGATCGCCGCCCAGCGACAGGATTGTCTCGCCCACCGACGCGGACAGGGCTTCGGCAGCGCCGTAGTGATCGCTGTCGATGCCCATGAAATGCGAAATCAGCCGGTGGCGCAGCCGCCGCACGAAGGCGCGGCCCTCTTCCGTGTCGGCCACAGTCGCCACGTCGCATTCGGTATCGAGGCCCTGCGAGCGGTTGTTCAGATTGGTGGAGCCGATGCGCAGGAACTCATCGTCAATGATGGTCACCTTGGAATGGACGATAATGCGCCGGCCTTCCTCCGTGCGGGGACAGAAGGCCGTGAACCGGTTGCCGTGGTCCGCCGCCTCCAGCCGCCGCAGGACCTCGGCGCGGGCCGTGTCCATGGTCAGGCGATCGAACCAGCTCGGACTCTCGGTGGTGGACATCAGGACGATCTCGGGGCCGTCCGGCTCGGCCAGTCGCTCGATCAGGGCCTGGGCGATGACCGGCGAGGTGAAATACTGGTTCTCCAGATAGATCAGGCGTTTGGCCCGGCGGATGGCGTCCAGATGCAGGGCGAGGTTTTCTTTCACCTCAGGACGGCGGCCCCAGGCGGGTTCGGTGCGGGCCACGCCCACGTCCACGTCGGTCAGGTCCGCCTCCACACCGTCGGGCCAGGGGTCGAGACCCTCCTGCTGGATCGGCAAGACCGCCTCCCGCGTGGCCCGGAACCAGCGGCGGCGGGCCAGATCGCCCAGCGCACGGGCCGCCGGTCCGTCCATGACGCACATCACCTCATGCCGCGGCGGACAGATGGCGCCGGACGGCATGCACCGGCGCGGATCACCGTCCAGATGTTCAATCGAGTCCCAGCGGTCCGTGGCGATGTCGCCGCCCCCGCAGAACGCCACCCGATCGTCGATCACCACCACCTTCTGATGGTGGCAGGCGCCCAGGGGACCGGGGCTGTCCAGACGAAAATCCGCCGTCCGGCGACGGAACCAGCGTTGGGCGCGCTGTGGAAAAAAGCCCTGCGACGCGGCGATCAGCAGGGGCGATTTCCAGATCAGCAGGCGGATGTCCAAGTCCGGGTTCTGCTTGATCATCATGCGGATCTGATGGCCGATCTCGGCCTGGCGGTCCCCGGACCGGGTTTCCGGGTTCAGCCGGGTGCGCGGGTCGAACTGCCAGCCCAGCACCACCACGGACCGTCTGGCCTTGCTCAGGGCCGAAGAGAGGGCCTCGAAATAGGCCGCGTTCTCGACCAGCACCGAAAACCGGTTCGCGCGCTCGACTCGCCAGCACGTCTCACCCTGTTTCAGCCATGTGTCCCTGTGTGTCATGCGGTCCCGAATAACGCGGTGTCATGACGGTTTCGCCCGCGAGCCGCGCTCTCTAGACGCTTCAGCCTTGCTGGAGTTCCGTCAAGCAGACTAATATGGTCAAGGTTGCCGCAAGGCTCTGTTCGGCGCATACTGAAATCCGTGAGGCAGGGGAGAGATCGGCGATGCAGACGCTGATCGAGTTCATCATCGGGCTGGTCGCCGCTATCGCTGCTGCAGCGCTGGCCCAGTTCGGCGTGGACGTGAATGCGCCCAGAACGGCCGAGCGCGAGATACGGCGCATCTCCGATTGCCCTGAACCCCCGGCCGCCGCCGTCACCGTGCAGACACCCTCGCGGAACTGCTGAACCCACGGGATAGATTCGAGAATCCTGGGTCGTGACCTGCGGTGCGTCTTTGCGTTGCCGCGCTGACCCGCTAGGTTCCCTCTTCGCGCGAAACCCAGGATCGTCCGGCGAACCGCGCCGCCGGACCACGAGGCCCGTTCATGACCAAACGCAGCCGGCTGTCGACAAAACCGGAAGCCCCGGCTGACGATCCCGCCGAGGCCGTCGACGCCGCGCCCGAAATCGCGCCGTCGGAACGCCCCATGTCGGAGCGTCAGCGCCGCCGACTGGCCGAACAGGAACGCAAGGCTCGCGAGGCCGAGGCCGAAGAGCAGCGCCTGGCGCGTGAGGCCGAGGAAGCCGCCGTCGCCGCCGCCATGGCCGACATCCGCGCCCAGATGAGCGAAGAGGCCCCGCAGCCGCCCGCGACGCTGGATGACGCGCCGCCGCCGCCCGCTGTTACGGGCCTGCCGGCCGTGCAGGCGACCCCGGCCGGCGGCCGCCACGCCTATCTGATCGCCGCCCTGGCCGTGGTGCTGTGGATCGGCGGCGTCGCCGCCTGGGCCGCGTTCCAGACCGGCGCAGGATTCAGCGGCCTCGATCCGATCCAGATCGCCATCTACGCCCTGCTGGCCCTCGCCCCCGCCGGCCTGGCCATCCTTCTGGCCCAGACGGTGCGTCAGGGCGCCCTGCTGTCCGCCGAAACCCGGCGCGCCCGCGCCCTCGCCGACGCCATGATCGCCCCCACCGCCCTCGCCGCCGAACAGACGGGCGTCATGGTCACCGCCCTGCGCGGCGACATCGATCAGGCGACCCTGGCCGTCGAGCGCGCCCGCAACGAGCTGGCGTCCTTGCGTCAGGCGCTGGGCGAGGAGACCGAACGCCTGACCGAGGCGGCGGAAACCGCCCAGCGCTCGGCCCGGCGCCTGTCCGAGCAGCTCAGCGGCGAGCGGACCAGCCTGCAGTCCCTTTCCGGTGAGCTCGAGAAACAGGCCGCCGGCGTGGTGGACGCGGTGGAGCGTCAGTCCCGCATGGTGGTGGACGCCTCCGATCTGGCCCAGACCCAGTTGCGGGAGGCCGAGGCCGCCCTGGCCGCGCGCGCCGCCGACATGGCCGCCGCCGCCGGTGAAGCCCAGGACGCCGCCCGACTGGCCGCGGACGACCTGTCGCGCCAGACCCTGCGGCTGGAGAACGCCGGCTCCGGCGTGGCGGAACAGATTCAATCTGTCGAGGAGGGCCTCAGCCAGCAGCGGGCTGCGCTGGTCACCGCCGCCTACGCCCTGCGCACCGACCAGGAAGACTTCTCGGCCCAGGTCGAGAGCCAACGCGCGCAACTGATCGAAACCCTGTCTGCGGCCCGGTCCGCAGGGGGCGAACTGTCCGAGACCTCATCGCGCAGCGTCGATGTGCTGCGCGATCTGGTTGAAGCGGCGGCCGATCAGTTCCGCGCCCTGAGCGAGCTGTCCAGCCGAGAGGCCGAAGCCTTCGACGGCGCCACCCGCAAGGCGCTCGATCGCTTCGAAGCCCTGGCCGCCGACGCCCGGGACACCGTGGCCGAGGAATCGCGCCGGGCGCTGGAGGCGCTGAACGCCGTGGCCGCCGAGTCCCGCGTCGCTGCCGCCGAAGCCGCCGATCAGGCCCAGGCCCGCGCAGACATCCTGGGCGAGGCGCTCTACGCCGCCGCCCAGAAAGCCGACCACGCCGCCGACAGCCGCATCGAGGGCGCCCGTCGCATCGTGGACGAGACCTCGTCGCTGGTGGATGAAGCCGGTCAAAAGGCTGTTGAACGGCTGGAGCTCACCGTCGAGAAGCTGAACGCCGTCATGGGCCAGGTGGACGACGCCATGGGCGAGCTGGACGCGCGCGCCGCCCGCATGCCGGAAGAGGCCCGCAGCCGCATCGACGAGGTCCGCGCCACCGTGGAGGAAGGACTCAAGGCGCTGAGCGAGGCCTCCCGCAAGGCCGCCGAGGACACCGAGGCCCTGGACGCCGCGTTCCAGGATCGGGTCAAGCGCAACTACGACATGCTGTCCGAGGCCGTGCGCCTGATGGGCGTAGTGTCCGGCGATTCCCCTGTGGCCGCCCAGCGCCGTCGCGAGACGCTCGCCGACAAGGCGCCGGAAACCCGACAACCGGCCCCGAACCGTCCGACGGCGCCCGAGAAGGACGATGAATCCTCCGGCGGCTTCGGTTTGCGCGGACGGCTGAAGCTCGAGCCCGCGACCCCGGCGCGGAAGAAGACCGACAACGACGCCGCGCAGGGTCTCAGTTGGAAGGATCTGGTGGACGACGGCGGCCAGGAACCGCCGCTGGCCCTGGACACCCCGATCCCCGACGACGACGCCCTGGGCGAGCGCATCACCCAGGCCATCCGCCGGATGGGCGTGGACCCCAACGCCCTGCTGCCCCGCTCCCGCGTTGAAGAGGCCGCCGCCGCCTTCCAGGAAGGCGAATCGGACCGCGCTCGACAGATCGTGCGCCGCATCGCTCCGGCCGCGGTGCGCAGTGTCTCGCGCCGCGTGCTGAGCGACGCCGACCTGAAAACCGACGCCGAACGCTATGTCCGTCAGATGGCCCGTCAGCTGAGCCAGGCCGCCCGCGAGGACGGCGACGGCTATTCGGTGCTGTCGCGACTGGCCACCGACGCGGGCCGCGCCTTCCTGTTGCTGGACGCGGCGGTGGGTGATCTGGCCTGATCAGTCGCAGACCTGCGAATGACAGAATGTTAATGAACGGCGGATTGCTCCTGTCCGGCCCCTCATCCTACGGTGCCGCGGCCGTACAGTTCGTTGGGGCGGGGACGCCCTATCATCCTTACAGCGCGCATCCGCGCCGCCCCCTGGCGACCCTCACGGAGAAGTTCCCATGCGTTCCTCGCTTTCCCGCCTTCTGATCGGCGCCTCCGCCGCTGCCCTGTTGTGTTCCGCAGCCCTGCCGGCGCTCGCGGTCCAGGACCCCGCGCCCGCCGTCGCGACATCAGCCGCTGCGCCCGGCTGGCCCCAGGCCACGAGCGACATTCCCGCCGATTCCAACGTGCGCTTCGGCCGGCTGCCGAACGGCATGCGCTACGCCATCATGGCCAACGACACCCCGCCCCAGCAGGCCGCGCTGCGCCTGAACATCGATGCGGGCTCCCTGTCCGAGAACGAGGAGCAACTGGGTCTGGCCCACTTCCTCGAGCACATGGCCTTCAACGGCTCCACCAACATTCCCGAAGGCGAGATGACCCGGCGTCTGGAACGCCTTGGCCTGTCTTTCGGCGGCGACACCAACGCCTTCACCAGCTTCGACCAGACCGCCTATCTGCTGAACCTGCCCAACACCTCCGACGAGGTGGTGGACACCAGCCTGATGGTGATGCGCGAAACCGCCAGCGAACTGCTGTTTGATCCCGAAGCCGTGGATCGTGAGCGCGGCGTCATTGTCGGCGAGGAGCGGACCCGCAACACGCCCCAGCTGCGCGCCACCCGCGCCCTGCTCCAGTTCGTGGCGCCGGGTCAGCGCCTGGCCAACCGCCTGCCCATCGGCGATCTGGACATCATCCGCACCGCGCCGCGCGACCGCTTCGTCGACTTCTACCGGGCCTATTACCGTCCCGAGCGCGCCACCCTGATCGCCGTCGGCGACTTCGACGTGGACGTGATGGAAGCCAAGATTCGCGACACCTTCGCGGACTGGACCAATGACCACCCGGCCGGTCCGGACCCGGTGATCGGCGAACTGCAGCCGCGCGAGCCCGAGACCTACATCCACATCGAGCCCGGCGCCCAGTCCAGCGCCCAGCTGATCTGGACCCAGGCGCCTGACCAACGCCCCGACAGCCTGGAGACGCGGCGCGAAGGCGTCCTGCGCAACCTGGGCCTGGCGGTCATGAACCGCCGCATGAGTGAACTCTCCCGCGCCTCGAACCCTCCCTTCCTGGGCGGCGGGGCCGGCCAGGAGCAGCTGTTCGGCGCCATGGACATCGCTCTGGTGGTCGCCAATTTCGAGACCGGCGCCTGGCAGCCGGCTATCGAGGCCGCTGAACAGGAACAGCGCCGTCTGGTCGAGCACGGCGTCAGCGAAGCCGAGCTGCAGCGCGAAATCACGGAAATCCGCACCGCGCTGGAGAACGCCGCCGCCGGCGCCGCCACGCGCCAGACCCCGGCCCTGGCCGGCGGTCTGCTGAACGCGGTCAATAACGAGGACGTCTTCACCAACCCGGCCACCGACCTGGCCATCTTCAACGCCGTGGTCGAGAGCATGACCGTGGCAGACGTCAACGGCATCCTGCGCACGACCTTCGACGGGAACGGCCCCCTGGCCCTGATCACCACGCCCCAGCCCATCGAGGGCGGCGCGGCCGTGGTCACCGCAGCCCTGGAGGCCTCGCAACAGGTTCCGGTCGAGGCCCCCGCCGCCACCGAGGCCATGGAATGGCCCTACACCGACTTCGGATCGGCCGCCGCGCCGTCGGACCAGTCCGTGATCGAGGATCTGGGCGCCACCCTGGTCACCTTCCCCAACGGCGTGCGGCTGACGGTCAAGCCGACCGACTTCAGCGACGAACAGATTCTGGTGTCGGTGCTCGCGGGCGGCGGTGATCTGGACCTGCCCAGCGACCGCATGACGCCCCTGTGGGCCATCGACCCGGTGCTCAGCGAAGGCGGCCTCGGCCAACTGACACGCACCCAGATCGAACAGGTTCTGGCTGCCGACGTCGTCAGCGTCAGCGCGGGCGCGGGCCAGGACGCATTCACCCTCTCGGGCGCCACCCGTCCGGAGGACTTCCAGACCCAGATGCAGCTGCTGGCGGCCTATTTCACCGACGCCGCCTGGCGCCCGGAGCCGTTCCAGCGGATGCAGGGCATGATGGGCCAGTATCTGGACCAGCTGCGCGCCACGCCCGGCGGCGCCTTCGCCCTTGAGGGCTCGGGCCTGGTCGCCAACGGCGACAAGCGCTTCAGCTTCCCCACCGCCGAAGAGATCGCGGGCGGCTCCATCGATGAGATGCGCCAGCTGTTCACCCGGTCCACCGGCGCCGGTCCCATCGAGGTTCTGGTCGTCGGCGATGTGACGGTCGAGGACGCCATCGCCGCGGTGGGCGCCACCTTTGGCGCCCTGCCGACCCGCAGCGCCGCGCCCGAGCGCCCGGCGTCGGCCCTGGATGTGAACTTCCCCGCCCCGGTGTCCGAACCGGTCCGCCTGACCCACACGGGCCAGGCCGGGCAGGCTCTGGGCTATGTGGGCTGGCCCACCACGGACGCCATCGGTGATCGCCGCGACTCCCGCATCGCCAGCCTGATGGCCCAGGTGCTGCAGCTGCGGGTCACTGATGAACTGCGCGAAAACCAGGGCGTGGCCTACTCGCCGCGCGCCGGGGCCACTGCCTCGACCGTGTTCCCGGACTACGGCTACGCCTTCATCCAGATCGAGACGCCCCCGGAAGCCCTGGACGGCTTCTTCGAGACCGCCGACCAGATCGCCGCCGGCCTGCGCGACGCCCCGGTGGACGAGGACGAGCTGAACCGCGCCCGCCTGTCGGTGATCGAGTCCATCCGTCGCGCCCGCAACACCAACCCCTACTGGCTCAACGCCCTGGACGGCTTCCATGACGACCCGACCCAGATCGAGGCGGTCCGCAACATCCTGACCGAGCTGGAATCCATCACGCCGGAAGACATCCAGCAGGCGGCCCAGGCCTACCTGCAGCCGGACCGGGCCTGGCGCGCCACGGTCACGGCCGAAGCGGCGGCCGAGTAGAGCCTGTTCGGTTGAGGTGGGATCGCCTCCGCGATTCCACCGATGCCGTGAACCGGACTCTCGGCTGACCTCGACAACGAAAAACGGCCCCGGTCAGTGACCGGGGCCGTAAGTCGCACTCAGGAAGCGTCGATCAGATCGACCGGCCCATGATGGCCCGCCGCGCCTGACGCGGCGCTGAACAGCCGGTTCAGAACACCCGGCCGCCCACGCCCCCGTCCAGGGTGATGGCCGAGTTGATCACTTCACCATAGGATTCCTCGATCACCTCCTCGCGCCAGGCGGTGTAGGTCTCCTCCCGGTACAGGGTCAGGATTTTGATGCCGGCGCCGTAGCGGCGCAGCAGCGACCGCTCGTTGCAGTCGCGCTCGGGGCGCTGCGGACGGCACTCGATCATGCCGCCGGAATGCCACAGGGCCTCGCCCGCACGGCATTGCAGCGTCTCGCCGCCGTCGAAGTTCACGTCGTCCAGATATTCCGCCATGGTCACCTGCAGGCGGGTGCCCGCCAGGCAGCGATACAGCTCGCCCTCATAGCTCTCCAGCACGTCGCGATCGGGGCGGACCTGCGAGGCCGGGTGCGGCACCGAGCGGGTGTCGATGCACACGGCCTGGATCACCACGCGCTTCATGGAGCGGCGCGTCTCCGTATAGGGCACCCGCACCATCCGGCTCATGGCCAGGCCGCCGACGTTCAGACCCTGAATGGTCGTGGGATAGGGCTGGTCCACCTGGAAATAGGCCCCGCCACCGCCGCCGACCACGATGGTCGACCCGGCGCGGGCCGAGGCGCCGGCGCGGGCTGACGCGTTGGCGTTGATATTGACGTTCACGTTCACATTGCCGCCACCGCCGCAGCACGGCGGCGGCGCCGGC
>Ga0208316_1000246_pt1 | contig 56543 bp, 42 predicted proteins | sample MalvireepMed_231_FD_184240 | JGI IMG/M metagenome (GOLD analysis project Ga0208316, IMG submission 184240) | Marine viral communities from the Global Malaspina Expedition - Malaspina viral metaG DeepMed_231 (SPAdes) (version 2) | ecosystem: Environmental > Aquatic > Marine > Oceanic | place... | reverse complement strand
GCGTCATTCAAGAGCATTCGATTCAGGTCGCAAAGCTACTGCACGCGCCTGCACGCTCCTGTTGAGGTGAGCGGGAGCCACGCCCCTGATTTCGGCGTGAGCTCCGCTACGTCCGCTACTGTAACAGGATGGGCCGGATAAGCACACTCTTCGATCGGATCAGCTCGGGTCGAAAATGCTTCGCGAAAGGAAAAGCGTTCCTAACCGCCGCAAGTCAGGCGAGGACGCCGGGCATCCACGCTTCCTGCCTCGCAGATGGCGAACCGCCCAGGCAGGGGTCGAACGCGGCTGACCGACAACCCGGCGCAATTGAAAGGCCAGCGGAAACTGCGGGCGTCGGGTCGCAGCGGTCGTGGATCGCCCGACGATGGTTCGGTGGATGGCGCTCAGAAGCTACCAGTAAGGCGCGACCGTCCAATACTCGTACACGCGAGTCTGATAGCCGCGATCATATTGTTGATCGCGATCGTCGTCCCGATGAGTGGGGGCGTTGCGGAGCTCGTCTTCGGTCACGTCGAGCTTGTAGCCGCCCACCTGCGTATCGTAATCGAACTTCTCCCAAGGGAGGCTGTGAAGCTCGCCACCCATTCCCAGGAAGCTGCCGACTGCGATCTCCACGTCGCGTGCCTGACCGCTCAATTTGTCTATCATCACCCTGCGAACGGTGCCGATTTTTTCGCCCGTTGCACCGTAGACGCTGGTGCCTTCCACTCGATCGCTTGCGATCACGGAATGGTCATTGGTCCTGGCATCCGACATGGCTTCTCTCCTCGCGCACAAACTACGGAAAATGAGGCGCCACCTGCCTGGAGCGGATGCTCCTCATGCGACCAACGTGTGCGGCGACGGTCTGTGCCCTGCCCGGTCGTCGATCTCAGATCATGCCCCTGGCCATGTCGGCGATGGGATCTCCCGGCGGTCCCCCATTGGCCGCGAGTTCGCGGAAGGCGCGGTTCTGCGACATAAAGACCTTGCCGTTGAGCTCGTCGACGAAGTGCGTCCGCTTCAGCCGGTCCATCACCGGCCCCTTCACCTCGGACAGGTGGAGGCCGATTCCGCCATCGGCCATGCGGTGGTTGATCGCTTCCAGGCTCTCGAGGCCCGAAGCGTCGATCTCGTTCACCGCGCTGCACATCAGGATCACGTGGCGAACCGCGGGCCGGTCGGCGACTTCCTCCAGCACGTATTCTTCCAGCCAGCGGGCGTTGAGATAGGTCAGGCTCTCGTCGATGCGGATCGAGAGGACGTGGGGCACGGTGAAAACCTTGTGTCGCTCCACGTTGCGGAAATGCTCGGTCTCGGGAACGCGGCCCACGATCGCGGCATGGGGACGGCTTGCGCGCCAGAGGTAAAGCAGCAGACCGACCGCCACCCCGGCGATCACGCCCAGCTCCACTCCGGCAAGCAGGGTGATGACGATGGTGACGATATGGGCGGCAAAATCGGCTTTCGAATAGCGCCAGAGCTGACCCGGTGTCTTGAGATCGACCAGGCTCAGCACGGCGACGATGATCGTGGCGGCCAGCGTTGCGATCGGCAGGCTGAACAGCAGGGGCGTCAGGAACAGGCCGGCAAGCGCGATCCCTACCGCGGTGTAGGCTCCCGCCGCCGGGGTCTCTGCCCCCGCATCGAAATTGACCACCGAACGGGCGAAGCCGCCGGTGACCGGGTAGCCGCCCGAAAACGCGCTGGCGACGTTCGCTGCACCCAGACCGATCAGCTCCTGGTTCGGAGCGATCCGCTGGCGCCGCTTGGCAGCAAGGGTCTGCGCCACCGAAACGCTCTCGACGAAGCCGATGATCGAGATGAGCAGCGCCGGCACCCAAAGCCGCCCGATCAGCTCGAGATCGGTCGAAGGCACCGCAAATGGCGGCAGGCCCTGGGGGATCGCTCCGACGAGGTTCACACCCCGCGCGCCGAGATCGAACATGATGACCGCAACGATCGTGAGGATCACCGCCACCACCGGTCCGGCCTTGGCGGCGATATCGGCTGCGCGAGGGCTCAGCCCGACCTGGACGAGCGCCGGTTTCAATCCCTTGCGAACCCAGAACAGGAACAGGGTTGCGGGCACGCCCACCGCCACCGTCCATGGATTGATCGTATCGATCCCGGAGGCCAGTTCGCCCAGCATTGCGGGCCAGGTGTCGCCGCGCGCCGACACTCCCAGAATGTGTTTGAGCTGGCTGGTCGCGATCAGGATTCCGCTGGCGCTGATGAACCCGCTGATGACGGGGTGGGACAGCAGATTGGCGAGGAAGCCCATCCTGAGCAGGCCGAGCACGGCCAGCATCACGCCGGAAAGGGCCGCAAGCGTTATCGCCGCCTCGAGATAAAGCTCGGTGCCTTGCGCCGCCACTGCGCCCGCCGCGCTCGCCGTCATCAAGGACACAACCGCAACCGGCCCGACCGCCAGCGTACGGCTGGTGCCGAAAACGGCGTAGGCGACCAGCGGGAGGATCGACGCGTAAAGCCCGACCACCGGCGGCAGCCCCGCCAGCAGCGCATAGGCGAGGCTCTGCGGGATCAGCATGATCGTGACGATGATCGCCGCGACCAGATCGTTGGTCAGGACCGTGCCGTTGTAGGTCCGGCCCCATTGGAGGATCGGGAGGTATTGCGACAGCAGGCCGGTGCGCCTGCCCTGCCCCGCGGTATCGACGCGAGCCGCGCCCGCGTCGGGATCGCTCGCAGCCATCAGGCGGCAGCCCTCACGCGCGGCTTGACCAGCCACTCACGCCCCTTGAGCATGCCATTCCAGTAGATCCAGGGCAGAGCTTCCGACTTCAGCAACCAGCTCAGCTTGCGCGGACGCGTGCCGTCGATCATCCATTCGGGAAAGGTGGGCAGCAGCTTCCCGTCATAGCCGAATTCGGCGAGCACGATCTTGCCGCGCTCCACGGTCAGCGGACAGGAGCCGTAGCCATCATAGTCGGCGCCGGGTTGTCCGCCATCGAGAGCGGCAAGCGCGTTCACCGCCACGATCGGCGCCTGCTTGCGCACCGCTGCGGCGGTCTTGGCATTCGGAGTGGAGCCGGCATCGCCGACGCCGAAAACGTTCGGATAGCGGACATGCTGCAGGGTGAACTTGTCGATATCGACGAAGCCGCTCTCCGGGTTCGCCAGCGGACTGTCCGCCACGAATTGCGGTGCGACCTGGGGCGGCACGGCGTGGAGCATGTCGAACTCGACCGTTTCCTCCCCCGCCTCGGTCTTGAACGTCGCTTTGCGATCGGGTCCATCGACCGCGATCAGCGTCTGGTTCAGCTTCAGGTCGATGCCGTATTTTTCGACATATTCCATCAGCGCAGGGACATATTCCTTGACCCCGAACAGCACGCCGCCCGCATTGCGAAATTCGACATCGATGTCGTTCAGGACGCCACTGTCGAGCCATGCGTCGCACGAAAGATACATCGCCTTCTGCGGCGCGCCCGCGCATTTGATCGGCATTGGCGGCTGGCTGAAAATCGCGCGGCCCGATTTGAGACCGCGGACCAGCTTCCAGGTGTAGGGTGCCAGATCGAAGCGGTAATTCGAGGTCACTCCATTGCGACCGAGTGTTTCCTCGATCCCTTCGATCCTTTCCCACGCCAGACGTATGCCGGGGGCGACGATCAGGATCTTGTAGGTGACGGTGCTGCCATCGACGAGAGTGACTTGGCTGCTGTCGGGCTGGAACGACGCCGCGGCCTGTCGGATCCAATGGGCCTGCTTCGGCATCACACTCGCGGTCGGACGCCGTGTGACCGCCGCTTCGAACACGCCGCCGCCCACCATCGTCCAGCCCGGCTGGTAACAATGGTCCTCGCTCGGCTCGACGATCGCGATGTCGAGCGAGGGGCGCCTTTTCAGCATCGAAGAAGCGGTCGCGATCCCGGCGGATCCCCCGCCGATGATGACGACCTCGTGGTTCAGTCTTTGTGCCATGACGAACTCTCCGGCTCTTGTTGGTTACTCGCCCAATCGGCCACGCATCGAAGACAGGTCGTAGCCTGCCCGCTGCGCTCGCCCGATGCGTTCGTCCGCGCTCAGCTCCTCGGTATTCGCGAGGGCGTGGAGGGTGATCGAGCGGGTGCCGGTGCGGCAATATGCCAGCACCCTGCCCTCCGCCTGCTCGCAAGCCTCGGCGAATGCCGCGACGGCGGAAGGCGGAAATTCGCCGCCGGAAACGGGGATGTGGTGGAAGCAAAGACCAGCGGCCTGCGCTGCCTCGCGCATGGTCCCGGCGGGCGGCTGACCCGGTTCCTCTGCATCGGGACGATTGCAGATGATGGTGTCGAAACCCGCGTCGGCGACAGCCTGCAGCTCTTCCGGGCGCAGCTGCGGTGCAACCGCGAACCTGTCCGCAACCTGGGTGAAATTCATGCTCTGACCCTTTCGAAAACCGTCACGCCAGCCATTCCTGCCAACATTGCAGCGACGAAAATCGCGGCGGCGGCGGGTTCGACGACGAGGGCGGCAATCCCCGGTCCGGGACACAGACCCGCAATCCCCCAGCCGATCCCGAACAGTGCGGAACCGCCGAGCAGGCGCGGCGTCAGGTCGGATCGGGTCGGAAGATGGAACTGCGTCGCAAGGAGCGGCTCTGCCATGCGCGGCACCAGGCGCCAGGCGATGGCCATGACGATCATCGCTCCGCCCATCACGAAGGCAAGCGTGGGATCCCAATCTCCGAACAGATCGAGGAAGCCCCGCACCCGCGCAGGATTGGTCATTCCGCCAAGCGCCAGACCGGCTCCGAACAGCGTGCCGGACACGAGCGATGCAATCGCGCTGCGCATCACAGCACCTCCAGACCGAGGGCGTTCATGGCGGCAACCGTCGCGATGCCCGCCGCCATGAAGATCGCCGTGGCGACGATCGACCGGGTGGACAGGCGACTGACACCGCAAACGCCGTGCCCGCTGGTGCACCCACTCCCCAGGCGGGTACCGATCCCGACCAGCAGCCCGGCAATGGCGAGGGTCAGCGGGCTGGCGAAGCTCGCGGCCATCCCGCCCGACAGGAGCACCACGACCAGCGCGCCGAGCGGCAGGCCGAGCACGAACAGCCAGGCTCCGCTGCGCGCAATACCGCTGCCGCCGAGGCCGATCGCCTTCGCGGCCAGCCCCGAAACCCCGGCGATCCGACCCAGCGCCAGCAGCATCAGCGCGGCGGCAAGGCCGATGAGCACGCCGCCCGCCAGCCCGGCGAGCGGCGCTGCATCCGGATAGCCCGCCAGGGTCATACCGCGTTGACCGGTATCTTGATGTAGCTGACGCCGTTTTCTTCGGGATCGGGCAGCCGCCCGCCGCGAATATTCACCTGCACCGAGGGCATGATGAGGTTGGGCATCGCCAGCGTCTTGTCGCGGGCGCTACGCATTGCGACGAACTCCTCCTCGGTCACGCCATCCTTGACGTGGACATTGCCTTCGCGCTGCTGCCCGACCGTCGTTTCCCAGGCGTATTCGTCGCGGCCCGGCGCCTTGTAATCGTGGCACAGGAACAGCCGCGTTTCATCGGGAAGCGAGAGCAGGCGCCGGATCGAGCGGAACAGCTGGCTCGCGTCGCCCCCCGGGAAATCGGCACGGGCCGTCCCGAAGTCGGGCATGAAGATGGTGTCTCCGACGAAAGCGGCGTCGCCGATGATGAAGGCCATGTCGGCCGGGGTGTGGCCGGGCACGTGGAGCGCTATTCCTTCCAGCTCGCCGACCTTGAAGGTTTCGCCATCCTCGAACAGCTTGTCGAACTGCGAGCCGTCGCGCTCGAAATCGGTTCCCGCGTTGAAGAGCTTGCCGAAGACTTCCTGCACCCGGATGATGTCGCGGCCGATCGCCAGTTTTCCGCCCAGTTTCTCCTGCAGATAGGGAGCGGCCGAGATGTGATCCGCATGGGCATGAGTCTCGATCAGCCAAGTCACTTTCAGCTTTTTCGAATTGACGTATTCGATGATGCGGTCGGCCGATCCGTTCGATGTCCGCCCCGAAGCCGCCTCGAAGTCGAGCACCGAGTCGATGATCGCCGCCTCGGCGGTTTTCGGATCGTGCACGACATAGGATATCGTGTTGGTGGCTTCGTCGAAAAAGCCCGCTATCGAGGGGCGCAGGCACCGATCGGCCTGCGCGCGAGCGATCTGAGCGGAGGCCTGAGCAAGCGCCTTGTCGTCCGACATATCCGTTCTCCATTCAATTACATAAACTGTTTATATGTGTTGCGTTTAACATGTCAAGTGCTATGCGTACGGGATGAACGAGAACAGCGATGAACGCGAAGCGCCCTGCGCAGGCCTGCGGATCGGCGATTTTGCGCCGGACTTTTCCGCCCGCAGCACCACCGGCGATCTGCGCCTGTCGGATTATCGCGGCCGCTGGCTGATATTGTTTTCGCACCCGGCGGACTTCACTCCGGTCTGCACGACCGAATTCGTGGCCCTCGCCCGATCGGCGGATCTCTTCGAGCAGCGCGATTGCGCCTTGATGGCGCTGTCGGTCGACAGCCTGTTCTCGCATTTCGCATGGCTGCGGATGATCCGCGATCGCTTCGACATCGAAGTGCGCTTCCCGATCGTCGAGGATCCGACGCTTGTCATCTGTCGCGGCTACGGGATGGTCGCGCCGCAGGACAACGACAGCGGTACGGTCCGCTCCACCTTCTTCATCGATCCGGAAGGGGTTATCCGGGCGATGACCTGCTACCCGGCAAATGTCGGGCGCTCGACGCCGGAAATCCTGCGGACCCTGGATGCGTTGCAGGCGGTCGACAGCGGCCCCGTGCTTGCGCCCGCCAATTGGGAGCGGGGCCAGAACCTCTTGCGCCAGCCGGCCGCCACGCTGGACGACGTATTCGGAGCCAGGGAGCAGACCGAATGGTTCCTGAAGGAAACCCCGGGGGCTCCGTCGCAGTGACCGAGGACGAACTCGTGGCGAGCCTCAAGGCTGCCGCCCATCCCGTCCGGTTGCGGATCTTGCGTGCATTGTCGGGCGCGGAGCGCAACGTAGGGGAGATCGATGCGCAAGCCGAGATCGGGCAGCCGACCCTGTCTCAGCAGCTCGCCGTCTTGCGCAAGGCCGGGCTGGTGACGACCCGCAAAGAAGCGAAACTGGTCTTCTACCGGATCGACGAAGCGAAGCTGGAGGCTTTGTCGGTTGCGTTCGGCGGTCTGGGTGGACGAAGCGAGGCGTCCGGCAGCGAGAAACGGAAAGCAGCCCAGGGAGTGGCCAATTTCGCCCGGCTGGGGTGATTCTTGAGGGGTGTCCTGGCCGGTGTGTATCTCGGCCCGCCCTCGATCCGACTTTGCAGTCGATCCAGCGGATCGGGTAAGCTACCGAAGAAGCTGAAGAATCTGTCGCCAGCCGCGACGGAACGGAGGATGCCGATGCTCGAACAATTTCTTGGCCGGGACGATTTCGATGTCTTGCCCCACCTGGTCGCGATCGGTCTGGCCTATATTCTCGCCTTTCCCATCGGCTGGAACCGCGAAAAGACCGAGCGAAGTGCCGGATTGAGGACCTTCCCGCTGGTCGCCGTCGCCAGTTGCGGCTTCATTCAGGCGGCCGAATCGCTAACCGCCGACACTCCCGAAGCGATGGCGCGCATCGTCGAGGGGCTGATCACCGGAATGGGCTTCATCGGAGGCGGGGCAATCCTCAGGCTGAAGGATTCGGTAAAGGGCACTGCGACAGCGGCGAGTTTGTGGATAACCGGAGCCATCGGCGCTTCGGTCGCTCTCGGGAGTCTGGATGTTGCCGTGATGCTGTCGGTGGTGACCGTAGCCACGCTCTGGATCATGGCGCCGATCAAGCATATCGGGCCTCTGAAAGAGGGCGACGACGAGGGTAGTTCCGACAAGGGGGAGGCGCGGCAAGAGCACGCGTGAGCCCCTCGCGCTCTTCATGGCCCATGGAAAGCGGACTCGCCTCGCCACGATGCGGCCGATAACCTCGGCGAGGAGTTGCAGTTGCGGACCCGCCGCCGCCGATTCCCGATCCGACGCCTTCGGAACGACGTCCCGGTACGAAGGAGGCTCTACGCCGCCGGCTGGGGCGGTTCCGATCGGGCGAGACGCCAGTCGATCCACGCCCCATAGGGATGACAGATCGCCAGCAGTCGGCTCTCTCCGCTCGGCCAGCAGGTTAGGCGCAGCTGGACCTCTTCGCGCGCTTCGGTCCATTCGAAGCTGATCCGGACCAGCGGTCGGTCGATGTCGGCCCGCTCGCCCGCTGCGACGACCGTTCGTTCGACCGCCAGGCGCTCGTCAGCGGTCAGATATTGGAGCAGCATCGAGTGAAAGACGGCGCGGCAGCGTCCCGACGGCTGCGGTTCGTTCAGTCGCTCCGTGAGCCAGGTGAGAGCGTTCGCGCGATCGACGCGCGGCGGATGGCGTCGCGCGATCGTCAACGCAGCGCGAAGACGCTCGGCGCGGCTCGGCTGATCTGCAAAGACGAAGGAAAGGAGCCGCTCGCGCGTGGCTTCGTCGGAGGTATCGAGCGGGCTGAGATCGACGCCGCGCGCCGCCAGTACCTGCACGCCGGAGGCAGGCGGCGGGGGTCCGTGCCACTCGGGATCGATCCTGACGGGAGAATCCGGCGCACCGGCCGCCACCCCGCCGAGATGATAGCCATAATGCGCGAGATTGAGGTTGAGACCGGCGCTGGAGCCAAGCTCGAGCAGTTCGAAAGGCAAGCCGAAGGTATCTTGCGCCACTGCCAAGGCAGCCATGATGGCGCCGGCGCGGCACACCTCGTTGGTCTGCGGCGGGTGGCGCATCCAGGTCGCAATGAACTCGTCTTCCGCCGCCATGGCTGCAGCGAGCGCGCCGTCGAAGTCGTGATGCTGGTGCCGATACAGGGAACTCAGCGCGTGATGGCGCCCACGCCTGGCAAGAGCGTGGATCGCCGCGTTGAACCGCATCCCCAGTGCCGCCGCCGCCCGGTCGCCCGGCCAGGACTGGATCAGCGTGGCCGTTCGCGGTGCCGATGCAAGCTGGCGCTCGCCTGCTTCCAGCACCGCCGCAACGAATGGTGAGCCCAACGTCCGCGCGATGGACGCCTGACGGGACAACTCGTTGCTGCCCTCAAAATGCGCAGTCATATTCCTCCCTTCGGCCATCTTGCGAAGCAGACGGCGCGAGGTGATCTTCTCAAGCTCGGGTCGATCGCGGCAGGCAAGCCGCCGCCAATCAGAATTCCTGCCAGTCGTTGCCGGGATTCGCGTTCGCGACGGCCACCGGGGGCAGCAGGGTTCTCTTGCTCCCGTTGTAATTTGCCGGGATCGGGCGAGGCGATGTCCCGGCGCCGACGTTGAACGCCCGTGCCTGTTTCGTGAGGCCCTCGACTTCGCCGGCGAGATTGCGTGCCGCGGCAGAGGTCTGCTCTACCATCGCCGCATTCTGCTGGGTCGCCTGATCCATGCTGCCGATCGCCGCGCTGATCTGTGTGATCGCCGTCGACTGCGCCTGATTGTCGGTGGCGATGCGGGCGAGCAACTCATGTACCTCCGCGACATCGCCGGAGATGTCCTCGAGCGCACCATCGACCTTCTGAACCATTTCCACGGCTGCGGTAACGTCGCTCTGCGTCGCGGTAAGCTGATCGCGGGCGCGTGCCGCCTCCTCTTCGGAGCGCATGGCCAGAGCGCTGACGAGATCGGCCACCACGGCGAAACCGCGACCTGCCTCGCCTGCACGGCCGGCTTCCACGGCGGCATTCATCGCCAGGACCCGCGTCTGGAAGGCGATCTTGTCGAGGCCTTCGATGACGCTGTCGATGCCCTTGGCGCTTTCCCCGACGCGGCTCATCGCTTCGACCGCCCGATCCGCGGTGGTACGCCCCTGCGTGACGGTGCCGATGGCCTCGTCGGCGCGCTGGACCGTGCTGGTGGCCGCCGTGGCCGTGGCCTTGAGGCGTTCGTCCATCTGGGTAACGGCGGCAGCGGTCTGTTCGAGACTGGCCGCGTTGGCTTCGGTTCGGCGCGCCAGATCCTCCGAGGCCTGGGCAATCTCGTCCGATCCGGTGCGGATGCTCGAGGTTGTGTCCATGACCGAGCCGATCAGCCCGCGCAGGGCGTTCACCGCGTCGTTGAAGTTGGTCTTGACCGCGGTATAGCTCGCGGGAAACTCCTGATCGATCTTGACCGTGAGATTGCCTCCGGCGAGTTCCGAGAGACGTTCGGAAATGGTCTCGACGACCATCTTCTGCTCTGCCTCGGCCTTCGCGCTCGCCAGATCGGTGGCGTGCTTGGCCACCGCTGCATCGCGGAACACGAGAACCGCCCGCGCCATGTCGCCGAGTTCGTCTCCGCGGTCGGTATCGGGAACATCCACATCGTTCTTGCCTGCGGCAAGATCGGACATCGTCCGTGTCAGGTCCGTCACCGGGCGTGCGATCAATCGCGTCAGGACTATCGCCAGGGTGATGGCGATGCCGATCAGGGCGACAGCTCCCAGGATCAGCGCGACGAGCGCGGAGGCGATCGCCGCTTCCTGGCTCGCGCTGTTCTGTTCTATGCGCGCGGTTTCGGCGTCTTTGATGTCGCGCAAGGGCAGCACTGCCGCGCTGGTCAGCACCGCCTTTCCGGCGCTGCGTGCATCGGCGGCGGCTTCGTCGCGCCGACCGGCCTGGACCATGGCGATCAGCCGATCGCTCCAATCCTGGCGCCATTTGAGCGTTTCTTCCCGGCTTGTCAGGAGAGCCGCTTCCATCGCCGGATCGGTCAGGATCTCTTCGAGTTCGACCGAGGTACGGTCGTAATCGTCGCGCCCTTCGTAATAGGATTTGAGGTAGGCTTCATCGCCGGTCACGATGAAACCCCGCATCTGGCTGTTCTGGCGGAGCAGAGCGGTTTCCAGTGCGAGCGCCTTGGCGTAGATCGACTGGCTCAGATTGTTTTCATCCGTGGCGCTGCGGATCGACGAGATATTGACGAAGAACACCAGCATCACGATCGCCGCGGTTGCGCAGATCGCCAGAAAGGAAAGCCCCAGCTTCCTCGGAATTCTCATAGATTTCAGCACTGTTCGCCTCTCGGTGGGTCTTTTCGTAGGGACTGTCGGCACCGGTGCCGGAGCGCGCAATGCGCCCCGGCACCGGACCCGTTAGAAGGAGAGACGAACCGAAGCGGTCACCGTCCGGCCGTTCAGCGCACGCGCGGTGACGAGGCCGCCGGCCGGGATTGCCCCTTGGGTGACGTCGGTGAGCGCAAGCTTGTCGAACAGATTGTTCCCGACCAGCGCCAGCTGCACCCTGTCGTTGAGACGCAGCTGGGCGAAGCCGTTCACCAGCGTGTAGCCCGGCAGGCGTAGCTGGTTGGTGTCCTGGGCGAAGCTCTCGGTCGTACCGACGAAGTTGGCACCGATCGTGAACCGTTCGGTCTCGAACTGCGGCGTCACCTGGAAGATGAGATCCGGCTGGTGCCGCGGCGTGTTGCCGATCACCGCCGCGTTGAACTCATCGTCGACGATCGAGGCGTTGGTATAGGTGGCCCCCGCGGTGACGCTGAACGGACCGCGCTGATAGGCGGCCTCCGCCTCGAGCCCATAGGCACGATAAGTGCGGAAGATCCGCTCCACCTGCGTGGTGCCATCGGGCCGCGCATTGATCTGCAGATTGCGTTCGTCGGTCTTGGCCCAGAAGGCGGTGAGGTTGAGCGTCAGGTCCGCCTGGCGATATTTGACGCCACCCTCGGCCTGCTTGACGATGTCGTAGGCGTCGGACGGATCCGTCAGACCGCCGCTCACGGGATCGACCGCCGGGCTGAACAGGATGCGGTCAGCAGCAGCGCGGCCACCACGGCTGTAGCGGGCGAACACCGCCAGCGGCTCGGAAATCCGATAGTTGATGCCGCCCGAATAGCTGACGAAATCATAGTCGAAATCGACGGGTGCCGGAGTGGTCAGCGGGATTACGGCGGTGCGGCTCTCGGCAGGCGAGATCACGCCGTTCCCGTCGATGTCGTAGGGCTGCGTCCCGATACGGCCGCCTCCCAGCTCGGATCCGAAGACCGAGCCCTGGGCGCTACCGCTGTTGAACCGCACGCTCGCGCCGATCGCGACCTTGCCGATGTGGTAGTTCAGCGAGCCATAAGGCGCATTGGTGCTGAAGGCGACGTCGTACTTGCGACGGTACGCGTCGGCAACGACCCCGGCGCTATAGGCGAACACGCCTTCCTGCGTCTGGGAAATTCCCGTCGCCGTGGTCACATCGATCAGCGACAATTCGCCGCCACCACGCACATCGGTCACGACCGAATTGAACAGCCAGTCCGTCTGAACCTCCTGACGCGACTTGTAGAAGCCTGCGGTGAAGGTCAGCTTGCCGCCACCAAGATCCCATACGCGGCTGGCACGCAGATCGTTGGACATATTGTCGACGCTGTTCAGGCGGAAGTTCTCGAACAGCGAAATCGCCAGCAAACCGTTGCCGTTCAGTGCCGCCGGGTCGGTGATCGCCTGGCCTGCATTGGGGCCGCTAGCATAGCTGAGCTGTGCACCCGGACCGCCGAGCGATCTGCCGATAGCCGAAGCGGGCGCAATGGTGAGCGGGAAGTTCTGGAACAACTCGCCCGAAATATCGGCGTAGCGGAAGCGCTCGGTGACCGTCCATTCGCCGATGTCGAACTTGGATTCCAGTCCGATCGCCTTCACCACCGGATGAACGCCATTGCGCACGTCGTAGCGTGCGAGATTGTTCTCGCCGTCGAGCGACACGAAATTGGCGACGTTGGGCGAGAGGAGTGCATCGCTGCTGAGGTCGAAATTCGGCAGCGTCTCGAAGGTGGGGTTTTCATTGGTCCCGGTGACGCGGACCGGCGCCTGCAGGTAGGTGGGCACGCGATCATCGAGATATTTGCCGTGCAGACGAACATAGCCGCCGGCGAATTCCTTGGTGATGTTCGCCTTGATCTGGCCGCCGCGATAGGCGGTGAAGCCGGTCTCGCGCGGGCCTTCGCCTTCGCGATAGAAGCCGCCGACATGGAAGCGAAGCGTCGGGCTGATCCGGCCGCCGTAGTCGAAGTCGAGCCGGTAAAGATCATGGTCGATCCCGGTCGATGCCTGGATGGCGCCGCCTTCGACTTCGCCGGTCTTCGAGATGAAGTTGATGACGCCGCCGGGCGAATTCGAAGCAAAGGTCGAGGACGAGCCGCCGCGGATCGCTTCCACCGCTGCCAGATTAAGGTCGCTGCGGATGAACACATCGGCGCCCAGGAACGAAAGGTCGCCGAATTCCAGGACGGGCAGGCCGTCTTCCTGGAACTGCAGATATTTGGAACCCGTCGAGGCCAGCGGCAGGCCGCGGATCGTGTAGCTGTTGTTGGCGACGCCGCCGGCGGCTTCGACGCGAACGCCCGGAATATTGCGGACGATCTCGGCGACCGAGTTCGCGCCCAGTTCCTGGATTTCCTCGGCGCTGAGCGCACTGGTCGAAATGGCCGCATCGAGGACGTCGCGGCCCTTGGCCACACCGGTGGAGAACACTTGGCGCGGCTTCTGGTCTTCGCTGGAATCCTCCCCGGTCGTGGCGGCCTGAGCGAATGCATCGGATGCGAACAGCGCGAACGGCGCCGCCGCCAGAAGGAGGTAGGTGGTTTTCATCGTTTTCCCTGACAATTGGATTGTAGGGAAGTTATAGGATCATATCCTCGGGGCGGGTCGGGACGCGAAAATTTAAAAATCCCTCTGCGCGGCGTAAGTTCTTGTTAACTCTTCAGCAATCCTCCGCTTCTAGGTGCACTCCCCCAGCCCACTCGCTGCGCGCTCACATTCCCCTCCTGGAGCGCACGAAAGCTCGCGAACCTATGTCCGGCCCGAACCAAGCGCTCCGTCGATGACGACCGATGTTTCTTTGCTCGAGCAGGAAAACGTAGCCCGAGGAATCGGCCTCCGAATAGCCTCGGCGGGTTTTTTCTCGGCGACGGCGGCCTTGCTCAAGCTTGCATCGGAACAGGGCGTGGTCGCTCCGGAGATGATGTTCTACCGGGCGCTTTTCGGCCTGCCGGTGGTGCTCTTGTGGGTATTTGCCACCGGAGGTGTGGGCGCTCTGTCCACACAGCGACCGCTTGCGCATCTCGGGCGGACGGCCCTCGGGATACTCTCGATCCTGTGCAGCTTGCAGGCGCTTGTGATGCTGCCTTTGGCGGAGGCCGCCACGATCAGCTTCACAATGCCGATTTTCGCCACCCTGCTGTCATGGCTCCTGCTCCGCGAGCACGTCGGCTGGCGTCGCGGGTTGGCGCTGGTTTGCGGCTTGCTCGGCGTGGTCGTGATCATGCGCCCGGGAGGGGCTGGCGGAAGCGCGCTGCCGATAGCGGGAGTGGTTGTGGGCCTGGTTGCCGCGTTGGGCACTGCCGGCGTCACTATTGCGCTGCGCCAGATGCGAGAGACCGAGCATGTCGCCGCCATCGTCTTCTGGTTCTTCGCGGGCTCTGCGATCGTGGGTCTCGTTCTCCTGCCGCTTTTCGGTCGCGTTCACGATGCTGAGACCATCGCCCTGCTGGTGGCCGCCGGAGTGGCCGGTGGCCTGATGCAGATCACCATGACCGCCTCGCTCCAGTCCGCGCCGGTGTCTGTGCTGGCCCCTTTCGACTACCTCCAGATCGTCGGGGCGGTCGTTCTGGGCTGGGCTCTGCTTGCGACGGTGCCCACGGTGAACACGCTTGCAGGCGCCCTAATCATAAGCGGCAGCGGACTTTTCACCGCCTGGCGCGAACGCGTCCTGCATCGGGAGCGGATTGCCGCTGCGCCGACTGGTCCATAGCGATGCTCGCCCGGGGTATTCAAAGCTCGACGCAAGCGAGCATTTCAGTGCAGACGGTCTCTATCCGCTGCCATCGGTCAGCGGTTCTCGGACAAAGAGCCGCACGCCAGATCTGCGATGATGGAGGCGGCACCGATATTCTCCCGCGGCGCGGAAAACCATGGAGGGCAGCATCGCTCGTTCGGGCCATGGGATAGGCCGCATGATAGAAATTCGCACTACCGGCCCCGATCGCCGTCCTCCGCGATGGACGGAAGTGCCGCTTGCGCCTTCGCGAAAGACGCGGGCGCTTCTTGCTGTTCGCCGGGACCGCGGTGTCCGATTGCACCGGCTAGAGCGACTGGCCGTCGTCGATGGTGATGGTCGAACCCGTGAGATGCGCTGCTCTTTCCGAGCAAAGGTAAAGCACCATTTCGTCCAAGGCGTCGATCGCCATGATCCGGCGGCGATGCCATCCGGCGATCTGGGCCCGGCCGCCCTCGGAATCGAACCAGTCGCCGACCAGTTCGGTACGGATATAGCCGGGTTGGACGGTATTCACGTTGATCCCCAGCCGCACCCACTCGCGCGCAAACTGGCGCGCAAGATGCGCGACGCCCGCCTTGCTGGCCGCGTATGCCGCATCGCCCTGTCCGGTAAGCTGCGCAGTGATCGATCCGATGATCACGATCCTTCCGGCGCCCGTCTCGCGACTCCCGGCAGCGATCATGCGGCGGGCCGCTTCGGATGCGGTGAGGTGAACGCCGAGCAAATTGGTGTCGATGACCTGCCGAACCTCCGCTTCGGCCACTTCGATCGAGCGTCCGTAGCGTGAGATCCCGGCATTCGCGACTACGGTATCGACCGAGCCGAAGCGATCTTCCGCCAACGAGAACGCCTCGGCGACCGACGTGCCGTCCGTCACGTCCATCGGAACCGCGATTGCGGCTCCACCGTCCTCGGCAATGGCTTGCGCAATCTCTTCGGTAAGTCGGGTCCGGCGCGCGGCAAGCACGACATTCGCCCCAGCCGCTGCCATCGCTTGCGCCAAATGCGCGCCAATCCCTGACGACGCGCCAGCGATCAGACAGGTTCGCCCTTCAAGAGACTGATGGTGCACTGAGCTTCCGTCTTCCGTTCTTGCGTCGATGCTTTTGCGATCCCTCGGCAGCACGCTACCGCCTGTTCGGCGCCACGAGAGTGTTCGCCTCGGCGTAGCGGTCCAGCCAGTCTCGCGGAGGAAGCGGCAGAGCCCGGCTGTCGCTCGTGCGGGCGGGAGAAAATGCGCGCACTGGCTCGGCGCTGCGCACCTGTTCGAGCCATCCCACTCCGTCGAACTGTCCGCTGTTGCCGCGCGTCGTGACGAGATCCAGATCCCCATCGCCGTCCAGGTCGCGCGCGATAAAGGCGTCGTACATGCCTCGCACCCGGCGGGAGACGTCGTGACGAACCCACTCGCTGCCGCCAACGCCCGGGTTCGCGAACCAAGCGATCCGCCCGACGCTGGAACCGGGCGTGACCGTTGGGCTGTCGAAATCTCGCTCGGCATCCGAATAGCCGCCAGCGATTATGTTGAGGCCGGAATAGGCGCCGGTGACGACATCGAGGTCGCCATTGCCGTCGAAGTCGGCCAGTTCGATGCCGATCACCATGTCGGGCAGGATATCGCCGATCCGGTGATAGCTCCACGGCTGGGCGAGCGAGGCGGGTTGCTGCAACCAGCCCAGTGCAGGCAGGCCGTTGGGTGCGCGGGGATCGCCGCAGCGTTCGATCACCCCGACCACCAGATCGAGGCGCCCATCGCCGTTCATATCGGCAAAGTCCGACTGGAAGGCGGTCGTCGTGATCGAACACGGTGAGCCGTCCGGATCGATCTCGATGGGTCGGATTGCGATCTCGACGCTGCCGTTTCTGTCGGTGCCGCGGTTCTCGAGGATGAAGGCCAATTGCTCCATACGGGCCGCCGCAAGCACGTCGATATCGCCGTCGTTGTCGATATCGACGGGCATCGCGGTGTTGGGAACGTCTCGCGCCAAGAGGACCTGCTCGTGCCAGTTCGCGTCGAGCAGAGGGTCACCCGAGAGCGTAAACAGGGATGTCGTGCGATCCGCGCGCGGAGCATCGGGATCGATGATGTCGCTGCCTCCCTTGTTCGCGGCGAGGACGTCGAGAAGCCCATCGCCGGTGACATCGGCGATGAAGACCCGCAGCCAGGATCCTCGGCCCCTGGAGGCCTCGGGGACATGCGATTCCCATCCGGCCGACCGCGCGTCGGGTCCCGGATTGCGGAAGTAGGCGAGATGCGCTTCCTCGCAGGCGACGACGAGATCGGGCCAGCCATCGCCGTCGAGATCGCCCACGGCAACGTCTTCGATCGCCCCGACCACCGCGCCGCTTGCGACGGTAATCAAAGTCCAGAGGTCGGGGTCGGCGCTCCCGAAGGCGATACGCAAATGGTTCGAATCCTCGTGGACCGAGACGATGTCGGTGAAGCCGTCGCGATCGATATCGCCTTCCACCAGCCCGTCGCCACCCCTCAGCGGCACGCCGCCATTCGTCATCTCGTCGTCGATCAGATGCTCGCGCCACGAGATGTAGGTGCCGTCGGCGGCTTGTGCATCGGTCGGAGTCTCCGCAACGGTCGGCAGCGGAACAGGATGAGCGAGCAATGCTCCGGGGTTCGCGACAAGCAGGGCCGTCGCCGCAGCCTTGACGATACCAATCGTGCTTTTCGGGCACTTTCGCATGTCAGAGGGCGATCGGCTCGCTGGAGGGGCTTGCATCGAGGTCGGCCCGGATCGATCGCGAAGCCAGCAGGTAATGCATGCCGCCCCACAGCGAGGCGACGCAGCCGGTCAGCATCATTGCCAAGGCCAGCGGATTCTCGACGCCCTGGGCGGCGAAGCGGTCGCTCAGGAAGCCGACGATCACCGGGCCGAGGCCCAGACCGATCAGATTGATGAAGAAGAAGAAGATCGCCGAAGTCAGCGCGCGCATCCGCAGCCCGACCAGTCCGTGCGACACGGCCAGCGCCGGGCCGAGATAGGAGGCGGAGAGGAAGTGGAACGCGCCGGTGAGCAGCAGCGCCAGGGTGAGCGTCGGGGTCGTCAGAATGACCAGCAGGATCGGAGTCACGGCGAGCAGGAGGATCGCCGGGCCCCAGACATACCAGCGCGCATCGCGCACCCCCAGCCGGTCGGTCATCCAGCCCCCGAAGAAGGAGCCTGCGCCGCCACCGAAGCCGGCAGTCAGCGCCATCCACACCCCGAGTTCGCCCAGACCGATCTCGAAATTGCGCAGGAAATAGGACGGCAGCCAGTTGCCGATGGCGTAGATGACCAGCGCCTGCAGGCTTCCCGCGAGGGCGAGGTGCCGAAACGACCGGCGCGACCACAGGAAGCGAACCACTTCGAGGAAGGGCGGCGGCGGCGCGGTGTCGCTTTCGCGGCCTTCCGACCAGCCGCGAACCGGCTCCTTGACCGTCAGACGCAGGAAGATCGCCACCGCCACTCCGGGCAGGCCCACCACGAAGAAGGCGGTGCGCCAGCCGAACGTCTCGGCGATCCAGCCGCCCAGTGCAAAGCCGAGCAGAATGCCGATGTAGATCCCGATCGAATAGATCGACAGCGCTGTCGCCCGTTCCTCCTTGCGGAAGATGTCCGAAATCATCGAGTGCGAGGGCGGGCTTCCGCCGGCCTCGCCGACGCCCACGCCGATCCGCGCCGTCAGCAACTGGAGATAGTTCTGGGCCAGACCGCTCACCGCGGTCATCAGGCTCCAGACGGTCAGCGCGAGTGCGACGATGCTGCGCCGCTTGCCGCGATCCGCCCAGCGGGCGATCGGGATGCCGCAGGAGACGTAGAACAGCGCGAAGGCGAAGCCCGACAGGAGCCCGAGCTGGGTATCCGAGAGCAGCAGTTCCGCCTTGATCTGCTCCTGCAGTATGACGAGCAGCTGCCGATCGACGAAGTTGAGCGCATAGACCAGCGTCAGGACCGCCAGCACGAAATAGCGGTAGGAAGGCTTGGCATAGGGGTTCGGCCCGGACGGGGCGACGGCCTCCGGTAGCGCTGCGGTTGCCTGTGTCATCGAATGCTCCTCCCCGAGACGATCATTGTTTTATCCGTGTGGTAGACGGCTCTTCAGGCTCCGCCGCGAGGCCGATCGCTTGACCCCATGAGCGACCCAGCTCGCGTTGGCGGCGGCTGAATGCCTCGTGCAGTTCGAACATGCCTGGCCTGGGATCGCGCCCGGCGACAGGCGTATCGACGAAGCGGAGGTAGTTCTGCTGCGACCCGTAGGCCTGCCAGTCCAGAAGACCCTCGCCATGGGGATTGCCGCTCGCCGCGAAGCTGGTCCAGTAGTCGAGCATCGCATCCGACACCGCGCGATCGGAGGTACCGTCAGGCACCGGCCAGCGGTCGGGCAGCGCCTCGGCGTCCAGATTGCCGAAGGAGAAGGGCAGTTCGCTGGCGTGGAACCCGCACAGATCGCGCCGTTCGGCAGCAGGGTAGCAATGGTCGAAGATGTAGAAATAGGATTCCAGGCCCAGGTCGCGCTGGCTCAGCGCGATGCGCTCGCCCGACCATCCGAAGATGCCGTCGCCGGCGGCATCGAGCAGTGCGTCCGCACCCTCGCCCGCCGGATAGAGCCGCAGGAATTCGGGTGCGAGATTGCCGTAGATGCTCTCGATGCGCTCTTCGTATTCTTTCAGCGATGACGGCATCCGGGGCCCCAGGCCGCCTTCGGGCCGGAACTCGTGGGCGTTGAAACCGACGATCAGGGGGACGCGAGCCTGATCGCCGCTGTCGAATATATCGACCAGCTGGCGCGGCAGGACCACCCCGTCGATCGTGCCTTGAGGAATGAACCCTGCCGCGGTGGCCCGCTCGGTCAGATCCTGCGCCTCGAGTGCGCGCGCCGCGGCGATGTCGGACGCGCCAAGATCGGACAGCAATTCCGCGCCGATCCGTTCGGCGGAAGGCGTTCGGTTATCGTCCTGCGACAGCTCCGGGAAGCTGCGGACGTTGGTGCTCTGGATAATCGCTTTGCCGAACAGCCCGCGAGCCTGCGGAGAGACCATGAGATAGGTGGTGGAGAGCGCACCGGCGGATTCTCCCATCACGGTAACGTTCGCGGGATCGCCTCCGAAGGCGGCGATATTGTCGCGCACCCATTCGAGCGCCGCTATCTGGTCGAGCAGACCGTAATTGCCCGAAATTCCCGCTGGGGATTCCCCGCTCAGCTCCTCGTGCGCCAACCAGCCGAGCGGCCCCAGCCGGTAATTGACCGAAACGAAGACCACCCCGCGGCTGGCGTAGTTGTTGCCGTCGTAGAGCGGCAGGCTGGATGCGCCGATACGCAGCGAGCCGCCGTGCAGCCAGACGATCACCGGTGCCCTTCGCGCATCCTCGGGCGACCAGACGTTGAGGCTCAGGCAATCTTCGGATGTCGCGGCGGGCGGGTCGTTGTAGATACTCCGCGCGGGCACCGGCGGCTGGATGCAGGCCGGCCCGAATTCCCGCGCATCGCGAACGCCGGTCCACGAGGCCGGCCTTTGCGGCGGCTTCCAGCGCCGTTCGCCCACAGCGGCGGCGGCATAGGGAATGCCCTTGAAGCTGCGGATTCCCGAATTCTCGATCCCGCGCAGCGCGCCTGGTTCGATGCCGACTTCGGGACCGGAGGCCGCCTCGATCGGCGAGCTCGAATGGGCGCACCCCGCCAGTGCAAGTGCGAGGCCCAGCAGCGACATTTTGCCCCGGCATGTCGTGCCGATCGTCATGCCGGAACTCCGTACAGGCTCTGCAATTCCCGCTTGTCGATCTTGCCGGTGGCGGCGAGCGGCATCTGCGCCACCCGGATGACAGCATCGGGCACCCACCATCTGGCAAATTGCCGGCGCAGCGGGTCGAGCAGATCATCGTCGGCGATAGTGGCACCCTCGGCGATCTCGACGACCATCACGGGGCGCTCGCCCCATTTGGGATGCGTCCGCGCGATAACCGCGACCTTGCCGACCTGCGGCAGCGAACCGACCACCCCCTCGATCTCCACCGGGTTGACCCATTCCCCTCCCGACTTGATCAGATCCTTGGTTCGCCCGGTGATCTGCAGCGCCCCGCATTCGTCGATCACCGCGAGATCGCCTGTATCGAACCACCCGTCGCTCGTGGCCGCCTGCTCTTGCCCGAAATACCGCTCCACCACCGAGGGGCCGCGGACGTGGAGCCTGCCCTCTTGCTCGCGCTGACTGTCGAGGGGCTCCCCGTCATGGCCGAACAGCAGGAGGTCGATCCCGAGCGCCGGGCTGCCCGAATTGCCGGAATGGGTCTGGTGCTCAGGGCGCGTCGCAGTGCCGAGCGGCGAAATTTCCGTCATCCCCCAGGTTTGCTGAACCTCGACACCGCGATCGCAGATCCTTCTGCTCAAGGCAGCCGGCATGGGAGCGCCGCCCACCATCACCCGGCGCAGCGACGGAACCTCGATCCTTTCGCGATCGAGGTGGTCGAACAAATCCAGCCACACCGTCGGCACGCCGGCCGCGATAGTGACGCCATGTTCGACGATGAGACGCGCGAGGCTCGCCCCATCGGTGTTGCGGCCGGGGAGGACGAGCGTGGCTCCCACCGCGGGGCAGGAAAACGGCAGCCCCCAGGCGTTCGCATGGAACATGGGGACCGCGGGAAGCACCACGTCGCGTTCGGTAATCCCGGACACATCAGCCTGAAGCTGCCGCAGGGTGTGGAGAAAATTGCCGCGATGCGTGTAGGTGACGCCCTTGGGCGACCCGGTCGTACCCGATGTGAAGCATAGGCCGCAGGGCAGGTTTTCGTCGAAACCGCCCCATTCGATGCCGGGAAGGTCCTGTCTCTCGCCCAACCGCTGCACGCGGACCGCAGCAGCCAGCGAAGCGGGAATTTCGTCCCAGCCGTCTATCACGAACAGCGTCTCCAGCATCGTGCCCTGCGCAACGACCTGCTCAGCCAGCGCAAGCTGATCGAAGCTCGCGACCATGATCCTCGCCTGCGACTGGCGCAGCATCGACGCCAGCGCATCGGCCGACAGGCGCGGATTGAGCGTATGGCAGACCGAACCGATTCCCATGATCGCATACCAGCACGCCATGTGTTCCGCCGAATTCCACGCGAGAGTCGCGACGCACTCGCCACGAACGAGACCGACTTCGCGCAGCTCGGCGGAAATCCCCTTGGCCCCGGCCGCGAGGTCGCGATAGCCAAGCCCGAAATCGCAACCAGAGCCGCTCGCCGTCACGACCTGCTTGTCGCAGTGCCACTTCGCGGCATGCCCGATGATCTTTTCTAGCGTGAGCGGATAGTCTTGAAGCGCGCCGTGGATCATTTGCAGCGCCCAGTGGGCCCGGGATTTTCAGGCGAAGCAATGCCGACATTCCAGTGCCAGGGAAGATCGCCTGCAAGGAGCCGGCGACACACCAGTCGATCCTGAAGATCGAAGGCGGCGCCGATCCCTCCCCGCCGGACGAGGGTGCCGTCGTCGAACACCATCATGGAGCGCGCATCGCCGTAGGCCGGCCATTCGGGCACGCCAGCCGCGTTGGGGTTGCCGTCCTTTGCGAACGCGGCCCAATACTCGAGCAGAGTGGCTGCGAATTCGCGTTCGGCGGGAGTAGCGGGAATGGCGGGCCAGGCTGTGGTTACGTGATCGACATTGCCGAGAACGTACGGGATTTCAGACGCGTGGAAGGCGCGCAGCCCGGCAGTGTCGGCGGCAGGATAGCCGTGGTCGAACAGATAGAGATAGGATGGCTCGCCCAGTTCCGCCTGGCTTTCGACCATCTTCTCGGCGGTCCAGCCGTACATTGCGTCGCGCGTCGCAGCGAGCATGCTCTCGTCGATGTCGCTGGCAGGATACAATTCGAGAAAGGCGTCGGCGAGATCGCCGTAGCTCCCGGCGATCGCATCGGTGTACTCCTGCTCACTGTCTGGCGGCGGAGGAAGCAGACGTCGCAGGCTGCGGATTTCACCGCTGTTGAAGCCGGCCAGCAGCGGCACGCGCGCCTGCTCGCCGCGGTCGAATGTCTCGACCGTCTGGCGCGGCAAGACCGTCCCGTCGATCGTGCCCCAGGTGAGATAGCCGGCCGCTATCGCCTCGTCGGTAAGCGTTTGCGCATCCAGCGCCCGCAACTCGCCGATGTCCTGCGCTCCGAGCTTGTTCTGCAGCCAGAGTCCCGCCGCTTCAGCCGACGGATGCCCATGCGCGGTCCGGTTCAGTTCGGGGCTCGAAATCAAATAGCCGCTTTGCGAGATCGCCCGCTGGAACAGTCCGCGCGCCTCCGGAGATGCCAGCAGGTAAAGGACGCTGAGCGCGCCCGCGGATTCGCCCGCGATCGTAACGCGTTCGGGGTCTCCGCCGAACGCGGCGATATTGGCCTTTATCCAGCGCAGTGCGGCGATCTGGTCGAGAAGGCCGTAATTGCCCGATATTCCGCGTTCGGATTCCGCGCTGAGTTCGGGATGCGCCAGATAGCCGAGCGGGCCGAGCCGGTAGTTTATCGAGACGTAGACGACACCCTTACGAGCGAGACTTTCTCCGTCGTACATGCCGAACCGCGAGCCGCCCGAAACCAGCGCACCGCCGTGGATCCACACGAAGACCGGCGCGTCGCGCGCCGCGACATCGCCCCAGATATTGAGGGTCAGACAATCCTCGCCCGTCGGGGCGGGATCGTCCGCATAGATCGAACTGGCCGCCGGGTTTGCCGAAAGCTGGACGCAGGAATCTCCGAACTCGCCCGCATCTCTGGTTCCGGACCAGGCCACCGGTGCCTGCGGCGGCTTCCAGCGCAGATCCCCGACCGGCGGTCTGGCAAAGGGAATGCCCTTGAAGCTGCGAATAGCGCCATCGATCCGCCCGCGCAGCGCGCCTGCGGGCGCGGACACGACGGAAAGGTCGTCGGATGGAGGCGAGGCGCGATCCCCCACCGACATGCAGGAGTTCGTCAGCGCAGTTGCAGCGAGCAGCGCAAAAATGGAACCTGGCGACCTCATGTCCGCGTCTCTCCCGGGGCATTGCGATGGAGTTGCATGGCGATCCTCGCGGCCGGGATCGGGCCCGGCCGCGAAGATACCTCGGCATCAGAAGGCGAAGCTGGTGCGCACGCCGAAGGTTCTCGGCTGGAGCCGCGCGTAGCGGCCGTCGAGGAAGGCTTCGGGATGGACGTAGGTGATCGCCTCGCTGTCGAAGACGTTCTCGACATAGGCCGTCACCGAGAGATCGCGACTGAACCTCACCCCCGCGTAGAAGTTCGCGAAGGTATAGGCGTCGGTCACGTCATACTGCGGCGACTGCACGCCGGGCCGCCCGGGAACGTTGGGGAACAGCCCCGGATAGGATCCGACATAGGACACGCTGCCGGTCACGAAGGCCTTCTCGGTGTCCCCTACCGGGAAGGTATAGCTCGCCGAAGCCGAACCCGAGAACTTGGGGGCGGCAAGGCGCACGCCATCGACCGCTCCGGAAATCGCGGCTTCTTCTGCCGAAAGCGTGTCGATGCTGGCATCGATATAGGCGCCGTTGGCGGTCAGTCTCAGCTGCTCGGTCGGCTGAGCGATGAATTCCAGTTCGATGCCCTTGCTGACCGCACCGCCGATGTTGGTTGCGAATTGCACCGAGTCGGAGACGCGGTTGGCCTGCACCTGGATGTTGTTCCAGTCGATGTAGAAGGCCGCGACGTTCGCGATCAGGTCGCCCCCGAAAAGCGAACTCTTGATCCCCACCTCGTAATTGGTGAGCTTGTCCGAGGACGCGCCGGCGGGGATGATGATGTCGCCGGGATCGACGACGCTGGCAAGGCCCGCTCTCGCATTGACGACCGGCGGACGAAACCCTGTCGAGACGGTCGCATAGGTCGTCACGTCGTCGCTCGGCTTGAAAGACGCACTGCCCTTCCAACTGAGCTGGCTGTCGCTCGCCTTGATCCCGACCTCCGCCGGAATCGGGGTGACGGTCAGTGCGAAATTGCGGAGCCCGAGGATGGCAGCAGTGAGATAATTGCTGTTGTAGCCGCCGCCGCGGGTCGTAGTCTGGACGTCGGTGCCGCCGTAGCGCAGCCCCCCCGTCAGCCAGAACCAGTCCGAGAAGCGGAAGGTCGCCTCGCCGAAAACCGCCTTCTCGGTGATATCGGTGTAGTTCGCGAAGCGCTGATAATATTCGTCCGGCAGCCCGGTGAGATTGCGTTCCGCGAGGAACTCGGGCGAGGAGCGGTAGTCGAAGGTCACATCGCGCCGCTTGTCGAAATAGAACGCGCCCACGATCCAGTCGAACGGGCCGTCATTGGGTGCCGACGCGAGCCGCGTTTCCTGGACCACGATCGTATCATAGCCGACCGCATCGAGTGCGAAGGGCAGCGTCTGGTTGAAGGTGCCGGCCAGGTCGACGATGAAAGCGCCGTTGATATCGGCGAAAGTGCTTGAGCTGGTAAGCTCGGCAAAGCCCATGTCCCACACGATGGTGGCGTTGAGATTGCTCAGTTCGCTCTGAAAAAGGTCCGGTCTATCGGTGTTGCGGACATAGGTGCCAAGCGTGGGGTTGGTCAGCCCCGAATCGGCCGGCTTGCTGTATTCGTAATTGCCGGTGATGCGGACGGAGAAATTGCTCGCCGGCTCGACCAGGAACGAGGCGCGTGCGCCGTAATTGCTCAGGGAGTTGGCGTCCTCGATGCCGGTGCCGATGTTGTCGACCCAGCCATCCTCGTTCTTGTAGAACCCGACCAGGCGGAAGGCGGCTTCATCGCGCTTGATCGGGATGTTGACCATCGCGTTGTAGCGCTGCCGGATTCCGCCATTCTCGGTGTAGCCGAGATCGACGAGCGCCGAGGCCTCGAACTCGTTGGGATTGGGCGCATTGGTGATGATGCGCATCGCGCCGGCCAGCGAACCCGAACCGAACAGCGTCCCCTGCGGGCCGCGGAGGAATTCGACCCGCTGAACGTCGTAGAGGTTGGGATCGAGGATCGTCGAATTGCCGTTCGCCGAGATCGGCAGTTCGTCGATATAAATAGCCACCGGGGCCTGCAGACCCGCGCTGTAGCCATTGGTCGAAATCCCGCGGGCGGTGAAATTGTTGAAGTTCTGGGTCGGCCGGTTGAGCACCACGCCCGGCGTTTCGCGCGCGAGCCGCTCGTATCCGACGATGCCCTTGGCGGTCAGTTCTTCCTGCTGGAAGACGCTGACGCTGAGCGGGACGTCCTGAACATCGGCTTCGCGGCGGGTTGCGGTGACGATGATGACATCATTGCGGTCGTCGCCGGCGGGAGAAATCTCGCCGATCGTGTCGGCTTCGGTGTCGGGGGCGTCCGCTTCCTGGGCGTAGGACGGGCTGGCCGCCAGCACGATGGCAAACGCCGAAGCGGTCGCCGCAAAATGCGATCTCATGGTTCTCTCCCTGCTTTCATCACGGATTTTTCGGTTCCGCCTGCCCGCTTGCCTACCACCGTTCGCGCGGTTGTCAACATTCACTCTTGCGAGCGTGAATGTTTTGAATGCAACTGTCTATCCTGCCGTCGCGCAAGCATCGCCGCGCCGACGGAACCTCTGCAATCGCTTGATTTCCGACGATCAGACGCGGCTTGCGGTTATTCACGTTTTGGATAATGTTCGACCCAGCCCGCCCGCATGCGCGCAGCGGTTGAGCGAGCAAGTCATGCGGGATCGAATGCGATGTCCGCATTCGCTCGCATCGGGAACTACAGGAGTCCGTTCATTGGCATCGAAGAAGAGCAAGCCGGCCAAAGCGCAAACCAAGGCGGAGCGCCGGGCCGAAACCACCGAGCAAATGCTCGATGCTGCAGAGATGCTGTTTTCCCGCCGCGGCTTTCACGGTGTTGCCCTCAAGGACGTCTCGGCCGAGATCGGCGTGCATCACACTTTGGTGAACTATTACTTCGGCGACAAACAGACCCTGTTCGACGAGGTTTTCGCCCGCCGTGCCATCGAAGCGAACCGGGTTCGCATGGAGGCGCTGGAGAAGTACGATGAGGAAGCGGGCGAAAATGTGACGGTCGAAGGCGCTTTGCGCGCGTTTCTGGATACCAACCTCGATCTATACGAAGGCGGTCCAGGCTGGCGCCACGCCGGAACGATGGCTGCCCTGGTCGCCAGCACTCCGGAATGGGGCGCGGAGATGTTCGACAAATGGTTCGACCCGGTCGTCCTGAGACTGACGGGTCTTCTGGAGCGCGCGATGCCGGAATGCGACCGGGCCGAGATATTCTGGGGTTTTCATTTCGTATCGGGTGCGCTCATGCTTACCCTCGCTCGCACGGGACGGATCGACAAGCTGTCCGACGGCCTTTGCAAATCGGACGATTTCGAGGCAATCAAGGACAGATTGGCCCGGTTCATGGCTGCAGGTTTTTACGAGATCTGCAGACCGCAGCATAGCTGAGCGTGTGGCTATCGAGAGCAAGCCCCCATGGGGCGACTACCGTGGAGGCGCGCCGGGCGTAGATGCTCTGTGGGCTTGCGGATCGCAAAATATCGTCGTCCAACTCGCCGACAGCTTCCGCAAACGATAGCGCGAAGCAAATGGGCATCATCGCGCGAGGCGGATCAACTCGGGCGAGCGTTGCAGTAGCCGAAGGGACGGGCCGGCTTGCGAGGACGAATCCTGTAGCCGCTCCTGGCCGCTATTCCTTACCAGCCATCGCCTTTGCTTTGACCGGACCGCTCGATTTATAGAAAGAGATTGCAGAGTGAGTGGCGAGAATGTCCGCTTCAGTCTCTGACAGCATCGCGCTGCGAACCAGCACCATCGCACTCAACTTTTCGACCAGGAGCGCGCCCCGCGCTCCCGACACCCGCAGCAGCGCTTCCAGCGACTGTTCTTCCGGGCGACTCGCGATCGCGATGCGATCGGGACAGAGCCCCAGCTGGGAAACCAGACCGAGAACGCGCAGCGGCATCTCCAGACCCCGTGCCCCGCGGACCTCGAGCAGCCTGACCTTTTCTGCTTGCGACATGCCTCACCGCCGACCGGTCAGGCCGCCAGAGCGGTACCTTGTCGCACCCGCTCCCGGGCCAGACCGTCGGCGGCCAGGTTCGGCGCGACGTCGAGCTGGTCTGCGCGAGCCAGCACCCGCGCGAGTCGCTCCGCCGTTCCGTCGACGCGGCGGACCACTTCGGCTTCATCCCAGCCAAGATGTTCGGCCGCCACATTGATGATGCCGCCGGCGTTGACCACGCAGTCGGGGGCGTAGAGGATGCCGCGCTCGGCGAGGCGGACTCCGTCCTGCTCCGACACTAGCTGGTTGTTGGCGGCGCCGCAGACGATCTTTGCCCTCACCCTTGCCGTGCTGGCTTCGCCGAACACACCCCCCAGCGCACAGGGCGCGAGGATGTCTGCCTTGATGCTGCAGAAATCGCTTGTGGCTGCCACTTCTGCGCCCGTTTGAGTGGCTAGGGCAGCCAGTCGCTCGGAATTGGTATCGGCCAGGATCAGCTTCGCACCGCCCGCATGGAGCAGGCGTGCCAGCGCACCCCCAACGTTGCCCACGCCCTGGATCGCGACAGTGCAATCCGCCAACGGGCGCCCCAGATGCTCCAGCGCAAGATATCTCATCGCCCCGAACACGCCCCGCGCCGTCCAGGGTGAGGGATCTCCGCCGGGCCGACCGGGCACCTGCGCGAGCCCCGCCACATGCTTGGTCTCGGACGAAATGGCTTCCATGTCTGTCACGCAAGTACCGACATCCTCGGCGGTCAGATAGCGCCCGCGCAGCTTCTCCACCTCGCGGCCGAAAGCGCGAAACAGTTTCTCCCGGTCGTACTGCCCCTCGGGGACCCGCAACACAGCCTTGCCTCCGCCCAACGGGAGCTCGGCGAGCGCGTTCTTGTAGGTCATCCCGCGCGCCAGCCGCGCTGCATCGACCGTCATCTCCTCGCGCGAGGGATAGTGCCAGAAGCGACAGCCGCCTGCACCCGGCCCGAGCGCCGTCGAATGCAGGGCGATTACGCCATCCAGTCCCGCCTCTTCGTCGCGGAGTACGAAGTACTCGGTATCCAGTTCATCCCGCGTATGATTTTTCATCGAAACCCTCCTGATTGGCTTGCGGGCATTATCGATCCCGGCAGCAGGAAAGTCCTGTCTCATTTTGATGGATTGGCTAAGGTTTGCGGTTATGCTTACCAGAATCAGCTTCCTAGGAGACCATTTTGACCCCGCTCGACGATTACGAGAAGAAAATTCTCCGCGAGCTCCAGCGCAACGCCAAACAAACCACGGCAGAGATCGCCGAGAAGGTCGGGCTTTCGCCCTCGCCCTGCTGGCGCCGGATATCGCGGATGGAGCGCGACGGGGTAATCCTGGGTCATGTGGCGCTCGTCGATCGGCGCGCGGTGGGGTTGAATGCACATATCTTCGCGCAGGTGAAGCTCAACGCCCACGGGCGCGCCAATCTCGACGAGTTCAGCGCGGCGATCGGTGCCTTCCCCGAGGTTCTCGATGCCTATGTGCTCATGGGCACGACCGACTTCATGCTGCGCATCGTCGCCGAAGATATCGACGCCTATGAGCGGTTCTTCTTCGACAGCCTCAGCAAGCTGCCAGGGGTTCAGGAGATCAACTCGACTGTCGCGCTGTCGCAGATCAAGTCGAGCAACGAACTGCCGATATGATCCGCGTGCCGCGAGCGGTTCCCGGCCCGGGCAAGCTTACAGTTCGCGAGCCGCTTCCGCCGCACGCATCAGCCGGAGGACATTGCCGCTGGTCATCTTCTCGATGTCTCGGCGGCTGTAGCCCGCCTGGAGCAGGCGTTGAGTCACTACCGGCAATGCCGTGATGTCTTCCAGGCCCTGGATCCCTCCGCCGCCGTCCCAGTCGGCACCGAAGCAGACGTGATCCACTCCGGCTACCTCGATCAGCTGCAAGAGAGCATCCATATATTGCTCGAAGCTGGTGGCCCACATCGGCTCGGTCTTGTCGAGCGCGCGCCATTGGCGGCTCAGCTCCTGCTGTTCCGCGACTGAGAGATCGGCGACGCCTTCGTAGCGACCGAACAGGAGCCCGCGCTCTTCGGTCATGTTCATGGTGCTGAGGAACACGGTCGACATGCACATGGCGCCCCCGCTTTCCGCAAGGCGCCGGATTCGCGCGTCGTCGAGATTGCGCGGGTGATCGAACGCCGCCCTTGGCGAGCTGTGCGACAGCACCAGCGGGGTCTTGGACAAAGCGACCATCTCGTCGAAAGCCGCATCCGAAGAGTGGCTGGCATCGATCACCATGCCGAGGCGGTTCATTTCCGCTACCCAGGCGCGGCCGAGCGGGCTCAGCCCGTTCCATCTGGCCTCGCCGCCCGCGGCATCGGCGAACTGGTTGGTGCCGGAATGGACCGGACCTGCCATGCGAACCCCGCGATCGTAGAATTCGCGCAGCAGCGACAGGTCTTCGCCAAGCGGATAGCTGTTCTCGATCGCCTTGAGCGCGATCAGCTTGTCTGCAGCCGCCAGGGCCTCGACTTCGTCGGCGCTCCGCGCGAACCGAATCATCTCCGGATGGCCACCGATTTCGCGATCGATCATATCGGAACGCTCGCGCGCGAAAGCCAGTGCCTCGCGATAGCCGGCAGGGGTCAATTCTCCCTGCTCGGTGTAGATGACGAAGAACCCGCCATCGAGATGCCCTTCGGCCATTCGCCCCAGATCGACCTGGGCAATTTCGCTCGCGACGTCATGGCGCGCGGAAAAATCCCAGCCGGCGCGACCGAAATTGATCGGCGTGTCGAGATGGGTGTCGAGCACCAGCAGGTCGCGGTGAAGCCCGGCAATATCCGCAGGACCCTGCGTCACTGTAGGAGCACAGCCACTCAGGCCGAGCGTCGCGATGCATGCGGCGGCGATAGTTCTCATTCCGTTTCTCCGACCGGCGCGAGATCGAGATCCCGATAATCCCAGCTGAAATCCGCGATCGGGCTGACCGCCTTCATCGATACTTTCGTTACCGCACCATCGGCATCGAGCGCGAAGGTGACGAAGGCCGGTTCGATCGCGGAATCCTCGAAGACCGTCTTGAAGGTATCATACTGCCAATGCTCGAGCCGGCCAGCCATTCGCGGGGTGGTGGTGAAGTCGATTGTCAGCCCCTGCTGATCTTCGCCGATCACCACATCGCCGTACCAGGCATCGCGATAGCGTCCGGCATAGCGTGACGGGTCGAGCGAAGGTCCGACATCGACCGGCGTCGCGTCGGCCTGCTCGAGGAACTGCCTCCCGCCCTCCAGCCGTTCTTCGAACCAGTCCTGCCATTTCGTCGTCCAGTCGAAATCGGGTTCGTCAAGGTAGTGATCGAGCAGGTCGTAGGTCAGACCGAGCAGCATGCCGCTTTCTTCGGAGTTCAGCATGATCGCGAAGCCGACATCGAGATCGGGGATCATAACCACCCGGGTGATCGAGCCGAACACGCCGCCACCGTGCGAAATGATCCGGTGGCCGCGATAGTCCTGGACCTGCCAGCCCAGGGCGTAGGACCGATAGGTGGGTTCGGCCGGCTTCAACTGCTCCGGTAGCGTCTGGTTCGGCATCGCCGTAACGGGCGCCCACATTTCACGGGCCTGCTCTTCGCTGAAGAGCCTTCCGCCCCCGGGCAACGCGCCATGCGCCAGCTGGATCTTCAACCAGGCCGCCATGTCCTCCGCGCTAAGAGCGAGGCCGCCCGCCGGGGCTGCGCTGCGTCCCAGTTCATCGCGTTCGTCGAGCACCTGCTGATCGCCGAGCCCGCGCAAGGGACCGTTCAGGCGCGCGTGAGGGTAAGAACGGTTGGGGATGCGAAAGCGGTTCTCACTCTCGCTGGTCGCATTGTCCATTCCGCCGGCGCGCAGCACGCGTTCGCGAATGAAATCCTCCCAGCTCTGCCCGGTCACTTCCTCGATAAGCTGCCCCGCCACAGCGTAGAGAATGTTGTCATAGGCATAAGCTGCGCGGAAGCTGGTTTTGGGCTTCAGATACGCGACGCGCTCGACGGTTTCCCGGCGCGTGAGACTGCTTCTGGGGACGAACAGCAGATCGCCCTGACCCAGACCCAACCCGCTGCGGTGAACCAGCAGATCGCGGATCGTGATTTCGCGCGTGACCCAGGGGTCGTACATGCGGAACCACGGCATATGGTCGATAACCGGATCGTCCCACCCGATCTTGCCCTCGTCGACGAGAATAGCGAGCGCCGCTGCGGTCTTGGCCTTTCCGGTCGAACCGGTCTGGAACAGCGTCTCGCTGTCCACCGGCGCGCTCTCGCCCAGCTTGCGCACGCCCCAGCCGCGGGCCAGCGTGGTCTCGCCCTGCTCGACGATCGCGATGGCGATGCCGGGTGCTCCGATCTCGTTGCGAAGCGTCTCGACCTCTTGCACAAAGCCCTCCGGAGGCTCGGCCCAGGCTGCAGCCGGAGAGACGAGAAGCGCAGCGGACGCGAGCAGATGGAGAGGTTTCATATCGAGGTTTCCGATCTTTGCAGGGAGCGGCGGGCGAGCAGGCGGTAGGAGGCGATAGCCAGCAGCGGAACGACATAGACGGCGAGGAACAGCCAGGCGAGGAACCGGTAACCGCTGGCGATCAGGTCAACGAGACCGATCTCGGCGGCGACGACCATGCAGCCGGTCAGGATGACGGCGCCGATCGCTGCCCGCGCCAGGGTCCCCAGTGAGGACCGACCGCGGGCCTCCCACGCGCCGGAGATGCGTTCGTTGACCGCGTGGATCGCGCCGACGCCGCTTTCGAGCAGAGCCGTGAAGATCATCAGTTGGAAGATCACCGCGAAGCCGGGAATGGCCATCTGGCGCAGAAGGAAGTCGGAGGGAAGCGTCTCGCTGCCGATCTCCGGGTAGAAGGCAACCATCGCCACGAAGAAAAGAATTGCCGGAAGCATCGTCAGCGGTCCCGCGATGACCCCGGCCACAAGCGCATCGCGCCGACTGGTCAGATGCCTCAGCACCGGCAGGATAATGACCGCGCCGACGATATTGTAGCTGGCATAGGTCAGCCCGCCTGCAAGCCAGCCGTCGAGCGGCGGAGGCGATTGGGAAAAGCCCTCGCCGATCCTGTCGCCGAACGTGGCCAGCGCGACAATCAGGAACAGCGCATAGACAGTGTAGATCAGGAAGGAGGCGTAGCGGAACAAACGCTCGACCGCCGCGGTCCCGAAGGAGACAACCGCAAGGATGGTCACCGCCAGGAGGACCGATCCGACGACTGCGGGCCAGCCGAAAGTCGCCGCGCCGATCTCGCCCGCCGCAGCGCCGAACACCGCGATTATCAGCACCACGAAGATCAGATAGGCGATCTCGAACAGCACCCAGGCCGGGCCGAGCAACCCGCGGAAGAAGGATTTGTAATCATAGGCATGCATTTCGCGCGCCATCGCGAAGGTCACCGCGGCGACCAGGCTCCATATCGCTGTGGCGAAGAGCATCCCGGCCAATCCCCCCCAGGGGCCCGAGGGGATGAAATACTCGGCAAGTTCGCGACCCGTTGCATAGCCGCCGCCGATGATGACCGCCTTGAGCGCGAAGCCGGGCAAGAGGAAACGCTGAAACCAGCTGCTGCTTGCACGGGGATCGCTGTCGATCATGCGAGGCAGGCGTCCACGAGCGCCTCGAACGCCGGCCCGCCCCGAACCGGATCGGCGACCGGCATGCCGAGACGCGCGCTTTCATCCGCAAGGAGTTTCTCGGCGTCGCCATCGCTCAGGCTCGAGGTGTTGAGGCTGACGCCACCACAACGGATGGCCGGATTGGTCCGGCTCCCGAGGCGGATGGTCATCTCGACGACCTCCTCTATCGTCGGCAAATCGAATCCTTCCAGGCCGAGGATCGTCTTGCGCGTCGGGTCGTGGCAGACGACGAACACATCGGGTTGGCTGCCATGCAGCAGGCCGAGCGAGACGGCTGCGTAGGAGGGATTGAAGATCGAACCTTGCCCCTCGATCAGGTCCCAGTGCTGCGCCGGCGCATCGGGGCTCAATACCTCGGCCGCCCCCGCCTCGAAATCCGATACCACCGCATCCATCGGGATTCCGCCGCCGGCGATCATGATCCCGGTCTGCCCCGTCGCCCGGAAATCCGCATAGAGTCCTCTACCGGTAAAGGCGTGATATAGGGCCAGAGCAGTGTATTTCTTGCCCAGCGCGCAATCGGTACCGACGGTAAGCAGCCGCTTCCCGCTGCGTTTACGGCCGGTTCCGACCGGCAGGTCCGCGGGCGGAGTGCGAATGTCGATCAGGCGGCGATCGTTGCGCGTCGCGGCTTCCTTGAGGGCGGGCACGCTCGACAGGCGAACATGCAGGCCGCTGACGATATGCAGCCCTGCATCCATCGCGTCGACCAGCGCTTCGATCCAGCCTGCGCCAAGCACCCCGCCCTGATTGGCGACTCCGATAACGAGCGATTGAGCGCCAGCATCCCGGGCTTGGGCTGGCGTGATACGGGCAAGGCCGGTCGTTACCGTAGCCCCCGGCAGAGCCATTTCGCCCACGCATTGATCGGGGGCCCAATGGGCGAGGCCGAAGGCGGTCTTCGCGAAGCTGGCCTCGGTGGTGTCGCCGAGAAACAGCAGATAGGGTTGCGGCACGACCAGACTCTCGGAAACCAGCGGAAGAGGAGCGTTCATTATGGCTAGGTTCCGGTGCAAGCGGTAAAGGCGGGCGCAATCGACACACCCCTTTCGAAAGTGGGTCGATCGAGGGGCGCAAGCGATGACGAGATCGCGGAGATGTTGACGCCCTCTGTCGAGGGGGCGTCACTGCATCGGCTAACCGAATCCGCTTTCAACATCGCACCCCCTCCCCGATTTGCCCATATCAGGACATAATGTCCTAATCAGAGAATTGTCAACCGGATCAAACCGATTACCAGCCCCAAATCCCGGCGGGGCAATGGATCAGGCCATCGCGATAGGCGACGCCCGGAGCGCGATCCTGCGCCAGGAAGGTCGGACCATCGAGATCGACCACGTCGCACAATTGCCCGAGCAGGTATGAGGGCGCCATCGAGAGGCTGGTGCCCATCATATTGCCGACCATGACCTCTAGCCCGAGCTTGCGCGCTTCGCGCGCGATGGCGAGACCTTCGGTAAGGCCCCCGCACTTGTCCAGTTTGATGTTCACCATGTCGAACCGGCCGACGAGCGAAGAGGTGTCGGCGAACGTAACCGCGCTCTCGTCCGCAACGAAGGGGAGCGGGCGCTTGATGCCGTCCAGATCCTCTTCCGCCCCGCGTCGCAGCGGCTGTTCGAGCATTGCGATCCGCGTTTCGGCGAGCGCGGGCAGCAGATCGCGCAGGGACTCGATCGTATAGCCCTGATTGGCATCCACGCCGATCCACGCCGTGGGTCGCGCCGTCCGAACTGCGACGAGACGCGCGATATCGAGCTCCGGCTCGCCGGTCAGCTTCAGCTTGATCGGCGCGTCGGGATCGAGCGCGAGCGCCGCCTCGGCCATCGCCGTCGGCTCGCCCGCCCCCACGGTCAGGGCGGATGGCAGGGCCCGCGGCGGATCGAGCCCGGCAAGCTTCCACACCGGGCAGGCTTGCTGCCTGGCTTCGAGCTCCCAATAGGCGCAGTCGATCGCATTGCGCGCGCCACCGGGAGGCATCAGGTGCTGCAATTCCTCGCGACTGGCACCGGCCTTGATACCCCCCCGGGCGTCTTCGACCTCGGCCAACATGTGGTCGATATCGTCGCCGAGATAATAGACCCCGGCTCCCTCACCCCGCCCGGCGTGCTCGCCGTCGGACAATTCGGCGACCAACACGCGGGTCTCGGTAAAGACGTGACCGGAAATCCGGAACGGTTGGCGATAGGCAAACCGCTCGACGTTCAGACTGAGCTGCAATCGTGGCTTTGTGTTCATGGCTATCAATAGACCATGCTGAAGCCGTAGAGATTGTAGCCCAGCGTGACCCAGACTAGCACCGCCGCCGCGAGGACGAGCAGGATCGCCGCGATCCGCATCGTCCAGGCGCGCCGCTGCGTCCAGCTCAACCACAGATGCCAGATGGAGGCGATCAGCAAGCCGAAGGTCGCCACCGGGGTCAGCACGCGCAGCAGGTTGATGAGCCAGTCGAGCGGCCCACCGACGCTACCCAGATCGCTGGAGAAGGACAGGACCAGAGCGATCCATCCTGCGAACGCCAAGAGCGTGAGCCAGGCGAAGCCGCGCGACACTCGCCAGGCAGTCAAAGCCTTGCCATCCAGAACGAAGGTCGCCCCGAAACGGCGGCGTACCAGCGCCCGCACGGGCCAGGCGATCGCCGCGAGCAGCACCAGCGCCAGCGATGCCAGCAATGCAGGCATCAGCCAGGCGGGGTTGTAGGCGGCGGGGGCGGGCTCGAGCACCATGAAGGGCGAGACCGCATCGAGGCTGACCCGGACGACTTGGCCATCCACCACTTCGGCGGCGAGCCGTTCGCCGGTGGCGGTATCGCGCCAGACGAAGGGTTCCACCTCCACCCAGTCGCGGGCGCCAGCGGTGAGTCCGTCGAGCGCGGGGAAGGCGAGCTTGCCCTCGGGCCCGACGGTAATCTCCAGCGATCCGAGCAGCCCCAGCACGCGCATGAAATTGGTGAAGGAGCCGCGGCTGCTGACATAATTGCCGGCCAGCAGGTTCGCATGCGCCCGGGCGGTTTCGTCATCCACCCGTGTCTGCGGCTCTTCGGCAGGAAGGTAGCGATCGGCGAAACCGTGGAACAGCGCGCTGCGGATGGCACCGGACGCGCCGGCGACGCCATTGCTGTTCATCGAGATGTATACGCCGATATCGTCTTCGGGGAACAACCACAGATAGCTGTGGAACCACTGGGTGTCGCCGCCATGGGCAATCGCCCGCCGACCGTTGACCCATTGTTCGTAGAAGCCGAGCGCCATCGTGTTCAACGGTCCGAGGCCCGGCGCATCGTAGTCATGCATCAGCCGCGCGGTTTCCGGGCTCAGGACGGCGCCCCCTTCGTTGAGATGCGCCATCATGAACTTGCCCATATCCGCCCCGGTCGAAGCCAGGCTTCCGGCGGGCCCAGGAACCACTATCTCGAAGGGCTTGGCCTCCTCGGTCGCGACCGAATATCCTTCGGACATCAGCGGTTCGAGCGCCTCGGGCAAAGGCTGGCGGAAGGTCGAGCGGGTCATGTTGAGCGGGGTGAACACCCGACGATCGATATAGTCGTCGAAGGTCATCCCGCTGACTCGTTCCACAATGTGGCCCGCGAGCGCGGTGGCATAATTGGAGTAGGCGGGGGTCGAACCGGGAGCAAAGACCCGCTCGGGCAGCGCCAGCGGCATCAGCTCGCCGAGCGACATCACCGCATCGGGATCATCGGTAATCAGGTAGCGGATCGACTCTTCGAACCCCGCAGTGTGGGTCATGATGTCGCGCAGCGTGACGGGCTCGCCCCGGAAGGGCGGAATTTCGAAATCGAGGTAGCGGTTCACATCGGCGTCGAGGTCGAGCTTGCCGGCTTCGACCTGCTGCATGACAGCGGTCCAGGTAAGCAGCTTGGAAACCGATCCCGGGCGAAACAGCGTTGCCTCGGGGTCGACTGGCTCGCGCGCGGCCACGTCGGAATAGCCATAGCCTTTCTGAAGAACGACCTCATCGCCGCGGACCACCACCACCACGGCGCCCGCGATCTGTCCTCGCGCAAGCGCATAGGGGAGAAAGCCATCGAGCCAGGCTTCAAGATCGGCTGGATCGAGATCCGCCGTGTCGGATTCAGGTATGGTAGTCTCCACCATCGGCGCCACCGGCACCTCCGGGGTCCGATCCAGCAAAGCCGGTGCCTGCGCAGCGAGCGGCAAGGTGGCCAGTGCCGCCAGCCCCAGCATGATCTTGTGAACCAGACGCATCGCATTCTCCCCCCCGGGCCGCTCCGCCGTCAGCTTTTCGGCTGGACGTAGGACCCCTGATCAGTAACATGCACCGCTGAATACGGCGTGGCTGAATTAGGACATAATGATCCTATTTAGAGAATTGTCAACGGGAGCGGTCGATTGATGGGAGTGCAGGCGAAACCACGGACGCTTGGCGAGGTGATGCGCGAAATCCGCTCTCGCAACGGCTGGACGCTCAAGGAGATGAGCGAGAAGTCCGGAATCCCCGTTTCGACGCTTTCCAAGGTCGAGCACAATCGCCTGACGCTGTCCTACGACAAGCTGCAGCAGCTCAGCCAGCGGCTCAATATTCGCATGTCCGATCTGTTCGCCGAGGAAGACCCGGCCAGCGCACCCCCGCAGGTCACGGGCCGCCGCAGCCTCGGAAAGCTGGACAATGCGGTCCGCGTGACGACCGACAATTACGATTATTTCTACCTCTGCACCGATCTGCGCCAGAAGCGGATGATCCCGATCGTGACCCGGATCCGCGCGCAGAGCGCCAAGGAATTCGGAGATCTGGTGCGCCACCACGGCGAAGAATTCATCTATGTGATCGAAGGCGGGATCGAGGTTCACTCCGAATTCTACGACCCCGTCCGGATCGATGCCGGCGAAGGTATCTATCTCGATTCGTCGATGGGTCACGCCTATGTGACCGCCGAGGGTTGCGAGGAGGCGGTGGTGCTCGGCGTGTGCTCGAGCGAAGGCGATGGCCTGATGGATTCGCTGCTCAACCTGCGCAGTTGAGCAGCGCCGGGCAATCCCGCCGCGTCAGCGCCGTCAGCGCACCTCCGTATAGACATATTCATGCTGGTTATCACGCACGGTTAGCGTGCGGCGACCGTCCAGTTCGCCGACGACCGCCTCGACCGAGATGAGCCCCGGACCTGCCGTCACAAGCGATACGCTCCCGTCGGTATTGGCGCGCGTGGCGATCGGCCCTTCGACGAAGCCCGCCTTCATGGAATAGATTCCGTCGTCTCTGGTGACCCGGATAGAACCGATTTCGGGGTGCTCGTAAAGAGAAGCCAGCCCGGCAAGAACTTCCGGATCGCCAGGCACGGTCAGGCTCGCCCGCTTGGCCTCGGCCTGCTTCTCCAGGCGCGCTGCGGCGACCGCGATTTCCTGCGTCGCTTCGGGCTTGCCGTCATAAACCACCTCGAGCAGTCGCCGCAGAAACGGGCCAAGCATGGAAGCACCGGCGTCTGAATTGACCAGAATGACGGCGCCGACCCCGGCCTCCGGCAAGAGGTAAAAATTGCTGTGGTAGCCCTGGAGAGTGCCACCGTGGGTCACGACCGACACATCGGCCACCTGCCGCTCCATCAAGCCCATTCCGTACCAGGCATTCTCCCCGATCGGCACGCCACGCTTGCGACGTTCGGTAAGGTTCGCTTCGCTGACGACGCGCTCGCCTTCGGGGGAGAGCCCCTTCGAAAGTTCGAGCTGGACGTACTTCGCCATGTCGGCGGCAGTCGACCAGGCGCCTCCGGCGGGTCTGTGCGGAGTGATCAGGTGATTGAAACGGTTCGACAGCAGGGTGACCTCGCCATCGATGTCGTAGCCATGGGGGCGCGCCCAATTGCCGCTCTCCCCCACCGCGAAATCGAAGGTGGTGTCGGTCATCCCCAGAGGATCGAAAATTCGAGTTTTCATTGCCTCGTCGAATGCCGCGCCGAGCTCCATGTCGGGATAGGCCAGCGCGCCGCCCAGATAGCCCGCCGCCGAAGCCATCAGGTTGTTGTACTGGTACAATTCGCCGAAATCGCTGGTCGGTTCGCTTTGCGCGAGCTGGCGGAAGGTGTCGGACGCCGGAGCCCCGCTATCGGCGAGAATGAAGGCATAGTCCTTGCGTGGCAGACCAGTGCAGGCGCAGACCAGATGGCGCACCAGGGTGGACCTCGTCGTCGCGTCGCTGCCGAGGCGGAATTCGGGATAGAGGTCGGTCACCGGCTGCTCCCAGCGCAGCTTGCCCTCGTCTGCCAGCGCCGAGAGCAGCAGCGTCGCCATGCCCTTGGTGTTGGATGCAATCATGAATTTGGTGTGTTCATCGACCGGTGCGTCCCGGCCAAGCGCGCGAACGCCGTAACCACCCTGCCAGACGACTTCTCCTCCGTCGATCAAGGCAATCGCCACGCCGGGCACCTCGAGCGTTTCAGCCGACTGAGCCACGAAATCCCGCAAGAGCTGGACGCGTTCGGGCGTGAGCCGATTGGCTGTCTGGCCGACGAAGCTTTCGGGCCTGTAACCCGCTGGGCGTATGCTCTGGCCCACCAGTGATATCGCCGCCGTCCGCTTGTTGGCGACCAATTCGGAACCCTCGGTGATGAGGACGACCCACTCGCCGGCTTGGCGCAGGGCTGTGGCCGCAGCTACCGCGCGCTCGTTGGGCGAGGTTTCGTAGGAAGTATTGACCCGCTCGTCCCATCCATCGCCCGGGGCTCCGGCGGTTACCAGCCGGACCTCGCGTTCGGCCTGCGGATTGTAGAGCGACCAGGCCCGGGCGGTCGCGGCGCTTGCATCCGCCGCGGCTCCGACCTGAACTACGGCAACCCGCAAAGTGCCTTCGGGCGCCGTATAGACGGTCACGGGGCCCTGCGCGGAAGCGGCCCAATTTTCGGGCGCCGTGTAGGTGATCGCTGCGGCATCCTGGGCCACGGCTTCGGACTTGACGGGCTCTTGCGCCGCCAGTGCTGCGGGGAGGCTCATCAGAGCCAGTCCAAGTGCCAGTTTCACGATGCTTCTCCCAAGGGTGGATACCAATGATTAAGCGCGATGCGGTCGGCGCTGTTGCACGCCTGTCGCGGGCATCGAACCTGCTGCTGCCCTGACGACCGTGTCAGGAGACCAGCCGATAAAGCGTATAGGGTTGCGCTTCGAACGAGAAGCGCGTGTCGCTTCCTTCGCCGTAGAACTGGATGAGCCCCAGCGGACCATAAGGCGTGGTCTCTTCGGTGACCTGCTGATAGGTCCCGGGACCGACCTGCTCCCACAGGATCGTCTGTCCCTGAATGGTCACGCTCAGCCCATGATCACCCTCGCGGCTAACCTGGATCAGGCTGGCCGGGTTCACCCTGTGATCGGTGTAGGAGCGGCGGTTGGTCCGGTAAGTACCCTCGACCGGTTCACCGGGCGCGCCCGTCCATTCGGGCAGGCGTACGGTCGGGACCAACCGCTCGACCACCATGGCGCTCAGTTCGGAGCGCGCGATCGAAGCCTCGTTGCCCCCCGTCACCGATATGAAAAAGCCGACATCGGCTTCGGGAATGAGGATCAGGTTGGAATGGAATTCGCCGGTGTTCCCGCCATGCCCGATGATGCGGGGGTTCGAAGCGCGTGTTTCGAGGAACCCATGCCCGATCCCCGGAAGCCCGGGGGAGTTGGCGGCGAGACGCGTGCGCATCCGTTTGGCCGTATCGGCCTGCAGGATGCGCGCGTCGCCCAGTCGGCCATCCTGAAGATGCGCTTCGACGAAACGCGCCATGTCGGCTCCGGTCGAAGACAGCGAGCCAGCCGGAGCGATGTTGTAGATCAACTCGGCAGGCTGTGCTTCGAACCGCCCGTCTTTCCATTCGTAACCGATTGCGACATCGTTTTGCCAACTCTGCGGCAGCGGCTCACGGAAGGTGCTGCGCGTCATACCAAGCGGCTGGAAGATGTGGCGGTCGATATAGTCGGAGAAATCTTCGCCCGAGATGCGCTGAACGATATAGCCCGCGACCGCAGTGGAATAGTTGGAATAGGACACCTCGACGCCTGGCTCGCGCACCCGGGCCGGGATGTGACTGGCAAGCCAAGGGCCCAGCTCCTGATATTCATCCGGCGATGCGACGAACATGTCCTTGTAACCGTCCTCGAAACCCGCGCTGTGATCGAGCAGATGACGCACCGTGATTTTCTGCGGGAAGGTTTCGGGAATCTCGAAGTCGAGGTGGCGGTCGACGGGATCGTCGAGATCAAGCTTGCCCTGCTCCACGAGCTGCATGACAGCCGTCCACGTGAACAGCTTCGACACCGAGCCGGGCCGGAACAGTGTTCTGGCCGGATCGACGGGCTTGCGCGCCTCGACGTCGGCAAAGCCGTAGCCCTTCTGGATCACGACCTCGCCATCTTTCACCAGCACGAAGACAGCGCCGGCCACCTCGCGATTGGCGATGCCCATCGCCATCGCTCCGTCGATGAAATCTTCCAGCCCGGCCACTCGTTCATCGAGGGTCGTCGAAACCTCCGCGCGCGGGAGCTGCACCGGCTCCGCTGCCTGCGCAGGCGCCGCAAGCAACAGCATTGGCGCTATCAGCATCAGTCCGTATCGTTCCGCAGTTCCGGCCATTGTGATTCCCGCTGTCTCGAGTTCGGGAAGGAACGGCCAACGGCGACCCCTTCCCGCATCATGTGGATGACTTATCCGGCCCGCGCCTGGACCCGGGCCGGAAGCGATCAGAACTTCACCTTCGCACCGCCGGTGAAATACCGGCCCAGATTATCGTAATGCGCGCTGCCGGTGGTGGTGACCAGCGGCGGCTTGACGTCGAAGAGATTGCTCACATTTCCGTAGAAGGTGAAGCTGTCCATGACGTCGAAGCTGGCGTTGAGATCGATGTAGGTCCGCGCATCGATCTCGCCATTGACGATGTTCTGCTCGTCGTTGAAATCGCCGCCGCCGACATAACGTGCACGCGCACCGATGCCGAACGCATCTTCGTCGTAACCCAGGGTCAGGATGCCGCGCCACTTCGGCAGGCCGTCGACGACCGAATCGCCGACATCTCCGGCCACATCGCGGCGATTGAAGCCGGTCTGGAAGGCGAGTTCATCGACATAGGTCGCCAGAGCGCGGACATAGAAGCTACCGGGGAGCCCCAGAAAGCCCGAGATCGGCGTCCGATAGGAAGCCTCGAAGTCCACGCCGCTCGTCTCGAACTCGGCGATGTTCTGCGCCACCGCGAAGATAGTTTCGATTGTCCCGGTGGCGTCGCGAATGACGCTGTCGCAGGCGGCGGTATCGCCCTGCGAGCAGGCGGCCGTGACATCCGATGCACTGGGTGTCGCGATGGCGTTGTCGATCTTGATATCGTAATAGTCGATCGAAAAACTGAAACCGCTGAGGAAGGCGGGCGATACGGTAGCGCCAACCGTCCAGTTTTGGCTGACTTCCGGAACGAGGGCGACATTGCCTCCGCTGAAGATAGTGGCTTGCGGGTTGGGATTGTAGTTGGGATCGTTGCGGCCTGCCGAGTCATTGTCGACCACAGGGCGGACGTTGATCGTGTTGACTGCAAAGAGATTGCCGATGCTGGGTGCGCGAATGTCGCGCGAGCGGGTTGCGCGTAGCAGGAGATCGCGGAAGAGTCGCGCGGTTCCGCCGACCTTCCAAGACCAGATGCCGCCGCTCAGGCTGTAATCCGAATATCGGGCAGCGCCGTTGACATCGAGTTCGAGGCCATCGGATTGCCAGAGCGGCACAAGCGCCTCCACAAAACCCTCCTTGACGCTGAAGGCACCTTGCACCGGTTCGGTGAAGACCGGCAGGCCGAACACCCCGGCGCGATCGAGTTCGCCGTTGTCCGCCGTCTGCTCTTCCCAGCGCGCCTCCACCCCGAGAGCGACAGTGACCGGGCCGGCCCACATCGAAAGCAGATCGCCCTGGAGACGCGCTGCCGCCGAATCCAGCTTGTTGACGCTGCGTGAAAATTGGGTGCCGCTCACGTAAGCTCTCGCCTCGGGCGAGGAGGCTCCATCTCCGAAGGGGTTAAACGCCACGCAGGCCGGATCGTCGTTGGTCGGATCGGCATCCGCGTTCACCGAACAAACGATCTGGCCGTTGACCGAGGTCGCATCGATGGCACGAGCGAAATTCGCGGGAATGGAAGAGTTGAAGAACCTCTGTTCGCTGTCGATCTCGCCGTGGCTGAAATGCGCGTCGTAAGCCCAATTCCCGCCAAGCGTACCCTCGATGCCGACAGCACCTTCCTTGGTCACGCGCTCGGCATCGAACGTCATGAAGAAAGTGTCGGTGAGCAAGCGTCCGATCAGCAGGCTCGTCTCGCCATTGGCGGCGAGCGTGTCGCTGATTGTGGGAGACAGGAACGGATTGGAGGCCGAGACCGCGAACACCGGGGATGAAAAATCTGGGAAAAACGGCTGGTTGGTCTTCGAACGACCATACATGGCATCGGCCCATACCGTCGCACCGCCACCGATGTCGTAGGTCAGCCTGCCATAAGTTCCGATCCGCTCAAGCGGATTGGCGACATAGAGCAGGTCGTACAGGCTGAAGAAATCGGCCTCGCTGGTCGGCCGCAAGCTCCCGTCGGGAGCGAATACCTGACCGGCAAAAGAGCCGGCAAGAACAGTTCCGCCGCGAGTGATCGGCGCCAGATCGTTGACGTCGGGCTGCAGTTCGAGTTGCCCGCCGCCAATATTGACCAGGCCGGCGCCCAGCCACGGACGCTCGCGTCGTCCGCCCGTGTCGACACCCTCATCGTCGAGATACTCACCGCCGATCATGAAATGACCGCGACCATCGGCGAAATCGGTCCCGAAGGCTGCATCGAAGCCATAGCGAAAACCATCGCCGCGCGAGGAGATCCCGGTCTGGGCGCCCAGAGTCACGCCATCGAGATCGTCGTTGAGAATGATGTTCACCACCCCGGCAACCGCGCCGGAGCCCCATGCCGCCGAGGCACCGCCGGTGACGAGTTCGACACGATCCACGAGATTGGTCGGAACGAAGTTGAGGTTGTTGTCGCCCACAAACCGTCGGCCATTGACCAGGGTGAGCGTGCGAGCTGATCCCAGCCCCCGAAGATCGACCGGCGCCACGCCGCTCGAGGTGTTGCCGGTCGCGGTGGTCGGCGCCACCGAATTGCGGACCTGCGGCAGTTCGTTCAGCACCTGCTGGAGGTTGACCCGCCCGGCCTGCTGGATTTCGGTATCGCCAAGCACGGTGGTCGGAGTCGGCTGATCGAATCCGTCGCGCTGAATGCGAGAGCCGGTGACAACGATCGTCCCGGTCGGTTCTTTGGCTTCCGGTGCATTCTCGTCCGGCTGCTCGGCTGCTTCGACCGACTGGGCAAGCGCCGGGGTGCCGGCCAAGAGGGCGAAACTCGCGATCGAGCCCGAAAGCAATGTGCGGATTGTGAACTGCCTTAGGTACATGTTATCCCCCAACTCTGTTTGGCTTCGCTCAAGAAGCCGACCGAGACCTCTTCCTGGAATTCGCAGCGTCTCTGTTGAGTGTATTCCACCCTATGAACCGCTATCTTTTCAGCGATAATTTTGTCTTGATTGGGACATTTGCACTCAATTTAGAGAATGTCAAATTTGTCATGTGGTTCGCTTCGGAGTGACGAACGGGGCTATTTCCAGGTCGCGCGAAGCAGGCGTGCGAAATTTCCGCCAAGCACCAGTTCGATGCTGTCGTCCGAATAACCACGGCGAATCATTTCCTCGACAAGGTCGAAGACCTTGCGCGGGTGATCGAAGCCATCGACATCGATCTTGTCGCGAAAGGCGTAGCTGTCCTTGTAGGCATTGCGCAGCATCGCGTTCTGGTCGGCGGGCATGTCGTCATAGCCGTTGAGATCGCTGTCGGAACCGATGCCGACATGCTCGATCCCCACCAGTTTCACCACGTGTTCGATATGATCGACATAATCCACGATGGTGGTCGGGTCGCGGTTGCTGATGAAATTGCGCACCCCGGTGATCCCCATCACCCCGCCCTTTGCGGCGAGCTTGACGATCATCTCGTCGGTCTTGTTGCGCGGATGTTCGTTAAGTGCACGACAATTGCTGTGAGTGAAGGCGATGGGTCGGGGCGAAAGCTCGAGTGCATCCAGAGTCGTCCTGTCGCCCGAATGCGAAACGTCGATCAACATGCCGACGTCGTTCATCGCTCCGATGATCGACACCCCGAAATCGCTGACACCTGCGTCGACACGCTCGGTGGCACCGCTGCCGATCCGATTGAGGCTGTTGTAGGTCAGCTGGGCACACCGCAGGCCCAAATCGTAGAAGAACTTGACGTCGGTCGCCCGCTCGAACTGATCCGCGTTCTGCAGGCCCATGATCATGCCAACCTTGCCCTCGGCCTTGGCCCGTTCGAGGTCGCTGACCATCCCCACCAGCGAGAATACGTCCGAATTGCGGCCGGCATAACCCTGCCACGCCGCCAGGAATTCGAGCGCCTGCTCCTTGGCACGCGGGCCGCCGATTCCGACGGCATTCTGGATGCCCGTGATCCCCGAAGCGCGGAATTCGGCTTTCTCCCGGTCGGTCATCGGTCGGGCGGGGACCTCAGGGCGGAAATCGATCTTCGGAATGGCGAGCATGTCGAGCACCATCGCGCGCTCCACGATCGCGACGCTGCGCGCCGAATAGGTCCGGTCGCTCGCGCCGAGCCGATAATAGCCCAGATTGATCATCGGTACCGACAGCAGCGCCCCCGCACCCGCCGCTTTCATGAAGCCGCGCCGCCCCGCCTTGATGCCATTCGCCATAACCGTCTCCCAAATTTCGCCTTGAAAGGGCTTGTCCTGATCGGAAAGTGAACGGCCCTTCGCAGCTGCGACCCTCGATTCCCGAAACCGCACGAATTTCCGTTATTCAGTTGCCCCATCATTGCGCTCGAACCCCGAGCGCCGCTTTGCTCGGCGAACCGATCAAGCCGCACTGTCCTGATTAGAGAAAGCGGGGGCTGACACAAAACCTGGCCTATTGCAACTTGCCTGGTCCGTTGCGAGCCTGGTGCCCCCACTTTCGGCGCGGGATGCAGCCGCCCGCCCGCCTCGTCCTTTTCACAGTTGCATTTGATCCGACAGAATGACCTGAGGCTTGACATCTCCAAATAGGATGGTTGAGTCTCATTTGTAGATATTTGGTCCGTCAGTGACCGAGGCTCCGCGATGCAGGACGGATATCGGGAGCTAGGGAGGGGATTGATATGACGACCGTGAAAGAATGGCCCTGCGAGACTGCTCGCTTATCTCTGGCGACGCTGCTGCTTGCATCCATGACGGGCTGTGCAACCGCCGGAGGAACGGCCGATGTGGCCGGCTATGATCTGGTGATCCGCAACGGCTCGATCTATGATGGCAGCGGCAGTGAACCCTATGTGGGGGATCTGGCGGTCGAGGGCGACCAGATCGTTGCGATCGGACAAGTCCGCGGCGAGGGGCGCGAGGAGATCGATGCTGCCGGGATGGCAGTCGCACCTGGATTCATAAACATGCTGAGCTGGGCCAATCGTTCCCTTCTGGAAGACGGTCGCGGCATGTCCGACATCCGCCAAGGGGTGACGCTTGAAGTGTTTGGCGAAGGATGGACCATGGGGCCCATCAATAGCTCCATGCGACAGGAATTGCAGGCGCAGATGGGCGAAAGCGGCGTCGCCATCGGCTGGACCACCTTGGGCGAATATCTCGAAAATCTCGAGGAAAAGGGCATTTCGCCCAACGTCGCCAGCTTCGTGGGCGCGACGACTGTGCGGATCCACGAACTTGGCGAACAGGATGTCGATCCGAATCCTGACCAGCTTGCTCGAATGCGCGCGCTCGTTCGCCAGGCGATGGAAGAGGGCGCGATGGGAGTGGGATCTGCGCTGATCTACGCCCCCGGCAATTATGCCGAGACGCGAGAGCTCGTCGCTCTTGCCGAAGAGGCAGGCCGCTGCGGCGGTATGTATATCAGCCACATGCGTTCGGAAGCCGACGAAATCGGCAGCGCGATTGACGAGGTGATCACGATCGCTCGCGAAGCCGGCCTGCCGGCGGAAATCTATCACCTCAAGCTTGCCGGCAAGCGGAACTGGGACCGGTTGCCGGAGATCGTCGCCAAGATAGAGGACGCGCGTCGTTCGGGCATCAGGCTGACAACCAACATGTACCTCTACACTGCGGGTGGTACCGGCCTTGATGCGGTTATCCCCCCGTGGGTGCAGGCTGGCGGCCGCGACGCCATGCTCGAGCGGTTGCAGGATCCAGCGACCCGGGCCAGAATTCTACAGGAGATGCGCGTGGAAGAAAGCGATTGGGAAAACCTATTGCGCGCTGCCGGAGGTGATGGCGTTCTGCTGGTGAATTCCGAGAATCCCGAGTTCCAGCCGCTGATGGGCAAAACCCTCGCACAGATTGCCGCGTTGCGCGGAACGAGCGTGGAGGAGACCGCCGTCGATCTCGTCCTGCAGGATGGCCAGATCGGCGCGATCTACTTCATGATGTCCGAAGAGAATATCGCCAAACAGGCCGCGCTCCCATGGATGAGCTTCGGATCCGATGCATCCGCTCCCGCCGCCGAGGGCGAAACGCTCAACAGCGCAGCGCATCCGCGCACCTACGGCAACTTCTCGCGTTTGCTCGGCAAATACGTGCGCGAGGAAGAAGCGCTGCCTCTTGCTCGGGCAATTCGCGGGCTGACGGCCTTGCCGGCCTCTAACCTCGGGCTGCGTCAGCGTGGCAGCCTGGCCGTCGGCAACTTTGCAGATATCGTGATATTCGACCCGACCACTATCAGCGACCATGCAACTTACAATGCGCCCCACCAATACGCCACCGGTGTCACCGAGGTGTTCATCAACGGCGTGCAGGTACTTTCCGACGGGCAACATACCGGCGCGACACCGGGGCGGGTTGTTCGCGGGCCCGGATGGACTGGGTGGCCCGGGGGCGGCGCTTGCGCGGACTGAAGCGATATTCGACGTGTCAGCCGACGACGGGCATTGATAAGCTGGTTTTCTTCGGTGGTGCTGGGCGATGATTTTTCGAAAGTGGGGGACTGAACGATGCCTGGAACGAAACTTTGTCTGGCGGTGGCGACCTTGTTCACGGCCAGTTCGCTGTCGGCGCAAGTGGACGATGCAGAAAGCTTTCTCGAGTTTCCCATAGCGACGGAAGTCAGCGCATCCGAATCTTCGTCCGTTGCGTGGCTCGTGGCGCAGGGGGACGAGACCCATCTGATGTACGCGCAGGCACCGGAGTTCCGGCCGGTCAAACTCTTCGGCCAGTCCGATGTAGAGGGACAGCCGATCACCAGCGTCCTTGCATCGCCGAGGGGCGACTATGTTGCCTATCTGACCGGTGTGCCGTTCAATGCCAGTGGAGACGCCTTCAATCCTGCGGATCTTCTTCGAGCCCCGTCGGCGACGCTCTGGCTGATTGGAACCGAGCCCGGCTCGAAGCCGATCGAAATCGGTGTCGGCTTCGGGCCGAGGTTTTCACCTCGCGGCGAGCAAATGGTTTATCGCAAGGGACGCGACCTGTGGTCGGTAAACCTCAAGCAACCGACGGCGGAGCCGACGGTCCTCGTGCAAGGCGGCGGCGGGTTCAACCAGGGCTTGTGGTCGAAAGACGGTCGGACGCTTTACTTCGTGCAGGATCGCGGGGGCTGGTCGTTCCTGGGTCGGTATTCGCTTGGAGAAGAGCGGGTGACATGGCTGGTGACCGGACCGCACCGCTTGAGTTCCCCCCAACTCTCTCCCGACGGCCGGACGATCGCTTATCTGCGCTGGCCCGCTCGCGAGCACACGAGATCCTATGATTTGACCGCAAATCAGCCCTTTGCAGTGGAAACGGTCGATATCGCTTCCGGGCAGGTACGGACCGTCTACGAGCCTGCCGGTGCCGCAGGATCGCAATTGTCGGATGATCCGGAGGGCCATTTGCGCTGGGCCGACGACCGCAACCTCGTCGTCCGGTCGGAGGCTGACGGCTGGGCGCGACTCTATGCCATTCCTCGCACCGGGGGAGCCGCACGCGCGCTCACGCCGACAGGCTGCGAAGTCGCCGAAAGCGAACTCGCCGCTGCCGACAGCCTCTTCGTTATCCATAATTGCACAAACATCGACACAAGGCAGCTGTCGCAGGTCCAGGTTTCGACAGGACAGGCGCGAGCGATCTCAAGCCCGGATATGGTGATGGGTCTTGCCCGTTCCGCTGGCGACAGCCGCTACGTGGCATTCACTGGAGGCGATGCAGAAGATGCGCCTCTTCTGCGCGTACTCGATCTGCGGTCGGGTCAATTCGCCCTTGTCGAGGAGCCGACCGACTACGGCTATTCCCACAGCTTCGATGCGCCTCCGCCGCAGCTGGTCCGGATCAAGGCGAGCGACGGCCGGACGGTGCCGGCGCAACTGTTTCTTCCTTCGACGGGCGGTCCTCATCCAGCGGTGGTGTATGTTCACGGCGGGCCGCCGCGGCAGATGTTTCCCGGGTTCCACTTCGGCAGCTATTACGCCAAGGATTTCGCGGTGAACCGGCGGATGGCGGAACTGGGGTACGTCGTTGTCAGCATCAACTATCGATCCGGTGTTGGCTATGGCCGTGACTTCCGCGAGGCTCCAGGTCGTGCCTGGCGGGGCGCGTCCGAATATGCGGATGTACTCGGCGCGGGGCGCTGGCTCGAGCAGCGCGAGGAAGTCGATCCCGAACGCATCGGGATCTGGGGCGGCTCATACGGCGGATTGCTGACCGCTCATGCACTCGCACGGGATTCGGAGCTGTTTGCTGCCGGGGTGGCGATACACGGAGTCTTCGATTGGAGCTGGCCTTCGCCCACGCCCGGTCATCAGAATCCCAGCTTCATATTCGGCGTGAGCGAAGCGGACAGGCCTCTGGCGTTCGAGTCCTCGCCGCTTGCCGCGATCGATGACTGGACTTCGCCGGTGCTGCTGATCAGCGGCGACCGCGACATGAGTGTGGATGTGCTCGAAACGATCGATCTGCACCAGAAACTGAGCGCCAAGGGCGTCGACGTTCGCACTGTGCTCCTGCCAGGCGAAGCGCACGACATCATCCTTTTCTCGAATTGGCAGAAGATCTGGGAAGAGAGCCGTCGCTTTTTCGAAGAGAAGCTTGGCGAGTAGCGGGCTCGCAGCCACCGCAGGCGACAGCTGAGCGGGTGGACTGGTTGAGGGGCGGCATCAGCTGCACTCTACGCCCTCCACGCAGAACTCGGACGCGAAAGCATCCACACCAAGGTCATCGAATCCCTGAGCGGCGCATTCCGGGGCGGGGCGCCATTCGAACGTGGCAATCTTGCCCAATGCTGCGGAACCGCGTTTACTTGGAGCAGACCGTACACGAGAGCAAAAGCTACCAAGGACTGCATCCGCCAATCATCGATCAGGAACCGTTCGACGCGATGCAGGGGGTGCTGGCGCGCAAACAACGCGGCGAGCGCATACGGTATTCTTCGCGTGCTCCACTGCCGGACTTTGGAATGATGCGCTCGGCAACAGGATGGCGGCAACGCATGCTCACGACCGCGGCGGAAAGCACTATCTCTTTGACATTCTCTATCTCATCTCCCCGGTTTCCGCATCAAATACCGATGCGGCCCGGGTGTTGCAGCGGAGGCCGACGCCCGGAATGGAGGCCATCCTGATTGAGCGGCTGCGATGGTGGAGCAATCGGCCAAACGCTGGGTGGTCTGATTTCCTGCCTCTCGCCACTCGCGTAGAATTGCACTGCGAGGCAATGGTCGTGGATGTGCCGCCCCCGCCCCACGAGAAACGACTGATTCCGCGCCGTTTTGGACGCCTGCTGGCGTCGGAAGCATGACTATTGGACTAGTTGGCGGAGAGGGAGAGATTCGAATAACTCACTTAGAGCATTGTAATTATAGCATTAATATTTACACAGATTCCAACCTACCCCCATGGATACCCCCTAATAAATTGTGCTTGCGTGCAACCTTTCTCAGGCCCCTCCGGACGCATGCGATCGAATTTCCGCCTCGGCCATGCAGCAAAGCCACCTCCATCGATACGGAGCGGTCGTCGAGGACGATCGGCACACTAATCTGTTTGGCGAAGCGTTAATTTCGGGAAATAGCGGCGCGTTATCGTGGGTCGGCGGGGTTGCATTTCAGTCGGACAGCTTCCGTTCCGAGACGCTTCCGCCCTTCGATTACATTTACGACGCCCCCGCATCTTCGGACAGATCGAGCAGGAGGTCTCGCTCGACCTGAGACTAGCGGCGAGCGGACGCGTCGACTTCCATAGCGAATTCGGGACGCAGTTCAGCCCGCGTGTCTCGGCGCTGTACCGTCAGGGCAATTGGACGATCCGCGGCTCATTCGGCCGAGGGTTCTTCGCTCCCACCCCGTGCGTCGACGAGATCGAGGCGGCCGGCCTCCCCCGCCATCTCAAGCCACCTCGAACAGACCTGCAGCGCCCATCCCGCCGGCAACGCACATGGAAACGACCACATATCGTGAACCGCGGCGCTTGCCTTCGATCAGGGCATGCCCGACTAGCCGGCTTCCAGTCATGCCGAAGGGATGGCCGATTGCGATCGCGCCGCCGTTCACGTTCAGTTTCTCAGGATCGATGCCGAGCTTCTTCTGGCAGTATACCGTTTGGCTGGCGAACGCCTCGTTGATCTCGAACAGATCGATATCCTCCATCCTGAGACCGGCACGGTCAAGGAGCTTGGGGATCGCGAGTACCGGACCGATGCCCATCTCGTCGGCACCGCATCCGGCGACCTGGAAACCGCGATAGACCCCGAGTACTGGAAGGTTCTCCTTCCCGGCGGTTTCAAGGTCCATGACCACTTGCGCCGAGGCCCCATCGGAAAGCTGGCTGGCATTGCCTGCGGTTACGTGCCGCCCTTCGGCTATTTCGATCCCGCCCTTGAAGACGGGCTTGAGGCCGGCCAGTGCTTCGTAGGTGGTGCCCTCGCGGATTCCCTCGTCAGAGCCCAGCGTGACCTCTTCCTTGCCGATTTCGTTGCCCTCCTTGTCGAACAGCGCCTTCGTGACAGAAATAGGGGCTATCTCATCGTCGATCTTGCCGGCAGCGCGCGCCGCAGCGGCGCGCTGCTGGCTGGTCGCGGCGAACCGGTCCTGTTCCTCGCGCGTGATGCCGTAGCGTTCGGCCACGATCTCGGCGGTCTCGATCATGGCCATGTATGCAGTCGGGTCGGCAGCCTTGATGAACTCGGAACGGTTGCGAAATTGAGGTGCGTGCTTGTTGAGCGTGAGTGAGATACTCTCCATGCCCCCGGCAACGGCGCAGTCGATCTCATCACACATGATGCCGCGCGCCGCTAGCGCGATGGCGTTAAGGCCGGAGGAACACTTGCGATCAAGGGTGAACCCGCCGGTCGTGTCAGGGAGGACTGATCCATGGACGGTGAGGCGTCCGAGGTTGTAGCTCTGGGTGTTCCAGTGGTTGCCGACTCCGAGATAGAGGTCGTCGATGCGGGTCGGATCAATCCCGGCGCGGTCGACGGCGGCGTTGACCACGTGGGAGGACAGGACGGGCGCTTCGGTGTCGTTGAAGGCGCCACGGTAGGCTTTCCCGACACCGGTGCGAGCGGTGGATACGATGGCTGCTTCGCGCATGGTTCAGTCTCCTCGGGCCGTGCCCGTATTCTTTGCGCCGAAGAAGGCGCGCATCTCGGCAATATTGCCATCCTGGTTGAACTTGAAGGTGTCGATGACATCGATGCGGGTCAGCTCGCCGTCCCACTTGAGCGTGACAGGGAATGGGAAGGCAGCGTAGTTCGCGGCCACGCGTATAAGGCTGGAAACTTCCAATCGGGCGGCCAAACTGGACCCGCTCCTTTGCATAGGCGACAGTGCGGTCAAGCGAAGCCTGCGCCCCTCCCGGCGCTTCGACCGCGAGGCACAGACAACCCGCCGATTGCGCCGCAGCTTGCGCCGCGTGATTACCCGCTGGACAGGCGCAGAGATTTTCATGGGAGTTCCTTCCCTAATTTAGCTCAAGAATGACCGCATCGACAGCAAGGCTATCGCCTTCACCAGCGTTGATTTTGCCAACTATGGCCTGCTTTTCGGCGCGAAGGATGTTTTCCATCTTCATCGCCTCAACTGTGGCAAGCGGCTGACCAGGCTGCACCTCTTCGCCTTCGGCAACATGCAGTTTCACCAGCAATCCCGGCATCGGGCAGATCAGCATCCTAGAAAGATCTGGCGGTTCCTTTTCGATCATGTGACCGGCCAGGTGCGCGATGCGGGATTGGAGGATGCGCATCTCATGCGTAGCGCCACGGGTAGTAACTGCATATCCGGTGTGCGTCGGCATGAGCTGGAGTGTCAGTGTTTCCCTTTCTTCCTCGTCAGAACCGCCGTATTCGACCTTAATCGTCGGTTCGCCGGGGGTATATTGCATCTCCAGTGCGATAGGCTCGTCATCAACCAGGATGGCATCTTCAGTCAGGCGAACGGCATAGCTGCTCGATCCTTCGGCACGTGCGCCGATACGCACCGTCCATTCGCCGGGCGCGTAGATTTCACCATTGAGTTGCTGATCGATCCGGCGTGCCCGATCTGCATCGGCCGTCGTGATGACGCCGGCTACAGCCGCCAGCGCGCGCAGCAACTCATCAGAAAACGCTGAACCTTCAAAGCCATCGGGATATTCTTCCGCAATAAACCCGGTGGTCAGTTTCCCCGAACGGAAGCGGGGATGCTGCATGATCGCGCTGAGGAAGTCGACGTTGTGACCCGGCCCTTCGATGCGGAAGGCGTCGAGCGCCTGCACCTGCAGGTCGGCCGCCTCGTCGCGGGTTTTGCCCCAGGTGATCAGCTTGGCGATCATCGGGTCGTAGAACATCGAGACTTCGCCGCCTTCAAACACCCCATCGTCGACGCGAACCCCATCGAGGCCGCGGCGACCGTTCGCGGCGCCATCATCGGCCCAGGGTTCTGCCGGTGGTTGGTAATGAACCAGGCGACCCGTCGATGGCAGGAACCCGCGATAGGGGTCTTCGGCATAAACGCGGTTTTCGATGGCCCAGCCGTCGATCGTCACGTCGTCCTGCGTCATCTCGAGCTTTTCGCCCGCGGCGATGCGGATCATCTGTTCGACAAGATCGACTCCAGTGATCGCTTCGGTGACCGGATGCTCCACCTGAAGACGGGTGTTCATTTCGAGGAAGTAGAAGCTCTCGCCCGTCTTGTCGGCGCCCGACACGATCAGTTCGACAGTGCCCGCGCTGTGATAATTAACCGCCTGCGACAAGGCGATGCATTGTTCGCCCATGGCCCTGCGCATCTTCGGCGTGACGAATGGCGAAGGCGCCTCTTCCACGACCTTCTGGTGACGCCTCTGGATCGAGCATTCGCGCTCGTTCAGATAGACTACGTTGCCATGCTTATCGCCCAGGATCTGGAATTCGATATGGCGCGGATTTTCGATGAACTTCTCGATGAAGACGCGGTCATCGCCGAAGGAGTTCAAGCCTTCACGCTTGGTCGCCTCGAAGCCTTCACGCACGTCTTTCTCGGAGTATGCGAGACGCATGCCTTTGCCGCCGCCGCCGGCGCTGGCCTTCATCATCACTGGGTATCCGATGCGGTTGGCCCATTCGAGCGCCTCGGCCGTATCGGCGATTGCGCCGCCCGATCCTGGGACTGTGTTGACACCTGCCTCCTGCGCGATTTTCTTGCTCTCGATCTTGTCGCCCATCGCCGCGATAGCGCTGGCGGGCGGGCCGACGAAGGCGATCCCTTCCTTCTCCAGCGTCTCAACAAAGCTCGCGCGTTCGGATAGAAAGCCATAGCCCGGGTGCACCGCTTCGGCCCCGGTCTGCTTGCACGCCTCAATGATCTTGTCGACCAGCAGGTAGCTTTCGGCCGCCGGTGCAGGCCCGATATGAACCGCCTCATCCGCCATCTTTACGAATGGCGCACGCGCATCGGCATCGGAATAGACGGCCACGGTCTGGATGCCCATGCGGCGGGCAGTCTTGATGACCCGGCAAGCAATTTCGCCACGATTGGCAATGAGGATTTTCTTAAACATTACTCGGCCGGCTCCATCGTCTCGCAGGCGCGCATCGGCTCTTCGCCCTGAAGCGGCTTCAGCCCCAGCTTGGCGAACAATGCGCCGTCGCTGTCGTCCCCCGCATTGGGCGCAGTCAGCAATTTGTCGCCAGTGAAGATCGAATTGGCGCCGGCAAGGAAGCACAGCGCCTGCGTCGCCTCAGACATCGACTCGCGCCCGGCGGACAGCCGCACCATGCTCAGCGGCATGCAGATCCGCGCCACCGCGGCGGTGCGGACGAATTCGATATCGTCGATCTTGGCCAGCGGCGTGTCGGCGAGCATGTCGCCCAGTACCGTGCCCTTGACCGGCACCAGCGCGTTGACCGGCACGCTTTCGGGATGGCGTTCCAGCGTCGCGAGCGTGTGGACGAAGCCCACCCGGTCGCAGCGCGTCTCGCCCATACCGACGATCCCGCCGCTGCACACGTTGATCCCGGCATCGCGCACGTTTTGCAGCGTGTCGAGCCGGTCCTGATAGTTGCGCGTCGAGATCACGCGCTCGTAATATTCCGGACCGGTATCGACATTGTGGTTGTAGTAGTCGAGCCCGGCCTCGTTCGGCATCTCAGCTTGCTTCGGCGTCAGCATCCCCAGCGTCATGCAGGTTTCCAGCCCCATCGCGCGCACGCCCTTCACGATCTCGACGATGGCAGGCATGTCGCGATCCTTGGGATTGCGCCAGGCGGCACCCATGCAGAACCGCTGCGAGCCTGCATCCTTGGCCTGCGCTGCGCGCTGGAGGACCGATTGCACCTCCATCAGCTTGGTCGCTTCGACCCCGGAATCGGCCTTCACCGACTGCGAGCAATAGCCGCAGTCCTCCGGGCACCCGCCGGTCTTGATGCTCAGCAACGTGCAGAGCTGGACCTGCTCGGGCGGATGGTTCGCCCGGTGAACGCTGGCCGCCTGGAACAGCAGTTCGGTGAACGGAAGTTCGAAATGGGCCGCGACTTCAGCGCGGGTCCAATCGGTGCGGATTTGGGTCATTCAGAGAGTTCCGGTTCTTTCTAGATCCTCCCCCGCCGGTGGCATGTTGTGCCCCAGCAGGCGCAGCACATCCGCCGCGCATTCGACCACGTTGCTGCCCGGCCCGTAGATGCCCTGCACCCCCGCCTCGCGCAGATACTCGTAGTCCTTTTGCGGGATCACCCCGC
>Ga0208316_1000243_pt1 | contig 56935 bp, 51 predicted proteins | sample MalvireepMed_231_FD_184240 | JGI IMG/M metagenome (GOLD analysis project Ga0208316, IMG submission 184240) | Marine viral communities from the Global Malaspina Expedition - Malaspina viral metaG DeepMed_231 (SPAdes) (version 2) | ecosystem: Environmental > Aquatic > Marine > Oceanic | place... | reverse complement strand
TAGGGATCAGGGCCGGTGTCCACCGCGCTGTCGGGCAGGATCAGGCCGCGCCCGGCGGAGATGTCGGCGCGCGGCGCCAGGCCGTTCAGATCGATCAGGAGCTGGACCGGCGTCTGGAAGCGGCGGGCCACGCCGGAAATGGTGTCGCCGGCCTGGATCACATAGGTGGCGCCGGGGCTGACCGGACCGGGCTGGGCCGGAGCGGTCGGCGTATCGCCGGGACGCTGGTCCGGCAGATAGTCGGGCTGGGGCTGGGGCTGGGGTTGCGGCTGGCCCGTGGGCGGCAGGGGCTGGGCCTCAATGGGCTCATAGGGCGCCGGCGTCGGTTCATAGGGCGCGACGTCCGGCTGCGGCTGCGGCGCGGGCGTGTTGGGCACGGGATCGCCCCAGGGCGACTGCTGCTCCGGGGCGCCGGTCGTGGGCCGGGTCGAATAGCGCGGCTCCGACGGATAGGACGCACAGGCCGCCAGCGTCGTCGCCGCACCCGCAATGATCAGCGCCCTGCGCGCCAGAATCGTCCAGCCGGTCATGCCCGCCTCACCTTCAACTCAGTTCGGAATCGTTGCCGGCACCCAACAGCCGGAAAGGCGCCATTTTGGGGCGAAAGGGTTAACGGCGCCAGAGACTTTGCCCCAGGGCTCACGTCTCCTTCGCCACGCCTTCCACCAGCGGCACAAACCGGACCTCCATCAGGCTCTCGCGGCTGAAGGCGCCGTCCTCGTCGGCCGTGTAGCGGTTCAGCATCTGCACCGAGCCGCGCCCCACCGGCGCCACCAGCACCCCGCCGGGCTTGAGCTGGCGCAGCAGATCCTTGGGCTCGTGGGGCGAGGCGGCGGTGACCATGATGCGGTCGAAGGGCGCCTGTTCGGGCCAGCCCTCGCCCCCGTCGCCGTGCCGGGTGAAGACATTGTCCACCCCCAGCGCCCTGAGACGACTCTCCGCCTCCTTCAGCAGGCTGCGATACCGCTCCACCGAATAGACGAAGCGCGCCAGCCGGCTCAGCACCGCGCACTGGTAGCCGCTGCCGGTGCCCACCTCCAGCACCCGGTGGCGGGGGCCGACCTGCAGCGCCTGGGTCATCAGACCCACCACATAGGGCTGGCTGATGGTCTGGGCGCAGTCGATGGGCAGGGCCTGATCCTCCCACGCCTGCTCGAGGAATTTCTCGTGCACGAAGACCGCGCGGTCCACCGATTCCATGGCCGCCAGCACGCGGGGGTCTGTCACCCCCTGCTGCCGCAGGCTCAGGATCAGCCGTCCGGCGCGATCGTCCCTCATTCGGCGGCCGCCTTCACCGTGCGTGGCGGCGCGCCGCCAAGGACGCCTTTCAGGTCATGCAGGCTTTCGCGGTGGGTCAGGTCGATGTGCAGGGGCGTCACCGAGATGCGGCCCTCGTCCATGGCGCGCAGGTCGGTGCCGTCGGCGTGCTCCTGCTTCGCGCCCCGGAAGCTCATCCAGTAGTAGTCGCGGCCGCGCAGGTCCACGCGGCGCACCGCATGCATCTCGCCGATGTCGCGGAAGCCCTGCCGCGTCACCTCCACCTGCTTGACCAGCTCGGGCGGCAGGGCCGGGAAGTTCAGATTCATCACCACCCCGTCGCGCCAGGTCTGCTCCAGCAGGCGGGTGATGATGGCCGGGGCGAAGGCCTCGGCGGTCTCCCAGTGGGCCGTCACCTCGTCGTGGAAACGCTCCAGCGACTGGCTCAGCGCGATGGAGCGGATGCCGAAGGCCATGCCCTGCAGCGCCCCGGCCACCGTTCCGGAATAGGAGCAGTCCTCGCCCACATTGTGCCCGCGATTGACGCCGGACAGCACCAGATCGGGCCGGTGATCCGCCATCAGGTCGTTGACCGCCAGCACCACGCAGTCCGTCGGCGTGCCGGTGACCGAGAACCGGCGGTCGTTGACCCGATTGACCCGCAGCGGCTCGGTCAGGGTGATCCCCCGGCCCTTGCCCGACTGCTCCACGGCCGGGGCGACGGTCCAGACGTCGTCGGACAGCTCGCGCGCGATCCGCTCCAGCGCCGCCAGACCCTCGGCCTCGATGCCGTCGTCGTTGGTGAGGAGAATTCTCATGCCGCGCCCACGTGAGTCATTCCGCCCATGTACGACTTCAGAACGTCCGGCACGGCGATCCGCCCGTCCTCGTCCTGATAGTTCTCCATCACCGCCACCAGCGTCCGGCCCACCGCGAGGCCGGAGCCGTTCAGGGTGTGCACGAACTCGGTCTTCTTCTCGCCGGCCCGCTTGAAGCGCGCGTCCATGCGCCGGGCCTGGAAGTCGCCGCAGTTGGAGCAGGAGCTGATCTCGCGGAACGTGCCCTGGCTGGGCAGCCAGACCTCAAGGTCGAAGGTCTTCATGGCCGAAAAGCCCATGTCGCCCTTGCACAGCAGCATGCGGCGATAGGGCAGGCCCAGCGCCTCCAGCACCGCCTCGGCGCAGCCGGTCATGCGCCCGTGCTCGGCATCGGAGTCCTCGGGCCGGGTGATGGAGACCATCTCCACCTTGGAGAACTGGTGCTGGCGGATCAGCCCGCGCGTATCCCGCCCCGCCGACCCCGCCTCGGCCCGGAAGCACGGCGTCAGGGCGGTGAGGCGCATGGGCGTGGCGAGGTCGTCTTCGGCGAGGATCTGCTCGCGGACGAGATTGGTCAGGGAGACTTCGGCGGTGGGGATGAGGTAGCGATCGGCAAGCTCGTCATCCTTCGCGGCAGAACCGTCAGGGAGACGCCATTCGAGGCCGAGACCCGGAATTTTGAAGAGGTCTTCCTCAAATTTCGGTAGCTGGCCGGTGCCAAACATGGCCGGGCGACGCACCAGATACGGCGGGTTCACCTCCTGATACCCGTGCTGGTCCGTCTGCATGTCCAGCATGAACTGGCCGATGGCCCGCTCCAGCCGGGCCAGACCGCCCTTGATCACCGCGAACCGCGCGCCGGACATCCTCGCCGCCGCCTCGAAGTCCAGCAGGCCCATGGCCTCGCCCAGATCGGCGTGGTCCTTTGCAGGACCCGTCCGGCGCGGCTCGCCCCAGGTCTTGACCTCGACGTTGCCCGCCTCGTCCTCGCCGTCCGGCACGTCGGCCGCCGCCAGGTTCTTCAGCCCCGCCAGCAGGTCGCGCAGTTCGGCGCCGACCTTCACCTCGCGCTCGCCCGCGCCCGCGATCACGCCCTTGAAGGTCTCCACCTCGGCCTTCAGGCGCTCGGCCTCGGCCGTGTCGCCCTTGCCCATGGCCGCGCCGATCGCCTTGGACGCCGCATTGCGTTTGGCCAGCGCCTCCTGCTCCTCGGTCTGGGCGGCGCGCAGGGTCTGGTCCAGATCGAGGATCCTCGCCACCACGCCGGACGCGTCGTCCACCCCCCGCGCCGACCAGCCCGCCACATAGGCGTCGGGGTTCTCACGAATGGCTCGAATGTCGTGCATGGCGCTCAGTCAGGCAGGGAACGGGAGGAAGGGCGCATCCCTAGCGCCGGGGAAGGATTCCTTCAAACCCTCTCACGTTCCTTCTCCCCTTGAGGGAGAAGGTGGCCCGCGAAGCGGGTCGGATGAGGGGTGAAACACCGTACGTTCCGGCTACACTCCGGCCATGCTCAAGCCGACGCAACGCACCCGCACGAGCGCCCGACGGTCACGCCGCGAACCGACGATGACCGAGGCGGCCATGTGGCGGTTGTTGCGCGGCCGGGGGTTGGAAGACCTCAAGTTCCGCAGACAAATGCCCATCGGCGCCTATGTGGCCGACTTCTGCTGCCCGGCTCTCAAGCTGATCATAGAGGTGGACGGCGGCGTTCATCGACTGAGAGAGGAGTCAGACGCTCGCCGGGATGCGTGGCTGACAGCGCAGGGGTTTACGGTGCTGCGTTTCGGGAACGAGGCGGTTCTGCGAAACCCGAACCTGATCCTTGAGGCGGTTCGGGAGCATGCGGCGCGCAAAGGGTGAAAGGGGCGTTTCACCCCTCATCCGACCGCCTTCGGCGGCCACCTTCTCCCTCAAGGGGAGAAGGGAACAGAGCCGCCCCTTACAGCTTTGCCTTGACGCGGCCGCAATTAGGGCCCATCTGGTGCTGCATCGCACAAACGCGATTTCCGGCGCCTCCAGCGCGTGTGGGTCTTTTAGCAAAAGACCTGACTGTAGCAGCAGCCGGCTTCTCCAGATTCATTCGTCGCCCGGACACGCGGGGCGGCGCCCGATCACTCCCGTCGGCCCGCATTTCGCGGACCCCATCGGGATTGGCGGCGCGCGGCCTTCGGCTTTGAGCCCGGCCTGATGCGCGTCGCCGCATGCGAAAGAACCATTTTGACCAAGACCCTTATTCCCTTCGCCGACATGGGCCTGAATCCGGCCCTTCTGCAGGCTCTGACCAGCGAAGGCTATCACACCCCCACCCCCATCCAGTCCCAGGCCATCCCGGACGTGATGAAGGGCAAGGACCTGCTGGGCATCGCCCAGACAGGCACCGGCAAGACCGCCGCCTTCGCCCTGCCGATCCTGCACCGGCTGGCGGCGGACCGTAAGGCGCCCGTGCCCCGCACGACCCGCGCCCTGATCCTCTCCCCCACCCGCGAACTGGCCAGCCAGATCGCCGACAGCTTCAAGGTCTACGGCGCCCATCTGGGCTTCCGCGTGGCCGTGATCTTCGGCGGCGTGAAGTACGGCGGCCAGGAACGCGCCCTGCAGCAGGGCCTGGACATCCTGGTGGCCACCCCGGGCCGCCTGCTGGACCACGTTCAGCAGAAGACCCTGGACCTGTCGACCACCGAGATCTTCGTCCTCGACGAGGCGGACCAGATGCTGGACCTCGGCTTCGTCAAGCCGATCCGCCAGGTGGTCTCGCGCATGACCGCGCGCCGCCAGAACCTGTTCTTCTCGGCCACCATGCCCAGCGAGATCGGCAAGCTGGCCGGCGAACTGCTCAAGGACCCGGTCAAGGTCCAGGTGACGCCGCAGGCCACCACGGTCGAGCGCATCAACCAGAGCGTCATCATCGTCGAACAGGGCCGCAAGCGCGCCCTGCTGTCGGAGATGTTCGCCGATCCGGCCATGACCCGCTGCCTGGTCTTCACCAAGACCAAGCACGGCGCCGACAAGGTCGCCGCCTATCTTGAGGCCGGCGGCGTCGAGGCCGGCGCCATCCACGGCAACAAGAGCCAGTCCCAGCGCGAGCGGGCCCTGGAAGCCTTCAAGAAGGGCAAGCTGCGGGTGCTGGTCGCCACCGACATCGCCGCGCGCGGCATCGACGTGGACGGCGTCTCGCACGTGGTCAACTTCGAGCTGCCCTTCGTGCCGGAAGCCTATGTGCACCGCATCGGCCGCACCGCGCGCGCCGGCGCCGACGGCTCGGCCGTCAGCTTCTGCGCCCCCGACGAGATGAAGCTGCTGCGCGACATCGAGCGGGTCACGCGCCAGAAGCTGAAGAGCTGGGATCGCCGCAACGACAAGGCCCTGGCGGCGCTGGACGCCTCCATCATGGCCGCGGGCGTCGGCAAGAAGGCCACCCTGCCGGACGATGATCGTCAACGCGGCGACGGACGCGGCCCCGGCGGTCGCGGCCGCAACCGCGTTCCCCATCGCGACGGCGTTCGTCCCGAAGGCGGCAAGGGCCAGCCCCACCGTCAACGTCGGGCCAAGCCCGGCGCCGCGTCCGCCGACCGCGCCCAGCCGGAGCGTCCCGCCTACAACCCCATGGCGGGCGAACGCGCCCCCCGGCCCGCGGTCGAGGGCGACTTCAAGATGAAGCGCCGCGGCCGCAACCGTTCCGGCTCCGGCGCCCGCAAGCCTGAAATGGCGTAAGCGTCGGCCATTCACCACAACCGCTGACAAGGCGGTAACCAGGGCGCGGCCATCCTCACCGGATGCGCCGCGCCTTTTCTTTTCGCCGTCGTCGTCGCTTTCGCCGCCTGAGCGCGGCGGAGCGCGGGATCATCGTCGTCGCTGTCGTCGCGGTGGCCGTGATCCTGAAGCCCGACTGGGTGGGCGCGGCTCTCAACGCCGACACGCCGCCCCTGCCCCCGATCGCCGCAGACATCGTCCCCGAGCGGCAGGCCGACATTTCCGGCCACGCCCGCATCGTCGACGGCGACGGGCTGGAGATCGGCGGGCAGCGCGTCCGCCTGCATGGCGTCGACGCCTTCGAGATGCGCCAGATGTGCGGCGGCAGCGCCTGCGGCCAGGCCTCGGCCAACGCCCTGCGCAATCTGGTGGGCGGCCGTCCGGTCGATTGCCTTGAGATGGACCGCGACCGGTACGACCGCATCGTCGCGGTGTGTCATGTGGGCGGTCAGGATCTGGGCGCCGCGCAGGTCCGCCGGGGCCACGCAGTGGCCTACACCCGCTATTCCCGCCGCTACGTCCCGGAGGAACTGGCCGCCCGCCGCGAGAACGCCGGCGCCTGGGCCTATGGGTTCACCCCGCCGGAAGCCTGGCGGCGCGCCTCCTGATCCTGACCAAACATTAAGCTGACAAACCGACGTTCGCTGATATGAGCGCCGTCGCGGGCCGATCGGGCCCGTGACCGCAACAGAGACGCCCCATGACCCGCCTGTCGGACTTCTTCCTGCGCCTTGCCGTCAGTTTCGTCCTGATCGGCGTGTGCCTCGGCTACTGGATGGGCGCGACCCACCAGTTCCTGCTGTCGCCCGTGCATGCCCACATCAACCTGCTCGGCTGGGTGTCCATGTTCCTGTACGGCCTGTTCTACCGCGCCATGCCGACGGCGACCGCCGGGCGGCTGCCGATCATCCATGCGGTGCTGGCCAGTCTGGGCCTGCCGCTGATGATGATCGGCCTGGCCATTCAGCTGCTGGGCATCACCAGCCTGACGGCCGTCGTGCCCCCGCTGATGATCGCCGGCCCCACCATGGTCGTGCTGGGCATGGCGGTGTTCGCGGTGATCGTGTTCCGCGCCACCGGCCCGGCCAGGGCAGCAGTCGTCTGACCGTCAGCGGATCTTCGACCAGTCCAGAACCACCTTGCCCGACTGACCAGACCGCATGGCTTCAAAGCCTTCCTCGAAGCGGTCGTAGGGCAGCTGGTGGGTGATCAGCGGGGTCAGGTCCAGGCCGGCCTTGAGCAGACCCAGCATCTTGCGCCAGGTGGTGAACATCTCGCGGCCGTACACGCCCTTGATGGTCAGGGCCTTGAGGATGATGGCGCCCCAGTCGGTCTCCATGGGCTTTGACGGAATGCCCAGCATGGCCATGCCGCCGCCCATGATCAGGGTGTCGACGCACTGCCTGAAGGCGATGGGCGAACCGGACATCTCCAGCGCCACGTCGAAGCCCACCTTCATGCCCAGCTCGTGGATCACGTCGTGCAGGTCTTCCTTTGTCGTGTTCACCGTGCGAACGCCCGGCGCCACCTTTTGCGCCAGCTCCAGCCGGAAGTCGTTGATGTCGGTCAGCACCACGGTGCGCGCGCCCGCGTGACGGGCCACGGCGGCGGCCATCATGCCGATGGGGCCCGCGCCGGTGACCAGCACGTCCTCGCCCAGCAGATCGAACTGCTGCGCCGTGTGCACCGCATTGCCGAACGGGTCGAGGATGGCGCCGATCTCCCACGGCACCTCGTCGGGCAGTTCGATGACGTTGAAGGCGGGCGCCACCACGAACTCCGCGAAGCCGCCCTGGCGGTTCACGCCGATGCCCCGGGTGGCCGGGTCCAGGTGGAAGTGGCCGGCGCGCGCCGCCTCGCTGTTCAGGTCGATGACGTGACCCTCGACCGAGACCCGCTGACCGATCTTGATGGGACGATCCACGTCCTTGCCCACGGCGACTACCTCGCCGGAGAACTCATGGCCGGTGATCATGGGGACGGGCACGTTCTTCCGGGACCACTCGTCCCAGTTCCAGATGTGGATGTCGGTGCCGCAGATGGCCGTGCGCTGGACGCGGATCAGCACGTCCTCGGGGCCCGCCTCGGGCACCGGCGCGTCGATCAGTTCAAGCCCCTCGGCGGGCCTGGTCTTGGCGAGGGCCTTCATGGTCTGGGTCATGTGTCTTCCTGAGTCCTTGGGTGTCGGTCGGCGAGGTCAGATAACCCCAAGCTCCCTGCCCGCCGTGGTGAAGGCTTCGACCGCCTGGTCGATGTGGTCAAAGGTGTGGGCCGCCGACATCTGGGTGCGGATGCGGGCGGCGCCGCGCGGCACGACGGGGAACGAGAACCCGATCACATAGACGCCGAGCTCCAGCATGCGCGCGGCGAAATCCTGCGCCAGCTTCGCATCGCCCAGCATCACCGGAATGATGGGGTGCTCCCCGGGCAGCAGGTCGAAGCGCGCCTCGGTCATGGCGCCGCGGAACCGCGCCGCGTTGGCGGCCAGTTGCGCGCGCAGCTTGTCCCCCTCGTCCCCCTGGGCGATGCGGATCGCCTCAAGGCTGGAGCCGCACACGGCGGGCGACAGGGCGTTGGAGAACAGATAGGGCCGCGCCCGCTGCTTCAGCAGTTGAACCACCTCGGTGGTGGCGCAGATGAAGCCGCCCATGGCCCCGCCCAGCGCCTTGCCGAAGGTGCCGGTGACGAAGTCCACCTTGACCCCGTGATGGGCGTAGGAGCCCCTGCCCTTCTCGCCGAGGAACCCCGTGGCGTGGCAGTCGTCCACCATGATCAGGGCGTCATACTTGTCCGCCAGCGCGCGGATATCCTTCAGCCGGGCGATGTAGCCGTCCATGGAGAAGGCGCCGTCGGTGGCGATGATGATGTCGCGGGCCCCGGCGGCGCGGGCCTCCTTCAGCTTCGCCTCCAGCTCATCCATGTCGGAGTTGGCGAAGCGGTAGCGTTTGGCCTTGCACAGCCGCACCCCGTCGATGATCGAGGCGTGGTTCAGGCTGTCGGAGACGATGGCGTCCTCCTCCCCGAACAGCGGCTCGAACAGGCCGCCGTTGGCGTCGAAGGCGGCGGCGAACAGGATGGCGTCCTCAAAGCCCAGATAGCCCGCGATGGCGGCTTCCAGCTCCTTGTGAATCTCCAGGGTGCCGCAGATGAAACGCACCGAGGCGGTGCCCGAGCCCCAGCGTTCGGTGGCCGCGATCCCCGCCTGCGCCACCCGCTCGTCGCCGCCCAGGCCCAGATAGTTGTTGGCGCAGAAATTCAGGACCTCGCGGCCCGCCACGGTGATGACCGGCCCCTGGCGCGAGGCGATCACCCGCTCCGGCTTGGTCAGGCCCTGCTCGTCGATAGAGTCCAGTTCGGCGCGGACACGGGTATGGAATTGCGCGGGCATGGTGTCTCCGGGGTCGGGAATTCAGCGATGGGCGCGAGTTACGCCGAATTCACGCGCAAGGCCACCCGTCCTCAGTCCGGCCGCGACCCATCCTCAACCGGACGCAGCGGGCTGATCCGCACCTGACGGCCGCACGGCTGGAACTCCAGATCGAGCGGAATGTCGGCCGTATCGCCCGGCGCCCGGGCGATCACCTCGGCGACCGACGGACAGCGGGTCTCGCCCAGATTCTCGTGGGGCACGGCGCTGTAGGACAGGTCGAAATACGCCTTGCCGTTGGGCTCCAGCTCGACCCCCTCGGGCGACTGCCCGGCGCGGAAATAGTTCCCCAGCTGCTGCACCGTGCGGACCTGATCCAGATCGTCGCCGTCCGCGTCACGCAGCACCACGCCGGGGTAGCCCCGCACCGAACAGGGCGTCGAACCGGCGTTGGTCAGGGACATGACCACCTGACGGTTGCCCGCGCCCGCATCGCCGCCTTCGCGCGCCAGCCGCAGGGCCGGGCCCCGGCACGGCGGCGCCATGTCCGCGTCCGTCTCCGCCAGCTCTGCGGTCTCGCCGGGGCCCTGCGGCGGCAGCACGGTGTTGGCCGGGCGCGAGCAGCGCTCCAGCACCGTGGAGCCCACGTCGTCATTGGGACCCAGCCGGCTGAGCGTCGCGGTCTCCTGATCGCCCCGCGCGGCGGTCCACCATTCCAGCTCCTCGCCTGCATAGCGCGCACCGCTGGCGGAACGGGCGACGTTCAGGGTGTAGGTCTGACCCTCATAGGTGACCTCGGCGCTGGCGGAATCCGTATAGCGCACGCTCAGCGACCGGCCGCTTTCACAGGCGTAGCTGACTTCCGGCGCGGGCGGCGCTTCGGGTTGTTCGGCGACCGGAACATCGTCCACCGCCTCGACCGGCGCCTCATCACGTGAACAGGCGGCCGCGCTCAGGGCCAGAAGCGACACGGCGAGGATGGACAGGCTGGTGCGGGGGGTCATGGACGTCTCCGGTTTGCGCCGAAGGTTAACGCTGTTCGCCCGCAAAGGCTCCGCTTGCGGGTCAGGCCGCCGCCGAAACGTGCGATTCATCCTGTTCCCGGTCCAGGAAGGCGTGCGCTTCCTCCAGCGTGGCGAACACATGGTGGGTCCGGTTGTCGAAGCAGAAGTCCATGGTCCGCGCCCAGTGCACGAAGCCCGCGTCCAGACTGACGAAACAGGTACGCGCCGCCCGGGCGCCGGCTCCGCAGAGCCTGAACGCCTCGGCGGTCCGCAGGACGTCGTCATGGGACCCGTCCCCGTAGGACTCGCGCAGGTCGAGAATGTAGTCGTGATCCGCCCGTTCGGGCCGCTCGCCCGCCAGACGGATCAGCGTGCCGTTCATATCGCGCGCCATGACGTCGGCGGTCGCGATCAGGACAATGCGGCGGCGGGCGTCGTCGATCTCTATCAGCGGCTTCATCACATCGTCTCCACACGGCGCACGAGGGCGGACAGGCCATCCAGCATGGCCCTGGCCGGGGGGCCGTCTTCGAAGCCCGTGGTCAGGATCAGGCGAAGGGCGCGGATATGGACATCCACCGACGACCAGTCACACCGGCCGGCGGCGGTCAGTTTCTCGGTCAGTTCGCACAGGCTGTAGACCGCCTTGTAGAACGGGCCTGTCTCGAAGAAGCCGGCGGTGCCGGCAAGCGTGGCGGCGATCGGATAGACGGAAGCAAACCCGGAATCGGACCGCTCGCGGCACAGGACTTCCAGACGCTCCACCCCCTGCGTCAGGCCCTCGACGGCGGAGGCGCGCTGGTCGTCCAGGGCCGCATCGGCGGCGGCCACGGCGTCCCCGACCTTCTTGCCGCCCGGCAGACGGATCTGGTCGGCGATGTTCGGCCGGACCTTGAACAGGCGGGCATTGTCTGATGCGGCGGTCACAGGGCCACCCTTTGCGGCTTCAGGAGCATGTCGATGTCCGACTGGTCCATGTTGGGCTCAAGCGCGACCCCCACATGGGCGGACAGATCCCCCGCCCGGCGACCGGCCATGCCCAGGGGCGGGCCGTAGTTGCGCACGCGTCTGTCCGGCCCGACATAGGTGTCGCACTCGACCCATTCCCGCTGGTCCTTGGTCAGCCACAGGATTCTCTGCAGCAGGACCATGGGCGTGAGGGGCTTGGTCACGACGAAGCTGGCGCCGCAGTCGCGGCTCTGGGTCACGAAGCCTTCAGAGGCGTGACCGGTCAGAATGATGACGGGGGTGTAGGCGCTGGTTTTGGGGCCGTCCCGGCGCATCCAGCGCACGAAATCGCAGCTGTCTGTCGACGAGGCGCACTCCACCATCACCATGTCCACCGAGCGCCGCTTGATCACGGCCCGGGCGTCGTCGGGCGAGGCGCACTTGATCTGCTCCTTCAGGCCGAAGCCCTGAACAATGGAGCTGAGGATATCCAGACCCTGCGGATTGTCGTTGATCAGCAGGGCGGCGGTGCGCTCCAGGTTGATGCGTGTTTCGGGGGAAATGGCGCGGGACATGGCGGGTCAGTCGAACAACATCAGATCGCCCGAGGGCGGCGGATGAGAGATCGTGGGCGCGGCGTCTCCGTCCAGCGCGGCGCGCATGCGCTCCACCAGACCGCCCAGGGGAGCGGCGACGACGGCGTCCTGGGGTCGATCGCCCTGCGCCACTCGCGCGGTCATGGCGGCCAGCGCGTCCAGATGCTGCACCAGCATGTCGAGGCCCTGGGCGCGGACCAGCGTATCGTGCCGGTCGGCCGGCGGCGCGGTCGACAGCAGCGGCGCCAGCGATTCCGCCAGCGTGCGGCCATGGGCCAACTCGTCCGACAGGGCGGCCAGGAAACGGGCGTCGGTCTCCATCAGAACAGCTCCAGCTCGCCCGAGTCGGCGACGACCGGCGGCGGGACGGGGCGCTCGATGGGCCGGTCGCTCACCGACTTCTGCAGCGCCCGGCCGCTGTGGGGCCAGAACTGGACGCGGCGCGCGCCGTGTCCGCGCAGGCTGGAGGCGATGATCGGAATGCCTTCGTCCGCCAGGAATTTCTCGGCGAAGGTGGCGTTGCCCGTGCCCACGTCCGCAAGGCCGTCGAACATGCGTCCGCCGCCGAACAGCTTCGCCTCGAGCCGCTCGCGGCGGCCACCGGCGGACAGCACCCCGTTGATCAGCACTTCCATGGCGTAGGCCCCGTAGCGGCGACCTTCGTCGGCCCCGTCGGTGCGGCCCGACGGCAGCAGGAAGTGGTTCATGCCGCCGATCCGGGCGACCGGATCACGCAGACACATGGCCACGCACGAGCCGAGGATCGTGGTCAGCATGACCTGGGGGTCGCCGGTGATCAGGTGCTCGCCCTGGCCCACATGAAGGCGAACCGAGGCCTGCGGCTCGAGAATGGAAGAGCCGGCGGTCATGTCAGGGGACCGAAGACACCCTCGATCTTCTCCTTCAGCTGACCGGCGGTGAAGGGCTTCACGAGGTAGTTGTTGACGCCGAACTGCACGGCGCGCTGCACCAGCTCCTTGTCGGCGCGACCGGTCAGCATGATGAAGGCGGCCTTGCTGGTCGGAGGATGGGCGCGGATGGCGCGCAGCAGTCCAAGCCCGTCCAGGTTCGGCATGTTGAAGTCCGAAATGATCAGATGGGCGGGCTGGGCGATCATCGCGCGCAGCGCATCCTCGCCGTCGATGGCCTCACGAAGACTGACCACGCCGATCTGTTGCAGACTGGCGCGGATCAGGCTGCGCATGGTCAGCTGGTCGTCCACGATCAGGGTCTGGATGGCGGAAGCGGCAGGCATATCAATGGACCTCTGAAGACTTGACGGCGGCTGAGGCCGAGGCGAGTTCGAGAATGGCGGGGCCAAGGCGTCCAAGAGGAAGTTGACGCTCCACCGCGCCCATCTCGAAGGCGGCCCTCGGCATGCCGTAGACGACGCTGCTGGCCTTGTCCTGGCCCAGCGTCCGGGCCCCCGCCTGGCGCATGGCCAGCAGGCCTTCGGCCCCGTCCTTGCCCATGCCGGTCAACAGGGCGCCGATGACGTGCATGTCCAGCCGCGCCACCGAGTTGAACAGGACGTCCACCGATGGCCGGTGGCCGCTGACCGTGTCCGCGACACGCAGGCGACAACGGGGCGGCGCCCCGCGCACGACTTCAAGATGGGCCGCGCCGCCGGGTGCGAGGAACACGTGGCCCGGCAGCAGGGCGTCGCCGTCCTCGGCTTCCTTGACCGAAGGCGCGCACAACTTGTCGAGGCGCGCGGCGAAGCTCTTGGTGAAGGTCACCGGCATGTGCTGGGTGATGACCGTGGGCGGGCAATTGGCGGGGAATGACGACAGCAGCGTGATCAGCGCCTCCACCCCCCCTGTGGAGGCTCCGAGCGCCACCAGGGCGTTGGGGCGCGGACGCCAGGCCGCGTCCACGGCCGGCCCGCGGACCTCGCCGCCGGTCCGGACGCGCGCGCCCGCCGCGACCTTCACCCGCTGGGCCAGGTCGGCGAAAGCTTCCAGGGCGGTGACCCCGGCCGAGGGCTTGCCCACGGCGTCCACGGCGCCGAGCTCCAGCGCCGCCAGGGTGACCTCTGCGCCCGCCTGGGTCAGGGTCGAGACCATGACCACCGGCATGGGCCGAAGCCGCATGATCTTCTCGAGGAACTCCAGCCCGTTCATGTTGGGCATCTCGACGTCCAGGGTGATGACGTCCGGATTCAGGCGCTTGATGGCGTCCCGCGCCTCCAGCGGGTCCCCGGCGGTGCCCACCACCTCGATCTCGGGGTCGCGCTTGAGGGCGGCCGAGATCAGCCCCCGCATGGTCGGGGAGTCGTCAACGACGAGAACCGTAACGGTCATGCCAGCGCCTCGTAGGTGGTCAGGCCGCTGGTGCGCAGTCGCGCGGTCGCGGGCCCGGAAACGCGTTCGGAGTGGCCGATATAAAGCGTGCCCCCGGGCTTCATCATCGGCAGGAAGCGGCTCCAGACCGTCTCCTGGGTCTGGTCGTCGAAGTAGATCACCACGTTGCGGCAGAAGATCACGTCGAACTTGCCCTTCATGGGCCACTCGCCGATCAGGTTGAGCTGGTTGAACGACACCAGGCGGCGCAGCTCGGGCGCGACCGCATACAGCATGCGGTCGCCGCCGGTCTCGCGCTTGAACCAGCGGGTGCGCAGGGTGTCGGGCACCGGCTCCAGCGCTTCGGCGGAATAGATCCCGGCGCGGCCTTCGGCGACCATGTTGGGGTCGATGTCGGTGGCCAGGATGCGGACGTCCAGGGTCGCCGCCTCGGGCAGGACCGACAGGACGGTCAGCGCCATGGAATAGGGCTCCTGCCCGTTCGAGCAGGCCGCGGACCACAGGCGAACCCGGCCCCCCTGCCGCGCCCGTTCGGCCAGGGCCGGCATGACCTTGTCGCGCAGGTGATCGAAGTGGTGAGGCTCGCGATAGAAGCGTGTGACGTTGGTGGTCAGGGCCGCGAACATGGCCTGACGCTCGTCCAGCCCGTCCGCGCCGTCGATCAGGGTGCAGTAGTCCCGGAAGCTGCGCAGGCCCAGGGTCCGCAGACGCTTGGCCAGGCGCGAATACACCAGGGCCGCCTTGGCCTCGGTCAGGGCGATGCCGGCATGGGAATGCAGCACCTGGGCGATGTGGCGGAAATCCTCGGCGGTGAAGGCGAACTCGCCCTGCACCAGCGAGGTTTCCTTACCCGGGCGCGCCCTGTCGGCGATCTGGGTCATGCCGCTTCGGCCTCGGGCTCGGTCGGCAGGATGCGGTCCAGGGCGATCAGGCTGATCATGCGGCCGTCGATGGCGAAGATGCCCTTCACGAAGGCCTTCACCTCGTCCGCGGCCACGTCGGGCGTGGGCTGCACCTGGTCGTCGGTCAGCTGCAGGATGTCGGACACGGCGTCGACCAGCAGGCCGATGGTGCGGTCGCGGATGTGCACCACCATGATCACGTGGCGGGCGCTGGGCTGGGTGACGCCCAGGCCGAACCGACCCGAGAGGTCGATGATCGGCAGAACCGCGCCGCGCAGGTTGATGACGCCCTTCATGTAGCCGGGCGTACGCGGCAGCGGGGTCGCGGGGGTCCAGCCCCGGATCTCCCGAACCGCCATGATGTCCACGCAGAATTCCTGTTCGCCGATACGGAAGGCGATCAGTTCGCGCCGGGCGCCGGTCTGGATGTTGGCTTCTGTCATGGATCAGCTCGCGAGCTTGAGGTCAGGTTTGCGCACCGAACGGCGCGTGTTCGAGACGAGGGCGTCGATGTCGAGAATCAGGGCCACGCGGCCGTCACCGAGAATGGTGGCGGCAGCCACGCCGTCGATGGCCTGATAGTTGGTTTCCAGGCTCTTGATGACCACCTGGCGCTGGCCCTGGATGGCGTCCACCAGCAGGGCCGCCTTGGCGCCGCCCTCGGCCTCGACGATGACGGCGACGCCGGTCGAGGCCGGTTCCGGCCCGACGCCGAAGCCCAGGGTCGCGGCCACGTCCACGAGCGGAACGAACTCCTCACGGAACCGGATCACCGGCGTATGGCCGCCGACCAGATGGATATCCTCGGCCCGGGGGGTCAGGCTTTCGACGATGGCGGCCAGGGGGGCGACCAGGGTCTGTTCCGCGCTGGACACCACCATGCCGTCCAGAACCGCCAGCGTCAGCGGCAGGCTCATGGTGAAGGTTGAGCCTTCGCCGGGCTTGCTGGTGATGGAGATGCGTCCGCCCAGCGACTGGATGGAGCGCTTGACCACGTCCATGCCCACGCCGCGGCCCGAAACGTCGGAAATGGTTTCGGCGGTGGAGAAGCCCGGCATGAAGATCAGGTTGTCGATCTGCTCGTCGGTAAGCTGGGCTTCGGGCTCGATCAGGCCCTTTTCGATGGCGATGCCCAGAACCCGCTCGCGGTTGATGCCCGCCCCGTCGTCGGAGATTTCAATGACGATCCGGCCCGACCGGTGCAGGGCGGCGAGGCGCACCTGACCCTCGGCGGCCTTGCCGGCGGCCACACGCTTTTCGGGCTTTTCCAGCCCGTGGTCGATGGCGTTGCGCAGCATGTGGGTGATCGGCTCGGCCAGACGCTCGACGACGGTCTTGTCCACCTCGGTGGCTTCACCCTCGGTGACCAGACGGACCTGCTTGCCGGTCATCTGCGCGACCTCGCGCACCAGACGCGGCATGCGCTGGAACACCGACTTCACCGGCTGGGCCCGGATGGCCATGACGCTGTCCTGGATCTCGCGCGTCAGCAGCTCCAGATCCTCGAGCCCCTGGCCCACGCCGGAGGCGCGGATCATGGCGGTCTCGCTGACGCGCTGGGCCAGAACGGCCTGCTGGATGACCAGCTCGCCCACCAGATTGATCAGACGATCCACTCGGTCCAGATCGACGCGAATGGTGACCGGCGCCTGGGCCACGGTCGCGGCGGCGTCGGCCGCAGGCGGCGGGCTCTTGGCGGCTGCGGAGGGCGCCGCGGGGGCCGGAGCCGGCGCAGGCGCCGGGGCAGGCGCAGCGGGCGCAGGGGCCGAAGACGCGGGCTCCACCGGCGCCTGTGCGGCGGCCAGCAGGGCGGAGATGTCAATCTCCGGCGCGGGCGCAGGGGCGGCGGGAATATCCAGGGGCGGCGCGGCCTCGGCGCCTTCGCGCATGATCGCCAGATCGCAGTCGCCGTCCACGAATTCGAAGACGTCGCGGATCGCCGCCTCCTCCACATCCCCCTTCACGGTGATGATCCAGCTCAGGCAGCCCTCTTCAGGCTCCAGCGCATCCAGCAGCGGCACGCCGCTGGTGTCGATCTCGACCGCCGACGCGCCCAGCCGCGTCAATTCGCGCAACAGGAGGCCGGCGTCGTTAGCCTTGGCGTACAGGGCCGCGTTCGGCTGGAAAACCACACGCCAGTCGCCTGCGGATGCGGCGGGCTCTGCAGCCGGCGCCAGATCCATCGGGTTGAACTGCACAGGCTTGAAGCCGAACTCGTCCTCATCCGCTTCGGGCGCGGCGGCGGCGGCCGGCGCAGGGGCCGGCGGCGCCTCGTCGCCGTGGGTCAGGGCTTCCAGCTCGGCCACCAGACCGGCCGACCGGGCTTCATCCACAGGAGCGCCCGCGCCGCGCGCGGCGCTCACGTGGTCGTTCAGCACGTCGGAGGCGCGCAGCAGGGTCTTGATGGTGGCGTCGTCGCAGGGCTTGCGACCGGCGCGCAGCTCGTCCAGCAGCGTTTCGAAGACGTGGGCGAAACGCACCAGGTCATCCATGCCGAAGGCCCCGGCGCCGCCCTTGACCGAGTGCACCGCGCGGAACACCGCGTTGATGGTCTCGTCGTCGCCTTCGCCGTTTTCCAGCGCCAGCAGGCCGGCTTCCAGATCAGCGAGCAGTTCCTCGCACTCCTGGAAGAAGGTCGCCTTGATCGCCTCAAAGGGGTCTTCGCTCATCTTGCGCTCCTGCTCAGGCCGCGACCCGGCGAACCGCGTCCACCAGCTTCACCGGATCGAATGGCTTGACGATCCAGCCGGTCGCCCCGGCGTCACGGGCGCGCTGCTTCTTGGCCGCGTCGCTTTCGGTGGTCAGCACCAGGACAGGCGTCCCCCGATACGCCGGATCGGCGCGCATGCCCTCGATGAAGCCGAAGCCGTCCATCCGCGGCATGTTGATGTCGGTGATGACCACATCGGCGCCGTGCGCCTTCAGGGTCTCCAGCCCGTGCACGCCGTCCTCGGCCTGAATGACGTTATAGCCGGCGTCCTTCAGGGCCATCAGCAGCATGTCGCGCATGGTCCGCGAGTCATCGACGGTCAGTACGGTCTTCATCCTATCGCCCCAGTGAGTTCGACGTTCAGGTCCGCGCAGCCATAGGCCGCCAGTTGTTCGTTCAGAGCATCGGAGGCCGGCGCCAGGGTCAGCGCCTTTCCGTCCAGGGCCCAGGTCTTCTTCGCGCTGATCAGCACCTGCAGACACAGGCCCCCGATCCGCTCCACCTCGCCGCCGTCCAGGATGATGTCCGAGCCGCGCGCGGCCAGAAGATCATCCCGGAGCGTCGCGGCGGCGCCGATATCCAGCACCGCCGGCAGGCGCACGGCCGTCATCAGAACTCCTCCCAGCCGTCTTCGGCGGCCACGGTCTCGAGCTTGCGGGCCGCGCCGCCCGCGCCCATGGCCTTGAGGGCCGTGACGGTGCGCTGGACGGGAGACGGCTTGCCTGCGGGCTTGTGGGCCGGCGCGGGAGCCGAGGCGGTCCGCTGCTCACGTCCGCCGATCTCGAAGCGCGCGACCGACTGGTTGAGGGCGTCCGCTTCCTGGGCCAGCGAGTGGCTGGCGGCGGTGGATTCCTCAACCATGGCGGCGTTTTGCTGGGTCACCTGGTCCATCTGGTTGACGGCGGTGTTGACCTGCTGAAGGCCGGTAGCCTGCTCCTGGGCGGAGGCGGAGATCTCGGACACGAGACCGTCGATTTCGGCCACGCGCTCCACGATCCGGTTCAGGGCCTCGCCCGTCTGGCCGACCAGGCTGACGCCGGCGCCGACCTGGGTGCCCGAGGACGAGATGAGGGTCTTGATCTCCTTGGCCGCGTCGGCCGAGCGCTGGGCCAGGGCCCGCACTTCGGACGCCACCACAGCGAAGCCGCGACCGGCGTCACCGGCCCGCGCCGCCTCGACCCCGGCGTTCAGGGCCAGCAGGTTGGTCTGGAAGGCGATCTCGTCGATCACGCCGATGATCTGGCTGATCTGGGTCGAGGACTGTTCGATGGCGCTCATGGCGCCCACGGCGTCGCGGACGATCTCGCCGCTCTTCTCGGCGTCGCCGCGCGCGGCCAGCACCACGTCGGAGCACTGCTTGGCGCCCGAGGCGGTCTTGCGGACCGTGGCGGTGATCTGGTCCAGGGCGGCGGCCGTCTCTTCCAGGCTGGCGGCCTGCTGCTCGGTGCGGCGCGACAGGTCGTCGGCGGCCTGGCTGATCTCGCCGGCCCCCGAACGGATGGCGGCCACGTTGCTGACGACCGTGCTCATGGCGTCTTTCAGCTGGCTCATGGCCGCGTTGAAGTCGCTCTGCAGCTTCAGATACTCCTCGGGGAAGGTCTGGGTCAGGCGGAAGGTCAGGTTGCCCTTGCTCAGTTGCTCCAGGCCTTCGCCCAGGGCCTCGACCACCGCGGCCTGCTGGCGGGCGGCCTCGGCGCGTTCGGCCTCGGCGCGGGCCCGCTCGGCGTCGGTCATGCGGCGCTGGTCGGCGGCTTCGCCTTCCAGACGGTCGTTGGCGATGGCGGCGTCCTTGAAGGCCAGGACCGCGGCGGACATGTCGCCGATCTCGTCCTTGCGGCCGGCGCCCGGGATCTCGACAGTCTTGTCGCCGCCGGCCAGCTTGCGCATGACCGTGGTCATGTTCACCACCGGGGTGGCGATCATGCGGGACAGCAGGAAGCCCAGCCCGATCGAGATGACGATGGCCAGTCCGATACCCGCAGCAAGAACGGTCACGGCCGTGGCGCTGGCGCGGGTCTGGGCGGCGCGGCTGGCGGTCAGGTTGGCATCTTCACCGGCGATCAGCGCCTCCATGCCTTCCTCGGCCGGCGCGATATAGGTATCAGCGACCCCTTCACGCCCGACCATCTGGGTGGCCTGGCTGTAGGTGGCGGGATTGGCGGCGAGCGCGACGCCGACTTCCACGACGTTGGCGTACCACTCGTCCGCAGCCGCCTCGACGGCATCGACGGTCTCCAGCGCCTCACCCATACCCAGTTCGCGGAGCCCCTCCAGCCTGAGCTTGAAGTTTTCGCGGTGGGCGTCCAGGCGCTCAATATAGTACATGTCGCCCGAGATCAGATAACCCCGCATGGCGTTCTCTTGGCGCGCCATGTAAAATTGCGCTTCCTGCGTCAGCTGAATGGCCCGGTTGTTCCTGCCATTCGCGATGCGCGCTTGTTCAACCGCATCCACATTGATGTAGACGGCGGCGCCCATGGCCACGATGGTGACCACCACCGCCGCAAAAGCCATGGCCAGCTTGTGACCTATCTTGAGATTGTTCAGATTCACGGGAACTGCCTTTCAGAGGGTCTCGATGCGGGGGCGCCGCCGGATTTTGGATGTCAGAAGGAAGCGGTGAGGGCAGCCACGAGGCGGCCGTCGTAGCGTTCGCCGCGGAAATGGGCGTCGGTGTCGTACCAGCGCACATCCAGGGCCAGATTGTCGGTGAGGTCGTGGTTCACGCCCACGTTCCACGCGTTGTAGTCGGCGCCGTTCTCGGAAGCGCGGTTGGCGAAAGCGGCGCTGACGCGGGTGGCCTCGGCCACGTTCACCGAGCCGTTCAGCTCGACCCACCAGGCCTCTTCGCTGGCGCCGAAGCCGTCGGGGGAATAGTTGACGCGCAGGCGGGTGTTCACCGGCCCGAGACGGCGGCTCACGTCGCCCTGGAACTCGAAATAGTTGCTGTCGAGCGAGCCCGGCGCGCCGGTCAGCTCGCGGTTCACGACGGAGAAGTTCAGGCCATTGCCGGCCCAGCGGGTCTTGTAGCCGAGCGAGCTGACGATCTCGCCGTCGATTCCCTGCGCCAGATCGGCGGTGGAGGCCCACACCTTGGCGTAGAAACCGCCGCGAGTGGCCTGGACGCCGGCGAAGACGCTGGGGTCGCCGTCGCTTTTGCCCAGGCCTTTCCCGACATATTCGGTCGCAGCGCCGAATTCGCCGGACCATTGAATGGTCGGCGACGACGCCTGCGCTTCAGCAGCGTTAGGGGAAACGGCCAAAGCAGCGACTGCCGATACTGCCGCAATAACAGCGGCCGATGAATACGTCTTTTTCAAAATTAACCTCACCTAGTGTTCTACTTGGGGAATGATGATTTGGTCTAAAATACACGCGTCTTACAGCCTGCAGTTAGCGCGGGCAGTCCTTACCAAAATCGAAATAGCAGCGCTTTGCGGCTTGGGCTGTGACCCAAAATGGGTCCTTGCGAATGATTTTCGACACCGGTGTCATCTCTTATGCTGTGGGAAAACACCGTTAGGCAGTCTAGACTCCTCATATGGACAAGGTTCAGGCGGCGTATAGCGACAGCACGGCAGGGCCCGCTCAGCGATGACTGAACACTGTACTTTGCCGCCAGAACTCATCGCGGTTCTGGACGCCTCGCCCGACTTTCAGCTCTTGCTGTCCCAGGATCAGACGATCCTGTTCGCCAACGCCGCATTCCGCGCAACCAACCCGGACGAGGCCGGCCCGCTGGTGGGCCAGTCCATGGCCGACAGCCTCCTTGGGCTGGACGCCCGCCGGGCGGCCAGCCGCCGCGTGATCCTGGATACCGTTCGCTGCGCCCTGGCCAGCGGCAAGACCACCCGGCCGCCCATCTTTCGCTACGACATCCAGAAGACCCGCGAGCAGCCGCCGCTCGAAGCCTGGTGGAGTCTGTCCGCTTCACCCGTCGACTTGAACGGCCGTCCCTGCCTGCTCCTGACCTCGCGGGAGGTCACCGCCGCCGTTCGGGAAGCCCGCGGGGAAGGCGACGCTGCCGGCGTCCCGGACAGCGGCTCCCTCGTCTGGGCCGAGCGCCGTCGCCTGGCCCAGATGTTCGACCAGACCACCGACATGATGGCTCTCGTCGTCGGCCGTGATCATGTTTTCGAACTGGTCAATCCGGCGGGAGCCGTCGCCTGCGGCGACACCCAGTTGCTCGGTCGGTCGGTCCGCGACCTCGTCCAGGCCCCCCAGGGGCTCGAGGTGCTCCGCCTTCTCGACAGCGTGCGCGAGACTGGACGGCCCTTCACGGCTCGCGCGCTGCCGCTGAAGATGACCCGCGAGGCGACGCACGACAATTTCATTGATCTTACGCTTCAGCCCCTGACCAGCGACGACGGCCAGGTCGAAGCCATCTTCTGCCATGGTCAGGACGTCACGGAGTCGGTGCGCGCCCTGGCCACCCAGAGCTTCCTCCGGGACGAACTGGCGCACCGCGAGGGCAACATCCTGGCCGTGGTCCTGGCCCTGGCGGAACAGAGCGCCGTCCACGCGCCTTCGCTTGACTGCTTCAGGGCCGCCTTCGCGGGCCGTCTGGCGACGCTCGCGGCGGTAAACGCGGCGCTGAGCGCGCAGGGGCCGGACGTCTCCGTGGCCGCCCTGCTCCAGGCTGTGGCGCGCCGGCACGGCATGCCCGCGCGCCTGAGCGGCACGGGCGGCGGCGCCACACTCAAACCGAAAGCGGCCATCCCCCTTGGACTTATGTTCCACGAACTGCTTCAGATGGCCCACTCGGAGTCGACTCGACCGCGAATCCGGGCGAACCAGCGGGACGGGTGTCTTCATCTGCTCTGGATGTCGCCCCTGTCGCGAGATTTCGGCGAGGACGGTGACGACTTTGCGCGCCGTTTGGTTGATCACGCCGTCCGACGCGATTTCGGCGGCGACTGGCGCGTAATCCAGCGCCGCAAATCAGTGGCGTTCTGTTTCGAGTTTCCGCTTAGCCATTCCGCCTGGGCCCGTTCCGGCGGGACTGCATGAATTGAGGGATCCCATGCGTATTCTGGTGGTCGAAGACGAAACCCTGGTGCTGTTCACCCTGGAGGCGGAACTGACGCGCGCCGGGTTCGAGGTGGTGATGGCCAGCGACCCGGCAAGCGCTCGCGCCAGGCTCGACGAAGAAGGGGCGGACCTCAGCGGCCTGATCGTGGATCTGAATCTCTCGGCCGAGGAGACGGGGTTCGACGTGGCCCGTCACGCCCGCAGCATCAACGCCCGTATGGCGGTCATCTACATCTCGGGAAATGACCGCAGCCAGTGGGAGGCGCATGGCGTGGAAGGCAGCCTCTTCTTCGCCAAGCCCGTCCTGTCATCGGTCGTGGCCGAGGCCCTGAAGACCCATATCGGCTAGGCGCGATCAGTCTTCGTTGGCGACGATCTGTCGGACCGTGACGTGGCTGACGGCGGCCAGCCGGATAAACTTGTCGGTGGCGAAGCGGCTTTCCGGGAACGCCTGGGGCGTGATCGTCAGAAGCTGACCCGAGCGCTTCACCAGCCCGGCCTTGATAAGATCATTGACCTTGCGCCGGACCGTTTCGCGGGGAATCCCGGTCGAATCCGCGATCGAACGAATGTTGGTCCAGAGGGTCGGCAAGGTCTCCAGATCGCCCGCCAGCACCTTCTCCGACGGCAGCTCCGCGAAGCCCCGAGCCATGGCACTGCGAAGCATTATTACTAGCAAAACGAGTTGCTGATCAAGGTCATTCGCCTGGCGTCTTGAAACAATGAGATAGTCGGTTAACGCTGATAACAAAGCCGGTGCAAACCGGCTATAGTTCTCACGGATGCGTGCTTCCGTCGGTGCCGGCATTCCTCAACCTGAACAGTTTCCCCCACAGCAGGAATGCACACTCTACGTGCATTTGCACCCACCTGAAGCTCATTATTGCGTGAGCACAGTTCTTCCGACCACGTTATTGACTGTCGGAGGCCAGGTAACCGGTGGACATTTCTTGCGGGCGGCGAGGGGTTGGCGCCGCGCCCGGCGAGGCTCTATGCCAGAACGCAACAATCGTCCGCCGTTGCGCGGGCGCGATGGGAGACCGACGCTCATGACACACGCCCTTTCCGGCGCCCCCGAAGGCTACATGCCCGGCTTCGGCAACCACGTGGCCACCGAGGCGGTCGCGGGGGCCCTGCCCCAGGGCCGCAACTCGCCCCAGAAGACCCCCTTCGGCCTGTACGCCGAACAGCTGTCCGGCACGGCCTTCACCGCCCCCCGCCACGCCAACCGCCGCTCGTGGCTGTACCGCCTGCGCCCCAGCGCCAACCACGGCGCCTATGCGCCCTGGGAGGGCGGCCGCCTGATCCGCACGGGCCCCTTCACGGAACAGCCCCCCACGCCCAACCGCCTGCGCTGGGATCCCCTGCCCCTGCCCGAAGCGCCCACTGACTGGGTCGACGGGCTGGTCACCTGTGTAGGCAACGGCGACGCGGCGACCACGGCGGGGATCGGCGTGCACCTGTACGCCGCCAACGCCTCCATGACCGACCGGGTGTTCTACAACGCCGACGGCGAGCTGCTGATCGTGCCCCAGCACGGCGCCCTGGACCTGTTCACCGAGATGGGCCGCATCAAGGCCGGCCCCGGCGAGATCGTGGTCATCCCGCGCGGCGTGCGCTTCCGCGTCGACCTGCCCGACGGCCAGGCACGCGGCTATGTATGCGAGAACTACGGCGAGCCCTTCCGCCTGCCGGACCTCGGCCCCATCGGCGCCAACGGTCTGGCCAATCCCCGCGACTTCCTGACCCCCGTGGCCTGGTTCGAGGACGTGGACCGCCCCGTCCAGATGATCCAGAAATTCCTCGGCGGCCTGTGGGCGACGCAGCTGGATCACTCGCCGCTGGACGTGGTCGCCTGGCACGGCAATCACGCGCCGTACAAATACGACCTGGCCAATTTCAACACCATCAACACGGTCAGCTTCGACCACCCCGACCCGTCCATCTTCACGGTGCTGACCAGCCCGTCGGACACGCCCGGCGTGGCCAACTGCGACTTCGCCATCTTCCCGCCCCGCTGGATGGTAGCCGAGGACACCTTCCGCCCGCCGTGGTTCCACAGGAACGTCATGAGCGAGTTCATGGGCCTGATCCACGGCGAATACGACGCCAAGGAAGGCGGCGGCTTCGCCCCCGGCGGCGCGTCCCTGCACAACTGCATGAGCGGCCACGGCCCCGACCAGGCCGCCTACGACAAGGCGATCAAGGCGGACCTCAAGCCCCACAAGATCGACAACACCCTCGCCTTCATGTTCGAGAGCCGCTGGGTCTTCCGCCCCACATCATGGGCCGTCGAACCCCCGGCCATGCAGCTGGACTACGACGACGTCTGGACGGGGTTCGAGAAGGGCAAGGTGGGTTAGGGCCGGGCGGGGCAGAGACCGCTGCCGACCTATAGCAAACGTTGTTGACAGGCCTAACCGAGGCGATCTTCAAACGATGAGACTATCCACCAAGTTCGGTGCTGGAGCGTTGATTGCCGTACTGGCGATTGGCCTCGGTTTAGCCAGTTGGTACTGGCGTGACAGGCCGCAAATGCTGGAAGTCCTGTGCGAAGCGGGTCTCCCAAATTTCTCGCGGCCTCCGTCAGTCAGTAAAGAGACTTTGGGGTGCGTCATCCTCGCCAGGAAGGGCCGCTACAGGGGCGTTGTGGAGACGGCCTTCGAATACTCCGTCCTGATCAGTGCTGAACTTCCGCCTACGGGTGGCGTGCGGCCCGGACGCGCATGGTTCACGTGCAATCAGGTCACGGGGTGCGATCCGCGCCTCGACGCGCAGTTGGATCAACCGATACCAAGAGCCTGCCTCGTGGGCTTGGCGAGCGTGACGGTGGACGGATGGGTAACCGAAACTCCCGGCGGTTACGGCCACCTGAATGCGTCGGAGCGGCAATTCTATACTGATCGGGTGATCAGTGTAGATCCGCCGCCGCCAGACAGCGTCGAAGAGCATCAGAGGATATGGACCGAGATAGGCGGAGGCGAGTGCCCCGAATACTTGTGGTGAGTTCGCTTCCCACCGTAGCCGTTCAAAAGGTCTCCTCTCCGGTTGCTTAAGAGAGTAGGCTCGCCCTAAACCTGCCCCACCGTCTTCAGCCGCGCCTTCGGATGCACCTCGTTCTGGCTCATGACCACGGTCTGGCCGCGGAAGCGTTCGATGATGGAGCGCACATAGGGGCGGATCATGGGGCCGGTCAGCAGCACCGCCGCCTCGCCGCCCATGGCCGCGCGCTCGAACACGTCGCGCACCTGACGGATGAAGTCCTGCAGCCGTGACGGCGCCATGGCAAGCTGCTTGTCCTCGCCCTGCCCCACCAGACTCTCGGCGAAGGCCTGCTCCCACTCGGGGCTCAGGGTGATGATGGGCAGGGCCCCGTCATCGCCCTTGTGCTGCCAGCACAGCTGACGGGCCAGACGGCTGCGCACATGCTCCACCAGCTGGGTGACCGAGGCCGTATGCGGCGCCGCCTCGGCCAGGCCCTCGAGGATGGCCGGCAGGTCCCTGATCGACACCCGCTCGCGCAGGAGGGTCTGCAACACCCGCTGCAGGGTGGTGACGGTGACCACCGAGGGGATCAGCTCGTCCACCAGCTTCTTCTCTTCCGTCCCCAGCTCCTTCAGCAGCTTCTGCACCTCGGCATAGGACAGCAGCTCGGCCATGTTCTCCTTGAGAATCTCCGTCAGGTGCGTGGTCAGGACCGTGGACGGGTCGACGATGGTGTAGCCCCGGAAGGTGGCCTCCTCGCGCAGGGAGTCGTCGATCCAGGTGGCGGGCAGGCCGAAGGCCGGCTCGCGGGTGTGCTCGCCCGGGATCTCCACCTGGCGTCCCGCCGGATCCATGGCCATCAGCTGGCCCAGCCGGACCTCGCCGGTCCCCGCCTCCATCTCCTTGATGCGGATGGCGTAGCCCTGGGTGGCCAGCCGCATGTTGTCGAGGATGCGCACGGCGGGCATGACAAAGCCGAACTCCTGCGCCAGCGACCGGCGCAGGGCGCGGATCTGGTCCGTCAGGCGCCGGCCCTCCAGATCGTTGATCAGGCTCAGCAGCGAATAGCCCAGCTCGATCTTGACCTCGTCGATGGTCAGGGCGGTGGAGATGGGCTCCTCCGCCGCCTCGGCCGGGCCCTCGGACACCACCTCGACCGGCTCGGGTCTCAGCCGGTTTCGCCCGCGCCGCCACGCCAGATAGCCCGCACCCCCGGACAGCAGGGCGAACGGCAGCAGCGGCATGCCGGGGATCAGGCCGATGAAGCCCGCCGCCGCCGACACCATGCCCAGCGCCACCGGGTTCATGGCCATCTGCGCCACCAGCGCCTTGTCGGCCGAGCCCTCGACCCCGGCCTTGGACACCAGGAAGCCCGCGGCGATGGACACGATCAGGGCCGGCACCTGGGTCACCAGACCGTCGCCCACCGCCAGCAGCACATAGCTTGACGCGGCGTCGCCCGCTGACATGCCGTGCTGCGCGATGCCGATCACCAGCCCGCCGATGACGGTGATGAAGGTGATGATCAGGCCTGCCACGGCGTCGCCGCGCACGAATTTGGAGGCGCCGTCCATGGCCCCGAAGAAGGTCGACTCCTGCTCCAGCTCCTTGCGGCGCGACCGGGCCGTAGTCTCGTCGATCAGGCCCGACGAAAGGTCCGCGTCGATGGCCATCTGCTTGCCCGGCATGGAGTCCAGGGTGAAGCGGGCCGAGACCTCGGCGATGCGGGTGGAGCCCTTGGTGATGACCACGAAATTCACCACCAGCAGGATGGCGAAGATGATCACCCCGATGACGAAGCTGCCGCCCATCATCAGGGCGCCGAACGCCTCGATCACCTGACCCGCACTGGCGGTGCCCTCGTGCCCGTGGCTGAGGATCAGGCGGGTGGAGGCCAGGTTCAGACCCAGCCGGTACAAGGTCACCACCAGCAGCACGGTGGGGAAGACCGCGAAGTCCAGCGGCTTCTTGATCAGCAGGGCCGTCATCAGCACCAGCACCGAGCCGGTGATGGAGATGGCCAGCAGCAGGTCCAGAATGAAGCTGCTCATCGGGATGATGAGCAGGCAGATGATCAGCACGACGCCCAGCGCCAGCGCCACTTCGCCGCGCAAGACCCAGCCGAACATGTCGCGCCCCGAGGGCCGCGCCATGCCGTCCTTCATCAGGCCCGCGTCAGCCATGCCCGAACGCCTCCAGCGCCCGGCCGACGGCCTCGGCGATGATGGCCTCGCCCACCGCGAAGTCGTCGGTCTCAGGGCCTTCGTAGTAGGCGGCGACGAAGATCGGCGCGCCCTCGGGCGGCCAGATCACGCCGATGTCGTTGATCGGCCCCAGAGAGCTGGTCCCGGTCTTGTGACCCACGCGCCAGCCTTCAGGCGCGCCGGCCTTGATGCGGTTCGGCCCCGTTGGCGAGTCCGTCAGCCAGCGCTCCAGCAGGGCCTGATGCCCGGGCGTCAGGCGCGTCTGGTCCGGCGCCAGCAGCTGCGCCATGTCGGCCACGGCCTGATCCGGCGTGGTGGTGTCGCGCTCGCCGTCGACAAGGTTCAACTCTGGCTCCAGCCGATCCACGCGGGTGATCGAATCTCCCATGGAACGGTACCAGTTCCGCCATGAGTCGAGACCGCCCATTTCGCGGATCAGGATATTGGCCGCCGGGTTGTCGCTGAGCTCCACCATGGACCGGCACAGCGCCTCGATGGTCAGGGCGCCGCCCACCGCGGGCCCGGTCACCGGCGCATGAGACATCATGTCCTGCGCCGTGACCGGCACGGCGCGGCCCAGCCGCTCTTCGCCCCGGGCCACGCGCTCCAGCGTCGCGGCGGCCAGAAACAGCTTGAAGGTCGAGCAGTAGGTGAAGCGCTCCGTAGCGCGCCACGACATCTGTCTGCCGCCCTGACGGGCCGCCAGACCAAGCCGCCCGTTCTCACGCTGCTCCAGGTCAGACAGGTCAAAAGGAAGGTCGAGACGCACACTGACGCCGCATCCGGCGAGACCCAGGACGCCGACGCCGATCAGGACGCTTCTGCGGTCCGTTCTCGCGGTCATGGTCAGGCGGCGTTGTAGGCGGATCCGGCGACGCCGGACTGGGGCGCGGGGATGGCTTCGCCCGCGTCGGCGTATTCATTCAGCTTGTTGCGCAGGGTGCGGATCGAGATGCCCAGGATGTTCGCCGCATGGGTGCGGTTGCCCAGACAGTGGTTCAGGGTGTCGAGGATCAGGGTCTTCTCCATCTCCGCCACCGTCTGGCCCACATAGGCGCGGGTGACGGCGTCGGCGGCCTGGGCCGCGTGACCCGCGACGCCCTCGTCCCGCGGCGCGGCCGCCGGTCCCGCCGCGCCGAGCGGCTGGCCGTCGGGCATGCGCAGGGCGTCCTCGCCGATCTCCGGCCCGGTCGCCAGCAGCACCGCCCGGTGCATGGCGTTCTCCAGCTCCCGCACGTTGCCGGGCCAGCGGTGGCCCAGCAGGGCGCGGCGCGCCGCCTCCGACAGGGGCCGCGCCGGCACGCCGTTGGCGACGGCGTATTTCTTGACGAAGTGATCCGCCAGCACCGCCACGTCGCCGGGGCGTTCGCGCAGGGACGGCAGGCGCAGGTTGACCACGTTCAGACGGTACAGCAGGTCCTCACGGAACGTGCCCTCGCTGACCGCCCGGGCCAGGTCGCGGTTGGAGGTGGCGATGATGCGGATGTTGACCGACACCGGCTTGGCCCCGCCCACCCGGTCGATGACGCGCTCCTGGATGGCGCGCAGCAGCTTGGCCTGCAGCCGGGCGTCCATCTCGCTGATTTCGTCCAGCAGCAGGGTGCCGCCGTCGGCCTCCTCGAACTTGCCGATGCGGCGGGCCACGGCGCCGGTGAAGGCGCCCTTCTCGTGGCCGAACAGCTCGGATTCCAGCAGGTTGTCCGGGATGGCGGCGCAGTTGACCGAGATGAACGGCTTGTCAGCGCGGCGCGACTGGGTGTGCAGGTGACGGGCCATCACCTCCTTGCCGACGCCGCTTTCGCCGGTGATCAGGATCGAGGCTTCGGACCTGGCCACCTGATCGGCCAGCTTGATGACCGCCGCCATGTTCGGATCGGCGCTGATCATGGGCCGGTCGTCATCGGCCACGGCGGCCAGCACGGCGGCGATCAGGTCGGCCTCGGGCGGCAGGGGGATGAACTCCTTGGCCCCGGCGCGGATGGCGCTGGCGGCCAGATCCGCGTCCGCGTCCACGCCGCAGGCCACCACCGGCACATGGATGCGCTCGGCCTCGTTGGCGGCGATCAGGGCGGCGATGTCCAGATGGTAGTCGACCATCAGCAGGTCGGCGCCCTGCCCCCGCCTCAGGGTGTCGGTGGCCTGATCACAGCGCTCGACGTGCGCCACCTTGGCGCCGTGCGCCATGGCCATCTTCACCGCCGCCGCCAGCTGTCCGCTGAGCCGTCCCACTACCAGGAGCCGCATGGGTCTTCTCCTCTAAACTCTGTCCCGATCCCGTCGCCCGTCAGGCGCCGGAGTCCTCGGTCTTGATGATTTCCGTCATGGTCACGCCCAGGCGGTCCTCGACGACGACGACCTCCCCGCGGGCGACCAGCCGGTTGTTGACGAAGATGTCGATGGCTTCCCCGACCTTGCGGTCCAGCTCCAGCACCGAGCCGCGGTTCAGCTTCAGCAGCTGCGCCACCGACATGTGCGCCTTGCCCAGCACGGCGGAGATGTTGACCGGGACGTCGAACACGGGGGCCAGGTCGGAGGCCGTCTTGTCGCCCATGTCGTCGGCCGTTGCGAGCGCCGTGCCCTCGGCGAATTCTTCCAGGGCCAGATCGTCGGATGGCATCAGGCGTCTCCTTCAGGAGCATTGAGCGTTTCGGCGTGGCCGCCCTCGGCCGCCAGGGCGGCGGTCAGGGCTTCGCCCACGCGGCGGGCAGAGTCTTCGGGGCTGTATTCGGCGCGGCCGTCGGCCCACTCCAGGGCGAAGCCGGCGGCTTCCATGCCGGGTTCGTCGCGGAACGACACCTGGCCGGTGAAACCGGCTTCGGCGCAGACCGCCTCGATGCGGGCGCGGGCCTCGTCCGACAGCCCGCCGGTGCGCACCACCAGCCGCGGCGTGGCGTCGATCTCGTGGCCCAGCGCCTCAAGGGCCTCGTGCAGCGGTCCCTGCGGGCTCTGCGCCAGGGCCGACCCGGCGATGATGCGCGCCGCGGCCAGGGCCAGCTCGGCGGAGGCCGCCCGGTGCTCGTGGGCCACGCGGGTCAGGACGGACAGCGCCCGTCCCGCCGCCTGGCCGATCTCCGCCAGGCCCATGGCCTGAACCCCTTCCAGCTCCGCCATGGCCTGCTGGCGCGCCTCGACGCGGGCCTGGGCGACCAGCGCCTCCACCTCGGCGGCCAGATAGACGCGCTTCACGGTCTGGGTCGGGCGCGAGGACACCACGTCGCCGGAGGCGTCGAACTCGGTGTCGAAGATGAAGGGCCTGCTCTGGGTCATGTCAGTAAATCAACTCGTCGTCGCCGCTCTGGCCGACCAGCATGATCTCGCCCTTGGCCGCGAGGTCCTTGGCGGCCTGCACCATGATCATCTGGGCCGCGTCCACGTCCTTCAGGCGCACGGGGCCCATGGCCTCCATGTCCTCGCGCATGATCTTGGAGGCCCGCTCGGACATGTTCGAGAAGAACAGCTCGCGCAGGGTGTCGGACGCGCCCTTCAGCGCCAGCGCCAGCTGGTCCTTCTCCACAGCGCGCAGCAAGGTCTGGATGCCGCCGGGATCCAGCTTGCCCAGGTCCTCGAACACGAACATCAGGGCGCGGATGCGTTCGGCCGCCTCGCGGTTGCGCTCTTCCAGCGCCCCCAGGAACCGGGCCTCGGTCTGGCGGTCGAAGCTGTTGAAGATTTCCGCCATGGCCTCATGGCTGTCGCGCTTGGAGGTGCGGGCCAGGTTGGACATGAACTCGGTGCGCAGGGTCTGCTCGATCTTGTCGAGAATCTCGCGCTGCACCGGCTCCATGCGCAGCATGCGCTGGACGCACTCCAGGGCGAAGTCTTCGGGCAGCGCCGTCAGGACCCGGCTGGCGTGGTCCGACTTGACCTTGGACAGGACCACGGCGACCGTCTGGGGGTATTCGTTCTTGAGGTAGTTCGCCAGAACCGCCTCGTTCACATTGCCCAGCTTGTCCCACATGGTGCGGCCGGCCGGACCGCGGATTTCCTCCATCAGGGCCTCGACCCGGTCGCTGGGCATGAAGGCGGCCAGCAGACGCTGGGTCTGGTCGTAGCTGCCCATCAGGGCGCCCGAGCCCGACATGCCCGAGACGAAGTCGATCAGCAGTTCCTCGACCACGCTGGACTGGACCGTCCCCAGCGACGCCATGGCCTGGGAGATTTCCTTGATCTCCTCCTCGTCCAGCGACTGCCACAGCGCCGTATGGTCCTCGCCCAGGGCGAGCAGGATCACCGCCGCCTTTTCGGGACCGGTCAGCTTGCGGGCGTCTTCAACCCCCGGCTTCTTGTTGGCGAGCCGCGCGGCCATCAGCCCTCCTGAACCCAGGTGCGCAGGATGCTGACGGATTCCTCAGGATGCTTGGCCACGAACTCGGCCACCTTCTTGACCGAGGACGCCTTCACCTGGCCCTCGATGCGGGCGATGTCGATGCGGTTCTCCATGTCCGACTGGGGCGCAGGCAGGGCGTCCATGCTGCCGCCCGACAGGGCCATCGCCTGGCCGCCGCCGCCCGACGGCATGGTCTGCAGCGCCGTCACACCACCGCCGCCCTCGCCGCGCACCGTCTTCAGCAGCGGGCGCAGGACGAAGAAGATCAGCAGCAGACCGGTGACCAGCAGGATCAGCAGCTCGACCCCGCGCATGATGTCGTTCTTGGTGAAGTTCATCAGCGGCGCGCCGCCGTCTGTGCCGCCAATGGCCGGGGTCTCGCGGTTGAAGCGCACATTGATGACGCTGACCTGGTCGCCGCGATCCTCGTTGAAGCCCATGGCCGAGCGGACCAGCGCCTCGATCCGCTGCATGTCCTCTTCGGACCGCGGCGCGTAGGTGGGCTCGCCCTCGCCGCCTTCCGGCGGCGTCAGAATCCCGTCGACCGCCACCGCCACCGAGACGCGCTGGATCTGACCGGGTTCGCGCACGGTCGTCGTGGTCGTGTTGGAGATTTCGTAGTTGGTGATCTCGGACTGGTCGCCGCTGGTGGAGCCCACCGCCATCATGGCCGGGTCGCCGCCGCCGGGGATGTTCTCCTGGGCGCCCACCACGCCGTCGGGCTGGGCCTGATTGTCCTGGGCGTTGGAGGCCGAGGTGGAGGTTGAGCGCACCACCTGACCGTCCGGATCGAACCGCTGCTCCTGGGTGGTCTGGCGGCTGGTGTCGAGCTCGGCGGAGACCTGCACCCGCGCGGCGCCGACGCCGACCACGCCCTCGACCAGATCGCGGATGCGGGCGGTCATGGCCGCTTCCATCTCGGACTGGCGTCCGCCGGCCAGACCGGCGGTGAAGCCTTCCTCCTCGGACCCGGCGGCCAGGGTGCGGTTGGCCTCGTCCACCACCGTGACCCGGTCGGGGCGCATGTTGGGCACCGACGAGGCGATCACGTTGCGGATGGCGCGGATCTGGTCGCTGGTCAGGTCGCGGCCGCCGACGCCCACAACCACGGCCGCCGTGGGCTCGCCGGCCTGCTGCTGGAACATCTCTCGACGCGGCAGGGTGATGTGAACCCGGGCGGAATTGACGCCGCGCATGGACTGGATGGTGCGCGCCAGCTCGCCTTCCAGGGCGCGCTTCTCATTCAGGTTCTGCTGGAACTCGGTCTGTCCCAGCACCGACTGGGTATCGAAGATCTCGTAGCCGACGCTGCCCGAGGTCACCATGCCCGACGAGGCGAGCATCAGGCGCGCCGTGCCCACGTCGTCCCGGTGAACCATGACGGTCGAGCCGTCGCCGCGGGTGGAGTATTTGATGCCCTGCTGGTCCAGGGCGGCGGTGATCTCACCGGCCTCGCGCAGGTCCAGATTGGAGTACAGCAGCGCGTCCGGCTCCTGGCCGACGCGCAGCATGAGGGCGATCAGCACAGCGGTCACGCCTGCCGCCACGCCCAGCACGGCGGCCAGACGGCCTATACCGAATCTCTGCAAAGCCGCCGTGAATCCGCCCACGCACACCGCCCCGAACATGCGGGTGACATGGAACGCTCCCGCTAGGCAGAAAGTGCCGCGTGCTTGGTAAACGCGGTCTTAAGATGCGCAGAAAACCTTTGAAACGTCAGACTTCGAACCGCACGCCCTGGGCCAGCGGCAGGGCGCCGGAGAAGTTCAGGGTCTGGGTCTGGCGGCGCATATAGGCCTTCCACGAGTCCGATCCGCTCTCGCGCCCGCCCCCGGTTTCCTTCTCCCCGCCGAAGGCCCCGCCGATCTCGGCGCCCGAGGGGCCGATGTTCACATTGGCGATGCCGCAGTCCGAGCCCCAGGCCGACAGGAATCCTTCCGCCTCGCGCATCCGCTCGGTGAAGACGCAGGACGACAGCCCCTGCGGCGCCGCGTTCTGCATCGCCACCGCGTCGTCGAAATCCTTGTAGCTCAGGACATACAGGATCGGGGCGAAGGTCTCGCGCAGCACCACCGCCGACTGTTCCGGCATGCGGATGATGGCGGGCTTCACATAGACCCCGCCCGCCCAGTCCGCGTGCACCCCGCTCGTCAGCACCTCGCCGCCCTCGGCGCGCGCCTGTTCGATGGCCGCATCGAAGCCCCGCCCTGCGTCCCCGTCGATCAGCGGCCCCACCAGCGTCCCGTCCTGACGGGGGTCGCCGATGGACAGGCTGGCGTAGGCCTTGACCAGCCGGTCCAGAAGTTGATCCGCCACCGCCTCATGCACGATCAGGCGGCGCAGGCTGGTGCAGCGCTGGCCCGCCGTGCCCACGGCGGAAAAGGCGATGGCCCGCACCGCCAGATCCAGATCGGCGCTGTCGCTGACGATCATGGCGTTGTTGCCGCCCAGCTCCAGCAGGCTGCGACCCAGCCGGCCGGCCACGGTGGTCGCCACCGCCTTGCCCATGCGGGTCGAGCCGGTGGCCGAGACCAGCGGGATGCGCGGATCAGCCGCCAGCGCCTCGCCAACGCCGCGCCCGCCGATCAGCACCTGCGACAGGCCGTCGGGCGCGTCTTCGCCGAACCGTGCCGCCGCCCGGTCGAACACCGCCTGCACCGCGATGGCGGTCAGGGGCGTCTTCTCCGACGGCTTCCAGATCACCGGATCGCCGCAGACCAGCGCCAGCGCCGCGTTCCACGACCACACCGCCACCGGGAAGTTGAAGGCCGAGATCACCGCCACGGGCCCCAGCGGCTGCCACGTCTCGCGCATGTGGTGGCCGGGCCGCTCGGACGGCATGGTCAGGCCGTACAGTTGCCGCGACAGCCCCACAGCGAAGTCGCAGACGTCGATCATCTCCTGCACCTCGCCGGCGCCTTCCGAGACGATCTTGCCCGCCTCCAGCGTCACCAGCATGGCCAGATCATCCTTGGCCGCCCGCAGCTCCTCGCCCAGCAGCCGCACCAGCTCGCCCCGCCGCGGCGCCGGAACCCGGCGCCAGGCGTCAAACGCCCCCTGCGCCTTCACCACCGCCCGCTCGATGTCGTCGCCCGACGCCTCGGCCACGCGCCCCGCGCTGGACCCGTCGATGGGCGACCGCGCCTCCACGCCCGCCGCGCCGAACACCGCGCCCACGCCCAGCCGCTCCAGTATCGCCTTCGCCTGATCCGCAGCCGTCATGGGGTGTGTCCTCGTCGCGTTGATTGAGTCTGGACGACTATCCTATCCGCTCATCCCGGCGAAAGCCGGGACCCAGTGCTTTGGGTGTTGCAGCGCGTCAGGATCACGCATCGCTCGCCAGCCCTGAAGCGCAGGCGTCAGGTTGGACAGAACCGGGTCCCGGCTTTCGCCGGGATGAGCGGAGTGAGGATCAGGCCGCATCCCCGCGCGCCGCCTGATCCGGGTCATAGTTCAGGATCGGCGCCAGCCAGCGTTCGGCCGTGGCCAGCTCCCAGCCCTTGCGGCGGGCATAGTCCTCGACCTGGTCGCGATCGATCTTGCCCACGCCGAAATAGAAGCTCTCCGGGTGGCTGAAATACAGGCCCGAGACCGAGGCCGGCGGGTTCATGGCGAAGCTTTCGGTCAGTTCCATGCCCGCATTGCCCGGCGCATCCAGCAGGTCGAACAGGGTCTGCTTCTCCGTATGCTCGGGCTGGGCCGGATAGCCCGGCGCCGGGCGGATGCCCTGATAGCGTTCGGCGATCAGGTCCGCGACGCTGAGGGCCTCATCCGCCGCATAGCCCCACAGCTCGGTGCGCACCGCCTTGTGCATGCGCTCGGCGAAGGCTTCGGCCAGACGGTCGGCCAGGGCCGTGGCCATGATGGCGGAATAGTCGTCGCCCGCCGCCTTGAATTCACCCGCCTTCTCCAGCTCCCCGTGCCCCGCGGTGACCGCGAAGCCGCCGATCCAGTCCTCCGCGCCCACCGGCGCGATGAAGTCCGACAGGGCGGTATTGGGCTTGCCGGGGGTCTTGGCCATCTGCTGGCGCAGGGTGTGCAGTCGGGCCAGTTCGGTGGTGCGGGCGTCGTCGGCCCAGACGATGATGTCGTCCCCGTCGGAATTGGCGGGCCAGAGGCCGACCACCCCGCGCGCCGTGTACCACTTCTCGGCGATGATCCGGTCCAGCATGGCCCGGGCGTCCTTGTACAGGTCCCGCGCCGCCTCGCCCACGATCTCGTCGTCCAGAATGTCCGGGAACCGGCCCACCAGTTCCCAGCTGGCGAAGAAGGGCGACCAGTCGATGTGCTCGGCCAGATCCGCCAGATCCCAGGCGTCGAACGCCTTCACCCCGGTGAACAACGGCTTCGCCGGCCTGTGCGCCGCCCAGTCGATGGCGAAGCGGTTCGACCGCGCCTTCGCGATCGGCGTGCGGGCCTTCTGCGTCTGGCCCCGCGCATACTGCTCGCGCACCCGCACATACTCGTCGCGCGTCGCCTGCTGGATGCGGTCCTTCTCGGTGGCCGACAGCAGGCCCGAGACCACCCCCACCGCCCGGCTGGCGTCGGTGACATAGGTGGTCGAGCCCCGCTTGTAGGCCGGCTCCACCTTCACCGCCGTGTGGGTCTTGGACGTGGTCGCCCCGCCGATCAGCAGCGGAATGTCGAAGCCCCGCCGCTCCATCTCCGAGGCCACGAACACCATCTCGTCCAGGCTCGGCGTGATCAGGCCCGACAGGCCGATGATGTCGCAGTTGTGGGCCTTCGCCTCATCGAGGATGCGGTCGGCCGGGACCATGACGCCCAGGTCCACCACCTCGTAATTGTTGCACTGGAGCACGACGCCGACGATGTTCTTGCCGATGTCGTGCACGTCGCCCTTGACCGTGGCCATCAGGATGCGGCCCGCCTGCTCGCGCGGCTTGCCCGCCTTCTCGGCCTCCAGATAGGGCTCCAGATAGGCCACGGCCTGTTTCATCACCCGGGCGGACTTCACCACCTGGGGCAGGAACATCTTGCCAGAGCCGAACAGGTCGCCGACCACGTTCATGCCGTCCATCAGGGGGCCTTCGATGACGTGCAGCGGCCGCTCGACCCCCTGCCGCGCCTCCTCCGTATCCGCCTCGATGAACTCGGTGATGCCGTTGACCAGGGCGTGCTCGATGCGCTTGGCCACGGGCTGCTCGCGCCATGTCAGGTCCACGACCCGCGCCGCGCCCTTCTCGCCCTTGTACTCGGGCGCCATGTCCACCAGCCGCTCGGTGTTGGACACGTTCGTGCGCTGGGGCCGGTTCAGGATCACGTCCTCGACCGCCTCGCGCAGCTTCGGGTCGATGTCGTCATAGACCGGCAGATCGCCCGCATTGACGATGCCCATGTCCATGCCCGCATTGATGGCGTGGTACAGGAAGACGCTGTGGATCGCCCGGCGCACCGGCTCGTTGCCGCGGAAGCTGAACGAGACATTGGACACCCCGCCCGACACCTTGGCGTGGGGCAGGGTCTTCTTGATCACCCGCACCGCCTCGATGAAGTCCACGGCGTAGTTGTCGTGGTCCTCGATCCCCGTCGCCACGGCGAAGATGTTGGGATCGAAGATGATGTCCTCGGGCGGGAAGCCGATGTCGTCCACCAGCAGCCGATAGGCCCGGGTGCAGATCTCGATCTTGCGGTCCCTGGTGTCCGCCTGGCCGTCCTCGTCGAAGGCCATGACCACCACCGCCGCGCCGTAGCGCAGGCATTTCACCGCATGCTCGCGGAACGCCGCCTCGCCTTCCTTCAGCGAGATGGAGTTGACGATGGGCTTGCCCTGCACGCACTTCAGCCCCGCCTCGATCACCTCCCATTTGGAAGAGTCGATCATGATCGGCACCCGGCTGATGTCGGGCTCGGCCGCGATCAGGTTCAGGAAGGTGCGCATGGCGACGACGCCGTCCAGCAGCCCCTCGTCCATGTTCACATCGATGACCTGGGCGCCCGCCTCCACCTGCTGACGCGCCACGTCCAGCGCCGCCGTATAGTCGCCCTCGACCACCAGCTTGCGGAATTTGGCCGAGCCGGTGACGTTGGTCCGCTCGCCGACATTGATGAAGGTGGGGCGCATCAGGCGTATCCAATCCAGCCACGCCAGGCCATGCCGACGTAGAACACTTCGACGCCGGAGAACCCGGCCTCGCCCAGAAGGGCTTCGTTTCGCTCGGGCGGCACGAGGCCGGCGTTGGCCTTCTGGCTGGCGCGCGCCCCCTCAAGGGTGGCTGCATCGACGCCCGAGGCGAGGGCGTAGGCGATGTAGCGGTCCACATCGCGCTCGAACGCGGGACCTGTTCGGTCGCCGCAGCGATCCACCAGAATGAACGGCGCGCCGGGCTTCAGACGGCGGTGAATCTCCCTGAGGATCGACAGCTTCGACCCGTCGTCCGGAATCATGCCCAGCACGAGGATCAGGGTCGCCGCGTCGAAGGGTCCGGGCGGCGCGTCGGCCGCGACGCCCTCGATCAGCTCCAGTCGCTCATTGACCTCGGGACCGACGATGGTCCGCGCCAGATCCAGCATGGCCGGGGCGGGATCGACACCGACAAAGCGCCATGTCGGCCCGGCCTTGGCCAAAGCCCTCGTATCCAGACCGCCGCCCGCGCCGACGACCAGCACCTGTCCGTCGTCCGGCATGGTCTCGGCCAGCAGCACCCCGGCCATCTGCAGCACCCCGCCATGGCCCGGCATGAAAGCCGGCGGTCCCATGGTGGCGTAGCGCGCGACCTTGTCGGGGTCGGTGAAGTTGCGGGCGAAGGCGCTCATGACACGATCTCGAACGGCTCCAGCCCCGACAGCCGCATGGCCGTGGGCCGCTCCGGGATCGCCCGCGGCTTCACCCCCGCCACCGCATCGGCCACGTGCTTGATGTGATCCGGCGTGGTGCCGCAGCAGCCGCCCAGGATGTTGACCAGCCCGCTCTCGGCCCACTCGTGCAGGTGACAGGCCGTCTGGTGCGGCTCCTCGTCGTACTGGCCCATGGCGTTGGGCAGGCCCGCGTTGGGGAAGGCCGCGACCAGGGTGTCGGCCACCCGCGCGATGTCGGCGATGTGGGGCCGCATCAGGTCCGCGCCCAGGGCGCAGTTCAGTCCGATGGCGAAAGGCTTGGCGTGGCGCACGCTGTTCCAGAACGCCTCGGCCGTCTGGCCCGACAGGGTCCGTCCCGAGCGGTCGGTGATGGTGCCCGAGATCCACAGCGGCAGGGCCTCATAGCCCTCATCCTGCAGATCCAGGATCGCCTTGATGGCCGCCTTGGCGTTCAGGGTGTCGAAGATGGTCTCCACCAGGAACAGGTCCACCCCGCCCTCGTGCAGGGCGCGGGCCTGCTGCTTGTAGGCCTCATAGACCTCGTCGAAGCTCACGGCCCGGTAGCCGGGGTCGTTCACGTCCGGGCTGATGGACAGGGTCCGGTTCGTCGGCCCCATGGAGCCGGCCACGAAGCGCGGCTTGTGCGGCTCCTTTTCGGTCCAGCGGTCGGCCACCTCGCGGGCGATCTTCGCGCCCTCGAAATTCAGGTCCCACACTGCGTCCTCAAGCCCGTAGTCCGCCTGGCCGATGGTGGTGGAGGAGAAGGTGTTGGTCTCCGAGATGTCCGCGCCCGCCCCGTAATACTGGTCGTGCAGGTCGGCGATGATGTCCGGACGCGTCAGGATCAGAAGGTCGTTGTTGCCCTTCTGCGGATGGTTGTGCTCGCGGAAGCGTTCGCCCCGGAAGTCCTCTTCCGACAGCTCGCAGCGCTGGATCATCACGCCCCAGGCGCCGTCCAGCACCAGGATGCGTTCCTTGGCGGCCGCGTGCAGGGCAGCGATGCGGTCAGTGCGGGTCATTGCGAACCTCCAGGGATCAGCGCCGCCCCCTCCACCACGCCCTGCGGGCGCGGTCCCCCTCCCCACGTCGTGGGGAGGAGAGGCGACCTGCGATTCTCCTCCCCATCACTTGGGATGGGGAGGTGGCGCGGGCGCGACTCAGCGCCCGTGACGGAGGGGGCGGCTCGGTGTTGAACAATCATGACTGAACTTCCCGGACGCCCAGCACCCGGCAGATGGCGTAGACCAGATCGGCCCGGTTCAGGGTGTAGAAGTGGAAGTCGCCGAACCCCTCCTCCTGCAGCCGCGCGCAGGTCTCGGCGGCGACGGAGGCGGCGATCAGGCGACGGGTGTCGGGGTCTTCGTCCAGACCCTCGAAATGGGCGCCCAGCCAGTCGGGCACGCTGGCCCCGCAGGCGCCGGACATGCGCTTCAGGGCGCCGAAATTGGTCACCGGCATGACGCCGGGGATCAGGGGGATGGTCACCCCCGCCGCCGCCACCCGGTCACGGAACCGCAGGAAGGCGTCGATGTCGAAAAAGAACTGGCTCACCGCCCGCGTGGCGCCCGCATCCACCTTGGCCTTGAGCACCTCGATGTCGTGGTCGATGGACGGGCTTTCCGGGTGCTTCTCCGGATAGACGCCCACAGAGATCTCGAACCCGCCCACCCGGCTGATGGCGGCGGACAGCTCGGTGGCGTTGGCGTAGCCGTCGGGGCGCGGCTGATAGACCCCGCCGATGCCGGCGCCGCCCGGCGGATCGCCGCGCAGGGCCACGATGTGGTTCACCCCTGCGGCCTTGTACTCGCGGATCACCTGATCCACCTCGTCGCGCGACGCCTCCACACAGGTCAGGTGGGCGGCGGGCTTCAGGCTGGTCTCCGACAGGATGCGGGTCACCGTGCGGTGGGTGCGCTCCCGCGTCGAGCCGCCCGCGCCATAGGTCACCGACACGAAGGCCGGGTTCAGCGGCTCCAGCCGCCGCACCGCAAGCCACAGGTTTTCCTCGGCCTGATCGGTCTTGGGCGGAAAGAACTCGAACGATACGCGCGGTCCGCCGCCGTCGCGCTGTCCGGCGCGGGCCACCGGCCCCAGCGGCGACAGCAACAGGGCGCGGGCCTGGGACAGGCTGGCTGAGGCAGCGGTCATGCCACGCTCCTTTTCGCGGTTTCGGCCCGCGTGGCGGTCCAGATGGTGACGGTCAGGTCTTCGGTGTCCGGGGGCAGGGCGATGGGCGCCGACGGCGCCAGCCCCGCTTCCGTCATCCAGCCGCCGATCTCGGCGTCGGAGAAGCCCAGACGCCGGTGCTGGTGCTGTTCACGCAGCTGCTCCAGCCCGTGCGGCGCAAAGTCCACGATCAGCAGGCGTCCGCCCGGGGCCACCAGACGGGCGGCCTCGCGCACGGCGGCGGCGGGATCGGTCAGATAATGCAGCACCTGATGCACCACCACCAGATCGGCGCTCTGGGCCGGCAGGCGCGTGGCGAAGATGTCGCCGTGGCGCAGCTCCACCTTGGTCAGCCCCGCCTTGGCCGCGTTGCTGCGGGCGATGTTCAGCATGTTCTGGCTCAGGTCCAGGCCGATGGACCGGCGGGCCTTCTGGCCCAGCAGGGTCAGCATCCGGCCCGAGCCGGTGCCCAGATCCACCACCTTGTTGAACGGCCCCGGCCCGGCCGCCTGTTCGATGGCCGCCTCCACCGCGCTCTCGCGCACATACAGCGAGCGCATCTGGTCCCAGCGGGGCGCCACCTGCTCGAAATAGGCGGCGGCCTCGGCCTCGCGCTCGCGGCGCACCTCCTCCAGCCGGTGATGGTCCTGGTCGGCGGCGCCGTCCTCCAGCAGATCCAGCACCGTGTCCACCAGCCGCCGCGCGGCCAGATCGGAAGACAGGCGGTAGAAGACGCGTGCGCCGTCCGGGAATCGCTCGATAAGCCCGGCGTCGGCCATCAGCTTCAGATGGCGTGACACGCGCGGCTGACTCTGGTCCAGTATGCGCGACAACTCCATGACCGACAGCTCGTCGCCCGCGAGCAGGGTCAGGACCCGGAGACGGGTCGGCTCTCCCGCGGCGCGCAGGGCTTCGACAGCCTGATCGGACGTGAACGACATGGCATCATATAAAGATATCTTTATATGATTATGCAAGCGAAAATCCTTGGCCTGGCGGCGGTTCTCGGCCTCGCCTTGCCGCTGATGGCCGGCTGCGACGCGTCGGGCGAGAACACCGGCCGGGAGGATGGACCCGTCGCGGACTCCGCCCCCGCAGTGGACGCCGAGGCGCCGCCGCCGCCGCCGACTGCCCTCCCCGACCTCGCCGTGGAGGTCCGGGAGCCGCCCGAGGCCGCGGCGCCGGTCGCCCGGCAGACCGCACGACGCCGCGCCCCCGCGCCTCCGGAACCGTCAGAGCCGCCGACGGAAGTCGGCCCCCTGATCGTCATCGGCCCGCGCGACGGCGAGACCCTGGGCGAATACCGGGCGCGGGCGGACCGGCTGTTCACCCGGCTGGACAGCGACGGCGACGGGCGGCTGGACCGCGAGGAGATCATCAGCGGCGTGGGTCAGGTCCGCCTGCGCAACGCCCTCGAACGCGCCGACATCGATCTGGACGATCACGTCTCGCGCCAAGAGTTCAACGACGTCGCGACCCGCGCCTACCAACGCCTCGACGCCGACGGCAATGGCGTGGTGACCGAAGCGGAGTTCGAGGCCGGCGACCCCCTGGCCGTCGACTAGGCCCCCGATAATCCCGCATTTCGCGAAGCCGATCCCTTGCCCCACAAGGGTTCATGTCGCCACGCCCGCCTTTTGCGCCCCCCTCCCCGCACGCGCCCTTACACTGGTCCGTTCAAACTGACCGGGAGGCGAATTCAGCAATTCAACAATTCAGACACTGTTTTTTCGGCGACGACCTGGACTCCCATTGCACTGTTTTTCGTTTCGGGAGTCTAACGCACCTGCGCGACGCCCCTTGTCATCCCGGAAACGCCGAAGGCGTTATCCGGGACGGGACCGGTCGGTCGTTGATCAGGCCCGGACGGAGCATCGCGTCGGCCGGGATGACAAGAGCGCCCCCGTTGCACTCCAATTGCACTGTTTCTTTCGCGTCGGAGTCTAGACAACGGGCGTCTTCAGCGGCCGCCCCTCGAAGTGCGCCGACAGGTTCTCCAGCAGCAGGCCCAGCATGCCCTGGACCGCCTCGTTGGTGGCGCCGGCGGTGTGGGGCGTCAGGGTGGTGTTGGGCACGTCGGCCCAGCGCGCCGGATCGGTGGGCTCGGTCTCGAACACGTCCAGCGCCGCATGGCCCAGCTTGCCCGCCGTCAGGGCCGCGATCAGGGCGTCCTCGTCCACCAGCTGGCCGCGCGCCACATTGACCAGCAGGCCGTCGGGCCCCAGCGCCTCGATCACGGCGCGGGAAATCAACCCCCGGTTGTTTTCATCGGCCCGGCAGGCCACCACCAGCACGTCGCTGTCCCTCGCCAGATCGTCCAGCGACGCCGCCCGGGGCCATCCCGCCGCCTTCTCGCGCGGCCCCCACCAGGCGACCCGCATCCGCAGGGCCTCGCACCGGCGCGCCACCGCCTCGCCGATCAGGCCCATGCCCACGACGCCGACCCTCAGGTGGTTCAGGGAGGGGGTGATGGTCTTGGCGTCGGGCGTCCACTGCCCGGCCCGCAGGGCCCGGTCGCCCTCGGCGATGCGCCGCCGGGCGGAGATGATCAGGCCCAGGGCGTGGTCGGCCACATCCTCGTGGTTCACGCCCGGCGCATGGGTGACCGGCAGGCCCCGGTCCCGGCACCAGTCCACGTCGATGCCGTCGTATCCGGAGGTGAAACAGGCGATCAGCTCAAGCCGCGGCAGGCTCTCGATCAGGGGCTTGTCCAGCGCGAACTCGCCGGCCACCACCATGGCGCGGATATCGTCCCGCGCCTCCACCGGCGGCCCCTCCCAGAACCGGTAGACCGTATAGGGCCCGTCCAGAAAGGCCGTCAGCGGCGCCAGATGCCGCTGCATGATCAGGATCGCCGGGCGGTCGGTCATGCAACGGCTCCGTGATCAGCCCCCGCCGACGCCGAGGAAGTTGTCGAACTCCGAGTGGTTTCCGTACAGGACGATGCGCATGTCCGCGACGCCGTCGCCGTCCACATCCATGGCCAGCAGGGTGAAACCCGCCGACGGCAGCCAGGTCAGCACCAGCTGTCCCGCCTGTCCGGTGAAGGCGTCCACCTGGGTGAACGTCTGGTTCCCCGCGGTGTTGACGTCGGCGTCCACGCCCCTCAGGTCGATGAAGTCATCGGCGCCGAGGTCCATGATCCGGTCGTAGTTCGAATAGGTCGAATCCGATGCGGAGGTGTAGCGGAAGACGTCGACGCCGCCGCCGCCGGTCATGATGTCCGCACCGCCATAGCCGATGATGATGTTGGCCGCGCTGTTGCCGGTGATGACGTTGCTCAGGTCGTTGGCTACGGCATTGGCGTTGTTCGCGCCGAGCAGGGTGATGTTCTCCACGTGGGTGAAGCGGGCGTCGAAGCTCACGGAGCTCAACACCGTATCGACGCCGCCGCCGGCCACCTCGACCACCACATCGCCACGGCTGTCCACCTCATAGATGTCGTCGCCGCCGAGGCCCTGCATGTAGTCGTCGCCGCCCATGCCCTTGATGATATTGGCCGAGTTGTTGCCGATGATGGTGTTGTTCAGATCGTTGGCCACGATGTTGGCGTTCACGCCGCCGATGATCGTGATGTTCTCCACATGGGTGGAGCGGGCGTCGAAGCTGACTTCAGTCAGCACCGTGTCGACGCCCCCGCCGGCCACTTCCACGACCACGTCGCCCCGGCTGTCCACATAATAGGTGTCGTTGCCGCCGAGGCCCTGCATGGTGTCGTCGCCGCCCATGCCCTTGAGGATGTTGGCCGCGTTGTTGCCGACGATGGTGTTGTTCAGGTCGTTGCCGACGAGATTGAGCGCCGCGTTCCCCTGGGCCCTCAGGATCTCGACGTGGGTGGCGCGCGCGTCGAAGCTGACGCGGGCGAAAACCGTGTCGTTCCCCTCGCCGGCGGCCTCGATGACCGTGTCGGCGCGGCTGTCCACATAATAGAAGTCGTCCCCGGCTCCGCCCTCCATGCGGTCATCGCCGGCGCCGCCGACCAGGATGTCGCCGCCGAGGCCGCCATAGAGGCGGTCATTGCCGTCGCCGCCATCCAGTCGGGAGCCTTCATAACCCGACACGGGCGCGTCGGCCCCGGTGAGCGACACATTGAGGGTGTAGGCCGCGCCCGCCGGGATCGGATCGTAGGCCACGAAGCCGCCGGACCCGGGCCCCGCAAAGGTGCCCACCACAATGTAGTACACGCCGGACGCCGGCACGGTGAAGCTCAGGAACGAGTCCTGTCGCACGCTGCTGCCCACGTCGAGCGGACCGTCATCGTTCTGGGCCAGCGGGTTGCCGGCCGCGTCATAGATGCGGATGACGGTGTCGATGCCGTCGGTCCCGTCGATGTCGATGTTCACGGTCTCGCCGGCCGCGGCCGTGAAGCTGTACCATTCATAGGTCCCGTTGCTGACGGCCTGCACCGTGGCGTGGGGGACTGTGGTCGACGAGATGATCTCTGCGTCGAACTGAAGCCCGAAAGCGCCGTCCAGTGAAAACGCCGCTCCCCTTGTGGCGATCACCTGGGCCTGCACCTTGACCAGATCCGCCACCGCCACCGCGATGGCGGTCGAGGCGGCGTACATGGTGTCGTTGCCCGTGCCGCCGATGGCGCGTTCCACGACGGCGCCATGGGCGATGGCGACGTTCCCGAAGAGGCCGCCGACGTTGGAGAAGTGCCCCTGACGCAGATCAATCAGCTGGTTCTGGGAGTAGTCAGAGAAGTTCAGGGTGTCGTAGCCGCCCGCATCCCAGACCGCGAAAATCAGCGGCGAGCCGGCGTCGGTGGCCGTGTAGAAATCCCGGTCGGTGTTCGAGTTGAACCCATAGACGGTGTTGCCCGTCCGGGTCTCCATATTGGCGCCGTAGAGCAACTGGATCGCCGCAATGTCGTCCAGCAGCGGCGCTGCGGGATTCGATCCCATGAAGGCCGCGCCGGTGAGACCCTCGTTCCAGTAGCTCATGATGCTGAACTGACGCGTATCCTCGCGGTAGTCCGCGTCCGCGTAGGTGGGGCTGTCCTCCTCGCTGGCGTTGTAGGCGCCGGGGTGCAGCAGACCGATCGCGTGACCGATTTCGTGGGTCAGGGTGTGACGGCCGTAGTTCAGGTAGCTCGGCGAGGCGTTGTACCAGAGCGAGCTGTTCACCCACACGTCCCCGTTCGAGGCGCTGGCGTCCGCATTCCCGGGAAGGGTCGCGAAGGCCGCGGCGCCCTCGGCGCCGGACGAGTAGTTGCCGAACAGGATGGTCGCTTCGTCCGAATAGCCATCGCCGACACGCTGGAAGACGATGTTCGCCACATCCGCCCAGCTTTGCAGCGCCAGAAGAGTCTGCGCGATCTGGACGTCGCTGAAGCGCGAAAACCCGGTCGTGTCGTCCGGCATGGCCCCCGGCGCCGTGTCGCGGAAGGCGAAGGTCACCACGGCGCCCGGCCCGGCGCCCCAGATCAGCCCGCCGCGGGCGATCGCGCCGGCAGCGCCCTCGACCGTGAAGGAGGGTTTGCCGCCGAAAGGCCCGCCGCCGCGGTCTTCTGCGTTGATTGCTAAGGGCTCCAGGCCCGCAGGGACGTCCTGCTCATGGCGCACAAAATAGCCGAGACCGCAGACAACGCACATGGCGCATTCCTCCACCAAATTCTATGCTTGGACCTTAGAGACGACACCGGTCGCGGCAAGCCTCTTTTGTCGTCCCCATAAAGTTGTGATGAGTCCCATGAAGCAATCGGCGCTCGTTTGGGGTCTGATGGCCGGCGTCCTCGCCCTGCCCCAATCCCTGGAGATTTCCGCCATGAGCATGTCCATACCCGTTCTGCCTTCGGCGGAGGATCTGGCGGGTGACTGGCGGCTGCACTGGGGCGGCGGCGCTTGCAGCGTCAGCCTGTCGGCGCGGCCTGTCGCCATGCCGCGCCCGGCCGCAGACGCGTGGTCCCTGACCCTTGAGCCCGCCTGCGCCGGGAACGCGGCGCTGGATTCGGTCAGCGCATGGCGGCCCGCGTCGGACGGCGTCGAGATGGTGGACGCCCGGGGCCGGACCCGCGTGTTTCTGTCGCGCACCGGACCCGGCGTCTATGAAGCCGCCCCGCCGTCGGATCAGACGCTGCGCATGACGCGCGACTGATCCGACAGCCCGGCCCCCTGGCCGGTCAGCCCCCGCCGACGCCGAGGAAGTTGTCGAAGTCGGCGTGGTCGCCGTACAGCACGATGCGCATGTCGGCCACGCCGTCGCCGTCCACATCCATGGCCAGCACGGTGAAGCCCGCCGACGGCAGCCAGATCAGGGTCAGTTGCCCCGCCTGTCCGGTGAAGGCGTCCACCTGGGTGAAGGACTGATTCCCGTCGACATTGATGTCGGCGTCCACGCCCCTGAGATCGATGAAGTCGTCATCGCCCAGGTCCATGATCCGGTCGTAGTCAGCGAAGGTCGAGTCGGACGCTGATGTGTACCGGAACGTGTCGGAGCCGCCGCCGCCGGTCATGATGTCCGCGCCGCCGTAGCCGATGATGATGTTGCTGGCGCTGTTGCCGGTGATGACGTTGTTCAGGTCGTTGGCCACGGCGTTGGCGTTGGCCACGCCGGTCAGGGTGATGTTCTCCACATGGGTGGCGCGGGCGTCAAAGCTGACCGAGCTCAACACCGTGTCGATCCCGCCGCCCTCGACCTCGATGACCACATCGCCGCGGCTGTTCACCTCGTAGGTGTCGTCGCCGCCCCGACCTTCCATGCGGTCGTCACCGCCGCCGCCCTTGATGATGTTGGCCGCGTCATTGCCGATGATGTCGTTGTTCAGGTCGTTGCCGATGAGGTTGAGCGCCGCATCGCCGTGAGCCCGCAGGTTCTCTACGTGGGTGGTGCGGGCGTCGAAGCTGACCGTGCTGAACACCGTGTCGATCCCGCCGTCTGCCGCCTCGACCACCACGTCGCTGCGGCTGTCCACATAGTAGGTGTCGTCACCGCCATACCCCTTGAGGATGTTGACGCCGCTGTTGCCGATGATGATGTTGTTCAGATCGTTGCCGATGGCGTTGATGTTGGCCGACCCGGTCAGGGTGATGTTCTCAACGTGCGTGGTGCGGGCGTCAAAGCTCACCGTGCTGACCACCGTGTCGATCCCGCCGCCTTCCGCCTCGATCACCACGTCATCGCGGCTGTCCACATAGTAGGTGTCGTCGCCGCCATAGCCCCTGAGGATATTGGCGCCGCTGTTGCCCCTGAGGACGTTGTCCAGATCGTTGCCCAGGGCGTTGGCGTTGGACGTCCCGGTCAGGGTGATGTTTTCCACATGGGTGAAGCGGCCATCGAAGCTGACCGAGCTCAACACCGTGTCGATCCCGCCGCCCTCGACCTCGACCACCACGTCGCCGCGGCTGTCCACCACATAGGTGTCGTCGCCCCCGCCGCCCTCCATGCGGTCGTCCCCCGCGCCGCCGTCGATAAGGTTGGCGGCGTCGTTGCCGACAATGTCATTGTTCAGGCCGTTGCCGGTGAGATTGATCGCTGCGTCGCCCCAGGCTCTCAGGTTTTCCACGTGGGTCGAACCCGCGTTGAAGCTGACGGCGCTGAAAACAGTATCGACGCCGCCGCCCTCGGTCTCGATCACCGTGTCATCGAGGCTGTCCACATAATAGGTGTCGTCGCCGCCATAGCCCCTGAGGATATTGGCGCCGCTGTTGCCCCTGAGGACGTTGTCCAGATCGTTCCCCAGGGCGTTGGCGTTGGCCGTCCCGGTCAAGGTGATGTTCTCCACATGGGTGAAGCGGCCATCGAAGCTGACCGAGCTCAGCACCGTGTCGATCCCGCCGCCCTCGACCTCGACCACCACATCGCCCCGGCTGTCGACATAGTAGGTGTCGTCGCCCGCGGCGCCCGCCATGCGGTCGTCGCCCGCGCCGCCGTCCAGAACATTGGCGCCCGCGTCGCCGGTGAGGGTGTCGTCGAAGGACGAGCCGAGGATGTTCTCGAACTCCGAAATGACATCGCCCTCGGCGTCACCGCCCGAGGCGGTGTTGTCGCTGAGGTTGATGGTCACGCCGGCCGAGGAGCCGGCGTAGCTGACGGTGTCGATCCCGGCTCCGCCCATGAGGGTGTCGGCGCCGGCGCCGCCACGGATCAGATCGTCGCCGAAGCTGCCCAACAGGCGGTTATCGCCGTCGTCGCCGATGAGTTCGTCGTCACCTTCGCCGCCAACAACACCCTCGATGCTGATCAGGGTGTCGCCTTCGCTGCTGAAGCCGGTGGAGAGATCGACCCGCAGGTCCGCATCGTCCTCTTCGTAAGAGGCAATGTCGAAGCCGTCCCCGCCGTCGAGGATGTCGGCGCCTTCGCCGCCTTCCAGCAGGTCATCGCGTTCGCCCCCGAACAGGGTGTCATTTCCCTCACCGCCGAACAGTTGGTCATCGCCGGCCTCGCCGTGCAGTATGTCGTCGCCACCGTCCCCGAGCAGGCCGTCGTTTCCATCCCCGCCGTGGATGACGTTGTCCGCGTTGCCGCCGAACAGGATGTCGTCAAAGGCGGAACCGATCAGGTTCTCGATGCTCTCGAAGCGGTCGCCTTCGGCGCCGCCGTCGGCGCCGTTAAACAGCAGGTCGACGTAGACGCGCTGGGACGCGTTGGCATAGCTGAGGGTGTCGATTCCGGCGCCGCCGATGAAGGTGTCGGGCCCGGCTCCCGCCGCGGCGATCAGCAGATCGTCCCCGTCGCCGCCGTCGTAGGTGCGGGCCGGCCCTGCGGTGGCGGTGATGACGTCATCGCCGGCCCCACCGCCGACGAAGACGGCGTCGCCGGAATATTCGATCACATCATCCCCGGCCGTGCCGGTGACCGTGTTTCCGGCCTCGCCGGGCGCGTCGCGGGTGTCGAGGATCTCCATGACCACATCGCCCGAGGCGTCGATGAAGGTGACGACCAGCCGCCCGTCGGGCATGAGCGCCAGATCAGGCGGCGAGCTGGCGTCGCCCGTATGAAAGATGCCCAGCGCCCCCTTCGTGGCCCCTGTGACGTCGAAGCGCTGAACCTGGATCGTGCCGGTGGAGCTATCCATCACGACAACGGCGTAGGTGTTGTCGCCAAGATCCTGAACGACAGGTCGCTCGCCATCGCCCAGGATCAGGCCTGGAATGCTCGCCTGCGCGCCGACTGTTTGCCCGTTGGCGCTGAACAATTGGACCTGAACCACGCCGTCGGCTGACCAGGTCATCACGAACCGGGTTCCAAGGACGGTCAGGCTCGGGGCCAGGTCCTCGACCCCCGCCGCGCCGCGCACCGCGTCGCGGGCGTTGGAGACATTGCCCTCTGCGTCCACAATGTAGAGCCGGATCTGGCTGTCGCCATCGATCACGGCGGAGACAGCGACCGCATAACTTCCATTTGCCAGGGCGGTGATCGCCGGCTCGCCCTGGATGTCCGGCTCGGTGATCAGGTTGAAGCGCGCGGAGCTGACACCCTGAAACGGGTCAGAGGCCGACGGATCGAAAAGGTACGCCCTGATGACGCTCTCGCCTTCTGCATTGACCTGACGCCAGATGGTCAGGCCCGAGTCCGGGGATGCGATGGCGATCGCCGGGTCAAACGCGCCGGGCTCCGCGTCCCGGTTCGGGTCGTTGAACAGCCGCACCGACGGCGAAGGCTCCCCGGCCGCGTCAAAGCGGGTGATGTAGACCTCTTCATAGCCGCCGCCCTGCCGTTCAAACACGGCGACGAAGCCGCCCCCCGGAGCCGCCACGATCTCGACGTTGCTGGATTGGCCGCCGAGGTCGTGGTTGATCGCGAACTCCTCGCCCACCGGATGGCCGAGCGGGTCCAGAATCAGGCCGACCGTCCCGGTCCCCAGATCCTCGCCGATCGCGGTCCAGCTGATCAGGATGTTGCCGTTGGTCAGCACCGTCACCTTCGGATCGGTGCGGGTTCCGTCGGTCGTGGCGTTGACGGCGACAGCGTCAAGCCAGGTGGCGGGGGTGTTGGGCATCGGGCGATCCTTGTGTGCGGTCCGACCGGCGTCCGGCGGCGGACGCGGTCGTGGCGATGCAGGCGCCGGTGTCAGCGCGGTTGCGTCGGAGAGGTCGCTATTCAACCACCGCCGCGTTGTTGCGGGCGTTGGAATTGCCGTGGAAACGGCGTTGAAACGGCGGCAGCGCCGGCCGGCTCAGGCTTCGGCGATGAAGCGCCGCACGGCGGCGGTGAAGTCGGCTGCGGCGGGCTCGCGGCCGATCAGCAGATGGTTGTTGCTGTCCAGACCCACGAACTCGGCCGACGGAATGGCGGTGGCCAGCTCCCGACCGGTGGCCATGGGGATGCGGCGGTCGCCCCGGCTGTGGATCACCAGGGCGGGCGCCTTCACCGCATCGAGGCGGTGGCGAACATCCAGCTCGGAGAAGGCCTGAAGGAAGCGCGCCGCATTGCGCGACGAGGTGGTCTGGCGCTGGAACTCGTCGAACCAGTCCAGCTCGTCCGGGGTCGCGTCGGGCATGAAGGTGCCCGAGAAGATGCGCCGGTATGCGGGGTCGGGCCGGCCCCAGCCCGCCTCGGTCAGCACCATGACGGCCTCCCGCTCACGAACCTCGGCCGGAGTGGCGATGTGGCGCCAGCCGGCGGGATAGCCGCCGAAGAGGATCAGGTGGGACACCCGCTCCGGATGGCGGGCGGCGTATTCGATGGAGACCGAGGCGCCCTGGCTGATGCCCAGCAATGGGAACCGTTCAAGGCCCGCCGCGTCGACCACCGCCTCCAGATCGGAGACGAAGGTGTCGAGACTGATCTCGGGCGCGTCCCAGTCCGACAGGCCGCAGCCGCGACTGTCATAGCGCACAAGGCGATGGGTGGCGGCCAGGTCGCGATACAGGGGGCTCCAGATGGGCGCCTCCCAGTCGAGCTCCAGATGGGTCAGCCAGTTGGCGGCCTTGACCAGCGGCGGCGCGTCCTCGCGGCCCACCGAGGCCCAGGCCAGGCTGACGCCGTCGGCTGCGCGGACGAAGCGGACCGTCTGGCGCGGCCGGGGGGCGGCAACAGCAGGACGATCAGCCGGGGTCTGGGGTTGCGTGGCCGGCGTCGACCATGCGGGGGCGGTCAGACCCGCATCCCGGAACGCGGTCTCCAGCTCGTCGGCGGATCGCCGCGCTTCCTCGGCGCCCTTCGCCCGTCGGGTCAGGGCGACCACCCCCTGTGCGGCGTCGGGATCGAACGGCTGGTCATCCAGCCAGCGCACCGCCCACACCAGCGCCTCGTCCGCGCCCGTCTCGAAGTCCAGCGCCAGTCGCCGGGCTATCCCCGCCCGCACCTGGGCCAGAGCCTGGCGTTCGCGGGCCAGCCAGACGGCGAACGCGGGCTGATTGGCGAGCTCGCAGTCATCCAGCAGGATATTGTCCGCCGTTCGCCACGCCGCAGCCAGATCCTCAAAGGCCGCTTCGGGATCGTCGGCGCAGGCCTGAATCCGGCGCAGGTCCACGTCCACGTCGTCGCTGACGACCTCCACCCGCTCGCGGTCGGCGGTCAGGCGCTCCACCCCGTCGCGGTTCAGCAAGGGCCGAAGCTTTGTCAGCGACCAGCGCAGCGCCCCGCGCGGGTCGTCGGGCACATCCCAGAACAGTTCGCAGAGCCGGTCGCGCCGCTGGGGGCTGCCGATCAGGATCAGATAGCCCAGCAGGGCGCGGGTCTTCCGCGAGGCCGGAAGTTCGAGGCGACGACCGTCAGCCCGGATCTCCAGGCCTCCAAGCAAATTCACCGCCAGACCTGGGGAGGGGGCGGTGGGAGACGCGGCCATGAAGCCTCCGTATTATCCCCGGATACAGGCTGAACCGTAGCACATCCGGGCCCCGACGAGAATCCGCGAAACCCGGTCGGGACGGGGGCGCCGTTTCGGCCGGGGTCTCAACTTGGCGACAGATCGAACCTGGCCTACCGCCCGAACTTCTGGAACTTGATGCGGTGGGGGATGAGGCTGTCGGCGCCGAGGCGGCGCTTCTTGTCTTCCTCGTAGGCTTCGAAATTGCCCTCGAACCATTCCACGTGGCTGTCGCCCTCGAAGGCCAGGATGTGGGTGGCCAGACGGTCCAGGAACCAGCGGTCGTGGGAGATGACCACGGCGCAGCCGGCGAACTGTTCCAGCGCCTCTTCCAGGTTCTGCAGGGTCTCGATGTCCAGGTCGTTGGTCGGTTCGTCGAGCAGGATCAGGTTGCCGCCGGACGCCAGGGTCTTGGCCAGGTGGACGCGGTTGCGCTCACCGCCCGACAGCTGGCCGACCTTCTTCTGCTGGTCGCCGCCCTTGAAGTTGAAGCTGCCCACATAGGCGCGGGTGTTGATCTCGCGCTTGCCGACCATCATCACGTCGGTGCCGCCGGAGATGGCCTGCCAGATGGTCTCGTCGGGCTTCAGGTCGTCGCGGGACTGGTCCACATAGGCCAGCTTGACCGTCTCGCCGACCTTGATGGAGCCGCCGTCGGGCGTTTCCTGGCCGGTGATCAGCTTGAACATGGTCGACTTGCCGGCGCCGTTGGGGCCGATGACGCCGACAATGCCGTTGGGCGGCAACTTGAAGGTCAGGTTGTCGAACAGCAGCTTGTCGCCATACGACTTCTGCAGGCCCTCGACCTCCAGCACCACATTGCCCAGGCGCGGCCCGGGCGGGATCTGGATGTGGGCGTGGGTCTGGGCCCCGCGCTGGTTCTCCTGCTCCTCGACCATGCGCTCATAGGCGGCCAGACGGGCCTTGGACTTGGCCTGACGGGCCTTGGCGCCCGAGCGGACCCATTCCAGTTCGCGGGTCAGGGCGCGCTGGCGGGCTTCGGATTCGGAGTTCTCCTGAACCACCCGCTTCTGCTTGGCCTCCAGCCAGCTGGAGTAGTTGCCCTCGTGGGGGTGGCCCTTGCCGCGGTCCAGCTCCAGCGTCCACTTAGTGACGAGGTCGAGGAAGTAGCGATCGTGGGTCACCAGGATGACGCAGCCGGGGAAGTTCTCCAGGTGGTGCTGCAACCAGGCCACGGACTCGGCGTCCAGGTGGTTGGTCGGTTCGTCGAGCAGCAGCATGTCCGGCTTGGACAGCAGCAGGCGGGCCAGCGCCACGCGGCGCTTCTCACCGCCGGACAGGTTGGTGACCTCCCAGTCGTCAGGCGGACAGCGCAGGGCGTCCATGGCCATCTCGATGCGGCTGTCGATGTCCCAGACATCGGCGGCGTCGATCTTCTCCTGCAGCGCCGTCATCTCTTCCATCAGCGCGTCGGAGTAGTCCTCGGCCATCTCGGCGGCGATGGCGTTGAAGCGCTCGACCCACTGCTTCTCCTCGCACCAGGCCTCGACGTTCTGGCGCACGTTCAGCTCGGGGTTCAGGTGCGGCTCCTGCTCCAGATAGCCACGCTTGACGCCGTCGGCGGCCTTGGCCTCGCCCGTGAACTCGGTGTCGAGGCCGGCCATGATCTTCAGCAGGGTGGATTTACCGGAGCCGTTGACACCGACCACGCCGATCTTGGCGTCGTTGTAGAAGCTGAGCCAGATGTTCTCGAAGATCTTCTTGCCGCCAGGAAAGGTCTTGGTCAGGCCCTGCATCTGGAAGATGTATTGCTGCGCCATGAGGTGCGGTGCGCCCTTGCTTGGGTTCGTGTGGGGAGGTTGGCGCGTGATGTAGCGACCGCCGCGCCGTGAGGCAAATGGCTACCTCAGGGGCGCGGCGGTTTAAAGGCGGCGGGATCAGGCGTTGGCGCCGCCGTCGACGAGGATGCCCGTGCCAGTGATGTAGCCCGCTTCAGGACCGGCAAGATAGGCGACAGCCCCCGCGATCTCCTCGGTTCGGCCGTAGCGGGCGAGCGCCAGTCCGCCGAGCACGCTGGCCGCCAGCGGGCCGTCGGCGGGGTTCATGTCGGTGTCGACCGGGCCGGGCCGCACGAGGTTGACCGTGATCTGCTGCGGGCCCAACTCCCGGGCCAGGCCCCGGGTGAAGGACTCCAGCGCCGACTTGGTGGCCGAGTAGACGGTGATCCCGCCGAAGGGGACCTTCTCGCCCACATTGCTGCCGATGGTGATGATCCGGCCGCCCTTGGGGATGTGCCGCAGGGCCGCCTGGGTGGTCAGCATCACGCCGCGCACATTGACGTTGAGCTGGGCCTCGATCTCTTCAAGAGGCTGGTCGGCGAAGGCGCCCATGCGGGCGATGCCGGCGTTGTTGACGAGAATGTCGAGGCCGCCCAGAGCCGCCACGGCGCCGTCGACCGCCGCGCTGGCCCCGGCGACGGCGCCCGCGTCGGCCTGAATGGCCGCCGCCTTGCGCCCGCTCGCGCGGATTTCATCGGCGAGGGCCTCGGCGACGTCGGCGGACTTCTCGTAGGTGATCGCGACGTCAGCGCCTTCGGCGGCCAGGCGGCGGACGATGGCGGCGCCGATGCCGCGGCTGCCGCCGGTGACGAGGGCGCGCTTGCCGGCGAGAGGGAGAGAGGAGGAAGTCATGTGCAGCCTTTCTGTAATGAATAGCACAGAAGGCCAGATGGAAAGCTTGCTCCCCGCCGTCAAGGGATTATGTATCGATCATTCAAATAAGGAGTCCGAAACGTGCCGACGCGCGGCCGCCCCCGCAGTTTTGATCGCGACGAAGCCCTCGCCAGCGCCATGCAGGTGTTCTGGACCAAGGGCTATGCCGACACCTCCATGGCCGATCTGACCGGGGCCATGGGGATCAATTCGCCCAGCCTGTACGCCGCGTTCGGGAGCAAGGAGCAGCTGTTCCGGGAAGCGGTGCGGCTGTACGAGCAGTCCAACAGCGGGGTGTTGTGTGACGCCATGGCGTCAGCCACCGCCCGGGAGGCCATTGAAAAGGTGCTGCTGGCGACCGCGGGGGCGGCGGACGTTGAGGACCGGCCCACCGGCTGCCTCGTGGTGCTGTCGGCCGCCCATCCCGACGCCCTGCCCGCAGCGGCCTGCGACGACCTGAGGGGTATTCGCGAAGGCACGCTGGCCGCGCTTGAGGATCGCCTCCGCAAGGGACGCGACGCCGGCGAGATCGCGCCGGAGGCGGATCTGGCCGCCATGGCCGCCTTCTACGCCACGGTGCAGCAGGGCATGGCCTTCCGCGCCCGCAACGGCGCCACGGCGGACGAGCTGCGCGGCACGGCCGGGGCGGCCATGCTGGCGTGGGACGGTCTGGCGGGCCTCAGGCGTAGTTGAAGCTGATGGAGACCCGCTCGGACTTCGCGGCGTTGGGCGGGACCTCGTGGCGGAGCCAGCTTTCCCACATCAGCACCGTGCCGGGCGCGGGGGCCAGATAGACGAACGGACGCTCGGCCTCTGGCGCGTCCGCGCGAACGGCGGGGCGGGCCATCATCATGGGCAGGCGCGGGTCCTCCAGCTTCAGCGCGGCGGCGCCGTCGGGAACCGACACATAGATGGTCCCCGACAGGAAGGCGTGGGGATGGATGTGGCCGGAGTGGCCGCCGCCGGGCTTCAGGACATTCACCCACAGGTTGTCGAGCTTCGGCTTACGCTCCAGGTCGAAGTTCAGCGCCTTCGCATAGGCGACGGCGTGGCGATCAAGGTGGCGCTTGAGCTCGGCGAACTCGGGGAAGCGGCGCGGCAGATCGTTCAACGACCCGTATGACGTGTAGCCCCGATAGCCATGGGTGCGGCACCAGGCGCGGCCGGCCGTGTCCTCGGACGCCAGCAGGGCGATGACGTCGAGCAGGCTCTCGTTCAGGAGCTCGAAGCCGGGCGTATCGGCCAGGGAAGCTTCATAGACCTGGGTGACGAAGAGGGGGCGCAGGGGCATGGCCAGCCGGATATAGGCCCGATCGGGCGG